>Ga0210401_10001654_pt1 | contig 25439 bp, 24 predicted proteins | sample IncBWH32MmetaG_FD_150866 | JGI IMG/M metagenome (GOLD analysis project Ga0210401, IMG submission 150866) | Forest soil microbial communities from Barre Woods Harvard Forest LTER site, Petersham, Massachusetts, United States - Inc-BW-H-32-M | ecosystem: Environmental > Terrestrial > Soil >... | reverse complement strand
CTGTGGCGCACCTTGATCGAGCGCTTTCATGGCCGCCCCTTTATCCCGTGCGGCACGTAGTTGATCCAAATCGACGCCAACGGACTTCAGTACTGCGCTGGCTTCGAAATCAACCGGGAACAAAGCCGTTGTACCCAGTGCACCAACGTTGATGGTCAGAACTTGGTGACCGAGCTTCAGCAGTTCCTGACGCAAGAAGGCATGGTCTTCGCCCTTGGTATCAAAGGCGCCGATAACACAGATCGTTTTGGGCATGGGGGAAACGAATCCTCAGTGATTGGTGATTAGTGATGGGTGATTGGTGGGATTAGCCAGTCGACCAGATGGCCTTCTGCCGATGACGGTTGCTCAAACGCCTTGAGCTAGACGCACGGGCAAATTTGTCATCTGTACATCCGTATTTGTCATTACTGCGCCGCGGTCACCTTGCAGCCGGGAATTTCCCGCAGCAACCGTTCCGGACCGGCCGGCGAGTAAACGACGATGAGCTTCATCGGTTCGTTCCCGGTGTTCAGGGTAGAGTGATAAATATCGGCCGGGATATAGATGCTCGCTCCTGGGCCAACCTTAACCGCAGGTTGATCGTCCACCATTTGTTCGCCTTCTCCGGAAACGACATAGATGATCTCTTCCGACCCGGGATGATTATGGCGCGCGTGCCCTTGTCCTTGGGCAAGCTCAACGATCCCGAAACTGAAACGTTCCGCATTCGTTACCTGGGGTTCACTGAGGAAATGAATCTTTCCCCAATCAAATTCAAGCCGGTCGACGTCGTCTGTAGTAGTAATAAAACCAGATCCAAGCTTCTCCATAAAAGGGGGTGGGTTGTTCGATGAGGCAAAGAAATCTGGCAAGAAATTCCGCGTAACCAAATAATTTGTTACGGGGTGGGTCACAGGGGCTTCGTTGCTCGTCGGCGGACGCCTGACGCCCGGTGGCTTCGATAATGGATGGGACTTATGGGACCAATAGGACCTATGAGACGCAGCCACATAAGTCCCATGAGTCTCATAGGTCCCATCCGACGACACACCCTGCCCGCAACGATTCGACGACAGCTTGCCCGACAAAACCTCCCTGAGTCTCGACGAAGGAGCGAAGTCGGGAGAACGCGAACGACGGTTATCCCTCCAGCATCTCCTTGAGGACGGCGCAGAGAACAGGCCGGATATGAGCGGCTAATTCAGGATTAGCGTAGGCTACCCATGAGATCGGCGAGGTTGTATCCAGAGGACCATCCATCGGACTGCCGTCTGGAGACTCTAATATGACGCCGGCTTCTTCTAACACTAGCGCGGCTGCCACATCGTAAGGATGGCAGCAAAGAGCGGACGGGATACCCAGCTTCTTGAAAACTAGAGGCCGAATATCTGCGATCATGCGGTCGTGTCCCGACAGCAGTTCGCAGAATTGGCCGCCGGTCGAGATATACTGATCTTCAAACACGATTACTTCCTTCCCGGCTGCGCTCGGGTAAAGTCGCTCCCATAACTGCTGCTCGATCGCAGCCGTCAGCGCTTTACCGGCAGGAAAGAAACGCGAGATATAGCCGAACCCATGGAGCACGTCGGCGGCATGCGATGGTCTTACGGAACGTGAGAGGATCTCGCCGGTAAGGATATTGACCGAATCGCTAAGAAACCCGCGACCTCGAATCGCGGAGAACCTGTCCGCCCGCCACTGTTTGGTCGTCGGTAGCTCGACCATCACCGCAACCTCGATCTCAGATAATCTGGTTGCTGGGCCCCTTTGCGGCGCTACCCCGGCTAAAAACCAAGCCGCCCGCTTGTCGTACATGATCCCCCGGGTGCCGTCGATTGGGTCCAGGATGATTTTCGCCTCGGTTTGTTCACAGGGGACTTTTGGAGGAAAGGTAACGGGATGCTGCGGATCGATCCCTTCCATAACCAGTTCTACCGGGATCGTCGGAGGCCAGTGCTCAGTGAACCACTCAGTGATCGCATCTTCGCTGATGCGATCGATGCCATAGATAGTATCGGCGACGCTCTCCCGCGAGATCGTGGCTAAATCGCAAGGGTCACTCTCGTGCCGAGCATTCAATACGGATTGACGAACATGATCGCCAAGACCAAGCAGTAAGGTCCTGATCCGGTCCGGTTCCGATATCTTCATTTTTAAATGAGGCTTCGCCCGATTTCCTTATCGATCGACTTGCAGATTTTGATGATGAAACGTCTAGTAGCATTTAATTCAACCCCCAAACTTTTTAATCATCCGCAATGGCTAGACCAGTCACCTTGTTCACCGGCCAATGGGCCGACCTCCCCTTAAAGGATCTCGCAGCAACCGCAAAAAAGATGGGCTTCGACGGGCTTGAATTGGCCTGTTGGGGCGACCATTTCGATGTTAAGGCCGCCGCTGAATCCAAGGACTATTGTAAAGAGCGATGGCAAATTTTAACCGGAAACGGCCTGACGGCGTTTTCGATCTCGAGCCATCTGGTTGGACAAGCGATTTGCGACCGGATCGATGAAAGGCACAAGGCAATTCTGCCGCCCGAGATCTGGGGGGATGGCGATCCGGAAGGTGTTCGCCAGCGCGCAGCCGAGCAAATGAAGTTGACCGCTCGAGCTTGCCGGAACTTTATCGATACCAAGCCGGTTCAGGACCTTGATTTTCCCGCGGTGGTCAACGCTTTCTCCGGATCAAGCATCTGGCACGCCTGTTACGCATTCCCGCCCACTAGCCAAGAGTATCTCCAAAAAGGCTACGACGATTTCGGGCGCCGGTTTCTACCGATTCTAGACGTGTTCGAGCAATACAATGTGAATTTTGCGCTCGAAGTTCATCCGACCGAGATCGCTTTCGACATCGGGTCGGCCCATCGAGCCCTGGAAGCTGTCAACCAGCATCGACGATTCGGTTTTAACTACGATCCGTCACACTTGGGATACCAGGGGGTCGATTATGTGAAGTTCATTCGCGAGTTCAAAGATCGCATCTATCACTGTCACATGAAGGATGCGTGGTGGGGCCACGGCAACGGAGACGTCGGTGTTTTCGGTGGTCATACCGACTTTGGCGATTACCGGCGTTATTGGGATTTCCGTTCGATCGGTCACGGTGACATTCGGTTCGAGGATATCATTGTGGCTCTGAATGACATCGGTTACGGAGGACCGCTTTCCATCGAGTGGGAAGACGGCCGCATGGACCGGATCCACGGAGCGACGGAATCGTGCCGCAATGTGAAGTCCTACGATTTTGCACCGAGCCGAGCCGCGTTTGATGCGGCTTTTGAACGCAAGAAGGCCTAACTCACGAGCATCACGCGGAAAATAAGAAGCTTATGACCCAAAAACTAAAGATGGGAATGGTGGGCGGAGGCCGGGATGCCTTCATAGGCGGTGTGCATCGGATGGCGGCCCGGCTAGACGGACGTATTGAACTTGTGGCGGGAGCCTTTTCTTCTGATGCGGCTAAATCTCGGGCGTCAGGTGAAGACCTGGGACTCGATCCCTCAAGAGTCTATCCGGACTACGAAACGATGGCGGCCGCGGAAGCTAAGCTGCCAGAGAGTGAACGCATCGACTTCGTGTCGATCGTGACACCGAACCACGTGCACTTCCCTCCCGCCAAAACCTTTCTGGAAGCCGGTTTCCACGTCGTTTGCGATAAGCCGATGACGTACGATCTGGCTGAGGCAAAAGCGTTACGCGACCTGGTGAAGTCAACCGGTAAGGTGTTTGCGTTGACTCACAATTATACTGGTTACCCCATGGTCAAAGAGGCGCGGGAGCTAATTCGGAACGGTGATTTGGGCAAAATCCTCAAGGTCGTAGCGGAATACCCACAGGGTTGGTTGATTCAACCGATCGACGCTGAAGGCCAAAAACAAGCGGCTTGGCGAACCGACCCTTCCAAAACGGGAGCTTCGAGCTGCATCGGCGACATTGGCACCCATGCGGAGAATCTGGGCCGTTATATCACCGGACTCGAGATCGACGAGCTGTGCGCCGATTTTACTACCTTCGTCCCCGGCAGGCGCCTGGAGGACGACGGCAACCTCTTAGTTCGCTATCAGGGTGGAGCTCGCGGTGTCCTCTATGCATCACAGGTCTCAGTGGGTGAAGAAAACGACCTCAGCGTCCGGGTTTACGGAACGAAAGCCTCACTGGAATGGCATCAGGAACATCCTAACGAGCTGACCGTTAAATATCCAGATGCGCCGCGGAAGATCTATCGTCGAGGGAACAGCTACGTTAGCGACATCGCGAAACGGTTTACCCGGCTTCCGTTCGGGCATCCCGAGGCCTTTATTGAAGCCTTCGCAAACATCTATCTGGAAGCTGCCCGGGCGATCGAAGCCGTGAAAGAAGGAAAATCGATCCCCGCGGATGTCGACTATCCAACGGTCGAAGACGGAGTACTCGGGATGGCATTTATCGCTACTGCTGTCGCCAGCGCGCAAAACGGGAGCACCTGGACAAAGTTCGTCTCTTAGGAGTTAGTAGCTGGAATCAAATTTGGTGGGGCGAGGCTCCCGAGCGGCCACAAGGGCTTAAGCAGGTGAATCGGCGCACAACCATCAATGGGCTGAGTTAGGCCCATAAATGTGCCGAGCCGCGGCCCAGCGCTCGATCACGGCTCGGCGCGCCTGAAATGTAGCAATACCTTTTGTCAGACAAATACGAATCGCTTCGTCACTATTTCGAGGCCTTTCGGGAGCCTCGCCCCACCAGGTTAGTTCGCCGTTTCGCCTGCTAGCTCCTGCTTTTTTCCGGTCGCCTTTGTCTGCATGCTATGGCTAAATAGCACTTTCTCTTTTTGCGACAGCCAAACCCAATCAATTCGTTCTTAACGGCAGCGGAACCCGAAGCGCTGTTTTTGTTAGCTGCTATCCTATTTTATCTAGCCGGGTTGTTGATCGGTCGAGTGCTCAAACGCCGGTTCAAGATCGGATTAGGGTGGACTTATCAGATCTTTATCGTTGCCGCCGCAGTCCTTATCGCCAGCGATCTGTTCCACTTCGATTTTCCGGGTCAACGTTTAGTCGGCATGACGGCCCTGTTTTTTGCTGCCTTTCCGCTTAATGCTCTACTTTACCGCTATTTCTGGCCGATCTTTGGGTATCCAGGCGAACAAGCGCGAGTTCCCCCTTTCTTACCGCAGATCACGACGCTGCTGTTAATTGCCACCGCGTTTTTCACTAGCTTAAGCACGTTTTACGGCGCCGCCGTCCCTGGTCTGCTAGCTGGTTCCGGACTGATCGCTTTCGTCCTCGGCTTAGCCCTACAAGACACGCTCGGAAATATATTTGCCGGACTTGGTCTCCAAGCCGGGAAATCCTTTCGGGTCGGTGATTGGTTGATCGTGGACGGAAAACACGTCGAGGTAATCGAAGTAAATTGGCGCTCTACTCGACTCCGCAATAACGACGCTGCCAGTTTAGATATTCCAAACAATCAGCTGGCCAAGGCAACCATTGTGAATCTCTACAACCCAACGCCGATTCACGCCGCCCGCGCCAGCGTCTGTGTGGAGTACAGAATTCCGCCCAACCATGTAAAAGAGGCCCTCGTTCAAGCCGCCTTGGCTGCCCGGGGCGTTCTCTCTAGCCCGGCTCCTGCCGCATTTTTGATGAACTTCGATGATTCCGGCATTCGCTACGAGTTGAAATACTGGATCAATGACGCCCGCCGGTATCCGGAAATCAGCGATATAGTGAGAACAAATATCTGGTACGAACTCGACCGCCGCACCATCCCGTTTTCGTACCCGACCCGGGTCGTGGAGATGCGGACCAAGAAAGAAACCGAACCTACGGACCAAGTTGTGGTGTTGCTCCAAGCCCAACCGTTGTTCGCGGATATGGAAGCCGATCAGATCCAAGCGCTGGCCAAATCCGCTCGGCATTTACGGTATGGAAAAGGAGAAAAGATTATTGCTCAAGGCGATCCCGGCAAATCGATGTATGTGCTCTCGTCCGGTATCGCTCAAGTTACCGTAGAACGCGATGGCCGGGCCTCGGACCTCGGAGAACTCGTCAGTGGCGAATGCTTCGGTGAGATCTCGCTGCTAACGGGAAACCCCCGCACTGCCAGCGTTACGGCCAAAAGCGATTGCGATATCGTCGAGATCGATCAATCCGCCATGCGCGACCTGCTGAAACAATATCCGCGCTTAGCGGACCACCTCAGCGAAACGCTTTCGACGCGCCGCTCGGTGCTAGAAACCGAGTTAGCAAACTGGAAAGACGACCCGGAAGCAGCCCCAATCAGCCAGACGAAAGAGAGTTTTCTGGCGCGTATGCGGCAGCTCTTTGGGTTGTAGGTTACGAGTTACGAGTTACGGGTTAGGGGTTGCGGGTTGTGCGTTGCGGACTCGTAGCGAGCACGTAAGCGACATTTGAAAGATGAATGCTCTGCTGTCGCTTGTCTCAGACGGTTTGGCTAGTAGTCGTCGATGGCCAACATAAAAGACTTTCGCGACTTCGACGCATTCAAAACATCTAGAGCCTTTGTTCGTGAAATCGGCTTTCTCGTCCGGTCGACATCGCTCAGGCGAAGTAGGAATCTTGTCGACCAGATTGAACGGGCCTCGATTTCTGTCCTTTCGAATTTTGCCGAAGGTGCGGAGCGCGACGGAAACGCAGAGTTCATTCAATTCTTGACGATCTGTAAAGGATCGATTGGCGAGCTTCGGGCACAGCTCATATACTGCCTGGACATAGAATTGATCGACCAAGATAAGTACGACACGGTGGACGAGATGGCGGCATCAGCGGGCAGACTTGTCGGTAGTCTAGCTCGATACTTGAAAACATCCGGTAGGCTGGGTCGAAAATTCGAAAATCGAGCCAGACCAATCAGAGGAAACAGGCGAGACGCACGAGAGCGTAGGTTGCCCGCAACTCGTAACCCGCAACTCGTAACCATGAACCAAGATTCGAACTGGATGCGGATCGCGCTACGCGAAGCGGAAAAAGGACTCGGCCGCTGCAGCCCTAACCCGGCGGTCGGAGCTGCCGTCGTAAAGGCCGGACGGTTGGTGTCGACCGGGTACCATCGCAAGGCTGGTCGACCGCACGCCGAGATCGAGGCACTCGGAAGAGCGCCGGCTTCCGCTCTCTATGGCTCGACACTCTATGTCACCCTAGAGCCGTGCTCTACTTTCGGCCGGACTCCGCCATGTACCGACGCGATTATTGCAGCGCGGATCGGACGAGTTGTTATTGGCGCGATCGACCGCAATCCGGCACACGCAGGGAAAGGAATCGAGCTCTTGCGATCGGCGGGAATTCGGGTCAGCACCGGCGTCCTTGAGAGCCAATGCCGGCGCCTGAATGTTGGCTTTGATCGATGGATCAGTTCAGGCCGGCCCTGGGTTATTGCTAAAATCGCTCAGTCACTGGACGGACGGATTACCCGTCCCCCGGGCGAGTCGACTAAATTAACGGGAACGGCTGCGCACCGGAGAGTGCAAGCATTGCGGGCAACGGTTAATGCCATTCTCATCGGCGCAGAAACCCTGCGCCAAGATAATCCCCAGCTAACGGTTCGCGGTGTTCGGGCGGCCAGACAGCCATGGCGCGCGATTGTAACCCGCAACGATGAATTGCCGCCAGAATCGAGGCTGCTAACAGACGGTTTCCGCGAACGCACCTTAGTTTACCTAAGCCAATCGTGGGACCAAATTTTGCTCGATCTGGGCAAACGAGGGGTGACCCGCCTCCTGGTTGAAGGCGGCGGCGAGGTCCTTGGCGAACTGCTCGATGCAGACCTCATCGACGAGGTATGGAGTTTTTTTGCTCCCATGTTAACCGGTGGCGCTAAACCTTCATTTGGCGGCGAAGGCGTGCCTGACAATGCCGCAGCTAAAGTTCTGCATCATCCTCGTCTGGAGCGGTTCGATAGCGACATCCTCGTTCGCGGCTTCATCCGGTCGCCTGAGTCAAATTTGGAGCGATGTTAATACGCTCCGACCGTATAAGGCGACTCGTCGACAATAGACTTAAGACGCCGGGCATAGGTTGCCAGCGCTTCCTCTCTCTGGGCGTCGGTCATATGGGCCGGACCGTAGACGATATGCGGCGCTAGAACTGAGAAGCCTACGAACTCAAAAATCCCTCTTTGGACCGGGCGAAGAATACCGTGAATATCGCCATTAAATCCGCCTCTTTCGTAGTGCTCGTTGCCGCCACCGGTGGTCAATGACAGGAGAGCGCGTTTTCCTTGAAACACACCCCTGTCGTACATGCGGCCACTGCCGTAAGCCCGTCCCATAGCGAGTACCCGGTCGGCCCAGCCTTTGAGAATCGCAGGTAAACCGAACCACCAGAGCGGAAACTGCCAGATCATGAGGTCGCACCATTCCAGCTTTTGGAGTTCTTGCTCCACGTCCGGCGCAAACCCGTTGATCTCCGTAGCAAACGTCTCCTCTAGTTGCGGTTTGAAATAATCCGGATCCTTGACGCTAGTAAAATTGTGGCGGCTGGATACCGGGTTGAATTCCATCGAGTAGAGCTCGGATGTCTTGATCTCATGGCCTGCGCCGGTCAGAAGCTTTTGAGCCTGCTGGAATAAAGCACCGTTGAAGCTGCGAGGTTCGGGATGGGCTAACACGAGGAAAATGTTCATGGGCCAGACGTTGTCACCTTGGATACATTTTGACAACTAGGCACCTTTTTGTAACCTATCATCACATTGGAAACCAAAGGAACAGAGATTACTGGTGATTCGAGCAACGGACCAGTTTTTTGCCCGGTAGTGATCACGCTGGCGGTAATAGGCGGGAAGTACAAACCGCTGCTCCTTTATCACATCGAGGCGAACAAGGTGCTCCGGTTCGGCCAACTCCGACAGTTGGTCAGCGACGCTAGTAAGAAGATGTTGACCCAGCAGCTTCGCGAGCTGGAAGCTGACGGGTTAATTCACCGGAAAGTCTACAAAGTTGTTCCGCCAAAAGTGGAGTATTCGCTTACCGAGCGCGGCAAAAGCCTCCAGCCGGTCCTCAGAGAGATGGGGCGTTGGGGCGCAAGCCATGCCCGAGTTTACAAAAAGAGCATCGGCCATTGGCAAAAAAAGGTCGATACGGAGTTGGCTTCTGCTCGTCGCGGTTGACCGAACCCATCGCAACGCTACCTCTTCCCCAGCGTTGCGAAACGCCACCAAAACCATTACGCTTTCCGCATGTCAGAAAGTAGCGTCAAGCATCATCTGCCTGGTTTCGACCAGGCACTGGATACGTTGAAAGAAGATGTAACGCTGATGGCTAACCTGGTAGGTCGGAATTTGGCCAATGCCCGAGCCGGGTTCGCGGAACGTGACGAGGATTTTTCTGCTGCTGTGATCGCGGACGACGATGAAGTTGATCTTTTAGAGAAGCAGGTGGATCGCCTGGGCACTGACATTTTGATGCGTTACCAGCCGATGATTACCGATCTGCGCACCGTGCTGGCCACTATTAAACTAAGCAACATTTTGGAAAGGACCTCTAACCACGCGGTGTCAATTGCTCGGCGCTCGAGGAAGTTAGCCGAAGCCCCCTATCCGGCCGATGAGCAAGAATCCCTTTTGACTCACTTTGATGGCGTGATTCGTCTCTTCGGCGAGGCCATCGTCGCGTTTCGCGATGTGGACACGTTAGGCGCGGGTCGGGTATTAGAGAGAACAGAAACATTAGCCGCTACAGGACGCGGGTTTGTCGAGTGCTTTACCGAACGCCTCGAGGAACAACCCTTCGGATCACGAGCTTACGTCAACCTAATGGCCATGGCTCTGAGCCTCGAGGAAATCACTTACTTGGCCGAACATATCGCTCACGAAACCGTCTACATCGCTGAGGCGCGTGATATCCGCCACCCGCATAACACTTTGGCTCAGACCGAGGAAACGTCACGATGAATCTTTTCCGCCTCCGCTTCGCTTCGACCTTCGTCCCTCGTCCTCAAACTATAGCGGACAAGACGGCCCGACGGGTGACCCGGTGGGTACTGCCTCTGGCTGCATTCGTGTTTATCCAAGGATGTGCAAGCGACATTCCTTCGCAGCAGGCGTCGGCTTACTCGGCCGCAACCGGGTTCTTAACCCTTTGCGATGATGCAGATTTCGATCACGCCCTTGGGCACTTTGCAAAGCCGCTCAAGGCGAGTACGGCCACCGATATTTGGGTTAAAGAGATGACAGATCACCGTGGGGCCTACGGGATACCGGTGATGAGAGCTTTAGTCTCACGAGACGGCCAGAATTTACCGGGTACAGCAAATGAACCCGCTAAAATCAACTTCGTTTTTCGGACATCGTTTCTCGAGACAACGCCCGCCGATGAATACGTCTCTGTGGAAAAGCTGGACGGACGGTGGCAGGTATATAACTACAAGTTCCGGCCTTCAGGAAAACCGGGTAAATTAAAGAAGGCTAATATAAAGAAGGATTGGGAAGAGCAGACCGACGAGGATCAAAACCAAAGCCAATATTAGTGCATCGGCGATAGCTCCTGGGTATGACTGGATGCACTAATATTCGCGTCCTACCAAACGCAGCAGATTTTTGCCGAGTACTTTCTCCTGTTCTTCGGCAGTCAGACCGGCTGTGGCCAGATCGTTGAGAAATCGTTTGAACTCGGGCGCCTGCTGTTCGCGTGGATACAAGAGCAAAGGATAATCGGAGCCGTACAAGACTCGATCAGCGCCGACCAGATCAACTATTTGCCGGAAAACCCGTCTGTCATAGAGGAGCGGGGAAGCGGCACAGTCGTAGGTGACGTTTCGTAGAATTTCGCGAAGACGAGGGTTCAGCTCGTAAAATGGAAGACCGCCGCCCCAGTGCGCCAGAATCAGCTTAACGCCAGGGAAATCTTTGGCTAGCCGGACGAAATTCTCGAGCGGCGTGACCCGGGTAGCCGCCTTGGTAGGTATCAGCGGGTCGGTAACGTGCAGATTTATAGGCGCGCCGCGCTCGGATGCAATTTGCAAGACCCGCAAAAAATGCGGGTCGTCATAAGCAAATTCCTGGGCCTGAGGGAATAGCTCGCCGATGCCGCAAAACCCGACATCGAGCGCCCGCTCTAACGAATCCAACGCCGCTTGTTTCGCCCTAGGTTGAATCGTGGCAAAAGCCAGGAGGCGATCCGGATGAGCCTTAATTAAATCATTGAACCAGGCGTTTTGCAGATCGCAGGTTTCCTGGTTTTCCCAATACCAACCCAGCAGGACGCATTTTTCGATGCCGGCGCGATCCATGTCCCGCAGCATGACCGTCGCGCTAGCCCAACCCTGGACCGATTTACGGCCAACCGGCGCAATGCAACTAGTCCACCAATGTTCGCCGCGTTCTGTTCCCCACTTTACCGGGTCGACCGATACTTCTTCAGGATAAAAGTGCACGTGAGAATCGACGATCCGCATGGGAGAAAGGAGTGCAGGAGCAGCAGGAGTTCAAGGAGTTCAGCTAGGAGGAGTCAGGAGCCAGAATCCAGGAGCCAGCTGCTGCCGGGGACGATGCCAGCGCCTTGAGAAAATAGCTGCCGATGAGCCAAATCATACTGATTTGCTCGGCAAGATCTGGCTGCTTCCGAACTTATTACTGACTTACTGATTACTTAGGGGAAGAGGTTGCTCTAATCCCCGCGTTTTCCTCCAGCCCGGCGCCTTCTGACTCCTGGCTCCTCCTCGGATTCCTACTTTTCTTCTGGAGTCCGCTCCCCAAATCAGGCTATTACGGAGGCGTTCTGGGGGATCAACTATCGACGTTATCGACTGTACCGTTTACAAACCATTGGTAGCTACCTACTAATGGCTCAAATGGCACTTTCATTTTGTACCGATACGGGCTATGTTCTCGACGGGGGTCGCCAGACGACCTATGACACCGGGTATATTGTTCTTCTATTTGTTACTTAGCTCCAGTTGCGACGACGCGGCGAAGACAGCGGCCACGTTTCGTCAACATCAGCTAGAGGAAGCTGTTTTCGCAAATAGCGCCCAGGAATGCGCCGATGCACTAGAGGTGCATGCGGATCCGGATGGTATAGTCGATCTAACACCGGCCCGTCTTACCGATCTGAACCTTCGTTCGCACCGGTTATTTCACTATTTTGCCGAAGAAACCAGGGCGACGCCGCTGATTCTCGCAGCCAGCCTGGGCGAAGATGATGTTTGTGCCACCCTGATCGCACACGGAGCAAAACTCTTCGAGAAATCGCAATGGGGTTGGGTCGCAGCTCAGTATGCCGCAAGAATGGAACACCCGGAGCTTGCCAGCCGGCTAATGGAGACGGATCCGCTCTCAGCCCATTTCTCCATTATGATCGACCTTAGCCACCAGAGGGTCGTGCTTTACAAGGATGGCGCCGCCTTAGTGACGGGAAAGATCTCGACGGGGCGTAAAGGCCACGACACTCCTCCTGGCCACTACCTGGTCACTGACAAGATACGGATGCAGAAGTCCTCTATCTATAAGGTACCGATGCCCTATTTCCTCCGCCTATCATTTAGCGAATATGGCATCCATCAGGGAGTCAACCCCGGCCGGCCAGCCAGTCACGGCTGTATCCGTATCGGGGAAGAGACTATTGCTAAAACCGTATTCGACCAGACGCCTATTGGTACTTTGGTGACAATCGAGTGACTTCGGTAAGGATGAGCTCCCGCTCATCCGGGCGTAGGTTAGAAAACGAACCGGCAGTTAAACGCGGACGAGCAGGAGCTCGTCCCTACCGGCCAGTCCCTCGGAGCCCGAGAACACTGATAAAGAAGCTATTGAAAATGGTCTGGATCCCGAGGGTAGTTGCTACCACGGTCCAGATCACGAGACGCGGGGTAAGTTCGTCGCCATCCAGCGATCCAAAGTGAACGGCAGCCCATTTGGCGATGGCGATTAACAATAGTGCGCCGCCGAATGCCACTAGAAAGAGCCCAAGTAGTATGCCTTTTTCCAGGGAGAAAAGCCTGAACCAGCGTTCGACCCGCGTATCCTCCGGGCGTAAACCCATCAACTGAGAATAGATCTTCGTGAATAAGCCGAAAAACATGGCTTGATAACCGACCAGCATAAACATCCCGCTGACCAGCATCGAATTTCTCTCAACGTGAACCGGGCCAACTGTTAAGGGTCCCCCCGACATCGACAACATGCCGATCAGTCCAATCACAAATAGGGCTGAACCGGGCCAAAGAAATAACCAGCGGGGCGAAAATAACAGCATGAACCGCAGGGTTCGCCATCCGTCCCGCCAAGTCCTGAGATGCGGGGCCCTGGATCGACCGTCCTGATAAAGGGTGATGGGCACTTCGGTGATTTTGAGACCGTGAAGCGTCGCTTTTATCACCATCTCGCAGGCGAACTCCATACCTGGAGCCAGCAGGTTAAGCCGAAGAATCGCAGCGCGAGAAAACGCCCGAAGTCCGCAATAAATGTCGGTAACTGGCGAGCTGAAGAAAAGCCGTCCGAGCCAAGATAATCCCGGATTACCAAGCCAGCGATGTTTCCAGGGCATCGCCCCCGGCATGATCTTGCCACCACCTTGGGGTAAGCGGCAGCCCATCACAAGGTCATATCCCTCCTCGAGCTTGCTGATAAAAGAAGCGAGTTGGCTGAAATCGTAGCTGTCGTCGGCATCTCCCATGACGACCCAATCACCTTTGGCGGCAATGATTCCAGCCCGCAACGCGGCGCCGTATCCACGTTCGGCCACTGGGACGATGCGAGCTCCCAATGCCTGGGCGCGCTCTCGCGATCCATCGGTGCTTCCGTTGTCGGCTATTACAACCTCGCCAGTCAGATTCAGCCTTTTCAGGCTACCCAACGCTTTTCTTACACAAGACTCGATCGTTTCAGCCTCATTTAAGCAAGGCATCAGGATAGAAACTCGACAGTCGCCCTGAGTACGAATCGTCGTAGGGCTCATCTGGTCTTCAGTACGGCTCACGGAACGTGCATTCAGATCAAGTTAATTTATCATCCGAAGACCCTGCACTTACCAAACAACCAAATGCAATTACGGCCACCAGTAACGGCAACGCATACCGAGGCAGAGTATAAATGCAAACACAATTAGCGGCATAAACCAGAGTTCCAATGCCGAGGATGCTAAGCCCAACAAACAGATACCTCCCGGGTAGGAAACCGCGCGCCGCGCGCCAGATGCCCAGGCCGAGGAACAAGAGTGTCCACACGAGGATCGGCAGCCAACGCCAGTGCCTGATCATATTGTCCGCCGTTGCCCGTTCAAGAGTGGCCTTGGCAGTGGAGGGAACAAAAATGGGCGACTCTTTGATGCCGTCCCAGTCGCTCGGATTTTGATCGATGCGCTCCAATGAGAAAAACGTGGCTTTCGGCGCCGCAATCGCGATGCCTTCGTCATTTGTCGGCAAGAATCCGTGCCAGAAGTCGCTAAAGATTTCCTTTATCAGACCAAAATCGAGTGTTCGATAAAAGCAAAACGACGACTGGGAAATAAGCTGGTCCTTCAGAGCCAATAATTTCTCGCCGTCGAACCCTCGGCCATGCAGCGCGTCTGTTAGCGCTGCTCCGGTCCCTTTGTCATACGAACCGATCTCGATCTGGAATTGGATCGCCAACTTAACCAGGGGATCGTTGGTTAGCCGTTGGACAGAATCGAGCAACGCGCGTTTCCGTTCCGGAGACAGCTTATCGACCCAGGTTCCGATGCGGCCGCTCATCGCAGAACCGAGACTCGAGCGTTCGATTACGCCGAATTGGTGACACAAGGTGCTAAGCACGATCTTGTCAGCGCCGAACGCGGCCACGGTGCAGAGCAACGCCGCGATCGCCGTGATCGCCGGCAACGAGCGAGAACGCCGAGTCTCAGGATCCGCCGTACTCATACGCCGAGCCAAGAACGACCAGAGCCAAAGAAGAACTACCGTTCCGGGTAACCAAATAAGGAGGATTAGATTGATGTGGCGTGAGCCTGCCGCCAAGAACAGGGCCGCTGTGTAAATCACCCACGAGATCCAAGTCGCACGGCTCAGCAAGACTCGAATACCAGCTCCGAAAACCAGGAAGTAAGCGACGGGAGTCATCGCCTCGGAGCCGCAGGTATGAGCGAAGGCATAGAAACTGGCGATCGACGCCAATAAAAGGGTGATGCAGCCGCGGGCAATATCGCGGGCGGGAAATGAAAAAATGAAATACCGCAAAGCCAGCCATAGGCCGGCATGTTGGAGGACGACCAAGCCATAGACAGCGGCAAGTGACGGATGCTGTCGCTCAAAAATCCCCGGTGCATGTCCGCTCAGGATGCTGTCGATGACAAAAAATGGGACTCGGCCCAGGAAGGAATAGAGCGGCGGGAAATGCAAAAGATTGTCGTCATACGGCGATGCGATGAGTTGAACCGTGGCATCGATGTCCTTCCAGAAGGGCAAATACCGAGCAAGGAACCAAAGGGACGGTAAGACCAGGATCGGCGTAGGATGCCTGCCGATGAAAGCGAGCACCTTAGCCGCAGAGGAGCCGAGAGAGGGCAACAGTTTTCGCACGAATGAAGACGAAATGGACCTAAATCCCAAATTAGATCCGCAGATTAAAACCGATCTGGCAGATTTAGTAGGTTAGAACTAAGCTGTAAAGTGCCAAGGATTCACGATCTTCACACCAGTCGCCTTAAAGTCGTTTTCGTTTCGTGAGCAGAGTCAGGTTGTGAAAGAGTGCCGTCGCAGCGATCAGCCCGTCGGGTTCGGAAACGGTTTGAGTTAAGGCGAGCGATCCCCACAGCTCCGCCACCTCGAGTGTGATTGCTAAAATGTGGTTCTGATAATCAGGCACTATGCGTTGTAACCAACGTTCGAGCCTGGTCGCAAACATTGGATCTTTTACTCGTTTCTTTTCGATCCAGTGCCGGATTTCACTAACGACCAGCACACTAGTGAAAAGCTCTCGGTCGTCGCGTACCAAGCGTGGGAATAAGCTTCTATGTCGCTCCTAGCGGAGCTGCTCGCCTTATTGCGTTATCGTTCTATAGAGATTTCGCTCCTACGGAGCTGGGGACTCGGGTAAGTGAAGCCCAGAGCCGGGTCACGCTTTTCAACAGTCTGCTAGACCGTAATCTGCGTAATCTGCGGATTGTACATCCTCTTTGGTTTTAGTCGGGTCGGGCCGAGCCGGCCCCCTTCCGCTTTATACTGTCCTGAATTTGCTGGGCCCCACCGATTGCTATTTGGTTAACACTCAATTCGTTCGAGCGCCGGTACTCGGCAATAGCGTCTTTGTCTCTGCCCTGCAATTGAAGTCGGGCGCCATAAAACGCATAGATCTGCCGACTAAAATAGATATCGGCCTTTTAAAACTCACCTAATTCGGCTGCCATATCAGGGGCCGTTTCCGGGAGCCGCCTGCCAGCTCATCTCACAGCATCTCCAGGCTTGTTTACTTCGGTCCTAGCCTGAGGTCTTACCATGCCATAAAGCGGCTCCCCTCCAGGGTTCCGCTACGCAGGAGCACCAACCAGCTTACCGCTGATCAATCGGCACGAATTTTCGGCCGACCGGCTCACCTACGTATTGGCTTAGCGGCCTGTACAAGCGGTTATCGGAAAGCTGTTCCAGAATATGCGCAGTCCAACCTCCGGTACGCGAGATCGCAAAGAGCGGAGTGAAAAGATCGGTTGGAATTCCTAGAGAATAATAAACTGTGGCCGAGTAGAAATCGACGTTCGCATAAAGTCCCTTTTTCTCTTTCATTAACGCGGCGATCCGCTCCGACATGGCAATCCATTTGGGTTCGCCAAGCTCGCTGCTTAATTCGACCGCCATCCGCTGGAGATGAGGCGCGCGCGGATCGAGCACCTTATAAACGCGATGCCCGATACCCATAATCCGCTTCTTTTCGGCCAAAGCTTTCTCTACATAGGCATCGACATTCTTCGGGTCACCAATCTCCTGAAGCATGTGGATCACGCCTTCATTTGCACCGCCATGCAGCGGTCCTTTCAAGGTCGCAATCGCTGCGGTCATCGCCGAGTAGATATCGGTGAGTGTCGAAATCGTCACCCGCGCGCTGAAAGTCGACGCATTCATCCCATGTTCGGCATGGAGAACATAGGCGACATCCAACGTCTCGGCTTTCTTTGGAGAGGGTTCGGAACCGTCGAGCAGGTAAAGGAAATGGGCGGCTTCACCCAGATCTTTTCTGATCTTGGGCAAATCGAGACCGTTTCTGGCTCGATGGAAATAAGCGACGATCACGCTGACTTTAGCCAGAATCGCCATCGCTCTGCGCTGGTTAGCCGCTAAACTATCGTCCAGCAACAGGCTAGGATCGTGCAATCCAAGCATCGATACGGCGGTCCGCAAGACGTCGATCGGTAGAGCCGTTCGAGGTGTCGATTTTATGAACTCAATAACTTGCGCCGGTAGCTCGCGTTCGTCGGCGAGTTGTCGTTTGAATTCGGTCAGCTCAGCCTGCTTTGGGAGCCGATTGTTCCACAATAGATAGACAACTTCTTCGAAGGAAACTTTTCCGGCTAACTCATTGATCTCGTAACCACAATAAATGAGCTGACCCTCTTGGCCGCGGACGTCGCCCAAACGGGTCTCGTTAGCGATCACCCCTTCTAATCCTCTCGCAAACTGGCTCATAAGCTATAAAGATTCGGCCCCCGACGGAGCCATCTAATTCTTAATCCTACAAGGATTTCGCTCCTACGGAGCTATGAATCCTTAATTTTTAAATATTTTAATTAAAGTTTCAGAGATTGCGGCCGGGGTTTCCGCTACGGCAATGCCCGCCGCTTTCATGGCTTCTATCTTAGCAGCTGCCGTTCCACTACTTCCGGCAACGATGGCGCCTGCATGTCCCATCCTCCGGCCGGGAGGCGCGGTTGCACCCGCAATAAAGGCACATACGGGTTTTTTAAGATTCGTCTTAATCCAAGCAGCCGCCTCTTCCTCGCCGCTACCCCCGATTTCCCCGATCAAAATCAAAGCCTTCGTCTCTGAATCTTCGGCGAACATTTTGACCGCGTCCAGATGCGACGTCCCGTGGATCGGATCACCGCCAACTCCAATACAGGTCGATTGCCCATATCCTCGCTGGGTGAGCTGCCACACGGCTTCATAAGTCAGAGTACCGGATCGAGAAATCACGCCCACGTTGCCCCGTTTGTGAATATAACCGGGCATAATGCCGATCTTACATTCACCTGGAGTGATAATTCCGGGGCAGTTTGGCCCGATCAAGCGGCTCTTAGACGTTTTTAACATCTCTTTTACCCGCATCATGTCCATGACCGGGATTCCTTCCGTGATACAAACGATGAGCTCAACGCCGGCATCCGCAGCCTCGAGAATCGCATCGGCGGCAAAAGGCGCCGGTACAAAGATCATGGTGGCGTTGCAACCTGTCTGCTTACGGGCCTCGCTGACCGTGTCGTAAATCGGTACCTTCCCATCAAAGCTCTGTTTTCCTTTTCCGGGGGTGACACCGGCAACGACGTTTGTGCCGTATTCCATGCAGCCACGGGCATGAAAAGCGCCGGATTGGCCTGTGATTCCCTGCACCAGGAGCCGCGTATTTCGATTAACCAGGATAGACATTTGTTCTAGGGGTTTTAACCGTGTCGTTTGTGAACTGTTAATTTGTTTCCGTCCGGATCAGCGATCACCGCCATCCAACACACCGGGGTTTCCATGGGTTCGTGCTCAAAAGCTACTTTCTTCGCCTTGAGCTCAGCGATGGCAGCGTCAAAATCAACCACTTCGAACGCTACGTTCGGGCCGTCGGGTGACGGCTTCCAATTCTCTTTTGCCATATTGCTGATGGCAAAGGTGGTGGCCCCGAGGTCGTATTCGATCCAGACGGAATCGCCACCGCCAAACGTCCGGGACGGCGACAGGCCCAGAACCCCTTCATAGAACTTACGGGCTCGTTCGGCATCCGTTACCGGGTAGCCGATGAAAGCGACTTCTGCGATTTGCATGGTTGATCTCTTAAAAAATCGGATTCCCTAAGCGCCTTTCGCGGCTGCAACGACTAGCTTTGCGGCTTCGGCTAAATCCGCTGCCGCTCGAATCGGGAGTTTCGACTCCGTCAAAAGTTTCTTGCCTTGATCAACGTTGGTACCCTCCAGCCGGACCACTAGCGGTACTGGCAGGGTCACAGCTTTAACGGCATTAATGATTCCCTGAGCGATCACATCACAGCGCATGATCCCTCCGAAGATGTTCACCAAGATCGCCTTTACGTTCTTGTCCGAAACTAAGATTTTGAACGCCTCAGTCACCTGCTCCTCACTGGCGCCGCCTCCAACGTCCAAGAAATTGGCAGGCCGGCCACCAGCGTATTTGATAATATCCATTGTCGCCATGGCCAAGCCGGCGCCGTTCACCAGGCAAGCGATGTTCCCATCGAGACCGATATAATTGAGGCTGAATTTCGACGCTTCAACCTCACGCGGGTCTTCTTCGTTTTCGTCCCGCATAGCCACGATTTCTGGATGCCGATAGAGCGCGTTATCGTCAAACTCGAACTTTGCATCCAGCGCCAGCACCTCGCCGGTCTTCGTCACTACCAGCGGATTAATCTCGACCAGTGAACAATCCAGTGTGCTGAATAGCTTATAGACGTTCATGATGAGTTTCGCGGCCGCTTTCAACTGGTCACCGGTAAACTCGAGTTGCCGTGCAAGTTTCAATGCCATGTACGGCGGCATCCCTAAAAGCGGATGCACTTTTTCTCTGTAAATCTTGTCGGGCGACTTTTCGGCGACCGTTTCAATGTCGACCCCGCCTTCGATGCTGACGACCACTACCGGCACGCCGCTTTCGCGATCCATTAGTATGGCAAAATAAACCTCACGCTGGATCTCGACGGACTCTGCTACCATAACTTTATGAACCAGCCGGCCATCCGGCCCGGTCTGATTTGTTACAAGGTAGTGACCCAACATGTTCTGGGCGAGTTCACGCGCCTCGGCCGGCGTCGAACAAAGGCGTACACCGCCCTTAAGCCCATTTTTGAAAGTGCCTTTGCCTCTACCTCCCGCATGAATTTGCGCTTTAACTACGAGGTGGGACGTCTTGAGATCAGCGGCTACTTTTTCTGCCTCTTCCGGCGTATCAGCCGGTACACCCTTCGGAGAGGCAACCCCGAACCGTTGGAAAAGCTCTTTGGCCTGATATTCGTGGATATTCATGAGGAGAACGAAAGACGACCTGAACCGGCCGACCTGACGCCTACATAGGTCTGGCCGCGAATGGCGTCAAGTCGGCGCACTCTACCCAAATGGAGGGAATTTCATGAGAAGACAAAAAAGCGAAGGCAAAATTTCAGAACAAGGCCACAAAGGTCGCAAAGATCTGAGACAGAAGATCACTCTTTGTGGCCTTTGGCGGCCTTGCTATGAAAAATCATTCCAATTGATCTTGTTGTGAATGATTTTGTCTTTTCGTGAGCTTTGTGACCTTGTTGTTGCATGCCACTTTTCGTTGAACAACGTGTCCTTGAGCGACTTCATCGGCTCGGGTTCAACGAGTCACAGTTTGCTGAGTTCTTCGCCCGGTCAGGAGGACCCGGCGGTCAAAACGTTAATAAAGTCTCCACGGCCGTGACCTTGCGGCACATTCCCACCGGATTGTCTGTGACCGTCAGTGATTCTCGCTCACAACACCAGAACCGATCCCTCGCGGTTCTGCGCTTGGTCGAATTATTGGAGCAACGAGAAATTGACGCCAGAAACCGGCGCAGAGCGGAAAAAGAGAAGGCGCGCCGCCGGCGTTCTCCCCGTCCACCGGCTCTGAAGCGTAAAATTCGGGAGATGAAAGAACGCCGGGCGAGTACGAAAAAACAGCGCCGCTCGCCGAGGAACGCAGATTAACCGCGGACTTGGAGGGGAGCCGCTTTACGCGCTGCCAGACCTCGCAACAAGACCGGAGAAAACAAATCAGGGGACGCTGGGAATTGTTGCTAGCAGGCGGCTCCCGGGAACAACCACGGCGTGAATTCACCCTTGGCGGAACCCGTTAAGACGCTGTCGGTTGTGGCACTATCAGGAGCCGTTCGCGGGAGGCGCCGTTTATGGCGATACGGGTGTTGATTGGGCGCCCAACATTCGCTCCACATATTTTGCAATGAGATCGAATTCCAGGTTCACGCGGTCGCCCGGTTTTCGTTGATGCAAGTTAGTCACCTGCCAAGTGTGGGGGATAATCCAGATAACAAAACGATCAGGATGCAATTCAGCCACGGTGAGGCTGATACCGTCCACGGCAACTGACCCTTTGAAGACGATGTACCGCGAAAATGCCTCCGGAAGAGCAACCTCCACTCGATGATCGCTGCCGGCGGGTTCAATAGATTCAATCCGAGCCGTGGTGTCGATATGCCCCTGCACAACGTGCCCATCGAACCGGCCATTTGCCAGCATAGGTCGCTCCAGATTGATTACATCCCCCGGCTTAAGGTCTCCCAAATTGGTTCGCCGTAACGTTTCGCCCAACAAGTCGAAACGAATCTCGGCCCCATTCACGGCGGTAACGGTCAGGCAGCAGCCATTTAAGGCTAAGCTGGCTCCGACCTCCAATTCGGTGGCGAGCTGGGTACCGATTACCAACTGGGTGCCCCCGTTTGAAGTCGGTTCCGCGCGTTTGATTTGACCAGTGGTTTCTACGATTCCTGTGAACACGAGGGGTTGGAGGTTAAAAGTTAGAGGTTTAAAGTTTTGGGTTATAAGTTGGTTGTAACGCCCGGCAGTTCAGGGTTTGAAATTAGACGTTCAGGGTCGAACGTGCAAAGTTGCTTGTTTTCCAAGACCAGAGAATCGTCAATGCGAGCGTCAGAACCGCAACGTCCAACCCATAACCTAAAACTTTAAACCTCTAACTTTAACCTCCTACCTGAATGGAACGTAACGGCTCCATCGAAAACCTCGTCATCGTAGGCACGGGTTGCTCCGGCTTGACCGCCGCGATCTATGCGGCCCGGGCAAACCTTTCTCCTTTGGTCTTGGAAGGTCGTGAACCAGGCGGCCAACTTACTACAACCACACTAGTCGAGAATTTCCCAGGATTTCCCGACGGGATCGATGGCCCGCAACTGATTATGAACATGCACCGGCAAGCGGAGAAATTTGGCGCTCGCTTCCGGTACGCCGAGGTCGACGAATTCGAACCCGGTAAGAATCTTCATCGTCTCAAGGTCGACGGCGAATGGCTGGAAGCGAAGAGCGTGATTGTTGCCAGTGGCGCGTCGGCCAAATGGCTCGGGTTGCCCAACGAGAAAGGGATGAAGGGTCATGGTCTGACTTCGTGCGCCACCTGTGATGGAGCCTTTTACCGGAACGTCCCGGTCTGTGTGGTCGGCGGGGGCGATACCGCGTGTGAGGAGGCGGTGTGTCTAACCAAATTCGCTTCCGAGGTTCACCTGATTCATCGCCGGGATTCGTTTCGTGCCTCTGCGATTCTGGCGGCGCGAGCCCTCAATCATCCGAAGATCAAACCGATTTGGAATACGGTAATCACGGAGTACCTAGCCGATGAACGGGGCGAAATGCGCGCGGTTAAACTCAAAAACATCGAAACCAACGAGGAATCCACCTTGGAAGTGAAGTGCGCCTTTATTGCAATCGGCCACACTCCAAATACGGATGCATTTCGCAATTGGCTGCCGACAGATAAGAACGGTTACTTGCTCAAGAAAAATGGGTCACTGACGGAGATATCCGGGGTTTTTGCGGCTGGAGATGTGGTTGATCCCTACTATCGTCAGGCTGTAACAGCTGCCGGCCAAGGTTGCATGGCCGCAATGGATGCCGAGCGCTATTTGACGGACCAGGAGTAATTCGTAGCGGCCGCGAAATGCCTATTCCGTACGGAGCTTGTCACATTTGCGCGCTGCGACGGTTTAGCGAGGCCTGGAGAGGAGCCCCTTTCGCCCCTACCAACACCAGCGCCACAGATTTGACAGACAAAGAGTTCATAGAGCGGAGAACGTGTGAAGAGGCGGCTCCCGGGAATGGCCCCTGATATGGCCACCTCCGACGACGTCTCCATTAGAGCAATGTTACAGGATCAAGATGCGCCATGGGTTGTTCCCAGGAGCCGCCTGCCAACGGGGCTCGCGGTGTGTAGCACGCCTGTTTCCTCCGACCGATCGGTTGGGCTTAACAAAACGCAAAAGCGGCTCCCCTCCAGGCATCGCTCCCCCCGCCTAAAATCGAAAAGGCACGCGACGATGCAGACTCCATGAAGGTTTGCGACTTGACGCAATTTTACTCCCCGTTTAGCGGCGGGGTGAAGCGCTACCTCGAAGAGAAGCGGAAGTATGCGATCGCTAACGGTCATCAACACCTTCTGATCATCCCGGGAGACGAAACCTCATGCGTGGAAACCGAAGACAGCCGCACTTACTCTATTAAGTCACCGCTCGTTTCACGGACTTCGCGCTATCGCGCTCTATTGCACCTGGGCGCTGTGCAACAGCTCCTCGAGCGGGAGCGACCAGATGTTATCGAATCAAGCGACCCCTACCAGCTAGCCTGGAAAGCGATCTCTTCCGGATGCGCCTTACGCATTCCAGTAGTCGGTTTCTATCACTCGAATTTCCCCGAAGCCTATCTGAGGACTACCTCAAAATTCCTGGGAGAAACTGCCACCGAGATCGTGATGGAGATGGCTCGAGCCTACGTTCGTGCGCTCTATAACCATTTTAGCGCTACATTTGTCCCATCGGCTGCGCTCGGTCAGGTATTGGGTCAATGGGGAGTCGAGAATGTGATCTTGGCAGAGCTTGGGATCGACACCGATATCTTTCGACCTGGGAAAGATGGAAACGCCACTCGAACTCGGCTGGAGATCCCGACTAACCGATTTCTGCTGCTCTACGTTGGCCGCCTCGCGCACGAAAAGAACGTTAAAACTCTGTTTGACGCTTTTGAGATTTTGAACCGTGAAAACGCCGGGTGTTTTCATTTGCTCGTCGTCGGTGATGGTCCGCTCCGGGATCAGCTTCGGGAACTGTCGAGAGGCACAAAGGCAGTCTCCTGGCTCCGGTACATCTCTGCCCAAGACGAATTGGCAGCGGTCTACCGGGCCGCCGACCTATTCGTACATCCGAGCGTGCAAGAGACGTTCGGACTGGTGGCGCTAGAAGCCCAAGCAAGCGGAACTCCTGTAGTCGGTATCCGGGGAAGCTATATGGACCGAATTATTCTGAGCGATCAAACGCATTGGGCAGAAGAGAATTCTCCGGATTCCCTGGCAGCCGCGATTCTCGAGTCGAAAAAATTAGATCTGGCTCAGATCGGCGAGGCTGCGAGCCAACAGGTTGCTAAACGCTATTCTTGGCGCCGCGTTTTTCGCCAGATGTTTGACATCTACGGCCAGCTTCGTGCTGAGTAGCGTTTGCGCGTTTGGCGTTCGGCGTTCGGCGACTGTCGCGCAGCCACTTAGAAAGCCAGCAGCGTGTGGCCCCGAAGACGGAGAGGCTAAAACTTCCCTTGCAGGCCATCGTCTTTAGAGAAGTATCAATGTTGAATGTCGCCCGCATCGCCGAACGCCAAACGCCAAACGCCAAGCGCCGAACGCTTCGTTGTGCGCTTATATCAGCCAACTGATCGAGAGGCGGTTCGCGATCTTTGCTGTCGAACCGGGTTCCTCGGCAAACCAATCGATCCGGTCTTCGAGGACCGGGAGTTGTTTGCTGATTTTTTAACCGATTACTATCTCACTTGCGAGCCTGACTCAGCGTTCATCGTTACCGTTGATGACGCCGTTGTTGGTTACCTGCTTGGATGCCGATTTCCGCGCCGGCATCAGATCTTTAGTGTTCGCCAATCTGTTTCCCTCGGCGCTAAAGCGCTGTTTCGTCTTCCGCGTTACAAAGCGGAATCGCGACGGTACATTCGATGGATTGCATTGAACGCTTGGCGTGAGGTGCCGGATGCGCCCCGAGACGTAGGCCATTTTCACATGAATTTTTTGCCCAAACTTAAACGGATCGCGGTTTTTCGAGAGGTCTTGGAGCGCTATCTCCGGTTTCTAGCCGACCACGAAGTCAAACAGATCAGCGCGCAAATGGTCACCTTTGACGAACGTCGAACCCTTCATCTGTTCGAACGTTATGGGTTCCGGGTTCTAAATCGTTCACGAATATCAAAGTTTGAGCGTTTCACTTCCGAGTCGGTTTATCTGTCGACGATCATCAAAGATATTGTTGAAAAGGACGGGCGGGTTCTCTACCAAGTAGCGCCTGGCACGCATCGAGCAAATTCCGGATCGCAAACGGATGCGCACTGAGGCGGACCGTAAGGGTGGCGCGACGCCGGCGCGAATAAGCACGTCCCGGATGTTGTCGCCGGCGCTTCTCTTTATCTTGTTAGCGCTGCCGTCGGTATATTTGTTTTGCTCGGTACCTCCTCTATGGCGGGATAGCGATGCATTCTACCAGGTCGCAACCAAGTTCGAGTTCTTGACGGTCCTGCACTGGCCACCTCTGTATTGCTTTTGCGCCCGGCTTCCA
>Ga0210401_10001653_pt1 | contig 25452 bp, 21 predicted proteins | sample IncBWH32MmetaG_FD_150866 | JGI IMG/M metagenome (GOLD analysis project Ga0210401, IMG submission 150866) | Forest soil microbial communities from Barre Woods Harvard Forest LTER site, Petersham, Massachusetts, United States - Inc-BW-H-32-M | ecosystem: Environmental > Terrestrial > Soil >... | reverse complement strand
AAGGGCAGGTTACTGGCCGTTGAGGCGAGAACTGCTCACGACCGATTCGGTCTAACGCACACAGGCATCGTACGCGTAGCCCGCGCAATTAGCAATGCGATTCGATGATCCGTGTCGTCCAAGCACCGGGCCGGCTACTACCGGAACGACGGGCATTCCCAACGGTCGTGCTTTTAGTCCGAGGGATCTTGCGCATTCCGCTGGCTTACTCCGTGGGCTTTATTCTTGCGCCCGCTGCGCGGCTGAACCGACCACACGATTCTTGTTCGTTCCGCCGTGAGTGGATAACACGCTTCTTGCTCCCCTAACGCCGCAAAGAGCGCGTCGTTCGGATGGCCGGCCGCGGTCCTCTGAGCTGTTTTCTTACGCCCCTTCGGGGCTGGCTCATTTCGGCCCTGACCCACGGCTTACGCCGTGGGCTTTAATCTTGCGCCGCTGCGCGGCTGAACCGACAACTAGCCTTGAGCATGATTGTCGCAAACAGGGTATACTGGAACTACTTAACCTCGAAGATACGCCGCTAAAGCACTCCAGCGCCTTCGCGATTGAGAGATCGAGAGGCGGATGTTCGGAAGCGTTACTCCTGAGCCAGACACTCTACTCCATGACCGCGAGCAACTGCACTCGAAAGCGTGCATCTTGATGCGTGTCATCACGCTGATCGGGACAGTAACCCTGGCGGCAGCCATATTATTTCGCTCTCCATCGGATTTGAGGATGGGGGTATTCATCATCGTGTCGGTGGCGGCGCCGACGCTTGCGGTTCGCAGTCTCCTCACTGGCACGTTCGTCTGGACACGGCTCTTCCTGCGAGTTCTGGGCGTATTTACGTCGTTCCAGCGGGCTCAGCTTTCCCACTTCATCTCCATATTCGAGATGGCGACTCTGGCTTTTTTCGCGGCTTCGCCAATAATCCTTTGGAAGATCCACCAGCCGGTGGGTGCTTAAGCACCCGACAAGCAATATTGTGATCAACCGGCATTCGCCGTCGAAATGACAGGAGTTGATGATGTCAGCACGGAATGGAGACAAGTCCAGATTTCACCGGGAGCGCAAACAGAAGATCGCGCGACGGAAGCGCACCCACGAACTGCTGGAGCGCCCAGCAAAGGGACGCAAGCCAGAGGGTACCTCGGCCCGCGTGCAGCCACGGTCGGTGTCGGCATGAACACTTCACTACCGCCGGCTTCACTGCTCTCCGCGCCCATCCCTGCAGAAGTCAAGAAGAAACGAGTGTTGCTCGTCGGCACAACGCAAGCGAAGCGCGAATTGCGTGCTGAGGTGATGAGAAAGTGCGGAATCGATGTTGATTGCGCGGCCGACATCGCGGAAGCTCGTTCATGGTGGCGAGCTGCGTTGTACGACCTGGTGTTGATCGACATGGGAAAGGGCCAGGGCTATCGGGACAAATTTTGCGATGACATTCGTAGCGCGACACCCCCGCAGCGGTTGGCGTTCCTGGTTGGCCAACCAGAATATCTCGCGGATACTCCCACTGCGGATGATGAGATGCCAGTGCTGAACGTCGACGACCCGGCGGTGGGTGGCGTAGACGGGGCCCTCTCCGCCAATCGCGGAGACTTGACGCAACGCTGGGGAATCCTGGAAGCTTCGAGGCGAATCTCCGCCGTCCGCTCCGCGACCCTCGCGCGGACGCAAGCGATGCACACCCTGCCCGCTCCGCCGCGAGATTCTGAAGGACGTTCATCGAAACGAAACCCGACACCGACCAACCTAGATGACTTAGTAAGAGAGGAATTGCGATGAAGAACCTGTACGTTGGAAACCTGCCGCACAGCACGACGGAAGCGGAGCTGCGAAATATCTTCGAGGCACATGGCGCGGTCGAAAAGATCACACTCGTGACCGATCGGGATACGGGCCGCTCGCGTGGTTTCGGTTTTGTCGAAATGACCAACGCGAGCGAAGCCGACAAAGCCATCGCGGCTCTCAACGGAACCGATCTGGGCGGGCGAACCTTGACCATCAACGAGGCCAAGCCCAAGTCTGACCGGCCAAGAAGCGGCGGCCAGCGCTTTGGCGGTGGAGGCGGCCGTGGGCGAGACGATTATCGCGGGCATCCACGGCAACCGCGCGAACCGCGCTGGTAGTTTTTTTCGAACACAGTGGCCGGTGGGGTTACGGGACGTGCCCGCCGGCTACGAATAAAGAATAGGGGATACGTATGCCTAGAGGGCGATCAACATTTACAAAACGCCAGAAAGAACACACCCGGCGACAGCGACAACAGGACAAGGCGGAGCGCAGGAACCAGCGTTCCCAGGAGAAGCCTGTGGAAGGCGGCGTGGATGAGATGGCCGAACTGCGCGAGCATGCTGCAGCACAGGCAGCGCTGTTCAACATTGGTGTGGAAGATACTGAAGCTGCGGAAGAGTCCACGGCCGATGGCCGCGGCGAGTGACTCGTGACTGGAAGTCTACCGCAGCTGGATACCTTGGCAGCGAAATCATGCGTATCGCAATAAACTAGTGCGGGAGGAACAGAGTGGCAGAAGTTCGATTGCAAGAGGGTGAATCGTTAGAGAACGCGCTCCGTCGATTCAAGCGTAAGGTTCAGACGGAAGACATCATCAAAGAAGTGAAACGTCACTCCTACTACTTAAAGCCGGGCGAAAGGCGCCGAGTGAAACAGGCTTTAGCGCGTAAGCGTGCGCGGAAAAAGAATCGGAAAGAAGGCTCATTTGGGGCGGACTCGCGCCGGGAAAAATAATTGATTGTGTAAAGCAACCCGTTCGGAAAATGCCGGGGCCTGATGCCCCGGCAACCAGTTTCGGGAGTCTACACAAAGATCTCTCCGGGCAAAGCAGTCAGGGTCCGCGAGGCTAGCGTGTTTTGAATCATTCGCCTCGGTGGTGCGTCCGTCGCCATCTCAGTCTGCTTGCGTTCGATCTTTAACTGGAGAGTGCGTTCAATCTGGCGCAATTCCGACACCTCTACTCCTGCTGCCAAGGTCGAGGCGCGTCCCTCGAGACCTGCTCTGCCGGTGCGACCAACGCGATGGATAAAATCTTCCGCCATTTTGGGCACATCGTAGTTAATGACGTGGGCCACGTCATCCACGTGCAGACCGCGCGATGCGATATCAGTCGCCACCAGCACTTGGAAGCGCCCTTCCTGGAAACCGTTTAGAGCCCCATTGCGCTGAGATTGTGAACGATCGCCATGAATCAGGGCAGCCGCGAAACCGTCGCGCACAAGCTCCCTCGCAAGCCGCTCGGCGCCACGCTTGGTGCGCGTGAAAATCAGAGTCTGGCCCTTTTCTGCATAAAGCAGTTGACGGAGGACGTCGAGTTTCTCTCCCGGCCGCACTTCGTAGGCCGTGAGTTGTACGCTTTCCGCGGGCTTGAGCACGGAGCCCAAAGCGACCCGGACCGGATTGCGCATGTACTCACTCACCAGGCCGGCGACGGAGCGTTCCATCGTGGCCGAGAAACACAGCGTCTGGCGTTCCTTGGGGACGGACGACAAGATGCGACGGATCGCAGGCAAAAATCCCATGTCCAGCATGCGGTCGGCCTCGTCAAGCACGAGTATCCTGACGTTCTGCAGATTGGCAAGCTTGCGATTCATGAGGTCCTGCAAGCGTCCGGGAGTGGCAATGATCAGTTTCGATCCGGCGCGCAGACTTTGGATCTGTGCCTTCTCAGATACTCCGCCGATGACGAGCGTGGCGCTGGGCATGGCTTTCGTGCGCAGTTGCTCGTATTGTTCTTGAACCTGCATCGCAAGTTCCCGCGTTGGCAGCAACACCAGAGCGACCGTGTGACGCGCCGGCTCCTGCTGCAAGGTCTCAATTAACGGGACTAGAAATGCCAATGTCTTGCCCGTGCCTGTCTGGGCTGTGCCGATGACATCTCGGCCTTCAAGTGCAGGAGAAATAGCGCGTTCCTGGATGGGGGTGAGGTTGGTGAATTGAGCTGCCGCCAGCTTCCGCTGCAACGCGGAGGAAAGGGGCAGTTCTGAAAATGTGGTCATTCGAATTTGATTCTTTCTGGAGGGGCAAGCTGTCACGCAGGCTCTGACACACGTCGAGAGCTATTCTGCCGCTCACATTTAATTTGGATTTACGCAAGTAAACGGCGGGCAGGAAAGGCGGAGATAAAGCTAGTCTGAAAAGACGACTACCGCGTGACGAGCAAACCGTAATCAATACGTCAATGCAGTATACCAGAAAAGACGACAAGGCACAGATTACGACGGTCACTTGGGGTTCCGCTCTTGCGTCGTAGCGCCGGCGGTGCCAATAGTGTTTCCTCTCCGTACGACTCTGACCAAAAGGAAAGGCTGTCCAGTGAGAGCTCCAGCCACGGTGAGGTCCGATTAACGGACGGCTGACTCTTACTATCTTCTGGATGACAGCCACTTCTCCAGGCGCTCGGCGTAACTTCGGCTGGAGCGGTGTTCCGAGCCGTCCGAGAGCTTGACCAGATATTCGCGATTATCGATGGGGAGGAGCTCGCGTATGCACCCCATTCGCACGATGCGGGAGCGATGAATACGAAGAAACTGTGAAGGATCGAGTTTCTGCTCCAGAGAATTCATGGTCTCTCGCAGCAGCTGACAGTGGTGGGCCGTATGTAGTTCGGCGTAATCTCCGGCTGCGGCGATCCAGTTGATGTCATCGGTAAGCACCACCTGAATCCGCGAGCCGATACGCACGGGGAAGCGCGATACGTATCTGGCAGAGTTCTCTTCGAGCAATCGCAAGACGCGTTCGGCCATTTGAAGCTTCGAGTCGTTGTTAGTGCGCTGCCTTGCTCTTTGCAAGGCACTTCCAAAACGCTCATCGTCCACAGGTTTCAGGAGATAGTCCAAGGCATGAACTTCGAAAGCCCGCAAGGCGTGCTGCTCGTAGGCCGTCAGAAAAATAATCCCTGGCAAGTCCTGCTTGGGCAGAGCTCGCAGAACCTCGAATCCATCCATTCCCGGCATCTGCACATCGAGGAATACAACATCAGGCGAGAGCTCTAGAATCTTCTCGACCGCAGACGAGCCATCGCCACACTCGCCGACAACCTCGACGTCTCGGAATTTCTTCAACCGAAGCGCGACACCGCGCCGGGCTAAGGGCTCATCATCGACAATCAGCGCGCGCACGCGATTACCCTCGGCAGATCAGAAGTTACCTTACGAAAAGGGATTTCGACCGCGACCTCATAGTCGCCCGCGTCGTGCGATCGCAATAAAAACTGCTGGTTGTCACCGTAGAGCGTACGCAAACGCTCGGCGGTGTTCGCAAGACCAATGCCTTTGGAAGATTTGTTGTTGTATGGCGGGGAGGTGTTGCTTCGAGGTCCAGAATTCCTGATGGTCACCACCAAGAGTTCGTCGTGCAAAATGCTCTTAATTGCGATAGTTCCACCTTCTACTAAGGGCGCCACTCCGTGGCGAACCGCGTTTTCGACCAGGGGTTGCAGCAACATGGTCGGGATAGCGGCATCGAGAGTGTCCTGTGCAATCGCCATGTTCACTCGAAGGCGACCGCCGAGGCGGGTCTGCTCAATGCTGAGGTATTGCTCGATGAAAGCGATCTCCTGCGAAAGCGGTATCTCGAGCGAAGCATCGCCATCGAGCGTCGTTCGGAGCAGGTCGCCGATCTGTGCAAGCATGCGCGTCGCCGCCCGGGCATTTCCTTCCAAAACCAGTGTGGAAACAGCATTGAGAGAGTTGAACAGAAAGTGAGGGTTCAACTGATAGCGCAATGCGCTCAGGCGGGCTTCGCGCGCCTCGGATTCGGCCCGGACGAGTCTTTGCCTTTCGCGAGCCGACTGCTGCCACTGCTTGGTGCTGAAATACAGTGTGCACCAGAGGAAAAAAACGACAGAGAAGGGCAACCAATTTTCTAAAAAATCAGGCCAGATCAAGCGGACCGAGTGCAACTTGACCAGCTCCGACACGAACGTGGCGACCGCTCCATACGCCGCAGACCAGGCAAACGCGCGCACCTCGAGCGCAACCCAAGGAAGCGAGCGCCGCAAAAGAGATCGGCACACTGGCCGCAGGAGCGAACTGACAAGGAAGACGGTTATGCAGAATATGGTCTGATGCCGGAACTCACCCGGATTGCCAGACGGGAGCGTCGAAAGCAACACGAGCAGATAGAAACCCACACCTCCCATCAACTGGAGCTGCCAGAATGAAGGAAATCCGAGTTCGTCCCGTTCCCACACGACTCGTATTCTAGCCCACCGCGGCGGCAGTCGGACCGCAGTTCGTCGCTCAGAATCCTCAGTTCACCGCATTCTGCAAGCGGCTTGCAGACTGACCGGAGAAGCGAAATCCCATAGAGACTAGACTGCACAGAGTCGGGACAATCGTCAGAAGCATTGCAAGCAGGCGTCAGTCTTTAGAGGGTGAACCAATGGCAGAGACAGCGAGAATAGCGTTCCCGGATCGCGCAGCGATCGCAGAAGCCCCTTTGGTCCGATCGAAGCCGGTGCCCTGGTACATCTGGTCATCCGTTGTAGCCGTGACATCCACGAGCGTCGGCCTTTATTGGGATATTTCCTGGCACATTGGAATCGGCCGAGACACATTTTGGACACCGGCGCATTTGGCGATTCAGTTTGGGGCAGTGATCACCGGGCTGTGCTGCGCGTATCTGATCTTGCACACAACATTCGCGGGGGATGCCGCACTCAGGGAGAACTCGGTAACCATCTGGGGGTTGCGCGGACCGCTCGGCGCGTTCATCGCAGCGTGGGGTGGCTTCTGCATGCTCACCTCCGCGCCTTTCGATAATTGGTGGCACGAGTCGTTTGGTCTGGACGTCATGATCCTCAGCCCGCCCCACGTTGTGCTGATTCTGGGGATTTTCGTTATGGGTTTCGGCGGACTCGTCCTGACGACGAGCCAGAGGAATCTGTCCATCGGAGATGATCGAAAAAAGCTCGATTGGATGCTGTTGTATAGCGGAAGCCTGCTGCTCACGCTGCTGTTCATGCTGGGCCTGGAGTATATCGGCGACCAGACTCTCATGCACAGCGCGATCTACTATCGCGTACTTGGCATGATCGCGCCAGTCGTGCTGGTCGGGATTGCTCGTGCCTCGGGACGCCCCTGGGCTTCTACGACGGTCGCCGCGATGTACACGGGCCTGTGGCTGGCGGGGAATTGGATCTTTCCGTTGTTTCCAGCCCAGGCGAAGCTGGGACCTGTCTTCACTCCGATCACGCACATGATCCCGCTCGGATTTCCTGTGCTCGTTCTCCCTGGAGCCATTGTGTTGGATCTCGTCTTCGATCGGCTCACAGGTTATGGCGATACCTGGAAGGCCATAGTCGGGGGCACTAATTTTTGGGCGGTGAGCATCGCTGTGAACTGGCCATTCGCCTATTTCATGATGTCTCCCTTCGCTCGCAACCGGATCTTTGCCATGAACGAGTTTGGCTACAACATGCCGCCTTCTGAGTATCACCTGGCTTGGACTCTGCGGGATTACGAGAAGACACGCATGGAATTTTGGGTCGGGATGCTGATTGCGTTGGCAGCGACGATTGTGTCCGCCCGCATCGGCGTGCTTTGGGGAGATTGGATTCGCCGGGTTCGCCGGTAGTGGCGGCCTCTATTTCGTTTGACGAGGACTGTATGGGAACTTTTTGGGCACAAATCAGGGCACTCACGTTTCTGATCCTGACTTCCGGCGTAGCGTTTGCTCACGTTGGAAGCCCCGACGTTTATTTTGAAGGCGAGGCGGGACCCTACCATTTATTGGTCACGGTAAATCCGCCGGCAATGGTTCCCGGGATCGCTCAGGTGCAGGCTCGCGTTACGTCCGGATCCGTCGACCGCATCACCATTGCGCCAGTCTATGTGAACGGCAAGGATCAGGGCCTGCCGCCGTCCGCTGACACGATGTTGCGGTCCGTAGGTGATCCGCAAGGGTTTACTGGTCAGGTTTGGCTGATGGAGTCGGGCGCATGGGAAATTCGCGCCGAGGTTATGGGACCGCAGGGAATTGGCAAGCTCTCGGTGCCAGTTCCCGCCTATGCGAGAAGAACCTTACCCATGCCACGGAACCTCGGAACGCTGCTGTTTGGTCTGATGTTGTTTCTTTCCCTTGGCGTCATCTCGATTGCAGGCGCAGCGGCGCGCGAGGGTCTGCTAACCTCCGCAGCAATTCCCACTGTTAAGAACCGTAGCCTTGGACGGATCGCTATGGGGACGGCTGCCGTGCTGGTGGTGGCCATTCTGGCGCTGGGGAATTGGTGGTGGAACGTGCAGGCCGCCGATCTGAAACAGAGCATGCTGTACACAGCTCCGCCGCTCAAAGTTTCTTTCGAGGGGAAGGGCGAGCTCACTTTGCAGATGGAGGAAGACTTCTGGCACAAGACGCGGAGAGATCAATGGTCAATGAGGCTGATTCCCGATCATGGCCATCTGATGCACCTGTTTCTGCTCCGTGTTCCAGCCCTGGAGCGGTTCTATCATTTACACCCCGAGCAGACGAGCGACACAGCGTTCACCGTCAAACTGCCCGCGATTGCGCATGGAAATTTCAAGGTTTTTGCGGACATCGTTCGCGGCACTGGATTTCCGGAAACCATGGTTAGTGAAATCACCCTTCCCGACGTAACAGGACAACCACTTTCCAGCGATGACTCGGCAGCGAGTACCTCAGCATTTGAGCTGCCCGCTCGGACAACGAACGTCTCGGTACTGCCGGACGGTGGTCGCATGGTTTGGGAGCAGGATCAAGCAGCTTTGAAAGCAGGGCAGACTTCAAAGTTCCGCTTCCGCGTCGAAGACGCTGATTGCGACGATGCTAAGGACCTTGAGCTATACATGGGGATGGCTGGCCATGCGGAATTCGTGAAATCAGATCTGTCGGTGTTCGCCCACATCCATCCCGCCGGTTCAGTGCCGATGGCGTTCCTGGGTGCTGCACCGCAGTCTGGAATGTCTATGGACCATCGCTCGATGGATATGCTTCCCGCCGAAGTCTCGTTTCCATACGGCTTTCCCAAACCCGGGGACTATCGGTTGTTTGTGCAGATCAAACGGCATGGCGAAATCGAGACCGGCGTGTTCGATGCGCACGTAGCAGACTAGAGAGGCCGCTCCGTCTGTTCTTATCGGGGGTGCATCGGCCGACACTTCCTCACTTGTGAAGTCTGTCGAGGCGATACCAAACTCGGCCGAGATGAGTTTCCGTGTCTACCACGGTTTCTCAAGGATTTCGTGCGTCGGGCGCAGTGGCTATCGATGTTTTGCGAACTCAATGACAACGTCGCCGTGCACGTAAGGTGCAGATGGCAGGGCAGAGTTCGCCTGCGGGAGGTCGACGACTAGCTCGGCGGTTTTGCCCGTCGCGTCGCGGAGAAGGCTCCCTCCGCGAATTGAAGCGATTTGGGACGGGTTCCATACGAATAATGAAGACGACTTGCCGGCAATCGCGGAAACCACAAGCTTGAGTTGGGTGTGCCCCGGATTCCACGCCTCGGAGATTACGCGCAATCCTTCACTCGCAGAACCGAGGGGAGGAAGGACGTTGCCGTATGTCAGGCCAAAATCATTTTTCAAGCGCAGGGAGACTTGGTTCTTGCCCTGAGCCAGAGGGATGCGCAAGGAGACGTGCTGGTCATTATCGGTTTGGGTTACTCGGGGTATTGCTATGCTTCGCGCAGATTTCCCGGGCTGCGTCAGTTCAATAGAGCTGATTTCCGTGAGCGGACTCAAGGCCGGAGAGAACTCTAACCAACAGTCGCTTCCTCCGGTTCGGAGGGCATCGATCGAAATCGTGTCCAACTCTTTGTGGTAGTGCAACGACACGATTGCTGTTCCTAAGGGGATGTTGTCGATCGAAAAATCCTGCCAGTTTGCCGGCACATGGGGCGCAAAATGAAGAGTGCTCATTGGCACGCTGGTATCCAGGCCAAACAGACCACGCAGCAATGGGCTAATTACCATGGCCGCAGACCAGATCTGATGTGGAGAATTCGTGGACAGCGGTTGATAGAAATCGCCCGAAAGAACTTCCGCCACGTGGCCTAAGGATCCATCGAGCGCCAGCAATGCATTGGCACGCAGGTTCTCGTAGGCGGAAAACTGCTGGTGATAGCGATATTCGGCCACCGATGCCCATCCGGTGAACAGGGGCCAGACCGAGCCGAAGTGGTAACCACTGCCGTTATAGATTGGCGAGCGATTCGAGATGATTCGCATGCCCCAATCCGCCTGATGGTCAGCATCCGCCAGATGGCGGAGAGTGGCTACGGATTTTTCCTGGTCGGTGAGGCCAAACCACATCGGTACCGCGGTCAGCACAGAGATCTCATCGACACGCTGATTTTGCTTGTCGAGAGCAAAGGCGTAAGCGCCAGCTTTGGCCGACCAGAATGTCTGGTTGAACTTTGGCAGTTGCTCTTCGAAGGCAGCTTGCAGTTCAGTCTGAGGTTCGGATTTTCCTGTCAAGCGGGCGAGATTTGCGAGTGCACGAAGAGCTTCCAACCCGAGGCCAGCCTGATAGAACTCGGCTTTCACGGGGAGAAGCGGACCGCCCTCGACCCAACCATGGCCGAATCCGAAGTTTTGCGGGATATTATGCGCGTCGTAGGTGGACCGAAGAAATTCGTAAGCCTTCCAAACACTATCCCAATGTTGCTTGGCAAACTCCACATCACCGCTGCGAACCACGTAGTCGTTTACCGCGATGATGTAGAGAGGAGTGGCATCGGCGGAAGCATATCCGTATGGGTAGTCCTTAAACCAGTTGACAAAGCTTGCCCCTTGGGCAATTTCGTGTGGGATTTTGCCATCATCGCGCTGAAACTTGGCGATGAATTCGAGAGCCACTCGTGTGGTGGAGAAATCGCCAACGGAATTGAGAGCGAAGGACGTCCAGAACGAATCCCGACCAAAGAACCACGCAAAACCAGGACGCTGGCTGGTGCCTGAGGTTCTGTAGCCCGCCACCAGTCCCGTGCCCAGATAAGGGTTGGTGACCAGACCCTGAATCATGCTGATTCGTGACCAATCGTAAGCCTGTTGCAGTTGCGGGTCGGGGAGCGTCAGTTGGACAGTCCGCTTTAGATATTCGGCGTAATAACGCTGCGAATCGAGCAGCAGGTCACGATATGCAGAGCTAATGTGTTGGTACGTCTGTTGAGCGCTGGTGTATCCCTCCGTGGAGCCAGCGAGTATGACAATTTTTGTATCTCTGCCGGTCCGTGTAACGCCCAAGCGGAAAGAGGTTTCCTCATTGGCGGAGAAATTCGTCTGATACGCCAGTGCGGGGCTTGCCGCCGAGGGAGACCCGATCAATGCAGCGAATCGCTTCGATTCTTCGCCGAAGACCACGGCATGCTGTGCCTCATTCCATTGCAGGAAAGTCGCCCCTAGTCCTGCGGGCCACTGCAGTTGGAAGTCGCCAATGAAACCGACTTCGATTTCGAGAGGTTGGCTGGTGGCTACCTCAAAGATGATGGCAGCGCCTTGTTCTTGTATGGGAACAAAGAGGGTCTCGCGCACGGAGTAGTCGTCGTCAGCGTATACCAGGGTTGCAGACTCGGGGTGAACGATTATTGTCCGCACTAAACTTTCGGCCGGAACGGAGCGGCCAGCGACGTGGAACGTGACGTGAAAATTACGAAGAATCTTTAGAGGGTAAACCCAGGCTTCCATCTGGCCAGATTCGGTTCGGAAGAGAGCGGCTTTGGTTCCCACAACCGGCAGGAACTCCCAGGACCGGACCGGACGTGAAAGTTCTAAATGCGAAACAGGTCCTTCCGCCGGGACGACTTGACTGATCAGGGGCAGCGAGAAAAACGGGATGCTGAGAACCAGGGCGAAGGTCAGGTGGGTGCGTAGGCTCTTTTGCGATGCGCTGGAGAACGTTCGCATGAGTTGAAGCCGTAGCATACGATTCTGACGCACCGCCCGCAACCTGAAACGTGGCGCTCGCGGAGTTTGTCGATTGAGCCGTAGAACGGTGCTCGCTCAGGCAAGACCGCGAGTATACTGCCGCGATTAAGGGGAGACGAGAACAACCATGAGGATCTGCCGGAACTTATTGTTTGCTGGTGCGGCTTCTTGCTGGCTACTATCCCTGGCGCTGTGGGGCCAGCAAAACGCAGTTCCAGATTCGACGGTGGATTCGGTTTTGGCGCAACTGCAGCTGCTCACTCACCTTCCTGCCGATGAATGGCGTTACCACGTGGGTGATCTTACCCACGGGGAAGATCCAAATCTGGACGATAGCGGCTGGCAGCTGGTGAAATCAAATTTCGATGGGCCCGAGGAGTCGGCCTGGTTTCGACGATGGATTGAGGTCCCAAGAAACCTGAATGGTTATGACTTGACCGGAACAAAACTGTGGTTTCAGTTTCTGGCATACGGCAACGGCCCAATTCCGGAGATTGTGTACTTCAATGGCCGGCGCGTCGCGATGGGCGAGGACCTGGAGCCGATCATTCTGCTGGATCCCGTGAAACCCGGAGACCGGGTCCTGGTGGCGGTGAAGCTACTGCACACCGTCGACAAGAAGCGGTTCGAAGGGTCAACCGTGCGCGTGGACTTTGCCCAAGGACGGCCGAGCCCGCTCGACCTGTACCAGGAGATTCAGTCGACATGGACGCTGGCGGCGTCGCTCGGCGATCGGGAGCAGGCAGTCCGTGATGTGGTGAGAAAGGCTGCTTCGGCAATCGATGTTGATTCCCTGCATTCGGCCAATCAGGCAGCGTTCGACAAATCTCTCGAGAAGGCGCATGCCATTTTGACGGAGACCAAGCCGGACCTTCAAGGCACGAAGGTGCGCCTGACCGGGAACGCACATATCGACGCCGCGTGGTTATGGCCGTGGACAGAAACGGTGGACGTGGTACGGCGCACCTTCGGAACAGCGCTGCAGCTCATGTACGAATACCCTCAGTACACCTACACGCAGTCAGCCGCTGCGTACAGTGAGTGGATGTTCGAGAAGTATCCCGACCTGCACCGCCAGATCGTCGATCGCGTGAAGGAGGGGCGGTGGGAGATGGTGGGAGGGATGTGGGTCGAGCCCGATCTAAATATGCCGGACGGAGAATCGCTGGTCCGGCAATTGCTCGTTGGGAAACGCTACTTTAAGGAGAAGTTCGGCGTCAATGTGCGCGTCGGCTGGAATCCAGATTCTTTCGGGTACAACTGGCAGTTGCCGCAGATCTACAAGAAGTCAGGCATCGACTATTTCGTAACGCAGAAAATGGCGTGGAACGACACCAATCAGCTGCCGATGAAACTGTTCTGGTGGCAATCGCCCGATGGCAGCCGTGTCCTGACATATTTCCCGCATGATTACGTCAATGACATTGATCCTCCGCAGATATCCAAGGATGTGGCCAACAGCCGCAAGCTGAGTCCGGGACTGACGGAAATGATGCATTTGTTCGGAGTGGGAGATCACGGAGGGGGCCCTACGCGGTCGATGCTTGATAGCGGCGAGCATTGGGTCGATACGGAGCGAGTTTTTCCGCAAATGCGCTTCGGAACCGCGCAGGCATTCTTCTCGGATGTCGAGGGAAAACTTGATACGGAGCATGCGCCCACCTGGAACTACGAAACCATGGCAAGAGGAGAGTCTCGTCTGCCAGCGCCGCCGGATGGAAAGATCAGCTTGCCCGTTTGGAATGATGAGCTGTATTTCGAGTATCACCGCGGTGTCATGACGACCCAAGCCAATCACAAACGCAATATGCGAAAGAGCGAAGTGCAGCTGTTGGATGCAGAGAAATACTCATCGCTTGCATGGTTGATGGGGCTGCCGTATCCGCAGGAGCGCCTTACGGAAGCGTGGGAAAAGGCGTTATTCAACCAGTTTCATGACCTGGCGGCCGGATCGGGCATCGGAGTCCTCTACCAGGATTCACAAAGAGATTATGACCAGGTCCGCTGGAGCAGCGATGAGATGACGAAGCGAGCGTTACAGACGATCCTCGCGCGGGTGAATACCAGCGGACCCGTGGACGCGGTTTCGGTCGCCGTCTTGAATTCCCTGGCATGGAGCCGGTCGGAACGAGTCATTGTACAAGTGCAGTTGGCCAAAGAACCGAAGGCGGGATTCGCAGTGCTCGACAGTGCCGGCAAGCCTTTGCTGTTCCAGATTCTGTCGAAATCAACGGATACGAATAGTTATCGTCTGCTGGTCCGCAGTCGCGATGTTCCATCCCTGGGATACCAGATATGGCATGTGGTGCCCGGTACGCGAGACCTGCAGAGCGACCTGAAAGCAAGCGGCCTCACGCTCGAGAATGACGTGCTCCGAGTCGTGATTGATGGGCGCACCGGGTGCATCACGAGTTTGTATGACAAGCGGGGAAAATTTGAATCAATCGCGAACGGTGGATGCGCAAATGAACTCGAGACGTTCAAGGACACTCCGCAGAAGTACGACGCGTGGAACATCGACGCCGACTTCGACAAAGAAGTCACGAAGTTAGACGAGGCTGACTCGGTTGAACTCATCGAGCGCGGGCCGGTTCGTGCCACCGTACGGATCGTGCGGACCTGGCAGAAATCGAAGTTTGTGCAGGACGTAAGCCTTTATGCCGGTATGGATCGTGTCGATGTATTGAACACGATCGACTGGCACGAGACGCACGTGCTGCTGAAGGCCGCATTTCCGCTGGCCGCTTCATCGAGACATGCAACGTATGAGATCCCCTACGGATCGATCGAACGTCCAACTACAAGGAATAACAGCTGGGAAAGTGCGAAATTCGAAGTGCCCGCGCTGCGCTGGGCAGATCTGGGGGACGAAAGCCACGGCTTTAGTCTGATTAACGAGTCGAAGTATGGTTATGACGACAAAGACAACGTTCTGCGGCTTTCGCTGCTGCGCTCTCCGACGTGGCCCGATCCCGAGGCCGATCGAGGCCACCATGAATTCAGTTACGCCTTGTATCCGCATTCCGGAGACTGGAAGCAGGCGTTGACGGTGCGTCGCGGCTACGAGTTCAATGACCCGCTGCGAGCCTTTCCAGTTGCGGCGCACGAAGGGCAACTCGCATCCCAGCATTCGTTCCTGGAGGTCGAAGGGAATCACGTCGTGTTAACGGCATTGAAGAAGACGGAGGATAGCAGCGCAATTCTGGTCCGATTGTACGAGTGGGCAGGTAAAGGCGGCGATGTGCAGATTGTCTTGCCCGACGGAGCAACAGCCGCCACCCTGACGAATCTGCAAGAACAACCGATTGGCGATCCGCTGCCAATTTCGGCAAAACAAGTAACAGTACCCGTCCATCCCTACGAGATCGTCTCGGTGCGGATCTCTTATAGTGAGCCGAAGTCATCGAATGCCCGGCCTTCTAGTTTCGATACACAGTAATGAGCAGGATTTTCCGCTGGTAAGACGAAGTCTGCGCTTTGCGCCCTATCGCTTGGCTGCGCTTCTACGATGAGGCGCGCGAGCGCGAGCTACTTTCTCGGCCAAGAGACGCTTGGCACGCTCCAGTTCTGCCCGCCGGGCACGGCTGAGTCCTTTCCCTGCGCGATTGATGAAGTATGTTAGCATCCGCATGCCCGAGCGGGGTCCTTTTGGCGAGACCTTGCGGGAGGCGAGAACGCGAGCGATGGTGGCCGCGTTTTTCGTGAATAAACCGGGCGGAGGATGCGTGGAATCCGTGGTCACTCCAGCGACCCAACGACGCCCCTTCGATGCCGTCTTATCGGTCTGCTCTTCGAAGTCGATTTAGGCACGTCCCAATCCATCCTTTGCTTCACGAAGACTATTCGCAGTGTCGATGGGTCTTCTTCGAGGAAACAATCAGGATGATCGGGTAGCCCCCCAGGGAATTGTGCAGGGTTTTGCTGGCCGGGCCGCTGTGTTCCATACCGAAAGGTACAGCGTAGTCCGTATCGACAGGGAAAAGCGGTTTGTTAAAATTTTTGCGGTTCCATCCCTACAGTAGCTGCAACTAAAGGGAAAGCTTTCTCGATTCGCAGCAACCCTTACCGGGGACCAAGGAAGATGAGGTGATGGAGTGCCGTTAAGAATTCTGGTTGCGGACGACCATCCCGTGGTTCGTCAGGGAATCTGTTCGCTGCTTAAGACCCACCCCGGCTGGGAGATCTGCGGCGAGGCCCTCGACGGGCGTCAAGCTGTGCAGATGACCAAGGATTTGAAGCCCGACATCGTAGTCCTCGATTTGGCTATGCCTACGTTGAATGGGCTCGATGCCACGCGCCAGATTCTGACTGATAATCCGGACCAGAAAATCCTGATTCTAACGATGAGCGATTCGGAGCAGCTTATCCGCGAAGTGCTGGGGGCAGGCGCCCGCGGCTTTGTTCTCAAGTCTGACGCCGCAAAGGATCTGGTGGCAGCAGTCCAAGCTTTGGAGCGTCATCGAACCTTCTTCACTTCCAGAGTGCAGGACATTCTGGACAGCTATTTCGCAACCTCCGACGTCGCGACCCTGCCGACCCTCACAAGCCGCGAGCGCGAGGTTCTCCAATTAATCGCAGAAGGGAAGACCACCAAGGAAGTTGCAGTGATCCTCGGGTGCAGCGTGAAGACAGCAGAAACGCACCGGAGTAATTTCATGCGCAAGCTCCATCTGCATTCGGTGAGTGAAGTGGTGCTGTACGCCATACGCAACTTCATCATCCGCGTGGATCAAGTCGCGAACTAAGGCGGGAAGATCAGACGTCCGAAGTTTGGGGAGTGTTAAGCGGCGCGACGTTCCCTGCTCACCAGCGTTTGTTCCTGGGGCACAATTCGCTCCGACACCGAAGCTGCCCAGCGGTCGAGCGCCTGTTTCACATCAGAGAGCAATTGCTGCTTCGTGTCGGGATTTGGCTCTGCAAACGCAGCTCTGTACAGGGCGCTGAAATCGTTGAAACGTGCACACTTCATAGTTCAACCCCGAATATGGAAGGATTCCCTTACGCGGCATGACCGAGTTGAGCGTTTGGGTGTGAGCCAGGCAGAGTGTCGACCTTGGCTAGCCTTTGCAGTTCGCCAATCGTATTCAGAGCTGCCAGCAACAGGCGGCGCTCGGAATGCGAGGCGCTATCGAAAGAGTCTTCGATGCAGTCCATTACAGCGTCTTTCGCGTCTCTCAATCTGTGAGGCAACATCTCATGGTTGTTCTCCATGAGGGCAGCTTCGAAGAGCTCCTTCCAGTTATGTGCCGACGACCCAGTTGAGGGAGATGCTGTGCCTTTGTTCATAGACACCTCCAAGGAACGAGAAAATCCTCGTGGCAGAGACAGCTCACCAAGGGTTCCGATCCAAGTAATCTGTTGGGGCCGTTTTCGCTTTCTACGATTTTTCCCCCATGCCAACAATCGGGTCTTCACTGTACGGTAGTTCGTTGCGGCGTCGAACCCATTGAGGGGTCGGGAGGGTGGGTGAAGAAGTCAGAAGTCATCGTGATCGGAGCGGGTATGGCTGGGCTTGCGGCGTCCACTGCTCTAGCGCGCGCTGATGTCGCAGTCACTATTCTTGAAGCCCGGAACCGCATCGGCGGACGAGTGTTCACTTTGCGAGATCCGTCGAGCGGACATCCGATTGAGTTGGGCGCAGAGTTTATTCACGGACTGCCTAACGAAATCCTGCAGCCCCTAAAGAAAGGGAAAATTCCGGTCACGGAGGTCCGTGGAGACAGTTGGTGCAAGGAGGGCGATTTGCTCCCATGCAGCTTTTTTGGGCAGGTCGAACAGATCCTGGACAAAATGGACGATCGGGCGGCCGATGAATCATTCACTGACTTTCTCAGAAAGCTACCAGCAAGTATTGACGATGCGGCGAAGCAGCACGCACTGAGGTTCGTCAGCGGTTTCAACGCTGCCGATCCGCACCTGGTTGGGGTTCATTGGCTGGTGAGAAGTCAGCGCGCCGAGCAGCAGATCGAGGGTGACCGAGCCTTCCGGGCAACCGGGGGATACGCGGAACTGCTAGCGATGCTTCAGCGAGAAATGGGGTCGACAAGCAGTCGATTGTTGACAGGTACGGTGGTATCCGAGATTTCGTGGAGTCGCGGGCGGGTACAAATCAGGGCACAGAAGGATGGTAAGCGCTTTGGCTACGAGGCACCCCGTGTCCTGGTTACATTGCCCCTTGCGGTCTTAAAGGCGTCGACCGGAAGCGAGGGGGCCATCCAGTTCACGCCAGACTTGCCGAAATCCAAGCTTGATGCCCTTGATCGGTTGGAGATGGGAAGAGTGGTCCGCCTGGTTCTGCGCTTCCGTGGGCGATTCTGGGATGAGATTCAACCAACTGAAGGCGAAGCGAAGACGCTCGCAAACCTGGGCTTTCTGTTTTCTGAGGATCCGTGGTTCCCGACCTGGTGGACGTCGATGCCGGAGAAGTTTCCGGCCCTTACGGGGTGGGCCCCGTTTGATTGTGCGGATCGGCTGTCGGGGCAGAGTCATTCGCAAGTCGTGAACCGTGGCTTGGAAACGCTCAGCCGCCTTTTTGGGTTGGATACCGCGACCTTGCAACGCAATTTGGAAGATGGCTACTGTCACGACTGGCAGGGCGATCCATTTTCGCGCGGTGCATACAGTTACGGAAAAGTCGGCGCGGATGGCGCCCACGAGGCTTTGGGAAGTCCTCTTGAAAACACGGTGTTCTTTGCAGGCGAGGCTACGGATGTGACTGGCAACAACGGAACTGTGCATGGTGCGATGGCGAGCGGATTTCGCGCTGCTTCAGAAATTTTGCAAGGACTCGGGTGACGGCACCCCAACCCATCAGCCCGAAGACGGCCCCTTGGAACGTTCCTTGCCTACAGTTCCCCCCGCAGGAACCTGCAGGTTTGGCCTGATGGGCCGAGAGTTGCTGCAGATTGTAGATTCGAGGCACCGCGGAGGACTCGTGCTGGATCGCCTGGTTGGCAAGTTGAGACGGGCAGTCACGAATTCTCCGAGAGGTGGGAATACTGGATGGCGCGAATGAAAGCGAGTCATTCCTCGACAGCTGCGCGATTTGAGGATTTAGTCGTTACGCAGAAAGCTAGCATAACTCTTACGATGAAAACGATTTACGACGTATTGCGGAAGAAAGAATCTGAGCTGGAGCGTGTGCGCGGGGAGATTGAGGCGCTGCGTCTCGTGATCCCGGTGCTGATCGATGAAGGGATCGTGTCCGAAGAGGAGCTAAAACAAAGCGACGACGAACACGAAGAGTCGGAAAGCGAACAAAGAGCAACTGTTCGATAAAGCCGTCGACACGATCAACCCACGACCGCCAACAGTCAAAAGCTAAGCTCTGTGCTTCGTGCTTTATCTTCCGCTGTTCGCCTTTTGCTCATCGGGAGAATACAGGATTGAAGGCGGTGGAGTCGTCGCGCTAGTCTTGCGTAATTCACTCAACTCCTGTCCCTGCGTCGGACCATGCTCGAAGAGGCCCCAAAGAGGCTTTCGATTGAGCCGACGCGGGGATTTTTTTGAGCGACGGGATGTGCCTGCTGTCCATGCCTGGGGGCAGGTTGTCTTCCTGGCCGGAATCGCAACGGAAATCAATGCTGGAGCGAAGGACACAACGCCCAAAAACTGAATGAACCCGACGGCAACTCAGCGAGAGCCCAAAAGTGTACTTTGTTCGGGACCTGGTTCGATCGAGGAAGGAGAGTTGTCATGGGGTCCCGCATGTGTTTGGAACAAAGTTTGCCCCGTTTCTGGCTTGGAACCCACCACCGGTATTTCAGGAAGACGTAGGGATCGGATAACCGGGATAGGTTTCGGTTGCTGCATCTCAGATCGTGCAACAGGTGGAGAACTGTGCGGGTTCGACGGCGGGACCGGGTGACGAGCACCCGCGTAGAAGGTTGACGATTGCCCCGCGGAGGCAGCGCAGAGTGAAAACAGTACCGTTGCTACCAGACATGCCACGCGCATGGGATACCTGCTGGACGGGGCGCTGTAGAGCATTTTCAAGTTCTTTTACATCGCTGTCCATACAGATTGTGGTGTAGGTACCGATACGCCTCGGCCAACTGGACCATACGGTAAATGTCGCAGCAAAGAATTACCGGTGAAGGGGAAGTTTCTGCAGTCTCAGCCGAAGGGAATCTTGGGAAGTCCCGAACTTTTCAGACAGAAATCATGGTGGCAATCGAGTTGCTTCGTCATTCGCATGCGCCGACGCCAAACCCCTCAATCCTATAAACCGGAACTACGAGGGCAATTCTTCAAGGAGAACGCGAAATGCGAAAGATTCTGACGCTAGTTTTACTGGTGGCCATGAGCGGACTGGGTGTCGAACTTGCGGCTCAGCAGCAGCGACAGCCGAATGATCAGCCGGGCGCTCAGCAGCAAACCGACAACCGACAATCTTCCCAAACATTTCAGGGCAAGATTATGCGGTCCGGCAACCAGTTGGTTTTCCAGGACTCATCGACGCAGACTGCCTATCAGTTGGACGATCAAAGCAAGGTTGCCCCGTATGAGGGCAAAGACGTGAAATTGATGGCGACCGTCGATCAGAAAACGAATTCGCTCCATGTCATCGATATTGCACCAGCCGAAAACAAGTAGGAAAGACGCAAATAGATAACGAAAGAAAGCTGGGAAGAATCACTCCCGGCTTTCTTTTCTTCTCTTCCCGCACCGCGGAAGACGAGGGCGAGACGCCCTCACGACAGCCGGCGGGACGCCGGCGCTACAGTCTTCTTTCTTTCCGCAGGCGGTGAAGGGGCCCGTCGGAAACATTTATGAGATGTTCTAGTCTTGCGGAGCGTCTTCGCTCGACAGCAACGCCACGGGGAAGTCTCGCAGTAGCTGGTCCACACGGATAGTGCGGTCAGAAGCGCCATGTCCGTGGGATTCCTCGTCGAAGATATTGATCCATTGTGCGGGAGCATCTTTCGGAAGAACGACGGTGGTGTCTCGCCATCCGCCAAGACTGAGGCCGCGGTCTTCCTCCTCGATCAAGCGGGTTGTGAAACGCGGGACGATCACGACGATCCAATCGCCACGATAGCGACGCGCGAAGGCAATTACATTATCTGCGCGATGCCCTTTTGCCTCCAGCGGGACGTAAGCGCCTTTCAAGAACATCGACGAATGATGCTTGCGAAACTGCAGGCCAAGTTGAGTGACATGCATCTTGATGCGCCCGTCCTGCCAATCTGCGGCCAGGCTCGCCGGCGAGCGCTCGCCATGTAACTCGCGGAGAAGGTGGGCGCGCGTGGCGAAATCTACGGGCTGCCGGTTATCGGGATCCACGAGATGTAAGTCCCACGTCTCGGTCCCCTGATAGAAATCTGCGACTCCGGGAGAAGCCAGCTTAATCACCAGCTGCGAGAGGCTATTGAAGGCGCCATGAAAAGCGATTTTCGAAGCGAACCGTCGAAAATCCGTAAGGAACTGATTCTCAGGAGCGTCGGTCAGGATTTCTTCTACAAAGTGCATCAGGGCCTGCTCGTGCTCGATATTCGGCACCGTCCACTTGGTGTGCACCATGGCCTCGCGCATGGCTTTGACCATGAAATCCTGAATGCGTCGCGTATAGCAGGCGCAGATCGGCCCGCCGACCGGCCAGGATCCCAGCAAAATCTGGTAGAGGAGGACTTCCTCGTTCGGTTCCGGCGTGAGAATTCCGTGAACTCGACGACGCTTGGCGTCATTCCATTGACTCCACTTGCCAAGGCAGGTGCTCCACTGCTCGGGCAGTTCCGACAGAACATTGATGCGTGCTCGCACATCCTCCGAGCGCTTTGCGTCGTGGGTCATGGTTGTGTTCATGGCAAAGGGCCACTTCTTATGGCGCTGCTGCAGAAACGAGTCGAATGCGCCAATCGAAAGGTCGCCACATTGCGGTGAGCCACCGACCTCGTTCATGGAAACCAGGCGATTGTAGATGTACAGAGCAGAATCCTCGACACCTTTGGCGGTAATGGGGCCGGTATACTGCTGCCAGGTCATTACGAAAGCCAAACGCCATTCACGCTCCTCAGGCAGCAAGTGGGCGCCATGCTGCAGTAGCAGAACTTCGCGCAAGAAACGGAAACAAGCTGGGGATATCGATGGGTTGCGCTGTTGGGCCAGCCGCAATGCCTTTTCGATCGGCTGCCGGTCTTGGGCTTTCAGGTCGAAACTTCGGATGTACGTGCGATAGGGTTCCAGGCAGGCAGTGGTTTCGACCAGAGCGCGAGTTAATTCCTCACGCGAAAGATCTCTCGCATAGCGATCGTGGGTGGCGAGGACGCTGAGATATCGACCGAGAGTCCGCATTTCGACCGCGAGGAGACTGCTCATGACCAGCTTTTTCTGTTCAAACTCGAGGTCGGGATAGCGAATGTGGTTCCCGATGAACTGTGAATACGTGGCCTCCAGGGCAGGAAGGTTCGAAGCGTCAATGAACAATCCATTGACGGCGTTCAGAAAGTCGTATCCGGTGGTTCCGTGAACCGGCCATTCCACGGGCAACGACTCGCCCGGCGAGAGGATCTTCTCTACCACGACGTAGAAATTTCGCGGACGGGACCCAGAGTCAAGGTGCGTTCGTTCCTGAAGCCGACGAAGATATCCGGAAGGATCGCGCAGCCCGTCGATATGGTCGACGCGAAAACCCGTGACCAAGCCCTTGGCCGCAAGCCGCAAGACAACGGAATGGATCGCCTCAAAGGTCATTGGATCTTCGACCCGGAGTCCAACCAGATCGCTGATGGTGAAGAAACGTCGATAATTGATTTCCTGGTTCGCGGTGCGCCAGAAAGCCAAGACATACGCCTGGTCGGTGAGCAGCTGCTCCAGCAATAGAAATGTGCCTGGCACACCTTTCCTGCCGTTGAACAGCCGGACGTTGCCATCAATAAATCGCTTCACTTCGGGCGAGGTGGTGTAAAGCAGCCAGAGACGTTCTTTGACCCCTTCGCGATGCTGACGGCGTTCCCCAGAGGCCTCGGCCGAGGTGTTCCCGGGCGCTGGAATCTGGGCTATGGCGGCCTGGATGCCCTGAAACTCCTGCCACACGCGATCGCTCGAACCGAGGACACGTTCCAATCGGTCCTGCCGGTAGGCAAGGATGCGATTGTAGGAACGCGTTGCGATTGGCAGCGTGAAATCGAAATACGTGAGATAGAAGCCGCTACGGTTATAACTCAACCGAAGTTCGCGCTTCTCGAGCGCGTCGGCGTAGGGTGTTCCGAGGATTGGGAGCAGCACGCGGTTATCGAGGGACCGATTGGGAGGGTGCCAATCCACGTCGAAGTAAGATGCGAATACAGAACGAGGGCCATCCTCCAGCAGGTCCATCCACCACGGGTTCTCACTGCTGGCAGACATGTGGTTGGGCACGATATCAAGAACGAGACCCATGCCGTGTGCTTGTAATTCGTGAACCAGCGCGTCGAATTCCTCGTCGGTGCCTAGTTCGGTGTTTAGATGGGAAGGGTCGGCGACATCGTATCCGTGGAGGCTGCCGTGCTTTGCCTGCAACAGGGGCGATGCATAGATGTCGGTGATACCGAGCGATGAAAGATAGGGAACGAGCTGTCGCGCATCGTTAAATCGAAGTTCTCGATTGAATTGCAGCCGATACGTCGAAACCGGGATGCGGGGTCCATTCATAGGTTGAGCTCGGAAACTGTGGCAGCAGGTTCATCGTGACGCGAAACTCGTTCGGAGCTGGCTCGGCGGAACAGACAAAGGCTCTTTGGTTGGAAGGTCAGCGTTGTGCGCGGGGGGGAGGCCAGTTCCATTGGAATCGCACTACCCGGTCCCATCCACTGGCTATCAGCGGAGTCGAGGTCCTTCTTCCACCTTCCCGCAGGTAGTTCGAACGAGCTGTCGATTCGGTGCTCGCCGAAATTGAACATCATTACAACTTCATCATCCTTGGACGCCCGCTGCACCCTGAGACAACGGTTCTCTTCGGAGCAGATAACCTGGAGGACGTGCGCGTGATCGACGGCGGGTAGGGTCTTCCGGAGCCTGATCAGTTCGCGATAGAAATCCCAAAGAGCCGAGTGCTGACCGTTAAAACGCATGTGATGATTCAGCTTGGATTGCAGATAAGTGGATTCCGCCTGCGGATCGGGCATTGCGCCCTTCCAATGGAAGCCAGAAAATTCAGCAAGCCGCCCCTTTCGCACTGCGTCTCCCAGTGCCGGATCCGCATGACTGGTGAAGTAAAGGAACGGCGCGGTCTCTCCGTACTCTTCCCCCATAAACAAGAGCGGTATGTAAGCAGAGAGGACGACGATTGCGGCTGAAAGTTTAACCGCCTCGAAGGAGAGCAGCGTGCTAGACCGTTCCCCCAGCATGCGGTTTCCAACCTGGTCATGATTCTGCGAAAAAACCACCAGTTGCTGCGGTCGCAGGCTGCTTGAGGAATTGCCTTGCCGACGCCGCCGATAGTTCGAATACTGCCCGGTGTAAACGTACCCCTGCCGCATCGCGGTTTCCAGATGGCGGAGAGATCCGAAATCCTGGTAGTACCCGAAGTGCTCCCCGGTCTGGATACTGTGCAGCGCGTGGTGGAAATCGTCGTTCCATTGGGCGTGTAATCCATAGCCACCACGGTCGCGGGGCGTGACGAAATGCGAATCGTTGAGATCGGACTCTGCGATGAGATACACATGGCGCTTGCTGTGCTCCGCCAGGTCATCGACAGCAGAACTGAGCAAGGCTAGAAACGGTTGGGCATTGCGGTCATAGATGCCGTGAATCGCGTCGAGTCGGAGCGCGTCGATGTGAAAATCCTCCAGCCACGACAATGCATTCTCGACGAAGTAGCGCACCACTTCGTCGCTGTCTGCACCATCGAAGTTGATCGCCGAACCCCATGGAGTGCGATAACGGTCTGTAAAGTACGGGCCGAACTCGGCGAGAAAGTTTCCCTCAGGCCCCAGGTGGTTGTAGACCACATCAAGAACAACGGCGAGGCCGTTGGCATGACAAGCGTTGACTAGACGCTGCAAGGCTCGCGGGCCCCCGTAGCTGTTCTGAACCGCGAAGGGAAACACGCCGTCGTATCCCCAATTCCGCTCGCCAGAAAATTGAGCTAGCGGCATCAACTCGATGGCAGTGATTCCCAGTGCCTTGAGATCGGGCAGGTATTCCTCAACCGCGTCGAGGGTTCCCGCGGGCGTATAGGTACCCACGTGAAGCTCATACAGGACGTAATCGTCGAGCCGCAGCCCCTTCCAGTTGTGGTCGCTCCACGGGAAGGTTGTGAGATCGATGATTTGAGAGGGAGCAAATACTCCGTCAGGCTGCCAGCGCGAAGCCGGGTCTGGCCTTTCCTCTTTCCCATCCAGTCGGTAGAGGTAGCGGGTGTCCGGCTGAAGATCGGAGAGAACCGTCGAGTAGTAGCCGCGTTCCGAAGGCGTCAATATTTGCTCGCGATGCTCATTGACGATGCGGAGCGTGACCTGACGAGCATGCGGCGCCCAGACGTTGAAGACACACGTTCCGTCGGGTTCCACTGATGCGCCCAAGCGAGGTTTGGTCTGAGGAAGCCGCATAACGCAGGTGCTCCGAGGGCGCAAGAGTGTTCATACCGGCG
>Ga0210401_10001649_pt1 | contig 25480 bp, 12 predicted proteins | sample IncBWH32MmetaG_FD_150866 | JGI IMG/M metagenome (GOLD analysis project Ga0210401, IMG submission 150866) | Forest soil microbial communities from Barre Woods Harvard Forest LTER site, Petersham, Massachusetts, United States - Inc-BW-H-32-M | ecosystem: Environmental > Terrestrial > Soil >... | reverse complement strand
CGGGCGGATTTTGCTCTCCTGAAACCAATCGTACCCGACTGTGAAAGGAACCAGCTTTGCCGAACGGATTGGGTAGCGGGAGAGCACCGCATTTCCGTGCAGTGCCCGCAGACGGTTCTTGTCAACCGTGAATTCTTCCAGAAGCTGCTCCCGAGATTGCTCATCCTCGCCGTCGTCGAATGTGTCAGTTCCTAGCTGCTTGGAGTCGATTTCCAGAAACTCCACGCCATAAGCCCAATTCATGTTCAGGATCTCGCCAAGTTCACGGATGACTTCTCGGTATTGCGTGCGCTTCACACCCCAATCGACTTCGTTTAAGACCCACACGTCGGCAGCCTTCAAGGTCTCAATGTCCCGAGGTATCCTCTCAAGATTTACCTTGCGAATCCTCTTGCCGTGCTCCTTCGCATGCTTGCGCTCCTCGGCGACCTTTGCCATGAAGCTTTCCTTGTCGGTCAGAAAAAGTTGGATCTCGTCGAGTTCAAGTCCCCGCTCAATGTTCCAAAAAGCAACGCGGAGCGTAGGGCCAAGTCCCTCCACTTCGGGTGAATGCGGCCTTATACCGCGATAATAGGCTTCATTGTTAATGAAAGGAGTCGTGGTAATGACGTGAAGCTTGCTTGCAAGCTCGGGGCTCAGTTCCTGAGTCGATTTAAGCTGAAGCAGTTCGTCGTAGGAGAACAAGGGAGGACTTGCGTCGTGTGTATAGTCTTCTCCCAGCAGAAATGCTAGTCCGACCAGAACCGGACATAAGCCTAGTAGACGACTGATACATACCCTTTTTCTCATTGCTCTCATTCGTTCGTGTCTCCCTGAGGCCCCTTATTGCCGCTCATCCTGTAACTGCCTTTCATTTTGTCGTGCCGAGGAGATCCTTGATTATTTGCTGGGGGCCCTGGCGGGAGGCGCTACCCCATCGCCTCCGATAGCGATGTCGCAGCCGGCGGGATGACTACAGCATGCCATTTGGACGACTGGTAACTGTCATTTGTGACAGGGAGATGTCTTCACGGATCGCCATGCGATGTGGCGATAGTTCTCTAGTCAGCGATTGCACTCATTCAGCATCTTCAGCATCAACTGGCCGCGAGTGAAGAAGAGAGGGCGAGTGAGGGAAATCCTTGATTGCGCCACTGCCATCAGTCACATTATTTCGCCATTACTTCGCCCGCCGATGCGTTGGTGATAGTTTTGCGTCAGGGCGGGTCAAAGACCTACCCTGTGCACTTCATATCGTTAGTGGCATGAAGGGTCATCCTGAAACGTGGCACTCCCCAACATCTGGGTCACAAAGTGTCCGCAGGTGATGAGCTTTTGCGACAGTGGGTCTTCGCGCAAAGCGTTTGGAGAGGTTGTGTACTTGGCCGTGTCCATTGATTTCTTAGCGGCCACTAGCTGATCACTCCATTGCTGAACAAGGTCAAACACGCGATGGAGCAACTGCAACGCATTGCGGTCGCTATCGGTCGAGGTCGCCGCCTCCGCCAGCTGCAGGCTCTGCGACGCCTGATCGCGATAGCCATTGACCCACTCGTCGGTGACCCCATACCCGCCCCGAATGGCTGAGGCCAGCGTTGTGGCCCACTCCCGCAGGCGCGCGATTTCTTCGATGCCCGCTTTCATAAATTCCTGTGACAACCCGGGACTATTTGCTGGGTGCGAAGTAGCAGCGGGGGAGGCCGAGCTGCTGGCCGTCGTCGTACCACTTGCCCCCGCAGGAAGGGTCAGGACAATGCGTGGCCCGTCGAAACTCACTGAACCCTTTCCGATGCTAGCCAGGGCCGACACGTCCACGAACGACCGGCCATTCCGGTCAATCACGTCGGCCTTTCCGCCCTGTCCATTGACCACTACATTTCGTTGCTGCAGCTGCGTTTGTCCGAAAGTAGCGCAACTGAGCACGGCCCCGAAAACCAGGGGAAGAATGCGTCGGGAATGCTGTCTCATGAGGCTCATCCTCTCAAATCAACTGCGATCTCAACCGATTTTCAGGCGCCGCACAGCGCTCATTTCCCTCGACGCAAGCCGAAGAGTCCTGTTTCGTCGCTTATCTGTTTGCCGATGATGTCAAGTACGCGTTGGTTTCAACACGTGTCGCTAGAGGGTGTGCCATAATTAGGAACCTTTCTTGTCGGCTATTGCGTCTTTGCGTACTTCGCTTTTGCCTCTTTCAGTTGGGGATCTCGGAGTCGGCGTCTGAGGCGGCAAGCGCGCGAACACGAGCAGCGTCGGCTACTGGACCATCAACCCGGTTGGACTCAGTTAGGGGTTGACTCTATTCATACAGTCTTTCAGGAACGACCTCCGATCTGCTCCCTTTAGGCCCTTTTTGTCCGCGATGTTCTTACAGGCAGTTACCTTGTCTTGCTGACTCACATTGCTACCAGAACCGGAGTTTGCGACCTTGTTCAGGCAGTTCTGCATGAACGTTTTGCGTTCTTGGTCTTTAAGGCCCTTCTTGTCGGCAGCGTCGTTGCAGGCTTTCGCTTTGTCCTGCGAAGATACGGTTGACGACTGCCCTGGTTTGGGCTGCGGTGTTTTCGCAGCGATTAATGAGCCAAGGCTCGTCGCCAACAAGAGCGACATCATCATCACCCGTGCGTAATGTGAAGTTCTTGACATGGAGGATCCCCTTCATTGGGAATGTGCTGCGACATCGTGCGCCAGTGAATGCGCTACAAGCGCTTGGTAATCGGCGCGGCGCGTAATTACTACGGTTCGATGAGCGGAAGGGACGACGCCAATTGGAAATCAATCATCAGCTGAACTCGTCGGTCCAACTGGTAGAAAAGTGCAGTGTTCTTGGGCGACAGTACTTTGCGGAAGGTCGGAATGTATTTCATTCTCAACTCTGCCACAGACTGATCGACGTCCACCCACCGCTTGACGGCGCTTTCTGCCTCGGCATCGGTCAGAGAGCCACCACTTTGCACGTATTGTTTGATTAACGCATATTTCGTACCGTTGATCTTGACCAGTTCTGAAACGTACTGCTCATACACCGGCCAGAATTTCTCCGCCTCCGTGTCGGTGAGCTTCATGTTGGCTGCGATGATTTGCTTGCGCTGAGAACGAATGTCCTTCCGCATCATCTGGATGTCTTCGTCGGTGATGGGTTGGAAGTCATCTCCGGTAGTGAGCTTACGGGCTGCAGGGGAAGAAGCATCCTGCGCAACGGTTGTACCTTCAACAAGAAGTAACAGCGCTGACAGGGTCACGACGGCGACGAATATGCGCATACGTTTGGCTTTCATGGCTGTTTCTCCCACGCAACTTTTACTGCATTGGACACAGATTTGGTCTGCGGGTCTACTGTCAGTTCCGACAGCTGTGCCACAATTAGGGGACGACGTCGGCCCTGAGGCACCAAGCACATAATTGCATGAGACTGTAGCCGGTCACGAAGTTCACGGCGAGCTTCACGGTGACGAACGCGGGTTCCAGCGATGGGGCGATGCCTGTCAATTTTGCCAGTTGTAACTCCGCCGGTTCGCAGAGACCTTTACTTCAAAACAGCCGAACCCACAGATCAGGTTCGCCGTCGGCCCGGAGATTGTGCTACTGCCGAGATGCTCCCGCATCGTACGTGTTTTCTTGGCACTCGGCACGCTGGTTTTGTACGACGCAGCAGCAAAGCCTTTCAGGAAATTCGTGGAGCAGACCCCAAGCGAGAGTTTGGGTTTAGAGTAGCTTTCGTAGAGAACAGTTATGCAAAAACGCACTGCATCGTTGGTATTGCTGACCTTATTGCTTGGGGTGGTCGTCGGCTGTGCTAGCCGCACTAAGGACGAACAGATCCAAAAAGACATACAGACGAAGGCTGCCACTGACGCTGAAACGAAGGACTCCGATGTCGCAGTAGCTTCCAAACAGGGGAAAGTTACACTAAGCGGTAAGGTTAAGACCCCGGCGGCACAGCAGAAGTTAGAGCAGATCGCCCGCGATGAACCGGGAACTGCTGGCGTTGACGACCAAACCTCGATCCAGCCGGAGGCCACACAAGCTGCCCTTCCGCCACCCCCGCCTCCTCCGCCTGTGGAGAAGCCTAAGCCTCAACCCATTGTTGTGCCCGCAGGAACTGCTCTTACCGTCAGAGTCGGCCAAGCGTTGGGCTCGAAAACCAGCCAGACGGGCCAAACTTTTCTCGCAACACTGGCACAACCAGTGACTGTTGGAGGTAGGACAGCGATTCCTGGGGGAGCAACAGTCAGTGGCACGGTAATGAATGCGAAAGCGAAAGGCAAATTCAAGGGTGAGGGAGAACTGAGCCTCGCACTCATGAGCGTTACAGTGAAGGGGAAAACCTATTCGATCCAGACGAGCCCACTGGACAGCACCGTCAAAGGGAAGGGCAAGAGGACCGCTGCCACGGCTGGCGGAGGAGCAGCAGGGGGCGCATTGATTGGCGGCATAGCCGGCGGAGGAAAAGGAGCTGGCATTGGTGCTCTTGTGGGCGCTGGTGCCGGACTCGTGGGAGGGGCAATGAGCGGGAACAAGCAAGTTGAGATCCCGGCCGAGTCGGCACTGACCTTCCAATTGTCCGCGCCTTTGACGCTTCCTCCGGGCCAATAAGAAGGAAGACGAGAATGTGTCGTCGAGGGATGATTAAGGGAGCGATTGCGATTCCACCCGGTTCTTCCAAATACCTTTAAGCTCAGGCCCGTCCGCGCAACTCGTTGAGATTACGTGTCAAGTTGCACTCATAACCCAAGGGGAAAAGTTTGAGGCGAATCCGCCCTTGGGCCATTGCTCGTCTCTTCCAAGACTCAATCGAGTACGAGAACCTCGTATGGGCGCGCATCGTGAAGTCGCGTCGCACGGAGGTTCCACAGTCACCTTAACTCAGATTGCGAGTCGCGGAGTGAAGGTCCGGATTTGTCTGTGCCTCGGCCTCGATAAACAGCGGTGAAGTGGTGAAGTGAGGGGTGAAAAACCAGATAGGGCGTATCACCGTGGAGCGCCGAAGTGCTCTGTAACGTTTTTCAGCAGCCTGCTAGAAGCTCAAAGCTCCGATTGATGCAGACGGCAATCACAGCCTGATGGCCTTAACGACGTTGAGATTTTTCTTGAAGGGGAGCAGGAAGGATTCAAAGGCGCATGGGCCCCAGGACGTTGATGTAAAAGTGATCCGGCACTTCTGGGGTTCTCCACCCTCCCTCCCAGTGCTTGATGGCATCAAGGCTGAACCCAAACGTGTCCAGAGAACCTGGCTTGTGTGATACCAAGTCGATTGCGGCTCGCACTTTGCTCTGTGTCATCGACAAGAATCCCGCCCCCGTGCTCATCGCACTGAATCCCGCTGCGTTCGGTGCCGCTGTCGGCTCCTCAGGACCCACTACTGCCATATCAGGGTCGATAGAAAGCGTCAGACTTCGAGTGGTGTTACAAAACGGAAGGCCTATTCTGCCGAGCGTATGAAGAGAATCACGAAGTGAAGAAGAACAGCCTCCGATCACCGCGAACGCAAGCTGCACTCAAGCCCTGCAAAAACCGGATGCTGGATGGTTCGGCGAAATGATTCCTTCGCATTACAGAGGATCTAGGAACACGAAGTGATACTCTTCGAGAGGCCGGATTTCGGGCACCCTCCGGGCACCCAGACCGATGTCTTGTTGGCATCTCATTGATTTTGTTCTGACATGCATGGAGTGAGCTGGACGTGCAAGTTATTGTATGGAATTGGGTTGGCGACCCTTACGAAGCAGAGATCGCTATTCTACTTGTCTCCTAGTTCCGCTCGGCGATTCGGAATGTGTAAAATTGGAATGCGTCATAAAGTGGGCTCAACAATCGATGGGGAACTCATATCGATCGGGTTAGACGCGAAAGCGCTGCTGGCGACCCATTGGAGTTCATTTCTTTTTCTGGGCACTCCGGCACCCAGACTCTGCGACCGCGTTACGCGGTGGGGCTTCACCCGGTCTTGACACGGACCTCAATGGCCTCGGCTTAGCTTTCAGATATCCGGGGAGTATCAGATTCCTGGGTACCATCAAGGCAAATTCATCTGAGTTCGGTCACAGGTAGCGCTCGAAATCCATTCGCTAGCGGAAAGCCGTTTGGTGTGCGGCAGACGACCGCACCGGCGGCTACTCGTGATTTGCCCACCACGTGGCGCACGAAGTCGAGATTCACAGTATCGCCAGCGTCTGGGAGTTCCGTCCACTTCGCTTCAAACAGTTCCAGGCGCCCTCCCGTATCCACCACGAAGTCCACTTCGCGGGTTCGGTCGCGCCAGAAAAAGAGGCTACCTGACCGACCTGCACGACGTTCGCGGTCGCGAAGTTGGGCGAAAACGAATGTCTCCCACACTGCGCCAACGGCCGGTGATTGCTGAAGAGTTTCCTCTGACCGAATATTCAGCAGCGCGCAAAGCAGACCGGTGTCAGCGAGATACAGTTTGGGGCTCTTGACGATGGACTTGGTTCGATTCGAGAACCACGGCTCAAGCAACACGATCTGACCAGAGGCTTCGAGCATGGATAACCAATGGTTTGCAGTGGAAGGGGCAATTCCGACATCGCGCGCCAGATCGGCTTTGTTCAATAGATTTGCAGAACGGAGTGCGCAGGCCCGCAGAAATCTCTCGAAGTCGCGCAGGCTGCCAACATTGGTTAAGGAGCGTACATCGCGTTCGAGATACGTAGCGAGATAGGAATTGTAAAAAGCCACCGAATCAATGTCTGGGTTGGCGTACAGCTCCGGGAAACCGCCGCGCACGACGACTGCTTCGACACCGGCCTTCGGCAAGGCCGCTTGAATCTCGGCAAATGAGAGGGTCTCCAGTTCCACGATGTCGGCTCTACCTGCCAACGATTCGGAAACGTTCTTCATCAGGGTGAACTTCTGCGAACCAGTAAGCAGGAATTGACCGTTGCGTGTACGGTGGGCGTCGACGACCACCTTGAGGTGCCGAAACAGGCCGGGCGCATATTGGACTTCATCAATAAGGACAGGCGGAGGATGGCGCTGGAGAAAAGTGCCCGGTTCCTTTTCAGCCTGCTCAGCTTCGACGGGGAGATCGAGGGAGACAAACGCATGTTTCGGGAACAAGCGCAGAAAGGTGGAGGTTTTGCCGGTCTGTCTGGCCCCGGTAAGAACGACCACTGGCCGGGTCCTGGCGGAGCGTAGGAGGCGGGGTTCAACCGCGCGCGGAATCCACACATGCAAAATATACGATGTAATCGAATATTTTGCACCAGCCATCTTTCGTTATCATTGGACCTCGATTCGAGGCACCTTCCGGGCACCCAGACCAACCTCTTATTTGCATCTCATTGATTTTGTTCTGTCATGCATGGAGTAAGCTGGACGTGCAAGTTGTTGTTGGTTAATATGTTGGCGCCCCCTTTTAAGGCATGGGTCGCAGGTTCGAATCCTGCCGCGCTCACCATTGTTTTCGGTCCTGTCGGGCGATTTCACATCGCCTTTTTCCGCCAGCGAGCCGTCTTCTTCAAAACTATTCTTGACGAGGCTGACGGCGGAGCTATCTAAAGCAAATTCCTTGCGCTGAAAGGGATCGATTTTCTGTGACGCAGAAGCGTGCTGGCCTCATCCCGTTTCTCCTGCTGGCCATCTCAGCCGCGTTATCTGTGTCTGTGTACGCAGTTCTGCGCGCGGCTGGCAACAAGCACGCCACCGTCTGGTACCTCGTGGTGCTCTATGGGCTCGTCCTGCCGGCCGGTCTGTTCTATTGGCGTTCCGATCGAGACGCGACATCGGCCGATGTCGAGATCTCTTGGCCCCGTCTGCACCTGCCCGCAATCGCCATCTTCGCGATTCTCGCCATCTTCTTGTCGCACGCCGACGAACATGGAAGATTGATCCCCGACGAATCGGCATACATGTTTCAAGCACGGGTGTTTGCGGCCGGAGAATTGAAAGCTCGGGCGATGCCAGGCGCGGAAGCCAGAACTCCGCACGACGTGCCGCCTGAGATTTACTTTGAGCAGACGATCCAACGTCCGGACGGATGGTTCACGAAATATCCACCGGGCTGGCCGCTGCTTTTGGCCCTTGGATATCTCGTTCACTTGCCATGGCTGGTGAATCCAATGCTGGGACTGGCCCAACTCGCCATCGCCTGGTGGATCGCCGGTTTGTGGGGGCGAAATACCCAAATTCTTACGATCGTGATCGCCGCAACCTCATCGTTCATGCTCGCCTCGAGCGTTGGATGCATGGCCCACGCGGTGGGAGGCACGATCTGTCTACTCGCCCTCGGCGCTTTATTGAAAGGGATCGACGAGAAGAAAGTATCGTGGATATCGCTCTGCTTTGTGCTCGTCGTGGCGTCTACCGAAGTTCGTTCTTACACGGGTGCCGTGTTTGGCCTGCTCTGTGCCGGCATCTGCCTCTATGAGTACCGAAAGGACTGGCCGTTTCTGCTGCGGACCGGTCTCATCGCTGGAACCGCCGGCACCGCGTCGGTAGTCTTGTTGCTGTTCACGAATTGGCTATTCACCGGGCATCCTTTGCTCTCGCCATATGCTCTCGCGCAAGCTTCGCGGCATCCTCAGGAAATGACGTTCTCGCCTGCGCTGATTCTTAACAATGCGCTGTACACCACGCGATGGGCCATTACGACAACAATCCAATTCACCTTCCCCTTTATGTTTCTTCTGGCCGCATATGCCTGCGTGCAGGAGACGCGTCGCCGAAGGCTGCTCATTTACTGCGCGTTGTTCTTCCCTTTGCTCGTCTTTGCGTACCTCCAGACTTCATTCTTTCCGTTCATGCTGCAAAACGAAGGCTCCGGCAGCATTAACGGAGAGCGCTACTACTTCGAAGGATTTTGTGCTGTGGCGATCGTTGCGGCCCGCGGGTTCGAACTGCTGGCGCAACAATGGAAGGTGAGGTCAAGGGCCGTCCTCGCCGCGATGGCTGTCATGCTCTGCCTGCAAGCCGCGAACCTTGTTTTCACGACAAAGGACATCGAGAAAGTGTTCGCACCGTATCGGAAAGCCTATTTGCTTGCTCATAGCGCGCCGCTGATGCCGCTTGTGTTCGTCAGCGGGAACGAGCCCGAGTTCACTTCCAAGCACGTCAATTGGAATGATGCCGATTGGTGGAAGGCTCCGACCATTTATTTGAACGATCCCGGTCCCGGTCGAAGGCGCGACGTTACCTGCCGTTTCGGACGTGCGTCGTACCGCGTGGTGCAGTATCTTCCCGAAAGCAAGGCGTTCTCGAAAGACGACGTCCTCGATGTTTGCTCGGAACCATCAAGCCCGGGTTCCCAAAATTAGTTTCCCGATATTTGCCTGCCAGTCTCGCGTCGTTCATCCAGTCACCCGTCCGTTGCAACTGCGTCTGATCTGACACACCGTTCTCGTTTAACCACACGTCTCTCTTCGGTGATTGACGCTAACTCCTTTGCCACGATGAAAAACGACTCCGGCCTGCACCTTGCTTCTTAATTTGCGTCGTCGGTTCGGCGGTTTATAGTGCACTTTCCCCGAGAAGAGGATTTATGCAGCGGACGTTGGTACGACGGGCAGTGGTAACAGGCCTCTTACTCGTTGCTACGTTCGCCAGCTTCGTGGCGTGGCGGGCGTCGCGGGCTTTGCATTCCGCCGAAGTCGACGTTCGCACCGAGCGCCAGATCCCCTTTCTGGTGCGGCCGCTCCCACAAGTGCTGAATGCGGACTTTGAAGTCATTAGCTCACCCGCCGTCTTCTCGCAGGCGGCACGGTTCCAGGACCATCTCTTTATCGCTGGACCAGCCTGCCTGCTCGAATACGACCCATCCGGCGCCTTGCTTCGGCGATTCAGTGTGGGACGCGAACTTCCCGCCTCGCCTCTGATTGGCCTTGCGCCTGCCAGGCTGACGGGATCGGCCGAGGGAGAGTTGGTTCTCGCTACCGCGCAGGAAGGTTTACTCGCCTTCAACGGACGCGCCTTCCGCCAGATTTATCCCCAAGATGCGCAGGTTCGCGCGATCACCGCGATTCTGCCGGCTGCATCGGGACATTTATTGATCGGGACGACTAAACGCGGAGTGCTGGTATTCGACGGCAAAGAAATCGTCCCCCTCCATCCAAGCCTGACCGACCTGCATGTGACTGCGCTGGCTGGATCGGAGTCAGACTTGTGGGTTGGCACGATGAATCGCGGCGTTCTCCACTTTCACGCCGGCACCACCGAAGCTTTCTCTGAAAGTGATGGCCTTCCCGATCCCTACGTGCAATCGCTGGATATTGCTGCGGACGCTACCTATGTCGGGACCCCCGCTGGGGTTGCTCTGTTTCATGCTGGTCGATTCTCGCGCGTGATCGCGCCTGGGGTGTTCGCGACTGCTCTGCTCGTCAGCGAGAACCGGCTTTACATAGGGACTGAGGACCAGGGGGTGATCGCTGTTCCCCTCGAAGACCGCCAAGCCAGACCATATACGGCGCCCGCCTCCCAGCTTTCCGAGATCCGCCAGCTGTTTGCCTCCGGCAATACCATTTACGCGGTGGCGCGCGGTGGACTGTTCCAACTGCGCGCCCACGCCTTCGGTTGGACGCAGGTATTGCAGCTCGATACTGGTGTCCTTAGCGATCGCAACATCTCAGCACTCGCAACCGACGCGAGCGGCCGTCTCTGGGTCGGCTACTTTGATCGTGGCCTCGACATTGTTTCCTCGGGCAATCTTCGTCCCAAACATATAGAAGATGAGCATGTGTTCTGTGTAAATCGCGTCTTCCCGGACTCACGATCCGGCATCGTCAACGTCGCCACCGCGAATGGACTGGTTCGGTTCGACGGCACAAGCAGCGAGCAGCAAGTCCTTACTCGCGCCGATGGCCTGATTGCCGATCACGTCACTGACGTTGTTGCCTACCGCGATGGACTTGCTCTGGCCACACCTGCGGGGCTGACTTTCCTCGACGCCGGGGGCGTGAGCAGCATGTATGCCTTCAACGGCATCGTCAACAATCACATCTATGCGCTCGGAGTTTCGGGCGACCAGTTGCTCGCCGGAACATTGGGCGGAATCTCGGTGCTCAATCGTGGCAGCGTCTCCGTCAACTACACGACTGCGACCTCCAACCTGAAGCACAACTGGATCTCCGCCGTCGTTTCCGTCGGCGACGAATGGATGATTGGCACCTATGGCTCGGGTGTGCTCAGCCTCGACCGTTCGGGTCGCTTCCACTCTTTCGAGAAGGCATCCGGACCGTTCGAAATCAATCCCAATGCCATGCTCGTGACGGCTTCTTATGTCCTCGCGGGATCCTTAGGAAACGGTTTGTATCTTTACGATCGCCAGTCGGGGCGCTGGTCTGTGATCAACGCGGGTTTGCCCTCATCGAACGTGACTGCCCTTGCTGCTGGCAATGGCTACGTCTACATCGGCACGGACAATGGCCTGGTCCGCATACCAGAGCAGAAGCTGCATTCATGAAGAACTTCTTCTTAACAATTCTTCTATGGCTGTTGACCGCGGCTCCTATGTTTGGCGATGCGGGCATCCTGATCCCGCGCGACAAAGCGCAGCCCGATCCGTCGATTCTGTCACTCGAGGAAATGGAAATCACCGTTTGCATCGACAACGGTAACGCGCGCGTCTTCGTGCGCCAGGTTTTTGTCAATCATACCGGGCACATCGAGGAAGGGAATTACGTCTTCGCGCTTCCCAGTCACGCGACAATCTCTGATTTCGCCACTTGGGACGGGCCGACCCGCCTTCCGGCCGTAATCCTGGAACGCAAACGCGCCGAGGAAATTTACAACCAATTGAAGCAGCAATCGGTCGATCCCGGCCTATTGCAGATGGGCGAGCGCGGGTCGGAGGAAGCGAAACGTACATCGGTTTTCTCCGCAAAGATCGTCCCGATCGCGCCTTTCGGAACGAAGCGCCTCGAGATCGAATACCACGAGTCGATTCCGGTCGAGAATCTGAAGTCGTACTTTGCGATTCCGCTGCGTCCGGACGCCTATCAGGCACAGGCCGCGCATCATCTCAGAATCAACTTCGAGTTGCACTCCGCCTACGCGATCCGCAACTTCAAAGCGCCAGCCAGGACGTTCCCGCTCCAGTTCGATCAGAACACATCGCAACTCGTCACCGGCCACTACGAAGGCGAGAACGTCAATCTCGGCGAGGATTTCGTTGTCACATATGACCTCGACCCGGCCGCGGCCGATTCGCTGCGTTTACTCACCTTCCGAAATCCGGTCAGTGGCCAACCGTCGCCCACAGAGACTGCTCCGATACGAAGCACAAACGAGCCCGGCTTCTTCCAGGCCGAGGCATTGCTTGGATACGGTGCGGCCGGTAATCCCACCGGCAACGTCGCGAGCGGCGCGCCCAAGACGGTGATCGTGCTCTTCGATACGTCGCTCTCCATGCAATGGGACAAGCTTGAGCGCAGCTATCGGGCACTTGAGACTCTGCTGCACACCCTCCGGCCCAGTGATCACTTCAGCCTCGTGCTTTTCAATACGCAGACGCAGACCGTCCCCACCGCTGCAGGTGAGCCTGCGAACGTTCAGCGCGCTATAGATGTCGTCCGATCCAGCCGTTTGCGCGGAGGCACGGATCTGCAACGCGCTCTCGAAGCTGGTTTGAAGGACTCGGCTGCACCGGGAACCGCCAACCCGTACCTCGTCATTCTCAGTGACGGCGGCGCCACGCGCGGACCGATCCAAAATGGCAAGCTGGCGGCTTGGTATGCCACCGCTTGGAACCAACTGCCTGAGACGCAGCGCCCGCGCACCTACATCCTGGCAGTCGGGGACGATGCCAACCTTCCGCTCTTCAAGATGCTTGCCCGGCAAGACGGCCTGCTCGAGCACGTGCTCTCGACCGAGCCGATGGAATTCAAGCTCAACTCTTTCCTTTCGAAAATTGGCCGTAGTCCGGTCGGGCAGTTGCAGCTTGCGATCGCCCCCGAGGCCGCGGTCGATACGATCTATCCCCTGCAGGACGCAACCTTTGCCGGATCGCTCGCTTCCTGGGTAGGCCGATACGAAAAGCCGCAGGACAACGTGAATTTCAAAGTCCACGCTGTCCGCGATGGCGTGCCGGTCGAGATGACCGGCAAGACCGGTTTCCCCAGAGAATCCTTCGAGCACCCACAACTGCCGCGTCTGTGGGCACGCGCTCGCGTGGACGCGCTGCTCGAGAAGATCGAACGCGACGGCGAAGATCAGGCCACCGTCGACGAAATCATCCGTCTGGCCCGGCAGTACAAATTTGTCACGCCCTATACATCCTTCCTGGCAGTTCCGCGGGCCTTGCTTCGTCCACGCGTGATTCGGCCGGGCGACCCGATCCTTCGCGTCAAGACGGATGAGTCCATCGTCTCTGTGATCGCGCTGTTTCCGTTCGGACTCGTGCAGTCGCTGCGTTATCTCAGTGCCGAAGATGTCTGGCAGACGCGCTTCCTCGCCCCGACCGATATGCAGGACGGAACCTACACGGTCCGACTCATCATTCGCGATCGCCAGGGCAACACCTACCGCGAAGCCAAGACCTTCGTGATCGCCAGCAAGCCGCCGGTTGTGCAGGTGAAGCTCGATCGCAAGCGCTTCCAGCGTGGGCAGGCGATCGCCCTGAAGGTGAATGCTTCGCAGAGCACGCGCACCCTGGTCGCTCGCCTGGAGGGCACGGCTCCGGTTGAGTTGCGCTGGGACCCCCATGCGGCCGCCAGTACCGGCGAAGTCCTCATCCCCGGCGAGACCATTCCCGGCACCTACAAGCTGACCGTCACCGCCGAGGACATCGCCCACAACATCGGAACGCAGGAGGTGCAAATTGAAGTGCTTCCCTAGTTCAACGCGCACACACCTGCTGGCAGTTGCTTTCCTGATCTTGGCGTTGCTGTTCACGGCTTCGGCCCTTGGCGAGTTGCCTTCGTGGATGCGCAACATCGAAGCGGGGAGCGCCATTGAGGCCGCCTTCTTCCGCATGATGTCCGTTCCCGGAGCACCGGTGATGTTCCGTCGTCCGCCACGCGAATCGCGTCCCGCGCTGAGCGAGTTGATTAAAACGCAGTCTCGCAATGCTGAACTGTATTCGTTGCGCGCGCTGGAAGACGAGCAACAGCTCGACGCTTCCGCGGCCGAGTCCGACTGGAAGGCCTACGTAAACGCCTCCTCCGACAAGGTCAATGCTCAACTGGCGCTCGCCGATTTCTATCACCGCCGCCTGCGCCCGGCGGATGAGATCAAAACGCTCGCGCTGGTGGGAACTACTCCAGCGTCACCGGACGAAAAGCTGACTCCTCCCGCGCAGCAGCGCTCATGGCAGGCGTTCGAACGCATCTTCACGATCATTCAGGCTCAGGGTTTGCCCAAGGATGTTTCCATAGCCCAATACCGCGCCTGGATTGCCCGTTATCCCCAGGAGACGTCACTCTACGCCCGCTTTCTGCAATTCCTTGTCGCCCAGAAGGAATATGCCACCGCGGGCCAGCTCATCGCCGATTACCACAAGCAGTTCCCGAACGATCAGATTTTTCCGGTCAAAGCCAAGGCCATGATCGAGTACCGCCAGGGCTCGGTTCGCGAAGGTCTCGGGGTCTACGAGCAGACCTTCCAGCCACTTTGGGATCCGGAACTCGTCAAGAGCTACTTCGATCTGCTACGAGAAACGCAGAACCTGCGCAAGTTCCTCGATCAAGCTCATGCCGCGCTCAACGCCAATCCGGAGGACCTCAACGCCACCGCGCGCGTCTTCTACTACTACCAGCAGCAGGGAAAACTGGACGCCGCACAGCAGGCGATCGCCGATCTACGCCTTCACAAAGAAGCGAGCAAAGCGCCGTGGACTTCGCAAGAGCTTTACGTCTGCGCCCGCCTGCTCGAAGACATCCACAACTATCCCGAATCCGCCCGCTACTACTTTGCGCTCTATAACAGCCAAGGCATGCCTGACGCGCAGGAGCGCGCCGTTGCCGGTCTTACGAATCTTTTGCTCACCGCTCCCGAGACACCCATCTGCTTTGGCTCCGGCGAACTCTCCATGTACCGCGACATCGCGACCATGGATCAGGGTCCTGGGTATCTCAACGGAATTCTTTCGCTCATCCTGAATACGACCGAGCCCGCGTCGCAGTACTCCGAGGAAGAACAAAAAGCTGTTCCGTACTTCCACCGTTCCCGCGCGGCTGAATTGCTGGCTATGCTCGATACGAAGTATCCGAATTCGCCGCAGCGTCCCAACCTTCACACGGCAATGCTGACGTTCTACGCCGGTACGGGTCAGAGCGACGCCGTGGTTCAGGGTGGCCGAGAGTTCCTCGCCAATTTCGCAAACGCGCCGCAGCGCACTACGGTAGCGCTGCTGATGGCCGATGCGTACGCGCGGAAAGACGACACGAAGAGCGAATTCGCGATCTATGACTCTGTGCTGAAGGAACTCGCCGGCCAGGCCCAAAATGTTCCACTCGGATCGGTTGCGCCCGATATAACCCGATACCGCTACACACAGCCGGCCAATAACAACGTCGAATCGGAAGAAGAGAACGTTGGGGAGTCCGAATCAGGAGAGGCAAATCAAGCAAGAGGCCGAGCAAGTCAGGCGTTTCAAATCAATCCGACAACCACGGAGTCATCGCAGTCGGGGCCTCGTTCCCCTGAATATGCACGCGTCCTGGAACGCTATCTCGCTCGACTCGTTCAGTTGAAGCAGATCCCGCCGGCGCTGGCGGTGCTGCGCACCGAGATCGATCGCAATCCCGACGATCCCGGTCTCTACGAACGCCTCGCGGTCTTTCTCGATCAGAATCGTCTGGGAGCCGAGCAGGAGGAAGTCTATCGCCGCGCCATTGCCCGCTTCTCCGACCGCACCTGGTACGACAAGCTTGCCCGCTTCTACCTGCGTCACGAGCGCGATTCGGAATTTGCCAAGCTCACCGAAGACGCGATCAAAACCTTCAACGGCACCGATCTCGAAGACTACTTCAACGATGTTGTTGGGGGAGGCCCTGCTCTTTATCTCCGTTTGAATCAATACGCGAACCGGCGCTTTCCGCACAATCCTGTGTTCGTGCAGAACCTGCTGATGGCGTATCAGAGAAAGGAAACCTGGGACCCCGCGGCGTGGGAGGCACTCCTGCGTCAGCACTGGTTCGAGGAAGCGCAGCTGCGCGATGAGTTTTTTGAATTCCTCTCTCGTTCGAACAAGCTCGAGTCCGAGTTGGCAGCTCTTCACCAGAGTGCCCTGGATGCGAAAGCATGGGATAGCAATCCGGCTGCAGCCAACTTTCTCGCCAACGGCGAACTCTGGCGATCTCACTTCGAAGAGAGCGCTCCCGCACTGCGTTCGCTTGCCGCCCAGTACCCGGCGGAATTCGAACTCGGCCGCACGGCATCATCCGTCTATCGTTCACTGGCCTACTCCGATCCCGCGGATACCGTCATCGCAGCCGGCATCGAAGATAATCTCTCCAAAGCAACTCCGCGCGACACGCAAATCCTCGCCCGGATCGGCGACATCTATGCCGACCGCGATCTGTTCTCGAAAGCCGCTCCGTACTGGGAGCGGATTCCGAAAGTCGATCCTGGACAGTCCGCTGGCTACCTCGAAGCGGCGACTATCTATTGGGATTACTACGATTTCGAAAACGCGATTCGCCTGCTCAACGCGGGCCGCGAGCGCCTTGCCGACCCGAACCTGTACTCCTACGAAGCCGGCGCCATCTATGAGAATCAGCGCGATTATGGGCGCGCAATCCAGGAGTACGTCAAAGGTGCCCTCGCATCGCCCGGCTCGCAAGCCGAGTTACGGCTGTTGACACTCGCCCGCCGTCCGAAGTTCCGCGACCTCGTCGACCAAGCGACTGCCAACATCGCACCCCTGCCGAATCCGCCTATGTCTGCCGTCAATCTGCGCGTTCAGGTTCTCGAGACGCAGAACCGCAAGCCCAAGTTGGAATCTTTCCTCGATGCCATCGCCAACGGAACTACCTCGATCGAGCAGGCCGAACAGATCGAGACGCTTGCCGAGCAGAAGTCGCTCGAAGCGGTTCGCCAGCATGCGCTCGAGTGGCAGGCGAGTCTGACCAGCGATCCGGTCACCCGTTTGCAGCTGCGTTACGCATTAATACGCCTCTACGAAGGACGCAAGGATTTCCAATCCGCCGAGAAAAATGTCGAGACGCTCTACCGCGAAAATCCGAAGATCCTGGGCGTCGTGCGTTCGACGGTCGATTTCTACTGGCGTACAAAGTCCCATCCGAAGGCGATCGCGGTTCTCTTGCAGGCAGCGAAAGACGCGTATCCCGACCTCAGCAAACAGTTCACGCACGAAGCGGCGCGCAAATCGACCGAGACGGCGCAGTACCAGCAGGCTCGCGATCTCTTAACCCAACTCCTGAACGATGCCCCCTATAACGGCGAGTACCTTGCGGCCATGGCCGACACGTACGCACGAGCGTCCGACGATCAGGGGCTGAAGCAGTTTTACGTCGGGAAGATCAAGCTGTTCCGCAACGCGCCCATTCCGGCCGATGCTCGGAAGACCCAGATCGCGACGCTGCGTCGTGGTCTCATCTCCGCACTCACGCGCATGAAGGACTACGCCGGCGCAGTCGACCAGTACATCGAATTGATCAACAATTTTCCGGAAGACGATACGCTCGTGACCGAAGCGTCGCTGTACGCGTTGCGCTATCAGCGCCAGCAACAGCTGACTGATTTCTACGCCAAGACTATCGAGCAGTCCCCGCGCGACTATCGCTGGTCCATGGTGCTGGCGCGCATCCAGACCAACCTCGAGAACTATCCGGCTGCTATCGACGTCTACGCCAAGGCAATCGCGATCCGTCCCGACCGAAGCGACCTCTATACCGCCCGTGCAGGACTCGAGGAACGCCTCATGCGCTTCGACGAAGCCGCCTCCGACTACGAGCGCATCTATCAGCTCGCCTACAAAGACCCGCAGTGGATGGCAAAGCTCGCCGAGGTCCGCGCTCGCCAGGGCAAGACGAAAGAAGTTGTAGCTGCCCTGAAGACCGCTTACATCGAGGGGCGGCCGCAGAGTCCCGCGAACTATTTCGAAGTCGCGCAGTCCCTAGAACGCTGGGGAATGCTCGAGGAAGCTCGCAGATTTGCTGAGGAGGGTATCCAGGCCGCTGGCCCGGACTTGCTCGCGGTTGGGGAGCACCACACTGGAGCGAAGACCTACGTTCGCATCATGAGTCGGCTTCGTCGACATGAAGACGCGTACGCCACCATGCGAAAGTCGCTCGAGGATGCTTCGGCGAACTTGCCTGTGCTGAAAGAGCAGGTCGCGAAGCTGGGAATCTCTGGCTTGAGGGACGAGCAGTGGCGCAAACGCACGCGCGAACTCCGCCTTGAAACTGCGCGCAACGGCATGACTGGCGTCCTTCAGGAGATGGGCACGACGGTCGACTCTTGCTTCACCCCTGAAGAGCGCCTGGCCTTCTCCCACTTTGCCGAATCTCTCCGCGCCGGCATGAATATGAGTGACATAGAGAGTTACGCCATTCCACTGGCGCACTCGGCGAATCTAGCAGAGCAGGAAGCGCACTGGCGCTTCGATGTAATGATGCAGGATCCGCGGTCGGTGCGAAACTACTCGCGACAGCAGCAGTTGGTCGAATTGCAACGCCAGCGCACCCGCTTCGCCGAACTAGCGGAACAGATGGAGCGCTTCTCGAAGGTGGTTGTGCCCGTGGAGCGCAACTCGCCGCTCGATGCGGCTGCCGACGCCTACCGTTCCGCCGGAGACGCGCAGAACGAGTTGGGCGTGCTGGCAACGATCTCTGCTTTCTCACTGGATGACATTCACCAGCAGCGGCTCTTCGAGCTGCAGTTAACCCGCGCTCCCCAGGACCTCGTGCAGACCTCCAGCGTGTGGAATCGCCGCGAAGGAGAGAAGGCCGCCGACTACATCATTGCCCACGCGGAGCCAGGCTTGGCGCATTCCGCGGTGCGGGCCCGTGGCCAATCCCGCCCGCCCGTCTGGAACAATGCTTACAACGCGCTCGTTGGCCTGTACTTCGGCGAGCCGACTCCCGAGGTGAACAACGCCTTTGTTGGCGCTCTCGGAGATCAGACCATCGCCCAGCGTCTTGCCGGACCCGTGGATCGCTCGCGGCAACTCGCCGGGAGTAACTGGTTCTACTACGGCTCGCGCTATGGGGAGTATCTCGGCATCTCGAAGGTCGACAAGCCCGATGATTTTCTCCCAGCGATCCTGGAAGAGAGCCCGGCGTCTTCCCCTGGTTATCTCACTCTGGCCGATTACTATGCCGGCACCGGTCAAACGAAAGCAGCAATCGCCGACTACGATCACACACTCGAGCTCTCACCCAACCGACCCGACGTATACGACAGTCTCGCTCTCGCGTACTACAAGAAGGGCGACCGCGCTGGAGCGCTGAAACAATGGAAGCAAGCCTTCGCTGTGCTCACCGCTCAGCTCAACGGCGCTCGTCTCCCCGAAACGTTCTGGGCCGACTTTGGACGCGCCTGTGACCAACTTCGTACGCGCCACCTGTTCGCTGAACTTAAGCCCGATGCCGACGCACTTCTCCGCACCTACCTGCGTCGTAATGGCAATTACCGATCCAATGCACTGCTACATCCTGCTTACCTCGCCTTTGGTGACCCGGCTGCAGCGACCGCGTGGCTCCTCGATGTGACCTCCGCTGCGCACGATCCCACTGTGATCCTTGCCGACCTTGTGAACGCGTCCTGGATCCCGCTCGACCAGCGCGCGCCCATTTTCCACCGCATTCTGCAAAATAAACAGGATACCGTCGCCAGGCTGAATGGACTCGAGCATGATTATGCGCAGCAGGATCTTGACGCTTGGCAGGTCAATTGGATTCGATACCTGGTCCGCACAAAACAGTATTCCCAGGCGGCCGACGCCATGGCCGCGCTCTCCAAGGAAAGCCGAGACGCGCAGGCAGCTGCTTTGGTCCCGCTTGAACTGCACGTTGCCGCGCAACTCGGAACTCTCGATGCAACGATTGCTCAGTATCGTGCCGATCCGCAGACCGCCCCAGCTTCCGCGTTGCTCCGCAGTGCGGCGCGGCAGCTTTTCGAGGCGGGCGATAGGCAGTCGGCGCGCAAGATCCTCGAATTCGTCTTCGCCCAGGAAATCGACGCATACCAGTTGGCGGCCACAAACTTTTTGGGGCTCGCCGAGATTCGTCTGGCTTCCGGCGATACTCCGGGGGCGCTTGACCTGTTGCGCCGCCTCGTCGTGGTGGTCGGAAATCCATTCGAAAATCTCGACGGTGCCGCGTCGCTTCTCGAGAAGACCGGACACAACACCGAGGCCATCGAGTTCCTTGATCAGCTTGTAAAGTCTGCGCCTTGGGATCCGGTCTATCGCCTGCGCTTGGCCAAAGCCAGGATCGCGGCCACCCAGGATGCTTCTTCCGCTCAAGACTCTCTTACCGCGATCGCGTCGGACACGTCAGTTGCGTATGGCATTCGCCTGCAAGCCGCCTTGGCAGTCGCCGGTCGATCGCACGCCGATCTCGGCAGCGGCGAGTTGAACTTGCTGGCGAATCCATCGTCGCTCACGCCGGCAGCTGCCGATAAGTTCTACTTCTACGAAGCACGCCTCAAGGCCGCTCAGAGCGCGAACGACGCGACAACAAAAATCCAGTTGCTCAGTCATTGCGTGATCGATTTTCCGCAACGGCCGGATGCGCGTTATCCGCAATTTGAAGCAGAAGTCAGCACGCGGGCATATGAACAAGCTCTCGGTATCCTCGAACCCGCCTTCCATACGGGATTTCAGCCTCCTGAGCCGGAGGTCAACGCGGAAGAAGAAATCGTCTCCTCAGATGAGCAGGAAGATGAAAGCTCGGATCGTACAAACTCGCCGATATCCGGCTCCGTTCTTTCCCGCGCACAGACCGCTCACATCGCCCAAATGGTCGGCGACACGATGGTTCGTCTCGGCCGATTTGAAGAGGCGCTCCCCTACTACAACACGGCACGCCGTGCCGAGTCCTCAGCCACGACCCGCAAGCAGCTTGCTCGCAAGATCGCCGATGTGCGGGAAACTCTCCGAATTCAGCGGTTGAACACCACTCGCCGGCCGGTTCTGCATGAAGCGCTCGAGCAGGATCGCGTGGTTCGCCCCCGGCTGATCGCTCGAGCATCTCCGGAACCCAAACCTGCCGTGAAAGGAGGCCGAAAGCCGTGAAGCGTTGTTTGATCATCCTCGCGATTGCCACTGCCACGGTCGCGCTCGGCTGGGCTGCGTTTCAAGCCGCCGCTCCCCCACAGCCCGCGCTATCTACGTACGTGCCAGCCGGTGCCCTGCTGTACCTCGAAGCCAAAGATTTTTCGGGTCTCGTTTCCGACTGGAACTCCTCCCCGCAAAAGCGCGACTGGGTCGAGAGCGCGAACTACGAGGTGTTTTCGCGCTCACGACTCTTTCTCCGCCTGAAGGGGGCAGGCGATCAGTTCGCCGCCGCGGCCGGCCTTCCGTCCGACATGAACTTCCTGTCACAAGTTGCCGGAACGCGTAGCGCGCTTGCGCTTTATGACATCGGCAACCTCCAGTTCCTCTACATCACCTACCTGCCTTCGGCAAAATCAATGCAGGGCACGCTCTGGCAGACACGCGCAAAGTTCGAGCCGCGCAATGCAGGCGGCGTCGCATTCTATGTTCGCCGCGATCCGGAATCGCAGAAGGAAGTTGCCTTCGCGGTCGCAGGCGATTACCTGCTCCTCGCCACGCGTGAAGATCTGCTGGCAGGCGCGCTGCAGCTGATGTCGGGCAGCAAGGATCGCACCATCGAGACCGAGCAGTGGTGGTCGCAATCCGTGGCGGCCGCCGGTTCGACTGGCGAATTGCGCATGGTTCTCAACCTGGAAAAGCTGGTGCCCAGCCCGTATTTCCGCACCTATTGGGTACAGCAGAACATCACCGACCTGAAACAGTATTCGGCTGCGGTCTCCGACCTCTTCCGCTCCGGTAAGGAGTATCGCGAGGAGCGCGTGCTGATCCAGAAGAAGCTGGAGACAGACCAATCAGCACCACCTCCTTCCGCTCGCGATGGCCGCGAACTCGTTCCACTGGTCCCCGGCGGCGGGGATGCTGTCGCCTCTGACTTGGTGCGCCTCGTTCCCGAGAACGCCGGATTCTACGAGGCCCGTGCCTATCCTTCCCCGGATGCCTGTTTCCAACTACTCGAGACCAAATTGCTCGCGCCACATCTGGGCCCGGCGCCGCCTTCGAAGCTAGCTCCGTCTGTACAACTGTCATTAGGCGAGGCCGGATCCGGCTCCGATCTCGAGATGCGCATCGATCAATCTCCACTGCCGGCGGCGGCTCCAAAAGCCATTTCTGCTTTGAAACAGTTGCTCGACAAAACGTCGACCATCGCATCACTCGAAGTGCAGTTCACGGATAGGGACAAGACCGGCGTTTTCGTGCGCACGCGCTCTGCCATCGTCTTGGCGTCCGGTTCCGAGTGGGACCAATCCGCTGTTCACTCGGCGCTGGTCGACTTCGTTCAGCCCGGTATGACGGCGAGCCAGCTGGGAGTTGAGTGGCAAGCGAGGACCGGCTACCAGCAACTCGACGGGCTCTGGCCGCTCGCCGTTGCGGCCCACGGTAAAGACCTCGTCGTGTCTGACGATCCCGCTCTCATGGAAGTCATACTCGCGAATTTCAACCGCAAGGTCGACGCAAAGCCGGCTATCTTCGTTGCTGGCTTCAACCACGCGCGCGAACGGGAGAACTTCAGCCGCTTCTTCGGCCTGGTGGACGGTCCTGGCAATTCTGAACCGACCTATCCTGGAATCTCCCGCCAGCCGCAATTTTTCTCTGGCAACATGGCCAGCCTGAGCGCAACGCTATCGGACGTCACAAAGGAAAGTATTGTGGTCCGCAACGATGGAAACAAAGTTCTCCAGACAGTGACCTACGAATGGGCCCAGTAAGAAATCTCGCGATCCTCGCGACTGTGGTTGCTCTGCTCGCCGCCCCCGGCCGCACCGAGCCCGGCTCGAATCGTGCTGGCACTACCACGTCTCTGTTCGACCAATCCGCCGAACGAGCTCTGATCCGCGATTTCAACCGCCCCGGCATCTCGTTTCTTCTTCTCGACGCGCAAACCGGCGCCATTCTGGCGTCGCGCTGGGACGATCCGGAAAGACCGATTCCCCTCGGATCGCTGGTCAAGCCCTTCACTGCTCTTGCTTACGGCGAGGCGCATGCCTTTCGTTATCCCCTGCATTACTGCCGCGGGACCGCCACAGGATGTTGGCTACCACGCGGCCATGGTCAAGTGGATCTCACCTCCGCGATCGCGCACTCCTGCAATTCGTACTTTCGCACTCTGACAGCAAATCTCGCTCCTTCCGACATTTCTTCCACCACGACTCGGTTCGGCCTGCAGTCTCCGCCCTCGGATGCTCCCGGTTCCGCGCTCGCGGGTCTCGGTAGCCGCTGGACAATTTCCCCTCTAAGCATGGCCCGCGCCTATGTCGAACTGTTGCGTCGCCGCGATCAGCCTGGAGTGCGGCAGATCCTCACCGGGATGGAAGAATCGGCGGAGCGGGGAACCGGGGCTGAGGTCGATCGGGCGCTGCCGTATCCCGATGCATTGGTGAAAACCGGTACAGCCCCCTGTACTCACGGTGACCATGCGCCCGGCGATGGCTTCACCGTCGCAATTCTCCCCGCACATCAGCCGAGGATCTTGCTCATGGTTCGCGTGCACGGCGTTCCCGGTGCCCAGGCCGCCAAGGTGGCGGGCTCGATGCTGCGCGAGATGGAGAACTAATGCCGACCGCTTCCCACCCAGCGATGTGCGCGTTGCACGCATTGATCTTGCTCGCCCTCTACGCGCCCTGCTTCGCCCAGAACGTCCGCATCGGCGTCCTCGGCCTGTTTCATTCGCGCGAGATTGTGATACGACCAGTTCCGGCTTCGGCCGTCGTCGTTCGTGTTGCCGACCGTACTCTGGTACTGGAGCAGAGCTCCGGAAACGACGAAATCGACGTGCATTTGGATGGCAATGTCATCGCCGCTCGCACTCGAGACGGCGCGATCCGAGCGCAATCGTTGACCGTTGCCGGTCGGGATAACGGTCCATCAGATTTTTTTCTCTCAATTCCAGGAAAAATCACCCGCCGGTATCACGGAACGCTGGAAGTAACACCCTCTTCCGGTGTACTGCTCGCCATCATCCGCATGGATCTGGAGACCGCGGTCGCCTCCATCGTTGCGGCTGAGTCCGATCCCGGAACCCCGATAGAAGCTCTGAAGGCCCAAGCAGTCGCGGCGCGTTCCTACTTGATCGCCGCGAAAGGCCGTCACAGCGGCTTCGATTTCTGCGACACCACCCACTGCCAGTTCCTCCGGACGCCGCCCGACCCGCACACCCTCGTTGCCCGTGCGGCCGCCTCTACGCGTGGGCTGGTCCTCGCCTACAATACGCAACCTTTCGCGGCGATGTATACGCGAAGCTGCGGCGGGCGCACGCGCACACCAGCTGAAGTCGACTTGCCTGCCGGCCCCTACCCGTACTATGCGGTCGAATGCAAGTACTGTCGGGAGCATCCATCCGCGTGGCAGAGCCGGGTGACGCCACAAGAAGTCGTACAGGTGCATGCATCGAGCGAATCCGCGCGGCTAGAGATCGATCGCCTCCGCGGTTGGAGCACCGTGCGCAGCAATAATTACACCGTGAAAAGAGTTGGCGATCGCCTATTGTTGGAGGGGGTCGGCGAGGGCCATGGAATTGGCCTCTGCCAGTCAGGAGCGGCAGCCATGGCGAAGGAAGGCGCAACCTTCACACAGATCCTCGCCCATTACTACCCAAACACATCGGTGACGAAGTGCGTGAGCGCGAACCTGTGATCTCGACTCCGGAGACTGCCCACAAATCGACTTTCCGCAAACTCGCTGTCCGCGAAACACCTTGCTTCGAAATCCAGGCCGAACCGAGAGCCCAAAGCCCAAAGCCGAGAGCCTATCTCCCCGACCCCAACCCAAGCATCACTGCTCGCAACTTACCGTGCCGTTGCAGAAGACGTAGATACCGCATCTCGTCGCGCCCAGACTTCGCTCGGACAATCTCAACCAGAGTTCGCTTTTCCGCTGCTGTCCACGACTTCACCTCCGGAACCAACGACAAGACCATCGCGAAGTTACAGAAGTCAGCGTACTCAGCTTGATCTTCTCTCGGAACCTTTACGCCCAGATAAACCGCGAGCGCCTCTGCGGCTGCCCGTCGAAACCGCTTCGCATCGCCCGCAAATCCTCTCGCCATTCGCGCGTTGACCCGCAGCCCGATGTTCCGCGTCGAGAACCGATCCCAGGCGCCCGGTTCACTTCCCGGTAATTCGTAAAAAACGTGCCCGCCCGCGAGTCGGCGGAGTGTCCTCGTCGGCGTCTTGTACTTCGAATCGCGTGCGATTTTCGCCTCCTCTCGCTCCGCAAGCCGCAGCAGGTCACGACGTCCCGGACGAAATCCCAGCTTGCGATAGAACCAGAATGCGCCTGACTCGATTGCTTCATCATTATTCTGACCAAGCTGAT
>Ga0210401_10001647_pt1 | contig 25494 bp, 17 predicted proteins | sample IncBWH32MmetaG_FD_150866 | JGI IMG/M metagenome (GOLD analysis project Ga0210401, IMG submission 150866) | Forest soil microbial communities from Barre Woods Harvard Forest LTER site, Petersham, Massachusetts, United States - Inc-BW-H-32-M | ecosystem: Environmental > Terrestrial > Soil >... | reverse complement strand
CCGACATGGATCGTGCTTGATCTCTAGACCAGAGTCGAGGTTCCAGCCAGCGTTTTCTTGTCTGACCCTCCCAGCAACGTAAAGATCTGCCTTTTCCGCCCGCCCATGCATTCGTGTCAATTCGCAATTTAGGGGAATTTAGGGCAGCGATCGACGATCGGCAGTAATGAAACTGGAAGCGCTGCTAATTGGACCCACATCGGACCCAAGTTTGGGAGTCGAGGAGTTGCTGCTTCCAGAATTTGCTGATGCTGCAGGAGATATTGGTCGGGGCGATTGGATTTGAACCAACGACCCCCTGCGCCCAAGAAAAACTAGCTAAGGCTATGTGATTGGTCCGTTAAGGTCGGCTCTGCGTCTACTACTCTGGTTTTCGACCGTGTTCGGCTGTTATTGGACCCAAATCGGACCCAAGTTCCATCACCTAAGATTCTTTTATCGCGGCTCTGAAGGCGCCGGAATTTGTGGCGGCTACTGTGTCAATGGTCACATTTGACAGTAACCGATTGACATTCAACGGCACTGGCAGCCACCTTTGGCGTTTCAATGAACCCTCAGGAACGGTTAATGGACCCAGATTGAAACGGATAACTTCGCAGTTGCTCGCCCCTTCGGGTGGGCCAGCACGCCGCCCTTCGAGAACCTTCAGACGGCGGCACGGTAAAGGCTCTTCACGGTTTGACTTTTTGCAATAAAACTGTGCACTTGCGGTTTTCGCGACTAGGACTTCGGAGCCGATGAGAATCGAGAGTGCCAGAGGGAATCGTTGGGTTATGAGTTCATCAGAGAATGAAGTATCAACCCGATGTGTGATTCGGGTTGTTCAACGACGCTCCGGGTTGAAGCAGTGAGAGTCCTGCGGGTTTGTTGTGGGGTTTTCTCTTGATTAATTCAAAGAAGGCTTCGAGATGCCGGAAGCATCGAAGGACACCTGAACAGTCCGGATTCCCTGCGGGCTTTTAGAAATCGGATCTTGAAGGCTTACTCACATAAGACTACGATGTCAAGCACCAGCCTGTTGAGTCCTCCATTGATAGCCTCTGGGGAACTGCTAAGGTTGTGACGAAATCTGTTCTTTTTCAAATGGGAACTGCATGCTGAAGAATTTAGATTTAACGAGGATGACTTGTCCCGACAGATTGTGATACCCACTACGGCGGAATTCCGCCTCCTTGAGATTCTCTGGGTCCTTGGGGAAGGTACAATCGAGGATCTTTTGCTGGCCTCCGAAAAGAAGAGCCCGCTAAATTACAAAACTGTCCAAACCGTTTTGCGAATCATGGAAAACAAAAAGCTGGTCAGTCACTCGACACGCGGTCGCGCCTTTGTGTATCGAGCACGGGTGAAGCGTTACGAGGTTAGCCGCCTTTCCACGCGGTCATTGCTGCAACGATATTTTCGGGGCTCACGCACTGAACTACTGGTGAATCTGCTGGAGTATGAGCGGATCGGGGATAACGAGTTGCTAGAATTAGAAGGCTTGATCCGCAACTATCGCAAGGCAACCTTTGCTGAACGCAAGAAGAATCGCTAAGAAAACGGCAATATGATGCAGTTCGATGGCTCAATTGCGAGCTTAGGCGTTGGGATCACGTATTTTGTTCAGGTTGCCGTCGCCTACCTAGCCACTCTGTCGATCTGTGCCATCATGCACAATGCTCGTGCGCGCGTCCGAATCTGGGGCGGCTTTTTAGTGTGGGCGATTGCAACCTGGGCTTTGTTGTGGATTCCGGTTCAAACAATCCGACCGGTTCGTTCCGTATTTCGCTCAGTGCCGTTGCCGCCGACGGCTGAACTACATGTAATCATGCCAGTGGCGGACCAGTGGGCATCGTATTTCGTCAGAGTCGCCCCTGCCGTCGGCTTCCTTTATTTTTCCCTGTTACTGATCGCGGTGCTGTCTTTATTTCTTGAGTCAAGGCGACTCAAAGCTGCTCTTCGACGAACTCATCCGCCGTCGCCCCAATTGCAGATGCGCTTTGAACGGCTCTGCCAAGACTTACACGTCACACGCTGCGAGCTACGCTTAGTTGCTGAACTGCGCTCGCCGGCCACCTGTTACTGGTGGCGCAGTCATGTCTTGCTGCCCCTGGAACTGCTTCCTCACCTCGAAAGCGATCAGCTCGAGGATGTTCTACGACACGAACTTTTCCACGTCAGACAACACGATTATTTGTGGGATCGGCTTGCAGCCTTGGCATGCCGGGTGGTTTTCTTTCATCCCTTGGTGTGGTTAGCCTATCGACATCTGCGATGGGAGCGAGAGTTGGCGTGCGACTACGCAGTCGTAAGGGAATCCAGCGAAGCGCGCCTGCGGTATGCACAGTGTCTTACCAACCTCGCCCGTTGGTTCATGGCAAGAAGAACATCTTCATCAGGAATAACTTTTTTTTCTTTTGAATCCTTACTTAAAGTCAGAGTTCGGGCCGTTCTCAGCGAACCCTCACTCTATTCCCCTCCCGGTGAAGCTGTCCGTACAGGATTTGCCTTGATGGCAGCAAGTATTGTGTTGTTGTTCCTGCCAAGTCTGGGACTATCTTTCTATTCACCGATTCGATTGACTAGACTGTTAGCGCAACCTGGGAAAGCCCCTTCCTCCTCCGCGCGAAGGAAACGGGCGGGCGCCAAAGCTGCGCATGCGTCCGCTCCGAAGACATTGGCAATCGCAATGGAAACAATGCAAATCACGTCTCAATCCGGGGCGGAAGGATCGATCAAAACGCTTCTAGATGTCCCTCCGGCCGCATTGCCTTCGCTAGCTTTATCGACCGTGAGCGAGGATACCGCACCTACAACTTCCACGAGCGTTAAAGAAAATGTCGGATTGCCCAGTCGACACGCTGTCTGGGACGAAACTCCCATGCCACTCGCCCACCCCCCGAAATGGCGCACTCTTGCGATTGGCGCCATCACAGGGGCAATAGGAATGGCTACGGGGCAAATTGGTCCAGATGACATAGACGGACCACGCAAGCGAAGCCGCTAGCCGCGCAATCCGATTCAGCCATTCTGTGCTATTTCCAGTATGAACCTCAGGTCTCTATTCCTCCAGGTATTTGCATCCCTCACGCGGGAACTGTATTCGTAGTGGTCTCACCACATGATCGGCATATCTGCTTTGCGCGCAAACGCGCAGGACGACCGAATTTCCCCCGCTCAAGAATTGGGAGGCCGGGGCCGCCAGAGTACACACTGATTGGGAAAGGAATCGGCATAGTTATCAATTTCCTGGAGATTTTCGTAGGAGATGTTTCGATGTCGCGCCAATTGATCTGAACGGCGACACCGCTCACGAAAGGATTATTCAAGGCTTCTAAATTCCCCGATTTGTATCTCTTCTCTCCTGGAGGGAGAACGACGGCTAGTCCGTTCGGTGTCGCATCATCGCTCGATGCGCACCGAACCGCCTCCCGGCGATGGGGGCCGGATTCGTCGTTTGTTCGCCACAAGAGATTGCAATAGAATTTCTTTCAGGCGGCATATGTGGAACTTTATAGATGAACCCGGTTCGTTTTCATGGAGCAATAGAGAAGTCCATTTTTGGTGGCGTCACGGTCGCGGACGCGGGAATGCCAGTTGGAAGAACGGTTGGCTTGGAAACGCTCCGTTGTCGGGCACAACAAGCAAGAGTTAAAGGGCCAAGACCTCACTGCGAATCAGATGTATTCGTTCTCGCACAAGGTGTTGCCGCTGACAGTGCGTGACACACACCTCACATTCTGGCGGAGATACGAGCCTGACTGATGAATCCTATCTTGAAAAACTGCGGCATCAATCGGCAGAGGTGTTCCGATTGTCTTCAGAATTGAGTGCTACGTCGAGCGGACGCCGTTTCAGGGCCACGAATCAGATGGCTTCTGAGAATGGTCGGCGCCACCTTGGCAGTGCCCACTGCGCTAAGGACCGTCCTGCTTCAGAAACGTACATCGCTTGTGCCTTCTCGATGCCTGCGGTGGTCGATTCATTCGTGCCGCAGATCCCAGCGGAGGCCGAAACTGTAGGTGGGTTTGTAGTACTCGCGTTGACTGAAGTACGGTGTGCTTCCGAAGTAGAATCCGAACACTTCGTTATTCAGGTTCAAACCCGAGGCGATCGCGGTAAAGCCCTTTCCCAGATAAACGCTGCCCTGCGCGTCCACTTGAAAGTGCGAATATAGATACTGATCGCCCGAAGGACCTTTGAGACCTCCGGGGATGGGAGCGGGTATGTCGCCCGGAAAGTTCGGAATGCAATTGCCACGTGAATCAACCTGCTGGCCCTGGCAAGCGTTGAAAAAGTAGGCGAATATATTGGCGCCGTTATAAGCCATCCCAACTCGTAGCGAAACACGTCCGCGATCATAGGTGGGACTTATGTTCCAGGTATTGGGGGCCTGGCGCAACAGTGCAGGGTTGTCGATACGAAAACCGGGGTTCACATTCTTTGCCTGCGAAGTGGCATAACTGTAGTTGGCCGAAAGGCCGAGTCCGCTCAAGAAACCTGGGAGATAGGTGAAGTGCTGCTGGAAGTTGAACTCAACGCCGGCGATGTAAGCGCTGCCTGAGTTGACCGCTTGATTGACAAAGCAGTTTGCGGCGGGACAACCCGCGAAAGGCTTAGGCGCCGATAACAAAGTGACGATGGGATCGCCCAGGCTCTTGTAGAAAAACCCAGCCTGAATCGCACCCAGCGGATGGAGGTAACGCTCGTAGAGAACATCGTAATTGTTGGCGTGCTCCGGCTTCAGCGCGGGATTGCCAATGGTGAGGGTCGGGGGAGTCGTCGAATTATCCACGGCTGTTGCCGTGGTCAGGAAGGTGGGATCTGGACGAGAGAGTCCTCGCGCATAGACCACACGGAGAGCAGAGTTGTTGCCAGTGTCGAGACGGATGCGCGCCGCAATGCTAGGCAGGAAGCTCACGTAGGATCCGCTGCCTTTAAACGTCAAGGTGTTGAGGGTGTTATCAAAGCTGACCGTGTTGTCCTGAGTTCCCTCAATGCGTAATCCGCCGACCAGGTGGACCGGCCCGAAATCAATGCTGTCCATCACGTAACCAGCAGTCACGCGCTCCACCAGATCAAAGTTGTTGGAGTTGCCGAACTGTGGTGCCGTCTGCGGACACAATGTAGGGTCGGAGGTAAACAAGCCGGGATTGGCCTTGAAGAACTTCTGAACTCCTTCCCAACTTATGCCTGGGCCGTAAGGATAGTGGCCGTTGTAATAGCGGTTGTTGTGGAAGCCGTTGAGGAACTGGGTAGCGAACGGCATCGTAGGCGGATCGATCGGACAATAATCGATCTCGAACGAATCATCAAATTTGTGGGCATTGCGGATGTAAAAGCCGGTCTCGAAGGTGTTGCTGTGATGGCCCAGATTGAAATTCTTCGCCAGAGAAACCGTGCCCTCAAGATTGAGCTGCGCACTTTTTCCATGAGCCGAATCCTGAATCTGGCTCAGTTGCAACGTTTTCGGATCGTAGGCTTCGCTGAAACACGCGGGCGTAAATACCGGCAGGTAAGGGTTGGTTGTGGCTGAGTTGAGGAACTGACAGTTGCTGCTGGTTAATGTAGAGAGAAATAAAGTGTGCGACTCGCCCCCGCCAATGGGGTTCAACATTCGCGCGCGCGCCGCCGCAAATTGCCAGTTAAGAAGGTTTGTGCCAAAAACGTGGTTACCGCCAACCGACAGATCGGCGACCTGAAAGTCGGGATCTCGTTTCTCGGTGGTAAAGGGAGTGGAGCCATCGGCGTTCGGGCCATTGTTGGGAATATTTGGACCGGGAAGAGGGATGCCGTCATTGGTGTTGAGGAGGTACTCGTAACGGTCTCCGTAGTCCTTGAAATCGGAGTAGAGGGTATGAACGTATAAGTTGGAAGTTTCTGAAAGTTTGTAATCTACGCTTCCCCCGAAACCATAGCGCTTTCGGTCGTATAAGTATTGGCGGTAAGCCACATTGGTAAAATCACGAACAAACGTGCCATCCGGCAGTTGGAGCAGTCCAGGTACGAGCTCAATATCGTCGATGCCGCGGCCGTTGTAGTCGTAAGAGCCGCTGACCATCACACCGATGCGTTTGTTCACCCCGAAGCGCGAGCCCCCGGTGCCGCCGAATTCGTAGACTTTCCGAGTGTCGGCGATGGGAGTGAAGCCGCCCATGCCGTAGAGTGAAAGCGTGGGCCGGTCGCCGGCTTTCTTTGTGACCAGATTTACTGATCCCCCGATCGCGTCGCCGTTGATGTTGGGTTGCAACGTTTTATTGATTTGCACCGATTCGACGACATCGGCCGGAATGACATCCAGCTTGACCTGGCGCACGCCACCTTCCGGTGACGGGACCTCGACACCATCGATGGTCAAATTGGCCAGGCGCGGCTCCGTGCCGCGGATCTGGACGTACTTACCTTCCCCCTCGTCGCGCTCCAGCGTGACTCCCGGCAGGCGGCTAACAGCATCGGCGATGTTGGCGTTGGGAAGGCTGGTTATCACCTCGGAGGGCAGGACGTTGAGAATATTGTCGGCGACCTTTTCTTCGTTGATGGACTCGGCCTCGCCATGCGCGCGTTCAGCGGTCACGATGACTTGCTCGCTCGCGGAGGAAACGTTCAGAACGACGTTGACGTGTGCCGTCCGACCGGGAGCTACCGTAACGGATGTCTGGAACGTGGCGAATCCCACATAAGAAGCCACGAGCGTATAGCTGCCCGGAGTCAGGTTCGTAAACGTGAATTGACCCTCGGCGTCCGAGACGGTTGACGGTTCCTTCGGCTGCAACTCAACGCTGGCACCTGGTAAAACAGCGTCTCTCGTATCTTTAACTACACCGCTGATTTTGCCGGGTGCTTGCTGGGCGCTGACTGGTGTCAGCCCCAACAAGCTCGCGATTACCGACACTACGAAGAGCGAGCCCAAGCGGGTCCGCATAACCAAGACCTCCAAATTGATTTGGGATTTCTGAGTCAGAGTCGCGACTCTTAATTGAGTAAGACTTCTCACTCGGGAACAGTAGAAGCGAAATGTGAACGTGGGATTAAAGTGAGGTTAATATGCTGTTAAAGAATTCGCCACTTGCCGGGACTGGTAGCTCGTGTGCTTAAAGTTTCCTTAAGGTTCATGACCGTGGCCGATCCGGACGCGGTTTTCCCTCGGGCCAGTAATGCTGGCGCGGCGGAGGTATTCCCTGTAGGGGAAGGACATGGCTGGCGATTAGGGCGCGTGGTTGATCCTTTCGGACATCACTGGGAGATTGGTCGTCCGCTGGTCGCCTAGGTGTGTTGGACCCGGCAATCGAATCCGGCTATCTGCGGTGATCGTCGGGAAAGCGAGTATCTTCGCTTTTTGTGCTCGCAGTTGTGCTGCATGAGCACCGGCGCTAATTTGGAGTTTCGCCGTCTTCCGGGCTGTCAAAGGTGGAAAGATGCTTTCGCGGACGTAAGACATTGCGACTTGATGCGACCGGATGATGCACCTGCGCATCTATTTTTCTATGTGCAAGAAGAAGTTCTTACGCTTGTCCTGGATCCTGATTGCGATCAGTCTTGTTGTGATGGCTGATTCAGCGCTTTCGCAGCAACCGCCGCCTCCCGATGCACCCCAACCACAGAATCAGCCCCAGCAGACGACCCAAGCGGGGCCATCAAGTCCTGAGCATAACAGTGAGCACAATAAGGTCAGCAAGAACCACATCTTCTGGGTCATTCCGAACTACAGGGCTGACGAGAGCCAGGAAGAGTTCAAGCCTTTGACGCGAGGCGCTAAAGTCAAAGTCGCCCTGGACGATTCATTCGATCCCTCGGCCTTCCTCGTCGCCGGGGTATTTGCGGGAATCTCGATGGCGCAAAAACAGTATCCGCATTTCGGGCAGGGGGCCGAGGGGTTTGGCAAATACTATGGGGGAGCGTTTGCCGACCAGGGCATTGGCAACTTTATGACCGAGGCCTTGTTTCCCATCGCTCTCCGTCAAGATCCACGCTACTTCACCAAGGGAAGAGGCGGCTTCTGGAAGCGAACCGGTTATGCGATCAGTCGCGAAGTCGTCACGCGCGGCGACAACGGTCACAGCCAGTTCAATACATCGGAGTTGGCTGGAAACGCGGTCGCCGCTGGTATTTCTAATCTCTACTATCCCGCTCAGGACCGCTCCTTTGGCAACACCGCCAGCAAGTGGGGGCAGCAGATTGGCCTTGATACCTTGTTTAATGTGATGAAGGAGTTTTGGCCAGACACCCGCCGCAAGCTCTTCGGACGATAGAGCACTCCCACTTAGACTGGTTACTTGTGAATTGGCCAACGGGGACGATGAACGAGAGAGAAATGCAGGACAACTTTACCCGCACCGGGCCGGGAAACTGTTCTCCGCCTGGCCCAACGGACAGTTTGTGCGCGCGGTCTTGCCTGGTCGATCAGAAATAACTGGTTCAGAACAAACTGCCCTCTTGGTAAATCAACGCAGGCGGCCCAGAGATCCCTTCCACGCTGTGCATCTGTCTTGAGGTCGCTCTTCTTGCGTTACGCCGCCCGACGCGGGTGAGTCAAGCCTCATTCTTTATTCTTCGTGATTAAGCGGTCTTCCATCCGGGCCGGCCTGCACCTCTGATTTTTTCCCCTCTCTTATGACCTTAGCTTCGTATGCCACCAGGTTGTTGTGTTTAGTCAGGGACTCGACCTTGAGAAGCTTGCCATCTTTTCCGGCTTGGGCTTGCAGGCCTTCTCTCACCGTAGGAGGCAGCGAGTCCAGCGCGATCTGCTCTTCCACTTCGACGATTACACCTCCAGCGTCCATCAGGAGATCTTTGCTGTGACCGTTGACCGTCAACTCGGCCTCGTAAAACGTCTGCCCGTTCTCCCTTTCTTCTGAAAAGCCTCGAATGCTCGCGCCCGAACTTTGCGCCGCAACCGCTTTCTCGACCGCTGGCGGCAGGTCTGAGCGTTTGATCCGCTTTTCCTGTGCCAAGGCCGAGAAGGCGAGAGACAGGCCGGCAATTGCTGCGAGTTCAATTATTTGTGAAATACGCATCGGGTTTCTCCTCTGACCCGAGAATACGCTGCTCAATGTGAAGAGAAGCTGAAAGCGGTTCCAAAAGTACAACTTTCCCAGGCCCAGCGCCAGGGCACTTCGACTCGGCCGCGATGGCGAATTGTAGAGGTCTAAAATCCACTAGGCGGCTCACAAGTGAACCTAATATCGAGCACTCCCTCTAGCGCATCGGCGTGTCACTGATACGGCGCAGGCCTCGTAGCAGATCTAGAAAGCAGCCGACGCAGCAACCGCCTTTAACGAGACACTTGTCGGAGAAGAGCTCGTAGCGAAATGAGGCAGAACTCGCTTGGCACTTCTCGCAGACCGTCTGCGACTCCGTCTCCATTACATTGAGGCTTGGCAAGGCGCACGCCTTATCCCTCTCTTCTCTAGTTGCCTCGCCCTTCTCGGTAACACTACCTAGTTCTTAATCTCCTAAGACTTGCTTTGTCAAGCATCAACAAGCCACAGAAGCCCGCCTCGGAAACATTTCACTGCTTCTCACCAGTCCGCCTCACCAGAAAAGTTCGGCGTGTATTTTATTGTCGATTTCGTCGAAAAGAAGAAGGTGTCTTATGTATTTAAGACAGACTCATGTTAAACTCCCGGGAAAACCGCTGGGGCGGTGGTGCAATGGAGCACGGCGAATCCATCTTCTCCGTGATGCGCAAATGCAGGTTCAAATCCTGCCCGCTCCACCGGTTCCGTTCTGTACGCAACCGCGCCCTGTCCGCAAACGATAGGGCCTTGACGGAGGCTTGTGGCGTACCGCACCGCAAGCGTCTGCAAAGTTCGCTTGGAAGCAACAGCGGAAGCTGGGGCCGTTCGTTCGGGGGAGAAGGGCGGCCCCATTTCTAGCGCTTGGCAAATGTCTCACGAACAATCGACCTCTAGTCGCGCACTCCACACCTTTTCCGGCTTTTGCTCCCTGGATGCAGACTCACGCACGTTCGCTCCTGTAAGGGCAAAATTAAATCGTTAGGCGCTGCTCAGGGAGAAGCGAGCGGAGCCGGGAATTGGCCTTTCTGACCCGGAAGCCAAGAGGAACCTCTCGGCCCTGCCGGACGCGACCGGTTGACAATGTAGTCTTAATTAGTTAAGACTTAGAGACACAGAATCGCGCCATCAGATAGCTTCCCTGGTCATTCGGAGCCGCCGCATATGTGTGGAATTCTTGGGTATTCCCATCTCACGGAGGCATTGCCCGAAGGACTGTTGGCCAGAGCTTTGAACGCTCTGGTTCACCGAGGCCCTGATCATCAAGGCACATTCTGCTCTGAACGGATTTCCCTCGGGGCGACTCGGCTCCGGATTCTCGATCTGGATGGAGGTGATCAGCCACTGTTCAGTTCCGACGGCGATGTTGTTGTGATTTTCAACGGAGAGATTTTTAACTATCCCGAATTACGTGCTGAGTTAGAAGCCGAACGGTTTAGATTTGAAACGCATTGCGATACCGAGGTTGTCCTAAATGCCTTCTTGCGCTGGGGTGGTTCGTGCTTCCCGCGGCTCCGAGGAATGTTCGCGATCGCGATCTGGGTACGGTCCGAGGGCCGTCTCATTCTCGCACGCGACCGGATGGGCATCAAACCTCTTTACTACTGTCTTCAGGATGGCGAAATCTATTTCGGCTCTGAGCTGAAGTGCATTCTTCTCCACCCTGCTGTTCGACGTGAAATTTGCCTCTCCGGCCTTAATTGCTTTCTCAGTCTCAACTACGTTCCTGGTCCGCTTACGTTGGTTGAGGGCATCGTCAAGCTCATGCCGGGCCACTCTCTGGAATGGCAGAGCGGACGTTGCAGCGTGCACTCCTACGTCGCTTCTGTGGGTTCCCTAAAGGCACCGAGTTCAATCGATATCGCGCGCGACGAGTTGGACGGCCTGCTGATGCAATCGGTAAAAGAGCAACTTGTTTCAGACTTGCCGGTCGGTATCTGGCTCAGTGGCGGCTTGGACTCATCTGCCATCCTGCACTACGCCGCAAATGCGCATCAGCGTCCTCTGCAAACTTATTCCGTTACTTTTCAAGGGCGTTCGTTCGACGAGAGCAAATACATCAAGGAAGTCAGCAGCCGTTTCGGCACACAGCACTCGGAGTTTGATCTTAGCGAGAGCGCCGACCTCGTGGATGCTATTGACCGGATCGCCTACTACTCCGACGAGCCCAGTGCGGACGCCGGGGCCCTGCCACTTTGGTTCCTCGCCCAGATGACAAGCAGAGATGTTACGGTCGTCCTTACCGGCGAAGGAGCGGATGAACTATTCGGAGGATACCTGACCTATCGGGCCGATCGCTATAGCGCGATCGCTCGCAAGATTCCCCTTCAACTGCGGAAGGCAGCCTTATCATTAGCCACACTTCTCCCCGTGTCCGACGAAAAAATCAGCCTGGAATACAAGGTCAAACGATTTCTCCGAGGCTCCCTCTTTACGCCGGAATTGGCGCACGTGTTCTGGAACGGAACATTCTCGGAGTCCGAAAAGCTGCGGCTATTCTTGTTTGCCGATTCTGGCCCACTCGCTGCCGTTCTTGATCAAATGGTCGATGGCCGCGGTCTACAGCGCTATCTAGACTTTGATCAAAGGTATTATTTGCCCGACGACATTCTGTATAAGGTGGACCGCATCAGCATGGCTCATTCGCTTGAAGTCCGGCCGCCTTTTCTCGATCAGCGAATCGTTGACTTCGCTGCCAGATTGCCGGAACGGTTCAAGCTGCGGGGATCTCAGTCCAAGTACGTGCTGCGCCGCCTGATGGAAGACAAATTGCCGCGAACTGTATTGCAGCGGCCGAAAATTGGCTTCGATGTCCCCATTCATGAGTGGCTGCGCGGGGTCCTGCGGCCTCTGCTGCTGGACACGCTGTCGCAGGAGGCTGTTTCGGCGACTGGGCTATTTCATTGGCCTGCCGTGAAGCAACAGATCGACGCGCATCTGGAAAGAAGAGAGAATCTCGGATACCACCTATGGGGACTAATGGTTTTGTTGATCTGGATGAAACGATGGAAGATCGAGTTGGCGTCAGAGGAAGTGAGCCCACTGATCCCAAGCGTCGAAGTCCTCGACGGGGCTGGATTGTAGTCGCTGTAGCTTCCCTCGTTTTTCTCGTAAACATCGTTAGCCCACCTCGTCTCATGGACGATGTGGATGCGGTCCAGGCGCAGATCGCTCGCAACATGCTGGCGACCGGCGACTGGGTTACGGCGCGCCTTGACGGTGTCGCCTATCTTGAGAAGGCGCCGCTTATTTACTGGCTAATCGCAATGTCGTACAAAGTTTTCGGGGTCCATGATTGGGCTGCACGTGTGCCTCTAGCTCTCGCAGCGGTGATGTTGTGCTGGGTCACTTATCGTTTCGCGCGCTGGGCGTTTGACGAGGAAGCAGGATTGTACGCCGGCGTCTCTATCGCTACCTCGGTCGGACTATTCTTGTTCACACGGATTTTGATCCCTGATGCCGCCCTCACTTTGGCCATCACTGGCGCCATCTGGGCATGGTTGTCGCTTCTTGAACCAGAAGAACGTCTTCCGCTCCGCTGGTCGGTCATGCTGGGCGCGTGTCTGGGAACCGGCTTGTTGCTCAAGGGCCTGATCGCTGTGGTTTTTCCGGTGCTGGCTGGCACTGCCTACATGGCCGTTACTCGCCAACTCTTCTCTATCCAGTCATGGCGTCGATTGACGCTAGGCACGGCGATCGCCGTCGCTTTCGCAATCGCGTTGCCGTGGCATGTGCTCGCGATCCTGCGCAACCCGCCTTACTTTGCGTTTTCGATACATAGCGCGCCCGGCGAGTACCGGGGATTCTTTTGGTTCTATTTCATCAACGAACATTTCTTGCGCTTTCTGAACCTGCGATACCCGCGTGACTACAACACCGTGCCGAGGCTGTGGTTCTGGCTGCTGAACCTGATCTGGATTTTCCCTTGGTCGATTTATTTGCTTGGCATTCCAAGATTGACATTCAATGCCGATTCCCGGGCTGATCGAACCAAATTGATGACGGTTTGCTGGATAGGCGTAGTGCTGTTGTTTTTCACGTTTTCAACTACCCAGGAGTATTACTCCATGCCGATCTACCCGGCGTTAGCACTGTTGGTTGGATCTGCGATTAGCAGTAGAGGTCGAAGGATTGGCACGGCCACGGCCGTTCTCTTCACTATCTGCTCGATCCTTAGTGCGGTGCTCACAGCCCTGCTTATACTGGTCTGGCACCTGCCTGCACCGGGAAATGTTTCAAGGGCCCTCACCCAACACCCGGAACTCTACACCCTGTCGATGGGACACATGCGAGACTTGACCCTCAATGCTTTCGCCTACCTAAAACTTCCGCTGTTCCTTGCTGCGCTCGCGTTTGGAGGGATCGCCATCGGGATCGCGAAATGGCGAAGCAAAGGCAGGAGGGTCGTCTTCGTTGTTGCCGCCGGCATGATCATTTTTTTTCAGGCCGCCCGGATTGCACTCGTCCGCTTCGACTCATATCTGGGGTCTTATCCACTGGCTCAAGTCCTGCAACAGAGTCCTCGGGGGCAACTGATTGAGTCCAACTCCTACTATGCTTTCTCATCCGTGTTTTTTTATGCGGATCGGACTGCATTGCTGCTCAATGGCCGCAACAACAACCTCGAGTACGGATCTTATGCCCCCGGAGCTCCCCGGAGGTTCATTGATGACCGCGAGTTCGCGTCGCTATGGATGGGACCAAGCCGATGCTATCTTCTCGCGTATAGCACGGAAATGCCGCATCTGGCGCAACTTGTCGGCGGGTCCCACCTGCGCATTGTCACTGAGAACTCCGGCAACTACTTACTGACAAATTATGCGCTTCCTTGATGACAATAACGGACCCGTGGTCCATTGGGAGGAGAGCGCTCGCTTTGCCGTGTTGGCTCTTACGGTGGACAAAATGAAGGCTTTTCTCACGATGCTGGGAGTTGTCATCGGTAGCGCCGCCATCGTGCTGGTGGTCACAATCGCTGCCACCGGCAAAGGTTACATGATCTCTCAGATCGAGGGGATCGGTGCTAATCTCGCGTATGCCACGCTTGATCGGAGCGGAACCTCCAGCACGCTAGAGGACGAATTAACGACGGATGACCTCGTAGCCGCGCGTCAGACTCTGCCCGCCGTTAAAGCAGTTGCCGGCACATACGACCTACCGGTGGACCTCCAGTTCCGCGGCAAGGCATTCCATCCTCGATTAGTTGGAGTTACCCAGGATTTTGAGACCATCCGCAACTTGCGAATTATCTCCGGCAGATATTTCGACGAGGAAGACTTTCTGTCCCACTTTAAAGTGTGCCTGATTACGGACCGTATGGTTCAAGCCACTTATAGCCCAGACCCCGTTGTTGGCAACACCATTCAAATCGGCCAATTTCGTTGCACAATCATAGGAGCTTTCAAGGAGGGGGTGCCCACCTTCGGGCAATCCGAGATACAGGACGAAACCTTGCTCATTCCCTTTCCCCTAGTTAAAGACATCACAGGCGACAACTTCTTTCAGGTTCTGTACGCACAGGCAGAATCCCCCGACGAAGTCGCGGCCATGACCCAACAAATGAAACAGTTGTTGACCAGCCGTCACCGCAAGAAGGCCCGTTATTTGGTCGATAACCTGTCGCCACTCCTTCAGACTGCGAGCAATGTTGCAGTCGCAATGAATATTGTGCTTCTCGCGATCGCCGCGTTGACACTGATCACCGCGGGAACGGGCATCATGAATATCATGCTCGTTAACGTTTCCCAGCGAACTCACGAGATTGGCCTTCGAAAAGCCCTGGGGGCACGACGGGCCGAGATCCGGCTGCAATTCCTCTTGGAGGCATTCTTCATCAGCTTCGCGGGCGGTTTGACGGGAGTGGTAATGGCTCTCAGTCTGGTTTGGACGGTCGCGGTATCAACGAAACATGCCTTGTCGCTAGAAATTTCTTGGATGGCTGTTTTAGTCGCCATCGTAGTTTCGAGCGGAGTTGGTGTGCTGTTCGGCTACCGTCCGGCCAGCGACGCGGCGAACTTGAATCCTATTGAAGCGCTAAGGACGGAGTGATGTGTCAAGCGGGGAAGGGGGTGGTGTCTTAAATACTGTGTTGCTAGGAAATCAAGGTGGGGAAAGCCCGGAATCTAAATCGGCTCTTGAGCCTGTGGCCGTTGAGAAGCTCGTTCGTTTTCTTCCAAAGCGCGATTCAGTTCGCTAACCAGGCTCATTAGTTTCTCTGGGGGGTCATGTTCTTCAGTGGCTTGTTCAGCAAGGTGCAGCCGCTCTGATCAGAATGGGGTCATAACCGTAATCCCCTTTTCATCGTTCCGGCATGGTACTCCCGCATGGAGCCTGGAACTCAGCCTCTCAACAGAGCACTGCGGAGCACAATAGCTGCCCGAACGCTCCTTACCTAATCGCTCGGCCAGTTCATTCTTGACAGCCTAGTCTTAGCTGAGTAAGACTGCGGGCTCAATACTCCCGGTCGCTTGATAACGCAACCTTTGGGGAGGTCTGGACAGAGGTGCGTTAAAGTCGGGGGCCGCTGCCACTCACGCACGCAAGCATTAAGAAGTAATTACTGACCTAAATTTGAAGGGACACTCTCGATGAAAACACTTGCACGGTTCTGGATTTTCTTGGCAATGGTCACTCTCTGCGTAGCAACGGAGTTGCCAGGATTCAAAGTTACGAAGAAGTACCCTGTTGCCGGCGACGGCGGTTTTGACTACATCGTATTTGATAGTTCCTCGAATCGGCTTTATGTTTCGCATGGGACGGAAGTGAATGTCCTAGACGCGGATTCAGGAAAGGGGCTCGGCAAGATTGAAGACACGCCTGGCGTGCACGGCATTGCGGTCGTGCCGAAACTGCATCGTGGGTTCGTAACCAATGGGGGGACGCGACTGTGTCGGTGTTTGACACCAGCACGTTCAAGACGATAAAGAAAATCCCCGTTCCCGAAGATCCGGACTTTGTCTTCTACGATTCGCAAACGAACCGAGTGCTCGTGTGCCATGGGGATGCGGCTGTAATGACCGCGATTGATCCTGAGAAAGAGGCAGCGATCGGGAAAATAGACCTGGGTGGCGGCGCCGAAGCTGCCGTCGTCAATGGAGAAGGCACCGGCTTCGTGAACCTGGAGGAAGCGGCCATGGTGCTCAGTTTCGATCCACAGGCTCTCATCGTCAAACAAAGGTGGCCGATCGCCGGGTGTAAGACCCCCACTGGGCTGGCCATGGATGCACACAACTCGCGGCTCTTCATAGGATGCAGGAGCAAAGTTCTGGCAGTGATGGACGCAAACAGCGGCCAAGTGATCACTACTCTTCCGATCGGCGAGAGAGTCGATGCGGTTGCCTTCGATCCGGACAACAAATTGATTTTCGCCTCCAACGGTAGCGGCACAGTATCCGTGATCCGAGAGAAAAACCCGAACTTGTATGAGTCCGTCGGCGACATCCAAACGCAGAAAAGCGCCAAGACCATGGCTTTCGATCCTAAATCCAAGCGCCTGTTCCTTTCTGCGGCGGAGATGCAGTCCGCAGCAGCAGGCAGTGGGCAAAATGCCCGTCCGAGACCGAAACCTGGTACGTTAACGGTTCTGGTTATAGAACGGCAGTGAACCGCTTCGATGGTTGTTGTAGATCCACAACGACGGATTCCGTACTCTCCGGATAGCCTCGACGGAACGATACGCTTGGAATGAAGGGTGCTATGGCAACTTCCACCGCCACATCTTCGTACCGATTTGTCCTGCTTATAGGGCTGGGTTTGGCCTCGCTGAATCTCGCGTCACCGACATTGGCGCAGAGTGCGCCAGCTCAAGTATTGGGTGGAACGAATAACAGTCCGAACGCGGATGACGCGCCGCTGACACTATCGCTGCAAGATGCGATCAAGCGCGCGCAGAAAATCAATCCGGAATATCGATTGGCGGTTACCGACTTTGGATTGGCAAAAGAAGATCGGGTCCAGACCCGGGCAGCATTGTTACCGAATGTGAACTATAACGCCGCTTTTCTTTACACGCAGGGAACTGGAATCACGCCGCAGACCCCGAAATTCATCGCAAACAATGGGGTGCACGAATACATCAGCCAGGGCAATGTTCATCAGGATCTTTCGCTGGGAAAAGTAGCTGAGTACCAGCGTGCCGCGGCGGCAATGGCGGTGGCACGGGCGCGGGCGGAGATTGCAATGCGCGGATTGGTCGTAACCGTGGTGCGGACCTATTACGGATTTGTAACCGCGCAACAAAAATACGCCAATGTGCAGCGCGCAACTACTGAGGCCCAAAGATTCCTAGACGTTAGCCAGAAGCTGGAGCATGGCGGCGAAGTGGCACACTCAGATGTGATCAAGGCTGACTTGCAAGCGCGTCAGCAAGAGCGCGAACTGCAAAATGCAGACCTGGAGATGAGCCGCAGCCGGTTGGAGCTTGCAGTGCTCGTATTCCTCGACTTCAACCAGAACTTCAGCGTGGTGAACGATCTGCAAACCCCGGAGCCGCTACCAGCGTTTTCAGAAATCCAGATATTGGCCGGACGCAAGAATCCCGATCTGGCCGCCGCCACGGCAGCCATGCGACAGGCAAGCGAGGAAGCCAAGGTGGCATGGTATGGATTTTTCCCGTCTCTAAGTCTGGATTATTTCTACGGAATCGATGCCAATCAATTTGCAGTGCGGGCGCCGGACGGCGCCCGTAATCTCGGGTATGCGGCAACAGCGTCTCTGCAATTGCCAGTGTGGAACTGGGGAGCGAGCCGCAGCAAAGTGAAGCAGGCCAACCTGCGGAAGGAGTTAGCGGGGGTGGAATTGAGCTTTACGCAGCGTCGTCTGATAGCCGACCTGCAAGCTTTTTATGACGAGGCGCAAACCGCGCGCTCGCAGATGGAGTCTTTGAATCAGTCGGCAGAACTGGCGGCGGAGAGTTTGCGTTTGACGACGCTGAGATATCAGGCAGGAGAATCGACTGTTCTCGAGGTAGTCGACGCGCAGAATACGCTGACAGTGGCACGCAATGCGTTTAATGACGGGAGAGTGCGGTACTGGGTTGGGATCGCCAATTTGCAGACGCTAACGGGGGCGTTCTGATGAGAATAAATCGAAGCCGCCGTGCCGGTACGCTGGAGATCCCTCGTAGTCTCACGTCTTGGAATGATGTCAAACGGGAGCACGCGGTTATCGCAGGTCTGGCGATGGCCTTAACGCTGGCAGGCTGTCACAAAGATGAGCGTGAAAAGGAGCCTGAGGTCCCGGTGCAGGTGGTTACCGTGCAGAAAACCACCTTGCAGCACACGGTGACGGCAGAGGGCATTTTATTTCCCTTGCAGCAGGCGGCCGTCACGCCAAAGACAAGCGCTCCCGTGAAGGCTTTCTACGTCAAGCGCGGAGACAGTGTGCGCAAGGGCGAGTTAATAGCCACGCTGGAGAACCGCGATTTGGCGGCTGCTGCGCAGGATACAAAGGGCACTTACGAGCAAGCCCAAGCTACCTACACGACGACTACGGCCGCCGGAATTCCCGAACAACTTCAAAAAGCCAGACTCGATCTGCAAGCAGCTAAGGCTTTGCTCGGTGCCCAGCAAAAGATTTACAGCAGCCGGCAGGAGCTTTTTCAGCAGGGGGCAATGCCCCGCAAGGAACTCGATCAGGCCGGAGTCGATCTCACCAACGCACGCAATCAATACAACATTGCTCAGAAGCACTACGACAGCTTAATGGCGATCGGCAAGCAGGAGGAATTGAAGTCGGCGGCGGGTCAGCTCGAATCAGCTAAGGGGAAGTACATGGGAGCGCAAGCTCAACTCAGCTATTCCGAGATCCGCAGCCCGATCGACGGCGTGATCACGGACCGCCCCCTCTATGCCGGTGAAATGGCTGCTGCCGGTACTCCGCTCCTGACTGTCATGGAAGTCTCGCAAGTGATCGTGCGTGCCCACATCCCTCAACCAGAAGTCGCTCTGCTCAAGGTTGGTGACGCGGCGGCGATCAGGGCGCCGGGGGAGCAACAGCCAGTGGAAGGCAGAGTCACGGTCGTCAGTCCGGCACTCGATCCCAACAGCACGACGGTTGAGGTTTGGGTACAGGCGAAGAATCCCAAACGGCATCTGAAGCCGGGCACGAGTGTGCAACTCTCAATGTTGGCGCAAACGGTTCCAGGTGCCTTAGTGATCCCGGCTGTGGCCCTGCTTACGGAACAAGATGGAAGTACCCAGGTGATGCAGGTGAGTTCCGACCATCATGCGCATCTGAAAGATGTGAAGGTGGGCATCCGGCAGGGTGATCAGATTCAGATCACAGAAGGAATTAATGCCGGAGACCGCATCGTTGCAACCGGCGCCTACGGGCTTCCTGATAACTCCAAAATTAAAGTTGCAGAGAACTCCAATAGCAAATCCGAAGATATACCCGAAGAAAAAACCACCCATGCCCAATGACAAATAAGCCCAGTACGCAAACCGCGGCGAATCCCGAACCGTCCTATTGGTTTTCGCGTCATTCTAAGTCGGTGATCTTTCTGATCCTGACGCTGGCAGTGCTAGGTGGTTATGTGGCCTTTACTATTCCTGTTTCGGTATTTCCCGCCACCAACTTTCCCCGCATTTTGATCGCGGTTGATAACGGAGTCATGCCTACCGACCAAATGATGGTGACTATTACGCGTCTACTGGAAGAAGGCGTGAACAGTGTTCCGGGGTTGCTCGAGGTGCGCTCGATCACCAGCCGCGGCTCGGCAGAGATCGATCTATTTTTCGACTGGAACGTGGACATGTTCCAGACACTGCAATATGTTAATGCCGCAATTTCACGGGTGCAACCGGAGCTGCCGCCGACCGCGACGGTTATAGCGAACCGCCTGACCTTCGCCAGCTTCCCCATCATCGGATATAGCCTCACCTCGACTACGATTCCCCAGACCCAGCTGTGGGAGATAGCAACCTATGACATCAAGCCACGATTGAACCGGCTTGATGGGGTCTCCACGGTGTTGGTGCAAGGCGGGCAGCAGCCGGAGTTTCACATCACGCCTGATCCCTCGAAGCTGCTGGTTTCAACGGTCACGGTGACCGACATACTCGACACCATGAAGCGTACTAATCTGATTGACTCTCCAGGGCTCTTCGAGCGCAATCATAAACTGGTGTTGGGCCTGATCAGCGCGCAGGTGCGCAACCCGCAGCAGATTGCCGACGTCGTTATTAAGAACACGCCAGGCGGGATTCCGGTGCGAGTTGGAGATGTTGCAGAGGTTACTCCGGGGGTAAAGCCCGTTTACACAATTGTGACCGCGAATGGTAAGCCAGCTGTGCTGCTGAACATCAATCGCCAACCCGACAGTAATACCGTCCAGGTGGCCAATGAAGTTCACGCCCAAGTGGACGAGATTCGCAAGTCGCTGCCTCCTGGCATTGATATTAGGCCGTTTTACGACCAGTCCATTATCGTGAGCGATTCGATCAAGAGCGTGCGAGACGCGATCATACTCGGCCTGATTCTCGCGTCTATCATTTTGGTTGTTTTTCTGCGCGACTGGGGAACCTCGGTAGTCGCGGGATTGGTAATCCCGGTCACCATTTCGATCACCTTTATTGCCCTCAAGCTGATGGGGCAAAGCTTCAATCTCATGACGCTGGGTGGATTAGCGGCCGCGGTTGGCCTAGTTATCGACGATGCTATCGTCGTAGTTGAGAACATTGTCATCCATCGCGACTCCGGCCAGGGCCGACTGCAGGCGATTCATAGTGCGTTGCAGGAAATCACAGTTCCGCTGATTGGATCGACAATCACACCGATCGTCGTATTTCTGCCACTGATTTCGATTACGGGAGTTACCGGCACTTTCTTCCGTGCACTGGCGGTAACGATGGGAGTCTCGCTTCTAGCGTCGCTAGTACTGGCTCTTACATGGACGCCGAACCTGAGCCAATACTTCATACACAAGCGCAAAGGAGTGGAGCCAGAAACCATTGAGGAACAACCGGAAGAGGAGTCGATCGAACGATTACTGGCAGCGGAGGAAGCTTCGCTGGGACGCTTGTTTCGAAAAATTGTAACTTTCCATGAACGGTGGTTGCGGCGCGCGTTGGGCAAACCTCTGTGGCTCGCGGGTCTCAGCATCATACTGATTGCGGTTTCTTACGTTTGCTATCGGTACTCAGGCTCCGATCTGATGCCGGAGATGGATGAAGGGGGATTCACGTTGGACTATTTCACTCCGGCGGGAACCTCGCTGGCGGAAACCAACCGTATGGTCGTTCATATGGAGCAGATCGTCAATTCCATTCCGGAGGTCGAAAGCGCATCACGGCGGACAGGGTTGGAATTGGGGCTGGCCGCGGTTACCGAAGCTAATCGCGGCGACATTCTGGTCAAATTGAAAAAAGATCGCAGCCGCGCCATCGACGACATAATTGAAGATGTGCGCTCCAAGGTCGCTAACGACGAACCAGCGGTAAAAGTAGAGTTCGTGCAGGTCCTGCAGGATATGATTGGTGATTTGACCAGCGCGCCGGAACCAGTGCAGATTAAGTTATTTTCACAAGATGTTGCGCTGTTGGAGATATGGGCGCCCAAGGTGGCCGACGCCATTGGCAAAGTACAAGGTGTCGTTGATGTGCTCAATGGGCTTGAGAACACCATTAGCGGTCCCGCGGTTACGTTTCAGATTAATTCTAGCGTGGCGGCCCGTGCGGGCTTCACGCCCGAAGAACTTGCCGTAGACGGCGCGGCAATCGTGGAAGGTGAGCCCGCGGCAACCCCCGTAGTCAACAACGACCGCGCATACGTGGTTCGGGTGCGATTTCCCGACAGCAATCGTGCTTCACTTGAGGCCATGAGTAATACTCTGCTAACCAGTAGCAGTGGAAAAACCGCGACCCTCGGTTCCCTGGCCACAATCATCGAGCTTCCACCGCAAACCGAGATTCGCCGAGAGAATTTACAGCGGGATGTCTCCGTCACGGCGCGTTTAGAGGGGACTGACCTCGGGACCGCTGTCGCCGCCGTGAAGAAAGTGGTGGACGGGCTGCATCTTCCTTCGAGTATTCGCGTGGAATATGGTGGTACCTATCAAGAACAGCAAAAGTCATTTCGTGATCTAGCACTTGTGCTGATATTGGCTATTGTGCTGGTGTTCATCGTGCTGCTCTTCGAATTCCGCTCATTCGCCGCACCGCTAGCAATCTTAGCTTCTGCTCTGCTCTCGACCGCGGGGGTGTTCCTGGCGCTGATTATCACTCGTACCACATTCAACGTTGCTTCCTTCATGGGGATGATTATGGTAATAGGCATTGTGGCGAAGAACGGAATCTTGCTGCTGGATGCGGATCAAAAATTCCGCGGACTTGGGTTCTCCGCTGAAGATGCTATGCTGCAAGCCAGCCGTAGGCGACTCCGGCCGATTGTCATGACTGCGCTGGCTACGGTTGCGGGAATGCTGCCATTGGCGTTCGCTCTGGGCGCGGGTTCCCAGATGCTGCAACCCCTGGCGATTGCTGTAATCGGTGGCATTATGATTTCGATGATTCTGTCGCTCATTATCACTCCTGCGGTTCACTACTATTTAAGCCCTGAAGAAACCAAAGTTAAAGAGCCAACGCCGCTTCAGGCCTAGCGCGAAAAGCCGCTGTTTGCGTCAACAATAGCCGGAGAGTGGATCTGAGATAATCGGGCCAGTAAGTTACAGGCTGACTCGTTCTCAGAAGCAACCTGAAGGGGAGGTTTGACCAGACGGGATGAGAAGACCGGTCTCCGACGGGATGCCATAGGCTCCCAAGTTGTCGCCCCCCGACGCGCAAGAGATAAAGGAGACCGGCAATGAAAAGGATTAGCACCTCCGGCACGCCACGATGGAAAAAGTTGCAGGGCTGAAACTGGACCATCGGTTTGGACATGGGTGACCGATCGAGTTGGTACTGCGTTCTGGACGCGCAGATCTGACCGTGATCCGGGCCCGCGCCGGGCGAAAGGGATCATTGGAATCTTGAGTTAATATTCATGGCGAAGAGTGTGCTGTCTTTGTCGGAGGGTCTCATGACAATTTCACGAGCCGGATTCCACCGAGTCGCTTTCTCCGGCGGCGCGTGGTGGACTGCAAGCCTAGGCTGGGAACGGCAAACTCGTAAAGGTTGAAACTTTGGCAAAGAAGGGCAAACTTGTTGCCTATGGGGCCCAGCCTCGACCAACGGCAAGAAGTCAAAAGTTGAGGTCGGCCCGGATGGGAGACCTCAAGACCACGAGGAATGGAAGCCTTGACTCCAGGCAGCGATCTTCGGGATTTCGGCTCAGCTGATCCTGGTATCAACAATCTCGATGAGAGACGGTCAAGCACTCAGAAGAATTCTCCCATACCAGGGGCAGTGCTGGAAGCGCCGGGGAGGTGCGAGACTCCCAGCCCTTCTAGAATTAGCCGTAACACGCTCTGGTGCTGATAAATGGTCATTGACCGAAACCCTTGCTTCGCCTTAGGGCTGATGATGACTGCCGCCACATGACCACCACCATGCGTGCTGTCGCTGGTGGCCGCTTCATCGAAGACGATAATCAACAATCCGTCCTTCTGAAATGTCGCATTCGAAATTAGGGGTGCGATATTGTCCTGGAGCCACGAATCCGCAAGCTGCAACGGCCCACTGTGTCCATCGTTTAGCAGATTCGGCACAACAAACGAAAAGTTCGGGAGGACGTTGTTAGCCAGATCCGAGCTGAATTGGGACAACAAAGTCAGGTTCTGCATCTGTGTGCTGCTGTTTACCACGTCCGAAAAGTACGAAAGTGGATCATGCCACTTGGCATAGAGTAGAGGATCGTTTCTGCTTTCAGCATAAGATTTCCAGTCCTTGCCTGCGGCGAGTAATTCGCGAACTATGTTGTCAACGTCCACCGTTCCCGTAAAGGTATCGTCGTTGGTAACGATCTGGCCGGTGGTGAGCATAAAGTAGTTGCCAATCGAAGGATGCGTGTTCGCGAAATATTGCGTGGCCAAACCATATTGGGCAGCCAAGCTGTTCAGATAGGGCATTTCCGAACTGCCGATCACTTCCGCATAGCTGCTGTTTTCCTCGACGACTAGGACTACATGACCAAACCCCGGGACCGTGCCGGTGGATGGTGGCGGTGGCGTCGGCCTGGGTGCGCCTGCGGAGGAAACACCGCACCCCAGGGAAGCGAGAAGAATAAACAATACTGTGGCGGAGCTGGAGCACCGGAGAGCGTTATGGGAAGGAAAACACATAGATGGGGTCATAGGGAATCTTCTTCTGCCAGGTCTAGGATGCGATGGTAAAGTCAAAGGTTGGGGTGGAAGGTATCAAGATTTGCGGGTGAAGTGTCAACGCGGTACAACGTGCGCGTCCGGGGAGGCATCGTTCTCGCAACGCTGCCTGCCTAAACTCTCAGGGCGCCAGGTTGCGTTCTACAAACTGGCCCTGCTTCTACCAGTCGATTTCAATACTGGCGAAAAGCGGAATTGTAGCCGGCACGGTAGCCATCGGTGTACTGTGCCTTGTAGCTGTTCCGATCACCATATTCTCGGGTATAGCCATGATCACGGTCGTCATACTTTCCGCGAGGGTTGGCGTTGAACGGCTTGTTTCTGTACATGTCTTCACGCGCCTGGCTCATTCCGTCCTGAAATCCTGTTCTGTAACCTAGATTGCCCTCATACTCGTAGCCCGACTGGTCGTGGAAGTCACCGTCACCACCTCGGTCATACTCTCCGCGATCTCTATCGCCGTCCTCGTTACCCCAGCCACGGTTCAGGCTCTGGAAGCCGGCTTGAAAGCCACTCCCATAGCCATCGCGATAGCCATTCCGGAACGTCTCCATAGGTCCCATCCAGGGCTCATAGCCAGCAGTGGCCTGTCGCCAGTCAGGAGTTCGATAGTCATTGGGATCGTTTTCACGCCCTTCATGTCTGCCCTTCGCGTAACCATCCCGGTAGCCCTGTTGATAACCATACTGGCGCGCCTGCCTCGGAGTGCCCTGGTTGTAGCTACTGTCGTCGTTGTCACGGTATTGAGCAAGCGAAAGACTGCTGAATGCCAGTGTCACCGCAATTGCTAAAGCTGCGATTTTAAGTTGTCGCGGCATAACGTCCTCTGACCAGATGCGAGGTTTGCGAATGCGCGTATCTGATTTTCTAATAAGCTCAGATGCCGCCGTCTAGAGCTACGCTGCTCGCCTCGGTTGTGTCCACTCAGTTTTTCCTTACCTGAAGCCAACATTAAAACTGCGATGCGGACATAAGTTCCAAGTGAACCAATGAATCTACGCAAACCCAAGCAACTCTCGTTTCAGCCTCCGAGTTCTTGTCCCAGGGAAAGCTGCCTGGAATTACTCAACCCACATCATTGAGGACTGAAATCCGTAAATTGTAAATAAAAAGAGATGTCGCTTCCAGAATTTGCTGATGCTGCAGGGGATATTGGTCGGGGCGATTGGATTTGAACCAACGACCCCCTGCGCCCAAGAAAAACTAACTATCGCTATGTGATTGGTCCGTTTAGGTCGGCTCTGC
>Ga0210401_10001646_pt1 | contig 25497 bp, 16 predicted proteins | sample IncBWH32MmetaG_FD_150866 | JGI IMG/M metagenome (GOLD analysis project Ga0210401, IMG submission 150866) | Forest soil microbial communities from Barre Woods Harvard Forest LTER site, Petersham, Massachusetts, United States - Inc-BW-H-32-M | ecosystem: Environmental > Terrestrial > Soil >... | reverse complement strand
CGCGGCGTCCAATGAAGTGCTGATGCTCGGCTTTATGAATCGCGAAGCCTGCGAGCGCACGCTCTCCACCGGCTACGTGACATTCTTCAGCCGCACCCGCAACCAGCTTTGGACCAAAGGAGAAACCTCGGGAAATCGTCTGAAAGTTATTGCGGCCACTACCGACTGCGACCGCGATACGCTGCTGCTGCAGGTCAAAGTCGAAGGCGCGGGATTGGTTTGTCACGAGGGTACACGGTCCTGCTTTACGCAGCCGTTATTTTCGACTAACGCGGTGCAGCCATGAAGATTCAACTCGGTATTCCGAAAGGTAGTTTGCAGGAGGCCACGCTGCAATTGTTCGCGGGCGCGGGTCTTCCCATTTTCACCAACGGCCGCTCCTACTTCGCAAACACTCGCGATCCGGAAATTGATTGCATGCTCATTCGCGCCCAGGAAATGGCACGCTACGTCGAGCACGGAGTCCTTGATGCTGGGTTGACAGGTCTCGATTGGGTGGTCGAAAGTGGACTTGAAGTCGTTACCGTCTCAGACCTCATTTACGCCAAGCAGAGCCGCGGGAAAGTTCGCTGGGTGTTAGCGGTTCCCGACGATTCGCCGTATCAGTCGGCACAGGACCTGAACGATCGCATAATAGCGACTGAGTTGGTCAGTGTTACCCGCAAATATTTTGAGGGCAAGAATATCCCAGTTCGAGTGGAGTTTTCGTGGGGCGCAACTGAAGTAAAACCGCCAACCCTTGCTGATGCCATCGTGGAAGTCACCGAAACCGGCAGCTCCCTGCGAGCCAACCATTTGCGCATCATCGATACAGTATTGGAATCCAACACGCAGATCATCGCCAATAAATCCGCTTGGTCTGATTGTGGAAAACGCCGCAAGATCGAAAATCTCGCCCTGATGTTACGCGGCGCAATGGATGCACAGAGCCGCGTGGGCCTGATGCTTAACGTTCGCAAAGAAAACCTGGAAGCCGTACTCGCTGTTTTACCTGCCCTGAAGAAGCCAACCATATCTACTCTAAGTGATGATGACTGGGTCGCCGTGAACACAGTAATCGAGGAATCTACGGCGTGGCAGGTTATACCGCGCCTGAAAGAAGCCAAGGGACAGGGAATTGTCGAATATCCATTGAACAAGGTGGTTTTGTGATGCGCATTCTGTCTGGAGCGATAGCCGCAGCGAGGGTACGCAAAATGGCAGCCCGAGGAGTGCAATACACGCAAGTTGAGCCGTCCGTCCGGCGTATTATCGCGGATGTCCGGAAACACGGCGATCGTGCTGTACGGAAATATGCTGAACGGTGGGATGAACTTTCGAAACAAGAGCCGCTTCGCGTAGCTCAAGATGAGATCAATTCGGCATGGAAATCCGCTTCCGCAGAATTACGAAATTCGTTGCGCGCGGCCGCTGCGAATATTCGCCGGTTCTGCGAATGGCAAAAGCCAGTCGAGTGGATGCGTACGCGACAGGGAACCAGTGTTGGGCAAATCGTACGGCCGCTGGATTCGGTCGGCTGCTACGTTCCTGGCGGACGCTACCCATTGGTGTCGACACTGCTTATGACGGTTATCCCCGCTCAGGTTGCGGGTGTGCAGAATATCCGCGCTGTATCACCTAAGCCGAGGGCCGAAGTGCTGGCGGCCGCTGGAATGCTCGGCGTGCGCGAATTCTATAGGATCGGTGGCGCCCAGGCTATTGCTGCATTGGCGTACGGAACCCAAAGCGTTTCGCGAGTGGACAAGATTGTCGGCCCGGGAAATCTCTACGTCACGGCTGCCAAGAAATTGGTCGCGTTCGATTGTGCGATTGATTTCCTCGCGGGCCCGACGGAGGTCGTCATCGTTAGTGACAAAGGGAATCCCGAATTCATTGCCGCTGATCTGGTTGCGCAAGCGGAACATGATACCGAAACCTTCGCAGCTTTTATCACAACCAGTGACAAGCTGGCTCAGCAAGTGGCGCGAGCTGCGAAGAAGCTGAGCCGAGGCAATTCAGTAGCCGAACAGGCGCTGAGCCGGAATGGCGTGATCCTCGTATCCAGTTCACGCCGGCAAAGCTTCGAGTGGGCGAACGACCTGGCATCCGAACATCTTACGGTTGCCGCCAAAGACGTTTCCCTGGTTCGCAATGCCGGATCACTCTTCGTAGGAGATTATTCGCCGCAAGCCGCCGGCGACTATGCTTCTGGCCCTAATCACGTTCTGCCTACGGGCGGCGCTGCCCGTTTGAGAGGCGGACTGAGTGTTCTAGATTTCGTAAAGGTGATAAGTGTGCAGCGACTCTCGCGCGCCGGCCTTAGATTCGTTGCGCCAATTGTCGAGTCGTTGGCGAATGCCGAAGGATTACGGGCGCATGCGGATTCCATCCGCATAAGGGTGGCCCATGCTTGAACCGCGGGAATCGGTTCGGAATCTGCCCACTTATCATCCGCCGCTTGGCGGTCGCGATGGTCTACGCCTGGACTTCAACGAAAACACAGCAGGCTGTTCGCCGCGCGTGTTAGCGAGATTGCGCGAAATAACTGCCGAAGAAATCGCCTGCTATCCCGAGCGGGGACCTGTCGAAGGCCTGGTGGCCGATTATCTTGGCATCGAGCGAAACGAATTGCTCCTGACCAATGGAGTCGATGAAGCTATCCACCTGCTATGCAATACATTTCTGCAGCCGGGCGACGAGGCTCTCATCGTGGTGCCGACTTTCGCCATGTATGAGATATCCGCCGCAGCTACCGGTGCTCGAGTTATCCGGGTGCCTGCAGAAAAGGACTTTCGGTTTCCGGTTTCTGATCTCCTCTCAAAAGTCACGCCCAACACCCGATTGATTGCGATTGCCAATCCGAACAATCCAACTGGTACCGTTGCAGATGAGAAATCTTTGCTGGAAATTGCCAGCCGGGTCCCGCGGGCGGCGATCCTCGTAGACGAAGCTTACTTCGAGTTTCACGGAAAAACGTTGCTCGAGCAATGGCGCAACCTGCCAAACCTATTCGTGGCCAGAACATTTTCCAAGGGGTACGGACTGGCCGGCCTTCGCATCGGCGTGCTCGCGGGAAACGCAAAGCACATAAGGATGGTCAGCAAAGTTGCCTCACCGTACAACGTCAACGGTGTGGCGCTTGCCTGTTTACCGACAGCACTGGCAGACCAAGGTTATATTCGCGACTATGTAAGTCAAGTTTGCCACGGGCGGGACGAACTTCAGAAAGAGTTTACCCGTTGGGGCATCCGGCACTGCCCAAGTCAGGCCAATTTTGTGCTCGCGAGCTTTGGTTCGCAGAAAACTGCGTTCATACAGTCCATGTGTGCGCGGGGCATTCTGGTGCGCGACCGTTCGCGCGACCACGGCTGCGAGGGCTGCGTCCGCATTACGCTCGGAACTGCTGAGCATACAAAGCGATTGTTACAGGCTTTGCGCGAGACTCTGCCGGAGATTCAATCCAAAAAGGTGGCCGCCCCATGAGACGAGCCACGATTCAGCGAACTACGAAAGAAACCGCCATCAACGCCGCCCTGATTATTGAAGGCCGGGGCCGCTACAAGGTCTCCACGGGAATCCGTTTCTTCGATCATATGCTCGAGCTGTTTGCCCATCACGGCGGCTTCGATCTCCAGCTCAAGGCAAAAGGCGATCTCGACGTGGATCAGCACCATACAGTAGAAGACGTCGGCATCGTGCTCGGCCAATTGTTTGACAAAGCGCTGGGGACCAAGCGAGGAATTCTGCGCGCAGGTTATTTTGTGATGCCGATGGATGAAACCCTCGGGCTAGCCGCCGTCGACTTTTGCGGACGAACTTCCACTACCGTGGATACGAAGGTTCGCGTCCGGCTCGTGGGTGATTTGCAAACGGAGTTGGTGCACGACTTTTTCGACGGCTTCGCGCGAGGCGCTCGCGCCAGCGTGCACGCTCGCGTGTTGTATGGCCGCTCCAACCATCACAAGATTGAATCGTTGTTCAAAGCTTTCGCGCGCGCTCTGCGCGCCGCCTGCTGGCGCGATCGCCGCATGGCGCGGCTGCTGCCCAGCACGAAAGGATTGCTCTAATGATCGCAGTGATCGATTATCGTGCTGGAAATATTGCTTCGGTGAAGAAGGCACTTGATTATCTGCGCGCGGACGCCGTTGTCACTCGCGATCCGAATATCGTCGCCCAGGCGGACAAGATTATTCTGCCTGGCGTAGGACACTTTTCGGCGACTGCCGTTCTGGAACGAGATGGGGTGCGTGGTGCTATTCTGCACAGAATCGAAAACGGCGGTGTGCCGTTTCTCGGCGTCTGCGTTGGTATGCAGTGGATGTTTGAATCGAGTGCGGAAGCACCGGGAACGCCGGGCCTGGGGCTGTTGCCGGGAGAGTGCGGTCCCTTTGCGGAAACCGTCAAGTCGCCGCATGTCGGCTGGAATTCGCTGATTTGTCGCGACAGCTCACGGTTGCTTCGAGGTATCCCTTCGGGCTCTTTTGTATATTTCACTCACTCTTACTCTGCTCCGATTGTGAACGCCACCGCTGCGAGTTGCGAATACGGTGGCGAGTTTTCCGCGGCGGTTGAACAAGACAATTTGTTCGGAGTGCAGTTTCATCCCGAAAAGTCAGGGGAGTTAGGGTTGAGACTTCTGGCAAATTTCTGCAATCTTCCATGCTGACCAAACGAATCATCGCCTGCCTGGACGTGAACGCTGGGCGCGTCGTAAAGGGCGTGCAGTTCGAAGAACTGCGCGATGCCGGCGATCCGGCAGAGTTAGCTGCAGCTCATAGCGGCGCAGGCGCCGACGAAGTAGTTCTGCTCGATATTTCCGCTACGCGCGAAAACCGCGCAACCCTGGCCGACACAGTTAGCCGCACTGCGCAGCAGTTATTTGTTCCTTTCACCGTGGGCGGCGGTATTCGCTCTCTCGAAGACGCGATCGTTGTGTTCGAGGCGGGCGCCGACAAGATCAGCATTAATTCCGCTGCACTCGCTGATCCCTTGCTGATCACGCGTATTGCCGAACGATACGGTTCACAAGCGGTGATCGTTGCCATAGACGCAAAGCGAATTAATGGAGAGGCGCGATTCGAAGCATACGTTAGCGGAGGCCGAAACCGTACAGGGTTGGATGCAGTAACTTGGGCAAAGCAGGCGGAAGACCGGGGCGCCGGCGAGATTTTGCTTACCTCCATGGATCGCGATGGCACCGGTGCTGGTTTCGATTGCGAGTTGACCCGGACCTGTTCAGAGGCGTTGCACATTCCTGTGATCGCATCGGGCGGTGGTGGAAATACGCAAAGCTTCGTCGACGTGTTTCAGAATGGTAAAGCCGATGCAGCGCTTGCGGCTTCCATCTTTCACTTCGGTCTGCACTGCCTAGGTAACCTCAAACAAGAACTGCAAAGGGCAGGAATTCCGGTACGTTGGCCATGCTAATCCCTTCGATCGACCTCATGGGAGGAAAAATTGTTCAACTGGTGCAAGGCGAACGTAAAGCCCTCGAATTCGACGATTTTGAAGAATGGATTGGGCGCTTTTCTTCGTTCCCGCTGATTCAACTTATCGATTTGGACGCCGCCCTTGGTACCGGCAACAACCGTGCGCTGGTGGCCGAGTTTGTCCGGCGTCTTCCGTGTCAGGTAGGTGGGGGAATACGTTCAATCGAAACGGCTCAGCAGATGATCTCGTTGGGTGCTCGTCGAGCGATCTTTGGATCTTCTCTAATTAGCGATGGTCAACCAAACGTTAAATTCGGCGAAATGCTTGCACGAGTAGTTGGGCCAGAAAACTTGGTGTTTGCGGTTGACTCCAAGCATGGCCGCGTGGCAATCCGGGGATGGCGGCAGCTGACGAACATCACGCCGCTTGAAATGATCGCGTCTCTGGAACGCTCGTGCTCTGCGTTTCTTTATACCCATATCGACACCGAAGGCCTACTGCAAGGATTTCCCCTGAACACGGCGAAACAGCTGCGAGCCGCGACCAGCAAGCAACTGATTGTTGCAGGCGGCATTGCAACGTCCGAACAAATCGATCAACTGCATGCTTTGCGAATCGACGCAGTGGTCGGCATGGCGATATACACCGGCCGGATACAACTAAGCGATTCAGTTCGGACAGAACCAACCTAGGCCAGAAATCCATGCGGTTTGCAAGACTATTGAAAGCGATACCCAGGCTTGAGTTCGCAGCGATAAGCTTTGGCTTGGTCGGTATCGACCCGCACGTGGCAATCGGCCCAACTTAAGAAAAGGTCCGGCCCGAGCGGGAAAACGATGGACTCTCCGTTGACCTCCGCCTCGATACTCGGGCCCTCCGCCAAAGGTGGCAAACTGAAGTTCAGTGCGCGGCCGAAAATCACCGGGTACGACTCTCGCACAAGGTCGCTGACCATAGGATGGACTACCTCGGCTTCCATCAGGAAGGTTGTAGTATCGGACCAGTTTCGAACCGATACGTTCACTCTCCGACCACCTCGCGAAAGATCTTCAAATTCAACCTTCGAAAAAGGGCACGGCCCAGCGATGCAGGAAACTCTGGCATTGCGAAACTGATTTCCCTCGCCAGCATCGAGCGATGCAGAGGCCAGCGTGGCTTTCCATTTTCCATCCGGCGAGCACGGGTGATGTCCTTTGCAAAGCACGTTGCCCGTATTCACTACTTCAAATGTTTTGACGGTACTGCCGACATCGGCCTCCGTGGTGGCTTTTACCGAATACCGCACTCGTATGTTCGAAATGCTGATGTCAGGATGGCCAACGCTGACGTGTGTAGCACGATGAAGTGGCACCATGCGAGCGATGTAAATCTCGTCTGAAACAAATTCATTCAAATTGAGTGGCTTGTAATCTGGATGGCGGAATTGCAGCATCAGTGGCTGGCGCCTTCGTAGGCCGGGGCGCAGGGTCAGAGTGAAGAAGCCCGAAGCATCAGATTTGCTGCTGCTCGCCGCCGACCCGTTGATTCCGGTTATTTGAACGTCCGCAATCGGTAATTGCTTTTGCGGATCATCATCTGCGCTCAGCACGGCGCCTTTGATGGTTATCGGTTGTGCCCTGTGAACAGCTATCAACACCGCGGCCACCCCGCCCGCGCCGCTTGCAATTGCAAAAGCCCAGATCGCAACCTTTCGTTTCCAGGTCATTCAGTCCCCACCGTCGATATTTTATGACACTAACAGCGCGTACTTGGATATGCATTTCCAAATACAAGGACAAGTTATGCACAAAATACTCTTGCATCTTCTGGTTCCCAATCTACGAAGCAGCCGAAATCGGCTAAAATTGACCTAGTGCGCCGGAACAACGAGAAGACTCCCAGAGACAAAATTGTGTCGCGCCGGGATCTGCTGAAGCAGGCGGCCCGCTTGGGCATGTGCCTGCCGTTTGCAGGAAGCATAGGTCCGCTTTTGTCCGCGACGCCACAACAACACCTTGAGGCCGCGCGCCCTCCTGCTCCAACAACCCTTTCACAGGCCGACGACGATCTATTAGAAGAATTGCAGAAGGCAAATTTCCTATATTTCTGGGAACAAGCCAATCCTCAAACCGGGATGGTGAGAGATCGATGCAACGTCCGAACGAATGATAACAACCTCGTCGGGAGTATCGCAGCCACTGGATTCGGTCTGACCGCGCTCTGCATCGGGGAAAAGCGCGGATATATTTCGCTCGCTGAAGCGCGCGAGCGCGTTGTGAACAGCCTGCGCTTTTTGTGGAAAAAATTGCCCACGCATAGAGGATTTTTCTATCACTTCGCCAGCCTGACTACCGGCGAAAGGCTGTGGGACTCCGAAGTGTCTTCGGTTGATACGGCTATCCTGCTTTGCGGAATTCTTACTTGCCGGCAACACTTCCAGCATTCAGAAATTAGTCTCCTGGCATATGAAATATTTAATCGTGTGGATTGGACCTGGCTTTCCGAGGACACATCCCTATTGCCCCACGGATGGACTCCAGAAATTGGTTTTCTGCCGTACCGCTGGGACTATTACAGCGAGCTGATGATGATGTATCTCTTGGGATTGGGATCGGTCCCCTACCCGCTGCGTGTCGAGACATGGACTGCCTGGAAGCGTAGCACTTTCGAATATGACGGGCTGCGGTACATTGGTTCGTTTGCGCCTTTGTTTGTGCATCAATATTCGCAAGCCTGGTTTGATTTTCGCGGCAAGCACGATAAGTATGCTAATTATTTCAAGAACTCCGCGATTGCCACCGATGTTCATCGTCGCTTCTGTCTGGAGCTGTCGAAGCAATTTCCAGATTACAGCGACGATCTTTGGGGCATCACCGCGTCGGATTCGCAAAAGGGCTACGTGATCTGGGGTGGGCCGCCATCAACTGGACCTATCGATGGAACAGTTGTGCCCAGTGCATCGGCCGGTTCGCTGCCTTTCTTGCCGCAGCCAGTGATGCGCGTTTTACAAAATATCAAAAGTCATTACGGAGGCACATGGTGCCGTTACGGGTTTGTGAATGCATTTAATCCATTGAAAAATTGGTACGACACCGACGTGATAGGAATTGATACCGGAATCACTATGCTGATGGCGGAAAATGCGCGCACCGGATTTGTGTGGGAAACTTTCATGAAGAACCAGGAGGCTCAACGGGGGATGGAACGCGCGGGGTTCAAACCTGACGAATCATGAATCACGCACTGCACTACTTCAGTTCGATCAGCGCCAGGCCCTGAGCCGGAATAGTAATCGTTAGTTCGCCATTTTTCAGTTTGCGGGTCTCAGGCGTGGGAAGTTCTGCCGCCGTGCGCAAATCTTTAATCTGCGATTGTGTGGGATAGCGCGGCGAACCCATCTTTTCGTAGGCTGGTCGGACATCCCCGTGTTCGTGATCAACTCGCGAGATTAAAGCATGCTGTCCTCGGACATTTTGGAAACGTAAAGTAATTGTTTGTGAAGTTCCTGTTTCTGCTCCCGGCGGAGCATAGTTCCACACCGCGAGAACTATCGTTCCATCGTCCCTGCGGGTAAGCAGGGCGGATTCAGAATCGAGTGCTATACGCTGGCCTCCCAGTTTATGCAGGAGCGCGAACGCATTGTATGCCGGCTTCGGAATGTCGTCTTCAGCGATCAATCCATATCCACCGTAAAAGGGCATTTTGATGACGCCCTGCTCTTCAAACACGTCGGAAAAGGCCCAATAGCTCATGCTTGTGACTAGGCCGTCGCATTGGCGGATGGTATCGGCCATCCAAGGTCCCATATAGGTTGAATCGGTTACTGCGGGTTCATTCTTGTAACTGGCGTTGAATTCGCTCCAGATCAAAGGCAGTCTTGGCGTGCTCGAGGCCGCAATCTGGTTGTGAACCTTGCTCACTGCCCGGCAAACCATTTTGTCGCGCGGAATATTTTCCTGGGTTCCGAATACGTCCTGGGTTGTATCGTTCGCGTAGACGTGGGTTGACGCAAAATCGATTGGGATTTTGTTTTCGGCGCAATGTTTGATAAACACGTCGACCCAAGCGGCTTGTGCGGTAGCCGGGCCTCCCACGCGCAGGCGTTGATTCACGCCTTTGATCGCCTTCGCCGTGTGATCGTAAAGCTCCCAGTAGCTGGCCTGCTTCGGTTCTCCGCCCCAGAAATCGAGATTAGGTTCGTTCCAGACTTCAAAGTACCAGCTCGCAACTTCGTCGATGCCGTAGCGTTCGACCAGATGTTTGGTGAATGCAGCCACAAGATCGTCCCACTTGCCCCAATCCTTAGGTGGAGAGACGTTCGGCTTGTACCAGAAAACGTGCAGGAGGTTGTGAGCTGCTAACTTCTGCGGCATAAAGCTCAGCTCAATAAACGGCTTTACACCATTTGCCAGCAGGCCGTCGTAAATCTGATCGACATAGGAAAAGTTGTACAGCGGATGTCCTTGGCTATCCTCATCGTACACACCGACCTCATCATTGAGAATCGCATGAAACCGGACATACTCGAAGTCTGTGATCCGCTTGACGTCACGCAAGTCCTGACGATAGCTATCGCGGAGCGAAAGCACAGCCCTTCCCGAGCCGAACATCTGTTCCCAAAAATGCGGGAAGGGATGTGAGGGAGCGTTTGCGTCAACGGTGATCGCAACCGGCTGCGGATTGCTCTGAGCATTTGCTGTAGGGACGGACAGAAGAGAAGCTGTTGCGAGAATTACGAGTAGCCGGAATGTATCGATTTTCCGCATTACCTACGTGGCGGCAGCTTCGGGTCACAACTACTAAATGATGGATCCCGGCCAAATAGAACGAACTTTATGCGGCGCTAGCCCCATAATTTGTGCGTGCGGGGCGGCCATGCGCAACCGGTTTCTCGTGTAGCAAAAGCTCGGTGGCTTGCACCCGCGGATCGCTATGGAACCAGCGTTGTATAACACCATCGTCGAGGAAATTGGCGATCGACAGCAAGCTCATACCCTGATGATGGGCCATCCAGCAGCGCACCAGTTCGTAGCGATGAAGCCGCGAGCGACGACGGGCTGGTGTGAAGTCTGCGGCTTCATAGAATCCATACGAACCCAGCCATCCTTCGCGACTCATGCGGTGTAAGTTCTTGAGCGCCTCGGACGCGCACACATGCAACGCGAGCGCCGATGAATATGGTGAGATCACCAGCGAATTCAATTCGCCCTTGCTGAGCGCGAGCTGAGGTACCCCAAAAGCATAATATTGATAATTACCCGCTTCATCGGTCCTGAAATAAGCTGACTCGGAAATACCCCAGGGGATTCCACGATTCTCTACATACGCCTGCTGAGTTCGGACCGCTGCGCGGGAAGAGCGCTCCAGAAGCGTATTTGGATAGGTGCGCGTCCAGATCAGTGGCATCAGGTATTCAAACATAGTCCCGGTCCAAGAGAGTAAAACGGGATGACCATGTTCCAAAGCGTGTGGGCGGCCCAGCTGAAACCAGGTCTCTTGTCGGATATCGTCTTTGGCGATGGCTACAAAAGCGGCGGTGCGCGATTCCGTGGCCAGCAAATCGTAACAGGCCGAGTGCACCTGCTGAGCCTTGACATCGAAGCCAATCGACAATAGCTTGCGCTGGTTCAAAAGAAAGCGAAAATCCATCTCATCTGCAAGCTTACCCGCGTTTTTAGCAATCTTCCGCAGGTCTTGAATCAGGCCAACAGCGTTCGCACGAGCGGCTGGAAGCAGAGCTTCAAGGCGTTGATAGGGTAATTGTTGCCGGTCATTCGAGCCGACAGCCGTCCGCAGGCGCAAAGAAAGTGCATCGATGAAATCAGGCATTCGTTCGAGCGCAGGAACATCGCGCGCCGAATCAGAATTAATCGCTGGGTCATCCCACAACGAAGCAAACTCCGGCAGCAACCATGGAGCATAAGAGCTCACCGTCTGGCTGATGTTCTCGAGCCGCGAACGGAGCTCGTCAGAAAACCATCGAGCATCTTTCGAATGCTTCGATTTAGGAGATTGCAAACGCACTTGATCAACAATCGCATCGGCGCCGCTCAGCAAGTAAGGCAGCCACTTCTTGCGCTTGGTCGCTTTCTGGAAAGCAGAAAATCGTTTTCGAGGCAGTGCGCGTACGTCGACCAGCACGCGAAGATGATCCAGGAAGCCTTCGGATGTGCTGGTCTGCAAAAGCGGGCGCTCAAGTAGATCCAAACACCCCTGCTGAAGCGTCCACAGCGAAGCCACCAAGTTTCCACTATCGACGGCAGAGACGATTTGTGGCTCCAGTGGCGCGAGTGAACGCGTGTCATACCAGTTGAGCAAGTGACCGCGATACCGTTGCAGCCTGGACACCGTAGCCAGCGTGCGGAGAGTCTGCTGCGCAAATTCAGGAATCGTAAGGTACCCGAATTCGCACGCCACCTGTCGCGCATTCAACAGAAAACCAAGGTTGGTAGGGGAAATGCGGGGTGCAATGACAAGCGGCTCTTCCTGCACATTATCCGGTATCAGCCAATTGTGTTCTTCGGTGCTGAACTCCGCAAAATATCGCCAAGTGTGGAGCGCGGCACGGCGAAGCAGCCGTTCATCTTTCGCAGGTACTGCGCTGCGTACTGGGCGGGGTGGCCGGTTCAACCATTGTGATAAGAGTTTGCTGCCAGCCCACAGCAGCAGAATGGGTAATGCTGCGGGCAGAGCGGAACGCCGGGCAAACCACACCAGAAGCCCTAATCCGAGGGCGAGAGCAGGCGTCCAATCCAAATAGGCATCGAGCCAGGTGCGTTTGTGACCGCCAATCTCAGCCTGCGCGGCCGTTTCCCATTGCAAAAGCCGCTGCTGCGTAACCATGCGCCGGACCAGCGTGCGCACTACCGCATCCAGTGAAATTAACATCTGGTGCGCGAGAAACGTCAGCATCAGAAAAACGTTAATGTTTGCCGCGGCCAGCGCATCCAACGCGTATTTAGCAATTGCCGGCTTACGCAAAACTGCTGCGCGAATCAATTCAAATAGAAATTCGAACCAACTGGGTGCAAATAGAATGGCGACGGTCGCCACAGTCCACAACACCGGCGATCCCGGCAACACCGTCCATCCCAGCACGAACAATACGAAGATAGCGGGCTCAACCAGACTCCGCCGCAAGTTGTCGAGAATCTTCCACTGTGCCCCGATCGAAATCGGATTGACCACGCTTTGACCTGACTCATCCGGAACGCGCGGTAACAGCCATCCAGCGATCTGCCAGTCGCCGCGCAGCCAGCGATGTTTGCGGCGATTATAGGCGCTGTAGTGCGAAGGATAATCTTCGATCACTTCAATGTCGCTGGCCAATCCCGCGCGCGCATAGGCGCCTTCGATCAGGTCGTGACTGAGAAGAGCATTGCGCGGGAAGCGGCGGTCCAGCACCTGCCTTACGGTATCGACTTCATATATTCCTTTTCCCGCGAAGATGCCTTCGCCATACAAATCCTGATAGACGTCAGAAATGGCGCGCGTATAAATGTCGAACCCGGTTTCTCCTGAATAGATACTCGCAAGACGTGAGCGGCCTGAACTTTGAACGCTTACTCCGACACGCGGCTGCAGGATGCCATAACCCGCAACCACAATATTCTTTTCCGGGTCGACAATTGCCTGGTTCAGGGGATGCGCGATTGCTCCAATCATCCGTTGAGCCGAGCCGCGGGGCAGATCGGTGTCGGAATCGAGCGTGATTACAAAACGAATTTGCGGCAGGATCGAAAGATTTCCGATTTTGACCGGGAAACTGTCGTATTGATGGCGAAGCAGCCGATTCAGGTCCATCAGCTTGCCGCGCTTACGCTCCCATCCCATCCAAACTTTTTCTCGCGGATTGTAAACTCGATGCCGGTGCAGCATAAGGAACGATCCCATGCCATGCCCGGCATACTTCTCGTTCAACCCTTCTATCAATTCCGCGCAGAGATCCACCAACGGATCGCCTTCCCGCGGCTCGGAACGAGAATCTGGAAGGTCGCTCAAAAGTGCAAAATGCAGATTGCGATAATGATTGCCCAGGAAACGCACTTCAACGTCATCGACCAGCCTGCGCACCTGTGCTTCGTCGAGCAACAAACTGGGAATAGCGACCAGCGTCATGCAGTCGGCAGGAACTCCCTCCGACAGATCGAGCTTTGGCAATATCTGCGGGCGTAGCAGCGAGGTAACCAAATAGTTCGTGATCTGTACCGCAGCCTGCGAGGAAGGCAGAAACAATGCCAACATTGCGAAAAGCGTGAGTCCCGGTGAAACCTGCGGATCCATCAACAGCAAAACCACCACTGACATCATCGCCAACGTGATTAGAAGTATGCTGTTGAGGTAAAACTCATCGGGATAACGGCGCAAGAACGACGATATTCGCTCACGGAAAGGTGGCGTGTAACCCACGCGCTGATGCAGTAATGTAGCGCCTTCCGCGAGCAAATAGTACCCGATGTGCGAAGTCCGAAGCACTGCGCGTGGATCGGATTCTTTTCGTAACTGGGCCTGGCGCGCCAGCGCGAGCGCCTCGGAAGCAACTTCCATCTCGCTGAAGTCGGAATATTCAGCGATTTCTACAATCTTGTTTCGATATAAATCGCGACTTTCCAGATCCATCTGTGCGTAGGCGCCTGCCGGGTCTTTCCGCAAAATGTGATCGTGCAGAATCAGCGGTTCCAGTAAGTCTTTCCACGAGGCTTGGCTGACTTCCCTTAAACTGCTCACACAAACCCCGACACCATACGACTGTTTCGGATTCGCGATTGCCTGGGACCCGCGCTCCACAATCCTTTCCAACAAAACCAGTTTGAGCGCAGGAATAAGCATCCATAGCTCTTTAGTTTTGAGGACTGTCTGCTGTTGGAAGGCCTCGACGTAGGAAGCGAACGCCTTATCACTGAATTGAAAAGAAGTTTTGGCAAAATATGCTTCCGCCAAAACAATTACCCGCGGAATAATCGCATCGCTTTCGGTCCGGACCAGCGGCATTTTTTGCGGTGTCTTGAATGCCTCGCAAACACTTTGGAGTTCGGAGGTCAACAGGTGGACATTGTCCTGCAACCAACGGCCATCGTCAGACAAAGAGGTGCCCACGGAGCGCCCCTCGATCTTCTTCAGCAGAGGTTTAAAGGCTTTCGAAAGCTTGTGGCATCGCTCCACAAAGACTGGCGAACGGTCTTCACCGGGTAGCCACGAGAGATTGCGTGCCAACTCCGCCGCACTTGAGCGCAAAGCAATATCGCGCGGGCCTATTTCTCCTGACGGCTCGATGGGACATTCGGTTTTTGTAGTTACCATTTCCAGATGAAGATTATGCAGCATCTCGTTGAAATTCCTAGCGGTAGCTGGCTGCCTGCATTTCGAACATTTCCGCGTACCGGCCGCCCATTCTGGCCAGTTGATCGTGACTACCCTCTTCCGCAATCCTGCCTTTGTCCAATACTACGATGCGATCTGCCATACGCACGGTCGAGAATCGATGTGAAATAAAAAGCGCCATCTTTCCCGTGGTTAGCTCTGCAAAGCGGCGGAAGACCTCAAACTCGCTTTTGGCGTCCAGGGCTGCGGTCGGCTCGTCTAATATAAGCAATTGCGCATCGCGCAGATACGCGCGAGCCAGTGCGACTTTTTGCCACTCACCGCCGGAAAGATCCAGCCCACCATCGAAACGGCCGCCCAACATTTGATCGTATCCCTTCGGAAGGCGTCCAATAACAGGATCCGCCATACTTTTTCGCGCCGCCATCCGCAACAATTCCAGGTTGTTGATTTCCTCGACCCGTCCCACCGCGATGTTCTCGCGAGCCTTTAACTCGTAGCGCATAAAATCCTGGAAGATCACGCCGATTTCGCGATACAAATCTTCCAGGCTGTACTCGCGCAGATCCACGCCATCGAGCAGAATTTGTCCTTCGGTAGGATCGTAGAGCCGAGTGATCAGCTTTACGACCGTGGTCTTGCCCTGCCCATTTTCGCCAATTAACGCTACCCGCTCACCCGGTCGCAGGAAAAAATTCATTCGGTCGAGAATCAGGCGAGGACTGCCGGGATAATGAAATGAGACGTCGCGGAACTCGAATCCCCGCACGATTGGCCTCGGCGTCATCAACGCATTCGGCTTGGAACGGATCGTTGGCTGCATATCGAAAAATGCCAATAGATCGGTCAGGAACAGCGCTTGGTCGGCGATGCCGGAAAGAGTCGAAAAGATTTGTTGAATATTAGTGCTGGCCTGCAGTATTGCGCCGGACAGGAAAGTCAGCGTACCGATCGAGAGCGCACCGGTCAACGTCCGCCAAATCACGAATACATACGCCGAATAATAACCCGCCGTTCCGATCAGCGATAAAAACGATCCGGCAATCAGCCGGCGTCGAGACAGAGCAACATTCTCAATGTAGATTTCATCCGAAAGGCGGGTGAAACGTTCGGTGAGAAAGCCATTCAAGTTAAATAATTTGAGTTCTTTCGCAGCCTCTCTGCTGCCACCCAGTATCCGCAGGTAATCCAGCTGACGACGAATTGGGGTCTGGCGGAAGTTTTTGGCGTAGCCGAGGAACGCGAAGTGGCTCTCGCCCAAAAATGCGGGCAGCACTCCGGCTACAAGCAGGAGCATAAGCCAGGGAGAGAAAAGCATGATCGAAATCGACAGTGAAACTACAGTCGCGACCTGCTGAACTAACCGCCCAATCGACTGGATCATTCCCAGGCGATCGGTTGCCTGCACGCGGGCCCGGTCCAGGCGGTCGTAGAAAACAGGGTCTTCGTAGGCGAGCAAATCCAGTTCAGCCGCATGCTTCATCACCCGGATGCTGACGTAGCGCGTGTACTTGTCGGCGAGAAGGGCATCTAGATAATCGATGATGCGGGTAAGTATTGTGCTCAGGACTGCCAGGCCAAATTCAGCCGCCACTAACCACCAGAACCCGTGACGCACAGGGTGATGGAACTTTGAGACGTCAACGATGCTGTCAATGATCAGCTTCGTGACATACAGCAACGCCATGGGGAGCAGGGAAGCGAACAGCCGAAAAACCAGCCCACCTGTGACCACTCCAGGTCCGGATTCCCACACTATTTTGAGAACAGGGGGGATATTGCGAAGGGCCGTAAGCCGCTCTCGCCAGGCACTCGCAAAGCTGTGCTGCTCTGGCATATTGGTTCTACGAAGTTCAAGGGCAGGGTACTAAATTTACTTTGACCAACCTTGTGCGCCCCGTTACAAACATAATATCTGATAAGCCGGATTAAGCCTTTACCCTCAACCGCATAAAATGAAAGGCGGTCCAGAGGGTCCAAACGTCGGATCACCGACACTAACCCGTGACCGCCCAAAAAGCCCGCGTCGCACACTCCGACACACGGCTCCGAAAGTCTTGCTTTTAAGAGGTTAATGTCGCGAACAGGCCTTGACAATCGGGTGTTCACGGTATTTTCACGGGATCAAGCGCGTTCAGCGGACCCTTCGATTTTGAAGACTGTACCCTGATTTAGCAGCGTCTCAACTGCAACCACTACTTCGCGGCCGCTGCCCTTGGTCACAGCTCCCCGAAAACCCGCCTCGCGAGCGGCCCGGGCCAGTTCGGTAGATACCTCCTGAACTGTCAAGAGGAGCATGGCAGTCAATGGCGAACTGGCGAATACTTGCCGGGCAGCCTCTATACCGTTCTTATCAGGCATCGCCAAATCAATTATGGCCAGATCCGGGGAGAGTTGTTTGATTTTGGCGACTGCATCGTTTCCGTTAGCTGCTTCGCCGCAAACCTCCCACCCAGGACGTTCCTCCAATATCCGACGCAGCAAACTCCGTATGGATCCATCGTCGTCTGCGATCAAGATTCGAACGGGCATTCCATTGCCTCCGAGGAAGGCGGGAATCGAACTCCACCAAGTCCATTCTTTTTCTGTCGTAGCCATCTGGACCCCCAATGGAGAGTGTCATGGCCAGACCTTACGCTCAATACAGGTAAGTCCCTAGAACCCGCGAGGGTAACTTGTAGCCGCCGACGTTTCGTTTCTAGTTTGGTGCGACAGTCGACGGTAATGCGGCAGCTGACGTGACTTTGATCGTGCCCGCGGCCAAAGCGCCAGTAAGCTTTACGCGCTGACCGGCGAGCTGACTGATTTGCGCTGGATCGCCTGTGATTTCGTAATTCTTATCACCGTTTACCAGTAGGTATTTCGATCCATCGCGTACGCACACTCGGGTACACTCTGCTGCACTTTTTTCTGTATCAGTATGTCTCGCCCCGCAGCGCAGATCGGTGATAATTCCGGAGAAAGTTTGCACTGGCACAATAGGATCCACTTGTTGATCATCAGAGGCCTGGGCAGACCCGCCACCACCGACCACTGCGGTTACACCAGCAAAGACTGCAGCAAAAACCAAGGATGAACCCAACGTTATGACGGCAAAAAATCCGAGTAAAGATACCCACGAACGCTGAGTCTCCGGCACAGATCCTCGCAATTCTTCGGACATCGAAACATCCTGTCACTTTGTTTGGTGTCTAATAACTGTGCTGGGTTGCATGCCGATTTAGATTCGCAACTCGCGTGAAAACACTGTCTTTCACCATCAATCAAATTCATAGGAGATGTATCGACCCCACCTACAGCATCGACTCGATATAAACCTTGGAAAAACCGATGTTATGGTTACGTGTGGTGAAACGCGTCAAAATCGAAAGGAAATCCCATGAATAAGTGGCTCAAAATACTACTTGGCACCGGTCTCTATTTACTCGAGCAGTCAGATGGCGCGACCAAGGATGTCCGCAAGCGTGCTGCCGATCGCTTTTCAGATTTGCGCGATGTCGCGCAAGATAAATACGAAACCGCGACTGAGCGTCTCGACCGAGCAACCAAAGCGATTCGCGGTGAAGATCAATCCATGGCCGGCAACGTTCTCCGCTTCGTTGCAGGAGTGGCCGTAGGTGTTGGCATTGGGTTGGTTCTGGCGCCGGCTAGCGGCGAAGAAACCCGAAACGTCATTGCTGGCAAAGTGCATGAAATGGGCGACAGAGTTCGTCAGCAGTTTTCCGATGAGGCCAGTACGGGAACGCGCGGCTAGTCGCGAGCACAAGTTTCTTATTCAGAGTGTAGCGAGGAATCCCGATTTCAGCGGGAAGTACCCAGATTCCTCGCTGCGCTTGGAATGAGAAATATTCATATCAGCGCGGGCGTCGTAGCTTGAGACGCAGGATTGAGAAATGGAACCGCTATTTCCACGAGTGTCCCTGGATCTGTGTTTGCAAGCCGCAACTCTCCACCGAATTCCTTTACCCTCTGACTCATTCCACCGATGCCGATGCCAATGCTGCCGGGACGCAATTCAGCGACGGGGTTTTCAATGCCTTTACCGTCGTCCCGGATCATCACTGAAACTTGATTATCGCGGTGCGCCATCGTGACCCAGGCTTTTTGGGCTCCGGAATGTCGATACACATTGGTGAGGGCTTCCTGAATGATGCGGAAGATCGCAGTCTCTAACTCTGCGCCCAAGCGCGGAAAGGTGGGGGGCTGAACATCCAGCGAGGTGACAATGCCGCTGCGCTTGGTCAACCCATCAAGATACCAGCGCAGAGCTGAAAGCAATCCCACCTCATCCAACAACGGCGGGTGTAAGAGGTGAGACAGGCTTCTGACTTGCTGAATAGCACGGTCAATGGTTTCGCTGGCATCCCTGGCTACGCGCCGGTTGGCTTGAACAGAATTGTTCTCGATAATCCCATCCATCATCATTTTTGCAGCGGCTAGGTCTTGCCCTAAGCCGTCGTGCAACTCTCTTGCGATGCGTCGCCGCTCATCATCTTGCATGGTAAGCAAGCGACCGGACAGCCGCCGCAGAGCCGCAGTTCTGTCGTCCACTAACCTTTCCAGTTCGGTGGCGCTATCCCGAATCGACTGTTCCAGTATCTTGCTATCATGAATGTCAGAACAGGTTCCATACCATTTAACGATTTGACCCTCTAAATCACGGATGGGAACCGCCCGCGCTCTGAACCAACGGTATTGTCCGTCGCGCCCGCGCATGCGATATTCGGCTTCATAGTTTTCGCCTGACTCTACGCAATGCGTCCACTGAGCTATGGTTCTGTCGCAGTCGTCCGTATGCACAAAATCCAACCAACCGTATCCCTTCGCCGAGTCAGGCTCGGCGCCCGTATACTCATAGAATCGATCGCTGATATAGTCCCGGGAACCATCAGTCTGTCGGCTGAAAATGATATCGGGAGCGGTTCGCACAATAGCGTCAAGTTCCTGATTCTTTCGCCCCAGTTCACTGTTGAGTTCCTGCAAGGTCGCGGCTCTTCGTTCCAATTCCTCGGTTCGCTCGGCGACGCGCTGCTCCAGTTCCCGGTTCAGAGCTTCCAACTGTTTCGCCTTGCGGTGCAGTTCGGAAAATATACTGACTTTCGCTCTCAGCAGTTCCGGGATAACGGGAACAGAAATATAATCCACGGCTCCGCGCTCGTAACCTTTCAGCCGATCCAAGTCACTGAGATATACCGCGGAAATAAAGATGATTGCCGTTCTTTGAAAGCGGGGGTGCTGCCGGATCAAGGCCGCTAATTCGAACCCATCGAGATCCGGCATACTTACATCCATCAAGACGACGGCGATATCGTGTTTCAGCAGCAGTTCGAGCGCCTCCTTGCCCGAAGTAGCCTTGAGCAGATTCTCACCAAGTTCCGCCAGTATCACCTCATAGCTGAGCAACTTGGCGGGCTGGTCATCCACCATGAGAATGTTGACTTTTTCATTCGCCGTCATTTTTCTTTTAGGCCTCCCCGGGCATCCCGTCTGCTTTTAGTAACTTATCTGTGCAGCCACATACGAAGCGCAGAAAGCAGTTGCTCAGTGTTGACGGGTTTTGCCAGGTATTCGGATGCACCCGCTTCGAGACACTTCTCGCGATCGCCTTTCATAGCTTTTGCGGTCAGCGCGATAATAGGCAAGCGGCGGAACGCGCTGTTCTGCCGAATCACCTGCATAGTCTCATATCCATCCATCTCGGGCATCATGATGTCCATGAGCACGATCGCGAGGTCGGGAGTGGACTCGAGGGTCGCGATTGCTTCACGCCCCGTTCCCGCGGTTAGAACTGTCATTCCGCGGCGTTCCAGCACGCTGGAGAGGGCGAAGATGTTTCGTACGTCGTCATCCACCACCAGCACTTTCTTTCCCACCAGGGCATCGTCGGAACGATGCAGCCGATCCAGCATTTTCTGTTTCTCGGCAGGAAGATCTGCGACCACTCGGTGCAGGAACAGCGCGGTTTCATCCAGCAGACGTTCCGGAGACTCAACACCCTTCACCACCACGCTGCGGGCCAGCGTGTGCAGGCGCGCGTCTTCTTCCGGCGACAGCTCTTTTCCGGTGAACACCACCACCGGCACGTCACTTACGGCCGGAGTATCGCGCAGCCGCTCCAACACATCGAAGCCTGACATATCCGGAAGCCGCAGGTCGAGCACGACGCAGTCGTAAGGCTGCATTTCAAGCATGGTGAGCGCATCCTTGCCGCTGGCCGCAATTGAGACATCGATGTCGTCGTAACCCAGCAGTTCGCGAATACTGAGTTGCTCCGCCGGATTATCTTCGACCACTAACAACCGCTTCCGGCGCGGCGTAGTGTATTCCTTAATGCGGGTCAACGCCGCTCCCAGTCCTTCGGGAGTGGTCGGCTTGGTTACGAAAGCAAAAGCCCCGCGAGCCAACCCGTGATGACGATCTTCGTCGAGCGTCAGCATCTGCACGGGGATGTGGCGCGTGGCCGGATCCTGTTTCAGATGGTTGAGTACGGTCCAACCCAGCATGTCAGGCAAGAAGACATCCAGAGATACGGCAGTTGGATGGAATTCCCGCGCCAACGCCAAGGCTTCCGCGCCTTTCATCGCGACTAGCACCTTGAATCCACTGTCGTGAGACAGATCGCAGAGAACACGCGCATAATGCGGATCGTCCTCCACAATCAGCAGGACTGCATCGTCTGGCTGCAGATTTTCGCGATCATCGGGAACGTGCTCGATCGCAACTTCAGTTGTCCGCACCGCCGACAATTGCAGCGGCGGAGTCGTGGAACGAGTCTTTCGGTCCACCATCGCCGCACTCGCGGAAGACGGTCCAACGTAGGTTTGCGGCAGGTACAAAGTGAAGGTGCTGCCTTTACCCGGTGCGCTGCGCAGTTGAATCTCGCCACCCAGCAAGCTTGCCAGCTCGCGGCTGATTGCTAGCCCCAGGCCGGTTCCTCCGTACTTGCGGCTGGTGCCGGCATCTGCTTGTTGGAACGCCTCGAAAATGATGCGTTGCTTCTCCGACGGAATGCCGATGCCGGTATCGGATACTTCGAACGCCACAACCGACGCAGCGCTGTTGAGAATGGGATGGTCTTCGCTCCATCCGCGCGTGGCAAGCGATACGTCCAGCTGCACGCCGCCTTGTTCCGTGAACTTGAACGCGTTGGACAACAGGTTTTTCAGCACCTGCTGCAGACGCTTCGAGTCCGTCACCAGGCTGCGAGTGAGGTGGGGATCGGAATGCACCTCGAATGAAAGTCGCCGATTCTCGGCCTCGTGCCGGAACGGTCGACCGACCATGTCCAGCAGGCTGGCAAAGAAAACTTCCTCGGCTTCGACGGAAACCGTTCCAGACTCAATCTTCGAAAGATCGAGAATGTCGCTGATGAGGTTGAGCAGATCGGTTCCCGCGCCATGAATAGTGCGGGCAAACTCAACTTGCTTGGGCGTTAAGTTGCCATCAGGATTGTCGGTGAGTTGCTGGCCAAGAACCAGAATGCTGTTCAGAGGCGTACGCAACTCGTGAGACATATTAGCCAGGAACTCGGACTTGTACTTGGAAGTCAGCGCCAATTCCTTGGCTTTCTCTTCCAGCGCTCCGCGAGCCTGCTCAATTTCCTGATTCTTGCGTTCCACTTCTACGTTTTGTTCAGCAAGCTGCTGGGCTTTTTGCGCAAGCTGCTCGTTGGTCTGCTGCAACTCTCTTTGCTGCGTTTGCAGTTCGGTAGCCAATTGCTGCGACTGCTTCAACAGACCTTCCGTCTGCATCGTGGCTTCGATGCTGTTCAGCACGATGCCAATGCTGGCCGTCAACTGTTCAAGAAAAGCCAGATGCGAGGCAGTGAATGTGCTCAGCGAAGCCAGTTCAATGACGGCCTTGACGTGATCCTCAAAGAGCACAGGCAGCACGATAACGTTCCGAGGAACGGCTTCGATCAAACCGGTTCGGATGGTCACCGTGTTCTCCGGCAGATCGGTGATTAGCATGCGCTTCTTTTCCGCCGCGCATTGCCCGATCAGACCTTCGCCCAGCCTTACCCGTCGCAGATGTCCGTCCTGTCCCTCCGAAGCAAAGGCGGAGAGCAGCACCATCCCCGCTGATTCTTCGGTCTCCATCTGGTAGATCACGCCTTGATGCGCACTCACGAGCGGAGCCAACTCTGACAGCAGCTTCTGTCCTACGGTTGTCAGATCGCGCTGCCCTTGCAACATGCTGGTGAAGCGTGCGAGGTTGGTCTTGAGCCAGTCCTGCTCGGTGTTGCGGTCCGTGGTGAGCCGCAGGTTGTCGATCATGGTGTTGATGTTGTCTTTGAGCTCGGCCACCTCGCCGCTGGCTTCCACTTGAATCGAACGGGTGAGGTCGCCCTTGGTCACGGCCGTCGCGACTTCGGCGATTGCGCGCACCTGGTTGGTAAGGTTGTCGGCCAGCAGGTTCACGTTGCCGGTGAGATCTTTCCATGTACCGGCCGCGCCAGGTACGTTGGCCTGACCGCCCAGACGGCCTTCCACTCCGACTTCGCGAGCCACGGTCGTAACCTGATCGGCGAAGGTGGCGAGAGTGCCGGTCATATTGTTGATCGTTTCAGCTAGAGCCGCGACTTCGCCCTTGGCATTCACGGTCAGCTTCTGGGTGAGTTCGCCGTCAGCTACGGCGGTCACCACTTTCACGATGCCGCGTACCTGCTCGGTGAGGTTGGCGGCCATGACGTTCACGTTGTCAGTGAGATCTTTCCACGTGCCCGCCACGCCAGGCACCTGCGCCTGACCTCCAAGCTTGCCTTCAGTACCCACTTCACGAGCCACGCGGGTCACTTCGGCGGCGAATGCGTTGAGTTGGTCCACCATGGTGTTGATGGTGTTCTTCAGTTCGAGAATTTCACCCTTCACATCCACCGTGATCTTGCGTGACAAGTCGCCGCGGGCCACGGCAGTCGTTACTTCAGCAATATTACGAACCTGAGCCGTGAGGTTGCCGGCCATCGCGTTCACGGAGTCGGTGAGATCTTTCCACGTGCCAGCGACACCGGGCACGTTGGCCTGCCCACCCAACCGGCCTTCGGAACCCACTTCGCGAGCTACGCGCGTAACTTCTGCAGCGAATGAACGCAACTGCTCAACCATGGTGTTGAGTGTTTCTTTTAGCTGCAAGATTTCGCCGCGGACGTCCACGGTGATCTTCTTCGAAAGGTCACCGGTAGCAATAGCCGTAGCGACTTCAGCGATATTTCGCACTTGGCCGGTAAGGTTGCTGGCCATGAAGTTCACGTTGTCGGTGAGATCTTTCCACGTGCCTGCGACGCCTGGCACCTGCGCCTGACCGCCGAGTTTGCCGTCGGTTCCCACTTCACGAGCCACACGAGTCACTTCTCCGGCGAACGCGTTGAGCTGATCCACCATCGTGTTGATCGTGTTCTTGAGTTCGAGAATTTCGCCTTTCACGTCCACCGTGATCTTGCGGGACAAGTCGCCGCGAGCCACGGCCGTCGTTACTTCGGCAATGTTGCGAACCTGGCCGGTAAGGTTTCCGGCCATGGAGTTCACGGAGTCAGTCAGATCTTTCCACGTACCCGCGACGCCGGGCACGTTGGCTTGACCGCCCAACCGTCCTTCGGTTCCTACTTCGCGGGCCACACGCGTCACTTCACCGGCGAACGCGTTAAGCTGGTCCACCATCGTGTTGATAGTTTCTTTGAGCAGAAGAATTTCGCCGCTGACGTTCACGGTGATTTTCTTCGACAGGTTGCCGCTGGCGATGGCCGTCGCCACTTCGGCGATGTTTCGCACCTGTCCGGTCAAGTTGCTGGCCATGGAGTTGACGGAGTCCGTGAGATCCTTCCACGTACCGGCGACTCCGGGCACCTGCGCCTGACCTCCCAAGCGTCCGTCGGTTCCGACTTCGCGGGCCACGCGTGTTACTTCGGAAGCGAACGAGCGCAACTGGTCCACCATGGTGTTGATGGTGTCTTTGAGCTCGAGAATTTCGCCCTTCACGTCCACCGTGATCTTGCGCGACAAGTCGCCGCGGGCCACAGCGGTCGCTACTTCGGCAATATTACGCACCTGGCCGGTAAGGTTGCTGGCCATGAAGTTCACGTTGTCGGTGAGATCTTTCCACGTACCGGCGACGCCCGGCACCTGCGCCTGGCCGCCGAGCTTGCCTTCCGTACCGACTTCGCGAGCCACGCGCGTTACTTCACCAGCGAACGCGTTCAGCTGATCGACCATGGTGTTGATGGTGTTCTTAAGTTCGAGAATTTCACCTTTTACGTCCACGGTAATTTTGCGCGACAAGTCGCCGCGAGCCACGGCGGTAGTCACTTCAGCAATATTACGGACCTGACCGGTAAGGTTTCCGGCCATGGAGTTCACAGAGTCCGTTAAATCTTTCCATGTTCCAGCCACACCGGGCACGTTAGCCTGACCACCCAACCGGCCTTCAGTACCAACTTCGCGGGCCACGCGGGTAACTTCGCCAGCGAAGCGGTTGAGCTGATCCACCATGGTGTTGAGCGTTTCTTTAAGCTGCAAAATTTCACCGCGCACGTCTACGGTAATTTTGCGGGAAAGGTCGCCGCTGGCGATAGCCGTCGCCACTTCGGCGATGTTACGCACCTGGCCAGTAAGGTTGCTGGCCATGAAATTCACGTTGTCGGTGAGATCTTTCCACGTACCGCCGACGCCCGGCACCTGCGCCTGACCGCCCAGTTTTCCTTCGGTACCCACTTCGCGCGCCACACGGGTTACTTCACCGGCGAAGGCGTTGAGCTGATCAACCATCGTGTTGATCGTATCTTTGAGTTCGAGA
>Ga0210401_10001645_pt1 | contig 25501 bp, 19 predicted proteins | sample IncBWH32MmetaG_FD_150866 | JGI IMG/M metagenome (GOLD analysis project Ga0210401, IMG submission 150866) | Forest soil microbial communities from Barre Woods Harvard Forest LTER site, Petersham, Massachusetts, United States - Inc-BW-H-32-M | ecosystem: Environmental > Terrestrial > Soil >... | reverse complement strand
AGGATCGACCTTCGCGCGCCGCGCAGGCACATAACCGGCCAATAAGGCGATGCCACACAAAACCACCGCGACCAAGCCGAATGTAATCGGGTCGGTGGGCTTAACACCGAACAGCATGCTCGCCATCAGTCGGGTCAATCCCAGGGCGGCGACGATTCCAATCGCTGTGCCGACCAGCGTCATGCGCGCTCCGTCTTGCAGCACCATGCGCAGTACATCAAGCCGCTGGGCCCCCAGCGCCATGCGCACGCCGATTTCCCGTGTACGCTGCCCGACCAGGTACGACAGCACGCCATAGATTCCAGTGCCTGCCAGCAACAGAGCCAGCCCGGCGAAAGCGCCCAGCAGGAGGACAGAGAAACGCTGGCTGGCGATGGAGTCCGCCACCACCGCCTCCTCGGATTCGTTGTCGTAAACGATCATGTCCCGGTTGCTCGCCAGGAGTTTCTGGCGAATCGACTCGAAAAAAGCTTCTGGGGCGAGCGGCGTTTTGGAGCGAACAATTACATTGAATCCTTGGGCGAGACTCTTCGTGTCGCGGGCCCCATCTTGCATGATTGGCCAGTAGATCTGGGCTTGCAGGGGGCGACTGGCGTCTTCGGCGAGTCCCCACTGATTCACGTGCCCGACGACACCAACAATCACCAGAGGCACAAGGACGCGTTGCTTGGAATCGCTATCGAATTCAAAAATGCGGATGTGTCTGCCGATCGGGTCTTGGCCGGGGAAATATTGTTGCGCGAAGCTCGCATCAATCACCACCACGCGCGAAGCGTTCTCATTGTCGTCGTCGCTTAGGAAGCGGCCCCGAAGGAGGGGAATGCGCATGGTTTTCAGATACTCCGGTTCTACTGTGTATTCCAAAGTCTGCTGAATATTCTTAGTTCGCCCGGTGGGCGGCTCTTGCCCTTCGAGCAAAAAACCCCTCTCATTGTCGTATTCCATGGGAAGCGCGCCATCATGCAAGGTCACGGCCTCAACTCCCGGCACACTCCGGAGCGTCGCGCTGATTTGCCGAACCGCAGCGCGAATCGCGGCCGTAGATTGATTTCTTAAGGAAGGCGGTGGCGTCACTGCAAAACGCGACACGTTACGCTGATCGAAGCCAGGATCGACTTTCCACAATTGCACCAACGTGCGGCACATCAGCCCCGCGCCCACCAGCAGCACCAGGGCCATGGCCATTTCGCCTATCACCAAGGCAGACTGCATGCGTGTCCGGGGGCCGGAGATGGCGCGACCGCTGTCCTTGAGGCTTCCGATGTCGGTCCGCGACGTCCTTATGGCAGGCAGCAAACCAAACATGATTCCGGTTAGTACCGAAACCAAAACGGTGAAGAGCAGCACCCGAAAATCGATCCCGATTTCCTCGGCACGCGGAACGGTTTCCGGCACAGCCGCAAGGGCGGCAACTGTTCCCCACTTCGCCAGAATCAGCCCGAACCCACCGCCCAATGCCGAGAGCAGAACGCTTTCGGTAAGCATTTGGCGCAGAATCCGTATCTGCCCTGCACCCAGCGCGGCACGCACCGAGAACTCGCGCTGGCGCGCCGTTGACCGGGCAAGCAGCAGATTGGCGACATTCACACAGGCGATCAGTAAGACGAATCCCACCGCCCCCAGCAGCACCAGCAGCGCAGGCCGCATGTCACCAACGATATTGTCTTTCAATGGGATGATGTTGGCCTTGATATTGCCGTCAACGTCGGGATAGGCATCCGCGAGGCCGGCATTCACTCGCTTCATATCGTCACGCGCCTGCTCAAGCGTAACCCCAGCCTTCAACAAGCCAATAGCATCCATGCCCCTGTACGAATCCCGGAGGAAAAAGGTCGGGTCGGTGTCTTCCCCGATGGCTTCGTACACATCGGCGGTTCTGAAGTTGAAGACATGCAATCGAAACGAAGCTGGAATGACGCCGATGATGGTGCGCGATTGCCCCGCCACGGTGAGCTGTTGGCCAATCACGTCCCGTTCCGAAGCGAACATTCGCTTCCACAACCCTTCCGAGATCAGGACCGTCGGGCTGGCGCCGCGCCGATCTTCCTCGGAAGTGAAATTGCGTCCCAGGATTGGATTCACCCCGAGAATCGGAAAGAAGTTTGCAGACACGCGCTGTGCCCGCACATTCTCCGGCTGGGCCACGCCCGTGATGCTGCCATCTGTCGCGCGGTATGCGGCCATTGCCTCAAAGGAACGATTGTCGCGCTGCCAATCAAGAAAGTTGGGATAAGAAATCGAGCCCTGGGCAAAGTTCTGTGTCTCCTCGAACATGGAGACGATGCGGCTGGCATTGTGGAACGGTAAGGGGTTCAGCAATACTCCGTTCACGACACTAAAGATGGCGGTGTTAGCTCCGATGCCGAGGGCTAAGGTGAGAACCGTGACCACAGTGAAGCCAGGGCTCTTGCGCAGCTGCCGCAGCGCGTAGCGAACGTCATGTGCAAAGCCGGTCATCTTAGGTTCGTCCTCCTGAGCAAGCGGATTCCGCGGGCCAATACAAGGGAAAACGGATCACGTACGCGGCAAAGCTGCGTGCAATGCTCTTACCAATATAGTGCAGGGCCTAAATCACTGATAGTACAGAGACAAGAGAACATCGCTCTGGCTCAAAGGTGTCCACAGTCGGATCGTGATGTCCGGAGGCGGACAGGCAGCCATGGATCAGTCTGGGTTTATGAGACCACAGAGTGGCTGCTGAAACACTAATCGCTGTGCTGCAAAGGCAACGATTTGTTCCTCTTTTACGAGTTCCGGGCCCAACCTCAGGGCAAGACGCGAGACCCCCGGGTGATGTCAAGCTGCTTGTGTAAATAGGTTGAGGGTGCGGGTTTTCCGTTCCAGGTTGAATCTCTGGAAAATGGAATAGATGATTCGGTCCATGCTCTCTACATTCACAAAACAGACCATGGGCCGGGTTCGCCGGCGCACCTCCACGAAGCAGCGTTCGATGACGTTGGTGGTGCGCAGCTTTGGCCACAAGTGCCGGGGGAAGGCGAAGAACGACAGCAGTTCCGGCAAGTCGCGTTGCAGGCGGCGCACTATGGGCCCATATTCACCGTGCCAGCGCGCCGAAAGCGGCGAAAGGCTTCTTCCGCGTGGGCACGACTTTCGGCCAAATAAATCGCCTGCGCCCCTCTCTTCACCTAGTCGCGTTTGCGCACGTGCTCCAAAATATTGCGCATCTTGTGCACCCAGCAACGTTGATGCCGCACTCGCGGATAGACCCGTAGGGATCGCCGCCGCCAGTCCGGGGCAGCCATCGGTAACGATCAAGCCGAGTTGTTGGCCTTCCAACCCGCGCCGGTCGAGCCCTGGCCAAGAAGTTTACGTGGTGGCCGGCATCTCTGCTTGACACCTGCAAAAACCGTTGCTAACATCCATTCCCGCTTGCTTTTAGCCTGCGATTCACTCCCCCCGGTCGCCGCCGCAAGCAGAAAAGGATTCACCCATGATCTCGAAAACATTACGCACAGGTTTGTTCACGGTTACAACAGTTCTTGCTCTTGGTCTGGCTGGTTGGGGACAGTGTTCCAACGCGAATGTAACAGGAAAATACGGATATGCGGGCGGCGGCCTGGATAAGGGCGGCAATCCCATCCGCGTTATCGGCTACTTCAACGCCAACGGAAAGGGCACTTTCAAGGGCAACGAAACCGGCAGCGACGGGGGCTCGATTGTAACCAATCTGCCGGTCACTGGAACCTACAGCGTCAATTCGGATTGCACCGGTTCGGGCACGATCACGCCAAAAGGCGGCAAGGTCAGCCATTTCACCCTGGTCGTTCTCTCCGGCGGCAAAAACCTCCAGTACCTGACCACGGATGCACCCAACGTGCAAGCCGGTTCGGCGCAGGCGCAGGGAAAAGCCACCTGCACGGTCGCCGGCATCAAGGGAAACTTCGGAATTGAGGCTGGCGGGGTCTTCCTGGGCGTGGGCGCGGTCGCGTTTGACGGCTTGTTCACGCTGGATGGCAAGGGCACCGTCAGCGGAACCGAGTCCGGCAGCATCGCGGGTTCAATCTTTACCAAGCAACCAGTCTCGGGGTCTTATACGGTCACTTCGTTTTGTACCGGCACCATGACTCTCATGGTGGATGGCCAGACCGAACATACCAGCTTTGTCGTGACCAACGATGGCCAGTCGCTCCAGGTAGTAGAAACCGACGCGAATACCGTCGTTTCAGGTTTCGGACAGCAGTAACCACAGAGACAGACCCGTCGGCTGCGTAAGAACGGAGGCTGGCCCACCCTTACCTCTAGACTGCTCTTTGGGGTACCCGCTCAAGCTTCGGCTTGAGCGGGGTTTTCGCGAAACGCCAAGTCGTCTACCGACGTCGGAAACTGAAGACAGAAATGCAGCTGCCCGGATCGCCGAAAGTATTTTCAGGCTACTTGCCAAATACTCCGACCGAGCTCAGCGTTTGATAGCTCGTATTCCAACCTGATCCGATATTGTTCGAGAAATACTTCCCCTGCTTTTCTGCATAGTTGTCCGCCCACAGGTCCCAGGTATCTTGAAACTTCTGCTCGGGACGCAGCACCACCCAATACAACTCGCCCTTCTTCACCGGAATCCCTTTGGCGTACTTTCCCGTCTGCAATGTGCAGCAGGTCCAAACAGGCGGCAGGTTGGAAAAATGCCAGGTGTGAAGCGCCTTCCCCGGAACTCCATGGTTGTCCTGGTTCAGGCTGACCACCAGAACATTGGTGTTTTGGTAATGCGTCGCTCCCACTGCGACCTCAGTCACCAGATAGTCGGCCTTCGGTCGGAATCCGTTCCCCACCATTTCCGGCCAGGGCTGCCCAGCCTTTGTTCCCAGAATGCCAAATGCACTGACTGTGCTATACACGTGGTCGCCCGTTCCCAAAGTGCTGTAGATCTTTACCAGGCCGGGCGGCGCCCACTGCGGCGGCGTAGGAGGCTCCGCAGGTGCTGCAGCTAGAATCGCACTTCGTCCCCCATTCAGCTTGATCATTCCGACGTTGTTCCCCTGCGCCGAAGCCGCGACGCTGATTGCCAAAATCCCCACACCAATGAAAAACCCGGAAACTACATTTTTCGTCATCGTCCCCTCAATCCCGTGATTTGAATGTCAGCAGATCTCGCAGCTCCCGTTGCTTTGAGAAAAGCCGCGCCTGCATCTGAATTTTACCCTCAAATCCCGCATTGCGCCCGGCCTTTCGAGCCGAACATCGATAAAGATCCCCGCCCCTCAAGATTTGTCATCCTGAGCGAAGTGGTCGTTCGCAAAGCCAACGATCAACGCAGTCGAAGGACCCCGCGGCTCTGAACCTGGCAACGCCGTTGACGGGAATTCTCACTCGGCAGCTTTGCGGAAACTCCCTTCCAGGATTCATCTTGCTCCTCGCTGATAAGGGCTCCTTCGACTCCGCAGGCTGCCTCGCTTCGCGATGCAGTCGCTGCGCTCAGCATGACACCGCTTCGTCTTTCTCCCCAACAGATTTCCTCCGTTCACGACACCGCGAACGGGAGCTAGATTTTGCGCGGAAATGAGAGTTTTTTTGAGCGAAATGTTGCACCACAATGTGTGCATCTGAGAGAACTCAGCTTCACTTAGCCGGAGCGTAGAAGTAATAGTCCGCTGTATAGCTGCTCTTGGTTTCGGCGTTAGCGTGCGCCCCGTCGCACCCTTCGGCTGGTGGTTTCCCGCCGTGGGTGTGGACGCGCTGGATGGTCGTCACATTCGTGAGCAGACCCTGTCCGGAATGACTCACGACATTCACCAGCAGCCATTGGATGGAGCCGGCATCCGGCGAGTCAACGTGAGCCGCGGCTTTGCCCGTGACTTCGCTGCCGTCGTTCAGCTTCCACGCAGGACCGGCGGAATGCCTCCCGATGACTTTACCCTTTTCGTCCTTCAGTTCCGCATCGGGCGCCTTGAGGGTCCAAGCGAACTTGCCGTCCGGGCCGGCCTGGCAGGTATAGATCTGCGATCCGGAAGCATGCGCGAGCAAGACAACGTCCAGGCCTAAAGGAGCCTGAATCGCAGCCGGAACGTCGGGCGGAGACGCCTTCTGCGCGTTGGCTACCGCAAGTCCGAGCATGAAGATGCCGATGGTGACTGCCGAGGTTTGTATAAGTCTTCGAATGGGCGCGATTGTAGCAGCCGGGAAACCGATCAGAAAAGATCATGCGGTGCGATCCGCAGCCGCTTTTTAACAACTTTTAACATTGGTTGGTCTAAACTCCTTCACCGGAGGATGTTCTCATGACTGACAAAGTTAAAGCGGTACCCGATGGATTCCACACCGTCACGCCGCATCTGACGGTTCGCGATGCCCGCCGCGCCCTCGATTTTTACCAGAAGGCTTTCGGCGCCGAGGTTCTCCACATCGCCCCAGCCCCTGGAGGCAAGGTGATGCACGCGATGCTCAAAATCGGAGATTCCTTTCTGATGTTGAACGACGAGTTTCCGGAGATGGGCGGGGATCCCGCGCCATCCGCCAATGGAGGCTCGGGTGTCACCCTTCACATTTACCTCGAGAACGTGGACGCCGCATTCGCGCGCGCAGTTTCGGCCGGCGCCTCAGTGAAGATGCCGCTGATGGATATGTTTTGGGGGGATCGCTACGGCACAGTAGCGGACCCGTTCGGACACAAGTGGTCGCTGGCCACCCACACCCGCGACATGTCCCCGGAGGAAATGGAGCGGGAGCAAGAGAAGGCATTCGCCAAGATGCCCAAATCAGCTTAGTACGCCAGCAGAATCCGCAGGTCTCGCAGGTTGTTTCCGGTAGGCCCGGTCATGATAGTGTCGCCTAACGCGTCAAAGAACGGGTAGGCATCGAAGACGCAGAGGCTGGCCTCCGGCTCCAACCCGCGAGACTTGGCGCGTTCCACAGTGGTACCGTCGACGATCGCGCCCGCTGCAGAACTATTGCCGTCGATTCCGTCCGTGCCCGCGCTCAGCACCGTGATGTTCTCTCCTGCAATCTTCCGAGCGCAGGCCAGCGCAAACTGCTGGTTGCGCCCCCCCACGCCTCCATTGCGAACCTTCACCGTGACTTCTCCGCCGGAGAGCAGGCAGACGCGCTCCGATTTCTTGCGCAATTCCCCCAGCCGATCTAACAGATAATCGGCTCCACGCGCGTAATCCCAGTCGTCGCAACCGTTGTCCACTTCGACGGTGAAGCCATGACGCTCGGCTTCCCTCTTGCTGGCTTCGATCAAAGTTGAATTCGACAACACTGTCCACCAGCGGCTGCGATGGAAGGCGGGATCATCTGATTTAGGAGTTTCCTCCAAAGCATGACGCTGAAACAATTCCCGCACCGAGGCGGGAAACTGCTCGATCATCCGATGCTTGGCCGCAATCGCGTAACAATCTTCCACGCTAGTGGAGTCCGGCATAGTTGGACCGGAGGCCAAAGCATCCGGAGTATTGTCGGGAACATCCGAGACCAGAATCGAAACCTGCCGCGCCGCCAGGGCGGCCTGCGCCAGCCTGCCTCCTTTGATCGCCGACAGATGTTTGCGGATGGCGTTGATCTCAGTTATAGGTGCGCCGGAGTGGACGAGGATGCGGTAGGTCGCGATCAAGTCTTCCAAAGAAATTTCGTGATCAATCGGTTTCTCCGCAATCGAAGACCCGCCACCGCTCAGCATAAAAATCACCAACGCCGCCGCATTCTGCGCCGTCAACGATTTGAGGATGGCTTCCGCTGCGCGAATCGATTCCTCATTCGGCGCGGGATGCCCGCCGTGGAAATAGCGAAACCCACGCGCCTGCGAACTCGGCAGCACTGAACTGGCAACGATTCCGTCGAAATTATCTCCGGCCTGCATCGCCAACGCGCTCACCATTGTGTGCGCCGCCTTGCCGATTGAAACCACCAGCACCCGATTGTAGGAATGTAGATCGTAGAGGTCCTCGCAAACCCTCAAGACTCCGCGTTCACACGAAACATGGCGCTCGAAAGCCCGATCAATGCTGGATTCGCCCAGCGCGCGTTCAAAAATCTGCCGCGCCGTAACCCGCATCTCGATGGCTAGTCGCTCGCGATTGCCCGCTGCCGAAGACATGGAGGGATTATAAGAGCGATTGGCTTTGAGCTCTTCTGCTCATCACAACACTCCTGGAATCCAAGCCTCAATCGCGTCTCGCAATTCTCGCAGCCGCCCTTCAAAGAAATGATCCGCGCCGGGGACAATTACCAACTTCTTCGGCTCGGGAAGCGATCCTACGAGCCCCTCCAATTTCGCCCGCGGACCAAACTGATCGCGGTCCCCACTGACGAACAGCTTAGGTTTCATGCATGTCTGCAGAAACTCGAAGTCGTAAACCCGGTCATCAATCGCAGTCACCGGCAAGCCCACTCCGATGACCGCCCGCACTCGCGCATCCGGACACGTCACCCGCAATCCCACCGCAGCCCCAAACGAGAATCCCGCAAAGATCAAAGGCAGATGAAACTCACGATCTACCCAGTCAAGAGCAGTCCGCACATCCTCCTCTTCACCAATGCCGTGGTCGTGGTTCCCCTGGCTCAGTCCCGCGCCCCGGAAATTAAACCGTAACACCGGATAACCAAAACTGTTCAGCGCCTTCATGGTGTGAAAAACCACTTTATTGTGCAGCGTTCCCCCGTAAAGAGGATGCGGATGGCACACCAGCGCCGCGTGCGTAGCATCCGCCGCGCCCGCATTGAGCAGGGCTTCCAGTCTTCCGGCGGGGCCGTCAAGGGACAAAGAGCGGATCGAACTGAGTTGCGCATTCATCAGGGTGCGTTCCCAAGCATAGCAGCCGGGGCACGATGGCTCGGGCACGAAAAGTTGTGCCGTGCGAGCACGCTCGCACATGCGTTATTCTCTTTCCCATGGATTTGGTCGCCCTTACTCGTCAACTCGTGGACATCGAATCGATCACCGGCAACGAAGCCCTCGTGGGCGAGGTCCTCTGCGGCGAACTCAGCCGTCTGGGATATCAGGTAAGTAAAATCCCCGTCGAAGGCAATCGCTGTAATTTGTACGCGACCTCGCCGCAGCAACCTCGGCCCGACATCGTTTTCTCCACCCATATGGACACCGTCCCGCCCTTCATTCCTTCCTCTGAAGATGCTACGCGGATTTACGGCCGAGGCTCGTGCGATGCCAAAGGAATCATCGCCGCGCAGATCGCCGCAGCCGAGCGGTTGCGCGACGAGGGAGTTTACGTAGGACTTCTTTTCCTGGTGGGCGAGGAACGAAACAGCCTCGGAGCGCAGGTTGCGAATCAGCAGTCTCCCGGATGCAAGTTCCTGGTTAACGGCGAGCCTACCGAGAACCGGATGGCCACCGCATCCAAAGGCACGCTGCGCGTGAACGTGATCGCCGAAGGACGCATGGCTCACTCCGCCTATCCGGAACTGGGCGAGTCCGCGATCGACAAACTGCTGGAAGCCTTGCGCCGCCTGCGCGCCGTGAAACTGCCCACTGACGAGGCCATCGGTCCATGCACGCTGAACATCGGAATCATCGAAGGCGGCCGCGCACCCAATGTGATTCCAGACAAGGCGCGAGCAAGCTTGCTCTATCGCCTGATCGGACCCACGGATGAACTACGGCGCGAGATCGAGCAGGCGGTTGCGGGCCTGGCAAAGGTCGAATTCATTTTAGAGATTCCGTTCGTCCGCCTGCGCACCTTGGACGGCCTGCCCACCATGGTCGCCGCCTTCACCACGGACATCCCCGCCCTCACCAACTGGGGCCAGCCGCTGCTGATCGGTCCCGGATTAATTCACGTCGCCCACACCGAAGGCGAGTACATCGATAAGCAGCAATTGCGCGACGCTGTAGATCTCTATTGCTCGATTGCGAAAAAGCTGACCTCCGTCCCGACAACTCATTGACGCCACGCCTTGTAGCACGTAGAATAGTGCTGCACGCAAATACGTGCTACCATGAAGGTCAATATTACTCTTAAGCTGGATGCGGCCCTCCTGCGCGAGGTTCGGGTGCTGGCAGCCGAAGAGGGCACGTCGATCAGTGCCCTGCTCGCTGCTCGCCTCGAGCAAATCGTGCGCGAGCGCAAGACTTACGAACGTGCTCGAAGACGCGCTCTAGCCCGGCTGCGCGAGGGACTTGACTTGCACTGGACCCCTCCCCGTTCCCGCGACGAGATCCATGAACGATGAACCTCTTCAATGAACCATGCCCGATAAATACTTCGTCGACACCAACATTTTGATGTACGCGCATGACCGCTCCGCCGGCTTGAAACACGACCGAGCCCGACAGGTCATCGAGCGCCTGTGGATATCTGGCCAGGGGGTGTTGAGCACACAGGTGCTTCAGGAACTTTGCATTAACCTTCGCCGCAAGATCGCCCGTCCGCTCCCCGTCGAAGAAGCGCGCCGGCTCATACAGGACTACTTAAGTTGGGAGATCGTCGTCAACACTCCAGCATCCGTCCTGCAAGCGTTGGAAATCGAGGTGCGCTACAAAACCTCTTTCTGGGATGCCCTGGTTCTGCAGGCAGCCGAAAGCGCAGGCGCCGCCGTTCTCTATTCCGAGGATCTAGCCAGCGGCCAGAAATATGGTCCGGTTCAAGTCACCAACCCGCTGACGGACTCCTGAGGTATCGACGTTGATTAAGAAGAGCAGGGCCGAACCGCCGCCGGAGTTCCCCGCGAAGGCATGACCTCCCAGTAACATTATATTTTTCAAATACTTACCCAGATTACCATCGTGGTTCAACATCCCTTTGGTAAGTTGCCCCCCACTCCCCAACCCACCTATAATTGTGGCACTCTGGTTTTACGATTCTCTGTCAGGTTCCGGGTGGGAAGGCGCGGTCTTCGTTTGTCCGCGCCGGAATGCGTCCCGTGGATGGCTGCTCTTCGACCGTCTTCGCGATGATTTACCCGGCTATGCGAAAATACCTGCAACTCGCCCTGATGGCCAGTCCCGTAATCGCGACCTTCCTTTCGCTCACAACGCCATATCTGCAGGCAGAGGCCGGTTCCGACACCGCCAATGCAGTAATCACCAGTAGCACCGACGACAACGGCCGGAAAGTCTATGTCAATGAATCCTTTCCGGTAGTCACCAGCAAGCGCACCGAAACTCCCGTCAGGCGGAATTCTCTGGCCTTCTGGAGCGCCACCGAACATCGGTGGAAGCCGGTTCCCTCTGCCAACGTCCGGGCGGCCCGCTCGGCGGCGGAGGAGGTCAACCATTATCTTGGCGAACAACCCGGCGGAAGCGAATCTTTCATGAACTCGGTTCGCGGAAAAGCCTTCAGCGCACAGGATATCGATGCGGCCATTGAACAGGCAGCTTCGCGCCACAACGTTGATCCCAACCTGGTGCGTGCGGTCATCAAGGTGGAGTCCAACTTCAATCCCAACGCGGTTTCCCGCAAGGGTGCGATGGGGCTGATGCAACTCATGCCGCAGACCGCACGGCAACTGAGAGTGGCCAATCCCTTTGATCCGCAACAAAACGTCGACGCCGGGGTTCGACATCTAAAGCAGCTCATGGAGAACTACGGAGGCGATGTGAAGCTGACCCTGGCCGCCTACAACGCGGGTCAGGGAGCAGTAGCGCGCAGTGCCGGAGTGCCGCATTTCGCCGAGACCCGCAACTACGTGAACCGGATTACGCAACTTTATTACGGCGGATCAGACCCAGGCACGCGCTTCCTGCAAAACCCCTTGCATGATCCAATTCACGTGCAAAGGGATGCTCGAGGCGTGCTCCACATCAGCAACACCGACTGAGCAACGGGCATCGAAGAAGTAAGCGATTAAGAGTAAAGCGATTACGGGCAGTTCCATTGAAGAATTCAAATCAGATGCAACGCACGCTGCGCTGGACCGTGGCCGTGGCCGCGCTGCTGTTGCCTGCAATTGCCGCTCATGCCCGCGCCCATAAATCCAAAACCTGGGCCGACGCACAATTTGACTCCGCCGTACAGATTCAGCAGGCCCTGGAAACCCGCCCCGCCGCAGACCGCGCCCGCCGCGATTACCAACGCGTGATCGATGCCTACCGGCGCGTCTACATGGGAGCGCCGACTTCGGGCCGCGCCGATCCCAGCGTCTCCGCCTCCGCCCAGATGCTCGAGGAAATGGGTCGGCGATTCAACGACCCCGATATCTTGCGCGAGGCTATCCAGGAATACGAATTCCTTCGTCGTGAGTATCCCGGCAGCAAGTTCCGCTTCGATGCGTTATTCCGAATTGGTGAGATCTACAAAGACGACCTGCACGACAAGACTCGCGCCGACGCCGCATTCGAGGAATTCCTGCATCGTTATCCTAGAAACCAGTTCGCTGAAGCTGCGCGCCTGGCGCTGGCCGAACCCGCGCCGCGACAAGCCAGCCTGAAATCGAAGCCTGCGAGTAAAGCTGCGAACCAGAATCCCAAAGAACCCAACGCCGATTCCGACTTCGACGGGAACGCGCCTTTAGACGACTTGATCAAAGAAACAGATGCACAAGCTGGAACCGGCAACGGAAAGCCGTCGCGAGTCCTCGGAATCCGCCACTGGTCCACACCGGACTACACGCGGGTCGCGATCGATCTCGAACAGGGCGTAAAGTACGAGGCGCAACGAATCGACAACCCCGACCGCGTCTTTTTCGATCTGCTCAACACCAAACTCGATCCCAAGCTCGGCGGCAAGACTTTCGATGTCAGCGACGGCCTGCTCAAAGACATTCGCACCTCGCAGTACAAAGCGGAACGCACGCGGATTGTGCTCGATCTCGCCGAGTTTTCCGAGTTCGATGCTTCCCTGCAGTCAAACCCGCCGCGGCTGGTTATCGATATTCACAACCCGGACGGTCATAGCAAGAACATCACGAGTCAGCCCGCCGAAAAAGCTCCAGTCGTGAAGCAGGTTGCGTCGTCGACTGAAACTCCAGAGACAGACACACCTGCGAACCGGATCGAGGACGATTCGGAAGCCAGCGACGAGTCTCCAACAAAGGCGGCGCCTCCAAGAACGCCTCGTTCTAACACCGTCGTGGTGAGCAACGGCGTGAAAAAGACGATCGTCGATGCCGACGAAGACGAGCCCGTAGCGAAAACCAAAACGAAAGACACGGTCGCCAAGCTCGACCCTCCCGACCTCGATTCGGCAAAGACCGAACTTCCAAAGACCGAACTTGCGAAGATGAAGCCGGCCAGTGCCACGACAATTCCGACCGCGCCCGCAATTTCGGAGTCCACGAAAATTACGGCCAAGGGCAAACGCAAAACTCCAACCACCGATTTGGATGCCCGCGAAGCCCAGCCCACCGCCAGCGGTGAGCGCTCGCTGACTCGCGTCTTAGGCTTGAAGATTGGAAAAATCGTAATCGATCCCGGCCACGGAGGCCACGATACCGGCACGATCGGCCCCAATGGTCTCGAAGAAAAAGATCTGGTTCTCGACGTGAGCCGCCGTCTGGGCAAATTGCTGCAAACTCGCCTCGGTGCCGAAGTCATTTACACTCGCAAGGACGACACCTTCATTCCGCTGGAAACCCGAACCGCCATCGCCAACGAAGAAGCGGCCGATCTTTTTGTTTCCGTTCACGCCAACTCCAGCCACGATCCCGATGCTCGCGGAGTGGAGACCTACTATCTGAATTTCACTTCGTCTCCGGAAGCTCTCGAAGTCGCCGCCCGCGAAAATGCGGTCTCGGAAAAATCGATCCACGAACTGCAGGACCTGGTGAAAAAGATCGCGCTGAAAGAAAAGATCGACGAATCGCAAGAGTTCGCCTCCGACGTGCAGAACTCCCTGCACAGCGGCCTGGCCGTGAAGAACCCCGGCCTGCGCGACCGCGGCGTGAAGAAAGCCCCGTTCATCGTACTCATCGGAGCCAATATGCCGTCGATCCTGGCGGAAATTTCCTTCGTCAGCAATCCCGGTGACGAACGCCGTCTCGAGAGCGCCGACTACCGTCAGAAGATCGCCGAATCCCTCTACCGCGGCATAGCGAAATACGTAAGCGGCTTAAGCGGCGTAAAAGTAGCCAGCAAGATCGACAAAACCTCGGGCCAATAGCCAGGGTGGTAGCTGCGAACGTCAACGCTCGTGCTCCCGCGCCTTTGTCATGGCGAGGAAGCGCAGGCCGTCGCAAAGCGAAGGTCGGATATTTTCTTGGATGGCAATGTGGAACTCTGCCCCGCCGGGACGCGCGGATATGCCCATCCCGGCCAGTGCAAAGGCTAACCCTCGACCACACTGGCCGTCATCTCTTAGCGACCAGAAGGGGGCCACTCTTTACCGAGTTACACCTCTCGTCCCTGCCCCTGCCCGCGCCGGCATAGTTCCCGATGGCGTATTCGGGTCCATGATCGTAATTGGAACTGGCTGAATCTGTTCCTTGCCGAGCACCAGGGAAACGGACGTATAGCGCTGGTCTATGTTGTCGAACTCAATGATGAATCGCGTGGGCTTGCTGGGAGTCAGGTACGCGGTCTGGAATTGGCTGCCATCGTCCCCGACGAAAAAGGCATTGTGACGGTCGGTGATTTTGCCTCCGTCATCCACCAGCTTCACCGGGCCCCAGATATTGCTGCCCGCCTGCAGATTGCTCTGATAAGCGGTATCAAAGTCGCAGAACAACCGCGTGCCGGTGCGGAAGCAGCCATACGCAGTCAGGTTCCAGCCCGCATATACGAATGATCCGACGCCCATCCCGCCCACCGGCGAGCGAGGATCGCCCACGGCAGCGCCGTTCACGGAGTTCTGGCCGGAAGCCGTCGTCGAGCCGGGTGCAACCATGCCGTTCACCGCGTTGGTGCCCGCCGAGCTCATGCCGCTCACGGCATTCGTGCCTGCGGAACTCAAACCGTTCACAGTATTCGAGACGGCATTCGTGCCGGTCGAAGTCAGGCCGTTCACCATGTTTGTGGGAGCGACCGTCGAGCCAGAAGCAAGGCCATTCACGGTGTTCGAGGGAACAACAGTGGAGCCCGTCGAGGTCAGGCCGTTCACGGTGGTCGCGGGCACGGCAGTCGAGACTGCCGTCGAGTTCGGGATCACGGTCTGGGACGAGGCCGGGGTAACGACGGAAGCCGGAGTCGGAGTCGGCGTTTGCGTCTTCTGGCTAACGGTCTTCGGCGTGGCTGTCTTAGCGGTGGCGTGTGGAGGCACTACTTTTTTGGTCGGAACTGTCGTTGTAGTTTGCGCGCCGGCTGTGCAGCAAACCGCAACTGCGATTGCGCCCGCCGCCAGGACGAAAGTGTGAACAGATTTCGAGCGGTTCATTTTTACTCCTTCGTGATTGGAACGGATCGCCGAAACTTCTGCCTGCTGAATTACCCCGGGGTCTCTCGAGCTCTCGTCCGTTCCGCCAAGAAAGGTTGCCCTACTTTGGTGCTTTTTGCAAGGTCGAAAGCACGATTTTACAAAGCTAATCTTCCACGACACGGGCGGTCATCTCTTCGGGTGGCGAACCGGCGGACATGCCTTGCGCGACGATCAATTGGCGGGCTTCAACTCTGATCTTGGGCAACTGCAATCCGAACAAGGCTGCGCCTCCGATGCAGGCGACCGCCCCCATCAAGACGGTAAGCGGCGCGCCCAGACGATCCGCCAACGCTCCTCCCAGAAATGCTCCAAACGGAGCCATGCCCATGAACATCATCGAGTAGACCGCCATCACCCGTCCCCGCAGATGGTCGGGCACCATGGCCTGGATGAGAGTGTTCGACGACGACATCTGCAACATCATGCCGAAGCCGACGGGAAGCAGGAGCGCAGCCGAGAGCCAGAAGTTGCGGGAGAGAGAAAACAGAATCAGGCTGACGCCGAAGCCTCCGCAGGAGAACGCGACCCATTTCCCCAGGCCCTGAACTCCGGTCCGCGAAGCCAGAGTAAGCGCGCCTAACAGTGCTCCCACGCCGGTCGCACCCATCAGAATTCCCAGTCCGCGAACGCCGCCGTGCAGAATCTTGTCGGCGAAGATGGGCATAAGGATCGTGTACGGCATCGCCACCAGACTCACCAGCCCCAGGAGAAGAAGGATGGCGCGGATCGGCGCAGTTTGCCGCACGAAGCGGAAGCCTTCGATGATATGCGCCCAAGGTGAAGCGGTGGATGCGCGACGAGCCGGGCGTTCGACTCGCATCATCAGCAATCCAATGATGACCGCGATGTAACTTATGCCGTTGGCGAAGAAGCACCAGCCTTCTCCAATCTTCGCCACTAGAATTCCCGCGATCGCCGGCCCGATGATGCGGGCGCCGTTGAACATCGAGGAGTTCAGCGCAATCGCATTCATCAGGTCTTCTTTGCCGACCATGTCGACCAGAAAAGCCTGCCGGCCGGGAATGTCGAAGGCATTCACTACTCCGAGCAGCGCTGCCAGTACGAAGATGTGCCACACTTGCACTCTGTGGGTAAGTGTGAGGAGAGCAAGAATCAGGGCCAGGATCATGGAAGCGGCTTGAGTTCCGATGACCACTCGCTGGCGGTGGTGGCGATCGGCCACGATGCCGCCCAGCGGAGCGACTAGGAACACCGGGAACTGGCTGGCGAATCCTACTGAACCCAACAACAGAGAGGATCCGGTCAGGCGATACACCAGCCACGCCTGGGCCATGCTTTGCATCCAGGTGCCAATGAGTGAAATGAGCTGTCCGCTGAAGAAGAGCTGGAAGTTGCGATGGCGCAACGCACGCAAAGTAGTGGGCAATCCGATTCCTTTTGTGCCCGAACCGTTCAGAGCGTGCTCTTCAGAATTTGCTGTGGCTGGTGGGTTACGCAAAGGCCGAATCTTCCAATGCCATCTTAAAGGATGCCGGGGTCCCATGTCGCGATTTAACCGTCGCGATTCAACCGGGACGGGGAGCCAGCGTTGGCGAAGATGGATCGCTGCTTCACAAGTTGAGTTCTGATAAGCGGAAAATCAACAGAGGGCGCGCAGGGAGGGCGTTGAGGCTTGGTATACTAAACGGTTGTCATCAATGTGTTTTTCCAGGGCTCCAGGAACATCTCTTCGCACTTCCGACGCAAGCCACCGAAAACCATCGCGTATCTCGAAGCTACGATTTAGCTGACTACATCTGTCGTGTTCCTTTAGGGAATGTTCCCATTGATTTTTTCCCTACCGTTCCAATTTTGTAACGAAACCCGGATTTTCCACTCGATCCCTTGACAAGCCCTTGGGCACGGGTTTATACGTCCCGCATCTCTGGCCCAAAGCTTTCAATTAGCTATCACGGGTGGGGGTGTCTTCTAATTTTTTTGGAGCCCCCACCGATTTCGGCACACACAACGCGGTGGTGAGCTCGTCGGATTTGTCGACACAAGCTTTCTTGCCTTGCTGGCGGTTGCGTGGGTGGCAACGAGTTCACCAGTGTCCGCAATTGCGACTTCGATAAGGAGAACATTGTGACCCTTCGACTAAAGTGCATCCTCCTCCTGATCGCGCTGGCGACGGTTTGTGTCACCGCTCAGGGGCAGTTCACCACGCCCATCGAACACGTGATCATCGTGATCCAGGAGAACCGTACTCCTGACAATATGTTTCAAGACCCGACCCTGATCGCCAGTGGCGCCGATATCGGGAAAGCCACGGACGCCGTGCCGTGGACTCTGGGGACTTGTTGGGACATTGGCCACGGCCACGTTTCCTGGGTCAAAGACTACGGGTTGCAGTCGAGCGGATCGTTCTGCCCCAGCACGATCTCTGTACCGACTGGATGCTCCAAGCCGACGTGCCCCAACGACAGCTTTGTCAAAGGACCACCACAGGGCGACAAGACCATCAAGCCCTATTGGGACATTGCGGAAACGTACGGGTTCGCGAATTATTTTTTTCAAACGAACCAGGGCCCCAGTTTTCCGGCGCACCAGTTTCTGTTTGGTGGAACCTCGGGCCCAGTTTCATACCCGAGTCCGGCGGGGACCTCGGGCTTCCCGCTTTACCGGGACTTCGCTGCTGAAAACACCCCGGACTTCTTCGATTCGGGATGCGTTGCGTTAACCACCCAGACAGTGAAAGACATCGATCCGACTGGAACAGAAGGCTACTATTACCAGCCGACGAACCCGTCACCCGTGCCCATTGGATATCCCTGCTACGAGCACTGGACTTTGTCAGATCAGCTTGAGAGTGTCGGGCTCACCTGGCGCTATTACGGACGCCCCAGCACTCAAGGCGAGCCTGTCGGCGCCGTAATCTGGGACGCCCCCACCGCAATTCAACATATCTGCAAGGGGCAGCCAGGTGGTCCCTGCAGCGGTACCGACTGGCAGCAGCATGTTGATTTGACGGACTCGGACATTCTCGCCGACATCAGCACCAAGTGCGACCTCTCTGCCGTTTCCTGGGTGATCCCGGACGGACTCTATTCCGATCATCCGGGTGGCAACAACCATGGTGGCCCGGACTGGGTTGCGAATATCGTGAAGGCGGTCGGCACCAGCGGCTGCACTAACCCGGACACGACCACCTATTGGAATAGTACTGCGATCTTTGTTGTCTGGGATGACTGGGGCGGCTTCTACGATCACGTCGTTCCGTACGAGGTTTTAAAGAGCACGAGCCAGCAGCACGATGATTGCAAACAGTTCGGATGCGGCTACACGGCTGGATTCCGTGTGCCCTTACTGGTGGTTTCAGCGTACACGGGAACCTTGAACAACGGGAACTGGTCGGGCTACATTTCGGGAGCCTGCCAAAGTGGCACCTGCAACAACGAGCAGGCGCCTTACATTCACGACTTCGGCAGCATTCTGAACTTCATCCAGTATGTGTTTTCGGGAGAAGGGATGACCCAGGGTGACATCAGCCTAACCGCGCCCAACTGGCAATACGATGACTTCTGGGCTCCAGATTATTACGCAAACAATGTGCTGAAATGCTCTCCGCAGACGTGCCCTTTCGGCCTGTCGGATTTCTTCGGCAACCCGACCACGGGATACTTCAAGAACAAGCGTCCATTCCAGGCAATTACTCCGCAGACGTATCAGGCGGGCGACTTCGTCAATTTGATTGGCTTTGGCGGAGAGTCGGCGTCTGAACCTCCCGATGAAGAGACGCCGTAGTCTCAGCTAGCGCGGCAGGTGCCAGAAACCAAGCATTCGGCACCTGTCCGCGGCCTGACTTGAGGCTACAATCTCTGCACTTCGGGCAGAGCTCTGTGATAACCTACGCCGATTGAGCTCGTTTGGGAGGGCCCTCTTCCCGTCGCGCTCCTTAATCGTTGGAGTAAAACTCCGTGATGCGCGTCATCCTGCTAACTCTCCGAATGCGATTCTGGCTGCTTTTGCTGAGCTTATTGCTGGCGATCCCCGCGCTCCCAGCCACGAAGTACACGGTACTGTATAACTTCCAGGGCGGCCACGACGCAGGTGGCCCGCTGTACGGGGCTCTGGCTTTGGACAAGAACGGCAACCTGTTCGGCACGGCCGGCGGCGGTGGTAAGAACGATAAGTGCGGCGGGAGTTGTGGCGCGGTGTTCGAGTTGACGCCTCTTGCGGATGGCAAGTGGAGTGAGACCGTTATATTCCGTTTCCAATCCTCCGGCACCGGCTTTTGGCCATTCGGCGGCGTGATTGTTGATGACTCCGGGAATCTGTACGGCACGACAGCATCCGGAGGCACGCACTATAACAATGGAAACGCCTTTGTCCTGAAGCCGAATGCCTCCGGTTGGATCGAATCCGTTTTCTACAATTTTGGGGGCCGTTACGGTTCTCCACAATCTGGGTTGGTGCGCGACCCGGCGAAGAACCTCTACGGCGCCGCAGACAGTCTTTACGAACTTTCGCCAAAGGATGGCGGAAGGTGGACCGAGCGGATGCTATACCAGTTTCATCCCCAGCACGGAAAAGACGGAACCGACGGCGACGGTTCCGACGTCCCACTGGTTCTCGATGGCAGGGGCAACCTTTATGGCGCCACGAGTGGCGGCGGCAATTATTCCCAGTGCAAAGTATTCTCGGATGGGTGTGGCACGGTGTTTGAGCTTCTTCCAGAAGGCGGTGGCAAATGGAAGGAGCATGTCCTATACCGCTTCGCGCAGTCCAGCGACGATGGCCAGCGTCCGATGGCGGGAGTGGTGAGGGATGTCCACGGGAATCTGTACGGCACCACGTCCCAGGGCGGCAAATACCAGAACGGCACAATTTACGAACTCATACGCGACAAGGCCGGGCATTGGCAGGAGAAGATTCTTTATTCGTTTCGAGACGTTGGAGACGGGGGAATGCCGGGGCCGGTGATTGTGGATGGCCACGGCAACCTATACGGGACTGCTGGAGGAGGCGGCGGTAACTGTAGCTGCGGCGTGATCTTCAAACTAGCGCAAGTCGCAAACGGCGGGTGGAAATACACCGTACTCCACCACTTCAGCGGAGCCGATGGGGGCCAGCCATGGGCGGGGCTAACTTTTGGCCGCAAGGGCGAAATTTACGGCACAACTTCGTGGGGTGGTAAGTATCTCTATGGGGTTGCGTTTGAGATAATCCCGTAACGGCGGCAGTGTACGCGCCCACCCGGCGTGTCGGACTTTCGGCAGTCCGCCCTACCCGGCGCGGAATTTGTTGGTTCATTCCTTTCCAATCCGCCGGGTTTTGCGTAGAATACTCATGGACGCTCCCTCATTCTGCGGTTTTCCACCGCTGTGTTTGTCCTTTATATTTGCTCTTGGGGATTCGCGTGCGTCTTGAAGGGAACTGTTGGTGCGGAATTCCGTTACCGAAGTCACGTGGCGAAGTTTTCATCTCTTCATAACATGCGCCTGCCGGGTACATAATTGAGGTTCCAGCCATGCATGGCATAGCGGTTACCCTCCTTACCGAGGACAAAGAACGGCTCATGGTCCTCCAGCAGCGGCTGGAGAACACCCAAATGGGCCGCAACGTCTTTGGCCATGTGGGGTTCCCGACCAGCCCAACTGACTCGATTCTGCGCCAGATCCAGGATGTGCGGGCGGACGTCGTCTTAGTCGATATTGATCCGCAGAACGTGCAACGGGCTATGCACGCCATCGAATTGATCCACTCGAATACCAGTGAGATTGTGATTTTCGCGGTGGGCCCAATGAACGATCCGACCACCATTGTTTCGGCAATGCGCGCCGGGGCTCGGGAATATATGGAGCGCAATGCGACTCCGGAAAGCATGGTGGAAGCCTTCACCCGCTTTACGGCTTCGCGCGGACGTACGCGCACGTCCTCAGGCCGGGCCCGCGTCTTCATCGTGGCCAATGCCAAAGGCGGGGCCGGAGCGACCACCGTCGCGGTAAATACCGCGGTCGCGCTTCAGGAATTGCACGGCGGAGTGCTGCTGGTCGACTTTGCGCTGCTGGGGCACGCTGCTCTTCACCTCAATGCCCGGCCTACGTTTGGCGTTACCGATGCTTTGCAGAATCTGCATCGCATGGATACCTCGCTGCTGCAAGGCCTGATGACCACTTGCAAGAATGGCCTGCAACTGCTGGCGGGTCCGCAGGAGCCTCAGCAAAGCGCGCCGACCGCTGCCGAGTTGGCTCGCCTGTTCGATTTACTGGTTTCGCAGTTTCGTTATGTAGTGGTCGACTGTTCCAACCGCAGTGATCAGACCGCGCGCCTGCTTTGCGATCTATCGAATGCGGTTCTACTAGTGGCACAGTCCGACGTGGTTTCGCTTTGGAGCGCGGGCCGCCTGCGTTCTTACCTCGAAGAAGGCGGGGGACGCGACCGGGTTCGCCTGGTGCTGAACCGATATAAGAAGATACCGGGCTTCGGGGACGAAGATGTGGAAGCCGCCACCGGCTGCAAGTTGCTGTGGAAAATCCCCAATAATCATCAGGCGATCGCGCCTGCCATCGACAAGGGCTCTCCCGTGGCGCTCCACGATAACGTTGACGTCGGACGTTCATTCCGTAATCTGGCAGCCACGCTGGCCGAGGCCTCGCCTACGACGGAAGGTTCTCTGGACCTGGTTTATCAGCCCGACAAGTCCGACTCCAAAAAGAAATCGACCGGCCGTTTGCTGATCTCACCATTGCGCGCCGGCCAATAACTCGCCGGTACAAATCCCAATACAACATTTAGTCCGTTACCTTGGTGATCTTTTCTGGTAACTGGACGCCAGCTAAAATCTCGCCATTGTGACAAAAGGGCGATTACTCCTGTTGCTGCTCTGGGTCGCGAGCCTGCCGTGCGCCGTTCAGGCGAAGCAATTCGCGATCGTCGCCGACAAGGCAAACACTACCTCGAACCTCACAGCCGCCGAGTTGGTGAAAATCTTCAATGCTCACAGCCACACCTGGCCGGATGGGAAACCGGTCACAGTGGTGATGCGCGATCCGTCTTCCGCGGAAATGCAGTTGGTCTTGCGTAAGTTGCTGAACATGACAGCCGAGCAGGCGCACACCTTCGTGCTGTCGCATCGAGACTCGATCATGGTCGCCGACTCCGACGATGCCGTCCTGCGTTTTGTCTCGACTTCGCATGGCGCGCTCGGCGTTGTGGACCTTTATTCGCTTACTCAGGATGTGAACGTGCTGAAGATCGACGGCAAGTTGCCAGTCGAGCAGGGCTACTTATTGAGAGGAAACTAGCTATGATTCTTAAGACCGCGATTTGCCGTGCCTATACTTATAAAGCATCGATCGGAAAAGCTGTCGCAACGCTTATCGGCACCAGCCTGCTGCTCACGACAGGCATCGGAATCGCACAGCAAACTGCGTCGCCGACAGTCGATCCTCCCACCGCCGTATTTCCTCTGACTACAAAGTCTCCGGAAGCTCGCCGCTTGGTCAAAGAAGCCCTGGATCTGTATCTCGACAAAGTGGAGCAGGCGCAGGCGATCGAAATTCTGCGCAAGGCGATCGCGGTCGATCCTGATTTTGCCATGGGCCACGAATTCCTGGCTCAGATCAGCCTTGATTCCGCCGAGCAGGTAGGCGAACAGGAAAAGGCGTTTGCCACCAGAAGCCACGCTACCACCTCGGAGCAAATGGTCATCGAGTGGTACCAGGATGCCGCCGACCACAAGCTGATCTCGGCCATCACCAAAATGAACGATGTGCTCAGCCAGTATCCGCACGATAAGTGGGTGGTTTGGATGACCACATGGTGGCTGCAGAATCAGGCACAATATGAGCGCGTGATCGCCGTATATGAGCGTTCGGGAATTATGGACTCTCCCGGCCTGATCAATAACATCGGTTACAACTACGCTTACACCCGGCAGTTCGACAAAGCGTTCGCGATGATGGACAAGTACGTCGCGCTAATGCCCAACGATTCCAATCCGCAGGATTCCTACGCCGAGATTCTTCGGCTGGCGGGCCGCTTCAATCAGTCGATCGAACATTACCGGACGTCGCTGGTCATCAATCCGGAATTTTATTCTTCGCAATTTGGCATGGCCGATACCTACTCGCTGATGGGCGATCAGGCTCGCGCCCGCAAGGAGTACGAAATCGGATTCCAGAAGTTCAACATGCCCGAACTGCAACAGATACTGTGGAAGACCAGGGAAGCGGCGACTTACGTTCGCGAAGGCGATTATGACGGGGCCGAGCACGCATTCCAGACCGTCGCGGACTATGCACACGCGAGGCAGAACAGCCAGGCGGAAGCCGACACCTACCGGCAGATGGCCATGTGCGAACAGAATCCGAAGCAGGCAATGGCCGATTTAGGCCGAGCCGAAGCCGCTACACAAGACGGTAAGAACGCTTTGAAGATCGCGCTGGCGCAAGAGCTGGCGCAGATTCTTCGTGCACGCGTGGAACTTGCATTGAAGATGGGCAACAAGGAACTGGCGAACTCCAATCTGGCACGGTTGTCCGCGATGGCAGACAGCTCCAACGACAAGCTAAGCGAACTCGCATACCACGGAGCGGCCGGGGCGGTCTTTTTCTCCGAACGTAAGTACGATCAAGCCATCTCTCATTTAGAAGAAGACACGACTAATCCATTTTCGCTGAAGCTGCTCGCGACGGCGTATCAGAAGATTGGATACAGCGCCGGAGCCAAGCGAACCACCGAAACCCTGACAAACCTCAACGATCCCACGCTGGAACAGGCGCTGGTCGTGCCCGCATTCCGCAAGTGCGGCGAGGGTGCGTCGTGCAACGGAGATGCGAAGAGCGCGTCACTGAAGCGGTAAGGCGCGACGTTAGTCAATCTTAGAGTGAATCTGAATCCGGCCCCCGTCGCGTTGAACTCTGTGACGAACTTGTCGTGCTTGGTCTGAAACTCTTCCCGAAAGGCATCTGTAAACTTCCAATCGCTTTGACGAGGCGACCGGTCGGGGCATGAATTGGCGGGTGGCCCAGACCTTAGCTAATGGAAATTAGCTTTGGGTGCCCCGCTCCTTGCGGTTTTCGCAAATGGGGGTGCTTGGATTGCCGGGGTATCCGCCGGGGGCTGGGCCCAGCCTTTCATTGCTTCTGCCAAACAGAAGGGCCCTTCATCCTTTTCCGCGTTCTTTGTGTTCCGTCTCATGACATCCTTTACAAAACGTCTCGGGACATCCTTTACACTTCCGCGCGAGCGTAGCGAGCGCGGGAGTGTAAAGGATGCCGTGGCAGACCATGGATGTCGAAGAACAGAAAGTTCGATTCGTAGTGGCGGCGACGCGACAGGACAAGTCGTTTTCCGCCTTGTGCCAGGAGTTCGGCATCTCCCGTCCCACGGGATGTCTCTGGCGGAAGCGTTATCAGGAAGCGGGTCTGGCGGGGATCGCAGAACGCAGCCGGCGTCCGCGGCAGAGTCCTACGCGAACTGCTGCGGAGGTCGAGCAGCGTGTGGTGGAGGTGCGCCAGCGCTATCCCGACTGGGGCGCACGCAAACTGCAAGTCCTGCTGGCGCGGGAGAAGGTCGAGTTAACCCGCAGCACCATCCACCGGGTTCTGTTGCGTCACGATTTGGTGCGGGATCAGGACCGGCACTCTCAGGCCACAGGCCGATTCGAACGGGGCGCGCCCAACCAGTTATGGCAAATGGATTTCAAAAGCCCGAAAGGCTGGAACGCGGCCGTCGGCCCGTTGTCCGTGTTGGATGATCACAGCCGCTACCTCGTGGTCTTGCAAGCGGTATGGAGCGCGCACGCCGAGTTGGTGCGCGAGCAACTGGAGACGGCCTTTGCCAGCTGCGGCGTACCCGATGCGATGCTGATGGATCATGGCGTTCCGTGGTGGAGTGCGCGAGCCCCGACCGGCGCCACGCACCTGACGGTATGGCTGATGAAGCAAGGCATCCAGCTGCATTGGAGCGGGTTTCGCCATCCCCAGACGCAGGGCAAAGTCGAACGTTTTCACGGCGCCTTGGAACGGGCGCTGCAGGCGCGGGGCGCGCCCCGAAAAGAACCGCAGCCCTGGCTCGATGCCTATCGCTGGGAGCACAATCATGTCCGTCCGCACGAAGCCCTGGGCATGCGAACTCCGGCCAGCGTGTGGCGTAAGAGCGAACGTAGTTACGATCCTCATCCTCCACGCTGGGAGTATCCGACGGGAGCCCACGTATTGAAAGTGGGCCGGCAGGGAAATCTCGACGCCTACGGCGCCCGCTGGAAAATCGCCAAGGCGCTGCGCGGAGAGTGGGTGCAG
>Ga0210401_10001641_pt1 | contig 25530 bp, 29 predicted proteins | sample IncBWH32MmetaG_FD_150866 | JGI IMG/M metagenome (GOLD analysis project Ga0210401, IMG submission 150866) | Forest soil microbial communities from Barre Woods Harvard Forest LTER site, Petersham, Massachusetts, United States - Inc-BW-H-32-M | ecosystem: Environmental > Terrestrial > Soil >... | reverse complement strand
GGGGAAGCGGACCAGTGTTGCTGACTTGGAGATTGATGGGGGGTGCGGCTATATCCGCAGCCGAGATACAGGCGTTCTGCCCGGCTGGAGGTGTGCCGCACAGAATCTTACCCTCTCCAAGTAGGATCTGGTAGATGGCTGCGGAGTTCTGGAATGGATTGGTGCTTCCCGGGACGCCTAGGATATTTACCAGGGTATTGGCGATCTGCCGCGTGCCATTTACATTACCCAAGGTTTTCACCACATTGGGAATCTGCGCATAGATCGGTGAATAGAAGATGCCGTACCCGCCGCGGATTACCGTTTTTTGATCGCTGCCAGGAGACCAGGCGAACGAAAGCCGGGGAGCAAAGTCCTTCTTGTAGGTATTGAGAGGCCCGTACTGCGAATCCAGTTCGTACCGCAAGCCGTAGTTCAAGGTAAGATTGGGCCGGATTCGCCAGGAGTCCTGCCAGTAGCCGGCAGTAAACGGCCTGGTCTCTATGTAGGAGGGATTGCCGAAGCCCTGTTCATAGAATGCCGGCAATCCTAAGCTCCACGATTGAAGCGTGCTGATGGGGGCGGACGCCGTCGACGACGAGAGTCCGCAAGCTACGGGTACCTCCAAGCATGGGCTGATCAGCCCGCCGGGGAGTTGCAGGAACTCGAAGCGTCCCGCGAAAAAGGTGGCGGAATTGCTGTTGTTTCCCCGAATCAGCTCATAAAAGCCCATCCTCATGTTGTGATGGCCACGGACCAGGGTGAAGTTGTCGGCGAACTCGTAGCGCCGCACAGTACTGAAATTCGGCAGGAAGATTCCCCGGCCAAAGAAACCGAATCCTTCCACGTCCAGTCCCGGTCCGCCAGGATCGTTGGTGGTGACGTTGAATTGGTACCAATTCCACTGCACCCGTGCTTCATTGATGGCGTTTGCGCTGAATTGGTGGAACCAGGAGCCTTGTAGCGTGCTGTCCCAGTCCAGTACTGAATTTCCGCGTGAGAAGCCGATCAGAGCTTGCAGGTCTGGGTCGGACTCTTGGAGGTGAGCAAAGCTGTAACGGAGGAAGGCCGAGTCGTTCTGGCTGAATCTGTGATCGAGACGAGCAGATCCTTCGTATTGTTGTATCGGAAACGGAAACAGTCCGCCATTCGTTTCAAACTGATTCACGACAAAGGCCCTGGAAGCCAACTGAGCAGGGCTGACGAACGGGTTCCCAACAGCTGTCGGGTCAACCGTCAAGATGCTCTGCAGGCCAAAGGCGCATACGGCCGCCGGCAAGAACATAATCGAGGGTGCCATTCCTAAGCAAGGCACCGGCGTGGCGCCTTTGGCGGCCAGGCCGGCAAGAATCGGCGTCTGCGCGGCGGTGGGAGCAAAGATACTACTCGTGGTCAGCAAGGGGACCGAGTCCTGCGCATTCGAGCGCAGACCTTCGAAAGCAACAAAAAGGAAGGTTTTATCCTTCTTGATCGGAAATCCAATTGTCCCGCCGAACTGCTGGCGGCTCAGGGAGTTCTTGATCGGCTGACCTTCCGCAGTTAGCGAGAATGGTTGTCCAGGCACCAGAGCCGAACTGAAAGCGAACGGGTTTCGGGCGTCCATCGCACTATTGCGGAAAAAACCGTAAACGCCGCCATGCACGCTGTTGGTGCCCGACTTGCTCACAATGTTGACGGCGGCTCCGCTGGCCCCACCGAGTTCAGCCTCGTAGTTGCTGCGGTTGATCTGAAACTCTTTTACCGCGTCCTGGCTCACATTCAGGCGAACGCCGCCTGCGTCATCATTGGCCTCGCCGCCATCCACGGTCACAGTGTTCCCCCTGCCATTGCTTCCATAGAAGGAGAGGCCGCTCTGCGGAGTTTGTTTCACACGAAAGTCGGCATTATCGGCAATGACGTTCGAGTTACTAACGCCCGGCATAAGCAAGGTAAATGAAAGGTAGTCGCGGCGGTCGATAGGCAGGTCCGTAACATAACGTTGCGTTACGGTGTTTGCCTGGCCGCCCCTTTCCGTCTCCACCACCGGCGGCTGATCGGTAACCTCGATCTGAACGGCCAATGAGGACACTTTCAATTGGAAATCTGAAGCGACTGTTTGCCCGATCATGACGGTCACGCCTTTGCGAATATCGGTGGAGAAACCCGACAGTCCGGCGCTGACATCATAGGTCGCGGGCGGCAACCCGGTAACGCGGTACTGACCCGTGGCATCGGTGACTACGGTGCGCCGCAGGCCGGTTTGTGTGTCTGCTACCGTTACCGTCACGTTGGGCAGGACCGCACCCGAGGAATCTTGGACAGTTCCCCTAAGATCGCCGGAGGAGCCCACACCCTGCGCGTACGCCGTACCGACTAGCAATAACCACAGCACGCTAGCCCTGAGTGAAAGGGTTGCCTTCTTCATAAATCCTCCATGGGGTAGGGGCAGACGTAAGGAGTTGAGATTGCCACACCGGAGCACGGTAGCGCTGTCGCCGGGCGCGGACTAGAGACGGATTTCCTTCTTGACTTCGAAAACGCCCAGGATTGTTCACCCGTTTAGCCTCCTGTGCGCTTGAACCGGTTTCAAGCGTGACCGCCAACACACGCCGAACATTGCCCGTGGTTTGCGAAGAAAAATCGACCGCGGTGCCGACCCGTTCCCTAATAAATGTGAGTGTTGTTATCACATTATAGTTACTAACGTCAACACGAAAATAGATGTCGCGCATCAAGTTTTTCGAGGAGTGCGCGGGGCAAGGCGAGACGGGGTCGCGGAAGGTGGGCAGCGGCTAGCAGAAAAACAACGTAGACCCTTGAGGAAACGGACGTTAAAGCGAAAAATGGCTTAGCGGGGAGTGAGCACGATGCGACCAGTGATGGTCCCTTTTCGCAATTCGGCCATTGCCTCGTTGGCGTGCGCCAGAGGTCGAGTCGTCACCTGACAGCGGACCCTTCCCGCAGCTGCCATCGCCAGTACTTCGCGCGTGTCTTGTCGTGTACCGACGGAGGAAGCTTGGATGCGCACTTCTGACGCGGCCATCGAAATGGGTGGGAAGCAGATGGACTCAGAAGGCAGGCCGACGACGAGGAGCATCCCCCCGGGCCGGATGCAGGGAAAAGCTGTATCATAAGCCGCTTTTGCGGCGGAAGTCACGAGCGCGGCATGGACACGGCCGGCGCGCCGGAGCTCCTTGACAACGTTTACGGTCGTCGAGTTCAGGGCGGCGGACGCGCCAAATCCCCCGGCACCGGCCAGTTTTTCGTCGGAGACATCAATGGCAGTAACGATCGCTCCAAGTCCCTGGCCGATTTGCACAGCCAGGTGACCGAGGCCGCCGACACCGAAAACCGCCAAACGTTGTCCGGCTCGGATGTGGGCATGCCGCAGGGCACGATAGACCGTAACTCCCGCACAGAAGAGAGGCGCAGCGTCGATGCAGGAAAGTCCGTCGGGGATCTTCAGAGCATGACTCGCGGGAGCCTTGACGAATTCTGCGTATCCTCCGTCCACGCTCACCCCGGTAATTTGTTGTTTGACGCAGAGATTCTCATTGCCTTCACGGCAGAACTCGCATTCGCCGCAGGTCCAGTGTACCCAGGGAACGCCAACTCGGTCGCCGACTTCGAGGTGATCGACGGAGTTGCCTTTCTCTACCACGCGGCCGGCGATTTCGTGCCCCAGGATCAAGGGCTTCTTGGTGATGGAAACGATCTGCGGCCAATCGCCATCGGCCACGTGCAAATCAGAATGACAAACGCCACACGCTTCCACTTCGATCAGCACCTCGTGCGAGTCGGGCTTTGGATCAACCACGTCTTCGATGGTCAGTGGCGCTTTGAATTCGCCCAAAATGGCTGCTCTCATCGCGGCTACCTCGAAGGACTTGAGATCGTGATCAGACCTTTGCGGAAGGGATGCGAACGAGTTGACACAAACCCGGAACGGAACCGCCGTTACGGCTTGGCACCGCGCAAGAAAAATTCGACCGAATTTCGGACTCGCTCGGTGAGTTTGTGAGGCCCGGTAAGATCGACGGCCCATTGACGAACCACGGTATTGAAAAGCCCTTCCATGAATTCGGCCAGGTGCACGACTGGAAAATCACGGGTTATCTCGCCGTTTTGTTGGCCTTCGGCGATGATTTCGCGGAGGAGCGAGACCGTCGCTGCTTCCGCTCCTCGCAGTTCCGGCGAACGCACCGGGTCCATCGCGCCGGCGAGAATTATCGCCTGCCAAAGCGGACGTCCCACCTCCGTTAAGTTTCCCAGGGTCTCGTAAAATCTGCGTAAGCGTTGCTCGGTCGTGGCTTTGGTGGACAGCTCGGATTTGAGGCTTTCCGCCTGCCGGGCAAACGCCCTGCGCCCCACTTCGCGTAAGACAGCATCTTTACTGGGAAAATACCGGAAAAACGTCGGCTGGCTGATTTCGAGAGTCTGGACGATGTCATCGATACGTGTGTTCTCGTAGCCACGCTGGCGAAAAAGATGCAGAGATGTTTCGACGATCTGCTGCCGAAGGCGCGCCTTCTTGCGTTCGCGAAGGCCAGCTATTTGCCCGTTCCCCGAAGTAGGATGGCCGCGCCCTGTTTTGGAAGCCTCGCCGTCGGTGACACTCCCGGGCGCTGGCGAGAGCGACCGTCTCAGAGCATGTTTTGAACGGTGCATGATACCTTTCCTCCTGCATGGTCCACGGCTTGGGGGTGCACAGCATACATTCCGATAGTCACACTAACATTATAGTGACTAATGCCAAGTTGCAAGCTCGGACACGGACAGGCAAAGCGTGCACAACCGTCATCCTTATGTCAGAGTGGGGCAGAAGCGCACACGCCTACCCCGCCACCAAACTCACCAGCGCCGCCGATGGCTCGGATTTGGGCCGATCCTCGACGGCCGCGACAAACGTCACCTATGCGGTCGTCATTGCTACATCCACGTGGTCTAGCACGCGCGGTGAATGCGGACCCGGGAGCCACACCGCATCTTTGTCTAATCCAGATGAACTGCAACATCAGCAGCTTCGAAGCGCCGCAACACAGCATGACCCGTGTCACCGGGAAAGGCTGCTTTCGCGGACGAGCCCGTAACCAATACAGTGTCAACACCGTGTCGTCGGTTTCTCGCAACCACTCCGCGATATCCTTTAATTAGAAAGGGCGGTCCTCGAGCTCCAGATCACGATTGAGCAACTCGGTGATTTCGCCAGCAGTACTTGGTTTCCTGATCGGGTTCAACGCTCGCAAAACGTGGTCACTGAGACGACGACTAGAATCCGGAATCTTTTTCATTGCGGGTTCCACCGTCTCGAAGAACTGACCCACTAAGTCCTGCCATCTCTGCCCCCGCCGGAAGGCGATGCGAACCAGTACAGCAGCTCATCGCGTGCTCGCGGGCAGCAGCTTAACAAGTACGTTCCGTATTGCATCAGGCTGGTGCCAGCTTCGCCAAGTAGAGTATACGAACGCTCGAATCCCCGGGGTCCTTCCACCTTCATTTCCCAGTTGTCGTTTGCACGAGACCCGACAATTGACACCCGCCACTGTCCCGCTACATCACTCAGCCGATGTTCGATGCCGGCAAGAATCTCGCTGCGCGCTCGAGAGTCACCCGTATTCTGCATCTCGATCGTCACGGCCATATCCCCTTCAGTGTACAAAGTGATCAGCAACTATTTCGCGAGCAAACCGGTCAAGCCACGCAGATGACACCAATTAAATCCTATTTAGACGGTCCTTCCCAAATTCTCCCTAATAGCGGTGGGTGTGACACACCAGATTTCGGGGCGAGGAATATTTGCGTGGAATCACTTTCGCGCGAGGGTTACTTGGAGGAGAACGCTTAGGAAAAGATAAGGCTGTGACATTGGTTATGCTCTAGCCGGCCGCCCCCGTGAGGAGGCGAAGAGCGTGGATGCACGTACCGTCACAGCCTTTTGATGTGATCACTACTTTCGTAGTCCCAAATTCCAACTTCTCCTTGCGGAATCGTCGGTTTTCGGCTGCTCGGCAAGTTACCCTGCTAAGCTAATCACTCAGCCTACTTTGGATCGGCAAAATTTTACTTAAGCCAACCCTTTTCAGCCGTCGACGCAAGCAAACTTAGAGAGTTGCGCGCAGTTTGTCAACGCCCGTTTTCAGGGCAATCGGCCTTCTGCGATGAATCATGACTCAGAAACGCAACCCATTGAGTCCTTATCGCTTAAATGAACGAGAGATCAAATTCTTTCCGTTTTTGCACAAGGACATCCACAGGTGCTCGAGATCGTACTCAATTAAAAACTGTGAGCAGGAACCATGTAACTGGATCTGTCGGAAGTTGGCCCGGTCGCTCGATTTCTCGATCTCCCACGTCCGCCGAGTAACAACGTCCTGGCGAATCGTTTTTCCAAGAGAGTAGAGCGGTCCGGCCCGGGGGTGGAATGAATCCTAAATCGGCACACCGGATTGCCCGAAATCTCAGGAAATCCTCGGTTTTCGACTGAATGATAGTCAGTCGTGCTTCTGTGATTGCGCCATTGCTTCCGTGACCTATCAGGTATAGCCGCGCCATGATATCTCGCTGCCATCAATTTCGGGCATTTCCCGAGCGATGCCCGCGGATGACTTGCTCGACCAATTCCTCGCCGAACCGTCTGGTCAATGGGCCCGAGCGCAATAGGAAGCGGTAGTAGATCGCGCCAAAGATCGCGTCGTTCAGCAGGTCAGGTTCTGTGTCCGACAGCAACTCGCCTGCATTCTTGCCTCGCTGCAGATCGGCGATAGTAGCCGTCCGCCGGGGACTAACCAATTGGTCAAAGAACTTCTGACGGATGGCTGGCTCGCTCTGGCCTTCGGCGATCAGCCCGGCCACGATCTTGCCGAAGGGCCCGTTGAACGCGTCGATCAACCGCCGCACTCGAAGGCGCAAAGACTCCTCCGCGGTCAGGACTGTCGGCATCGCTAGGTTGGGAGCCATCCGCTCGCAGAGCATGGCCAACACCAAGGTCGCCTTGGTGGACCACCATTTATACAGGGTGGGTTTGCCGACCCTGGCGCGCTTGGCGATCTCTTCCATGGTCAAGTCACGGACCGACTTTTCCTGAAGCAGGGCGTAGACCGCATCCATGATGGTGGTATGCGATGCCGCCATTTCACTCGGCGGCCGGCCTTTGCGCGCAGCGGGGAGCACGTTCTTCTTCACGAAGATAATCTTAACAGAACGTGGCGTAAAATCGATTGACATCGGCGTTGTCCGGTTCTATTATAAAAACGGAACGTAAAGGAAACTACATGGTCGGCAGTGGTTGAATGAAACCCAGCATCAACTCAAAAGGAGAATGCAATGAATAATCAAGTGCGTCCCTACGAGCCTCTCACTTCCGGAAATGCAGCGCTCGTCCTCGTCGACCACCAGGTGGGCCTGATGTCGGGTGTTCGGGACATCTCGACGGGCGAGCTCAAACACAACGTGGTCGGCCTCGCCAAAGCCGCCAAGCTACACAAGCTGCCGGTCATCGTTACGACGACGGCGCGCGACAGCATGTGGGGCCCAACCTTTCCGGAACTGGTCGAGGCCCTGCCCGGAATCGAAATCATCGACCGCGCCACCGTGAATGCCTTCGACGATGCGCGTGTGTTTCGCGCGATCGAGACGACCGGCCGGAAGAAGCTGATCTTCGCCGGCATCTCACTCGAAATCTGCGCCGCTTTTCCCGCGATTACCGCGGTCGGCAGGGGCCTGGACGCGTATGTTGCCGTCGATGCCTGCGGAACGTTCAGCCAGACCAAGCGCGAGGTCGGCCTCCTGCGCATGCTGCAGGCAGGCGTGATCATTACCGACTACGCGACCTTGATGGTCGAGATCCTGAAGGACAACTCGCGGCCGGACGCGGGCGCCATTTATGGGGCCATCGACATGCCCTGGGCAAAGCTCGTGGGCCAGATCGCTCAGGCGTACGGCAAGTAGGGGATCCGCCCGCCATTGCCCAATTCCCCGAATCAAAGTGGGCAAGGTAGAACGCAGGAATTCGCGCTCTCGAATACTACGAGATGATGTTCCGCATCTCCAGAACTCCGCCAACCGGGCAACTGTAGGCCGCGGTCGGCGAGGACTTCAATTTAAAAAAGCACCCTTCGGCCTTCTTCCGCGCGTCCGGGGCTACCCTCACGCTCATGAACTGCACCCGTGACGAGGATTCTGCTTGTGAATACGAAAACAGCAGATGCTTGTCACGGCAAAGCGACACAATTATTTTCGTATTTGAACCCAACTGGTGAACCGATGAAAACCGCCAAGACCAAGTGATTCGTGGGTTTCGGCCACATGGCGGGATCCACTGCAAATGCCGCACGCGAAAACAACCCAACATCAGAACAGTATCCCATTACATTTGTATAACCTCAGAATGACCCCTTTTTTCGGCAAGACTTTCAGCACGTTTACCGATCTTCTTAAGTATGAGTTCAAGCTGTTGCAGTTCTTCTGAAGAGACATCCTGGAAGGCACGCTTGATGAGCGCCGTGTGCCGGCGAAAGAGAGGGACAAACAATTGCCGTCCTTTCTCAGTCAGCGACACCGTTCTGACCCGACGATCCCGGCTGCTCTCTACGCGACTGACAAACCCTTTCTTGTATAGACGATCCACCGCGACGCTGACTGATCCTGGATTGAGGTCAACCTTTGGGCCAATGGCATTCACGGGCATCTGTCCCTTATGGAGCAGTACTTCGAGGACCCGAAAGTCAGACTCCCCTAACCCCTCCTCCACTCGTGTCGGAAACACATAGTGCGACATCGATTGCCACGCTTTCAGCATGATTAGCCAGGCATGAAGGGCTTCCGGAGGCTTTTTGCGCTCTTCCATAAAAATGTGAATCGTTGGGATTATACTCGATATCATATATATCGATATCGATACGAATGATATCGATGAGATAAAGGAGGCTACCATGAGCAATACGACCACCGCAGCTCTACCCCAAACCTCAACCACCACCTGGAACATCGACCCGGCTCACTCCATCGCGGAGTTCAAAGTCAAGCACATGATGATCGCCAACGTGAAAGGCCAATTCTCCAAAGTTTCGGGAGCTTTGTTTCTGGATGAATCTGATCTCGCGAACTCTCGCATCGACGCCTCGATCGAGGCTGCTTCTATTCACACTCGCGATGACCAACGCGATGCTCACCTGAAGAGCGCCGATTTCTTTCATGTGGAGAAGTTTCCCGTCCTGCACTTCAAATCCAAGGACATCAGCATTGTCAAGGATGGAGAGTTGTCGGTCGAAGGCGACCTGACCATCCGTGGCGTCACTCGCAAGGTCCGCTTTGCGGTTGAAGGGCCAACTCCACCTACAAAGGATCCCTGGGGAAACACTCGAGTTGCGATCTCTGCGATCACGAAGATCAACCGAAAGGACTTCGGCTTGAGCTGGAACGCTGCCCTCGAGACCGGCGGAATTCTCGTTGGAGACGAGGTCACCATCACTCTCGATGCCGAGTTCGTGAGGGCCTAACAGTTAGTCAGCCGTCTCATCCGCAATAGAGCTGTTCCGGATCGACGTATTGCAAGACGCACTCGCTGCCGAGAGGAGACAAGCCGGGTGCTGAGTCGAGGGGGCCAAAAGCGTGACGTTGGCGGGCGGAGGGATCGGCATTCGCGCCCGCTCGGACGGCGAGCAAAGTCTCGTTCTCTCTGGCAATCATTTGAAATCGCCGCCCCAAGGCGGCGCACAGCCTCGGCGATAGCCAGCCGGGACTCACCATCGCATGAGTGTCCGCATGCGAGGATCGATGGTGCCCTTGAACCGCTGAATTGATCGCTGGCACAATCATGAAGGCTAGCAGAGAACGAGACTATGGTTGTCACCGGCTTCGACGTCAACGGAGATCTTCATCACCACTCGCCGCTGGAAGAACTGTTACCGGCTACCCTTAACATCGTTCTAGCGTATGCCTGGTACGCCTCTCCGCACGGCGCACTAACGTTTGTGAACGGGCGAACAGCAGATTATCTGGGTCTCCCAAACGTCTTTGTCCTTCCCCTATTGTTGCCACCCGCCTCCCAGCGCCTGGTAAAGCTGAACGAGTGCCAAGCGCTCGTTGAACTGGGCTTGCACCAGGTTGAGTTCCGCTGAGAAGTAATTCGTTTTGCTCGTCAGCACCTGGAGATAACTGGCGCCGCCGTTTTTATAAAGCACTTCGGATAGCTGGTCGGTTTTCTGCGCCGCCTGCGTGAGCAACTCCTGCTGCTCACGAAACTCACGATTTTTTTGAGACGCGATGAGTGCGTTGGAAACCTGTCCGAGCGCATTCTGAAGAGTTTGCTCGTAGGAGAGCACGGCTTCCTGCCAGTTGGCACGGGCGAGCCTGAGTCCCGAGCGCAGCGCTCCGCCTTGAAAAACAGGCTGAGTAACGCTGAAGGCTCCGTACCAGGTCTCGGCGGGATTGCTGATGAACTGGTTCAAGGCATTGCTCTCGAGTCCTCCCAGGCCGGTGAGGGCGAGGCTGGGAAAGAATGCGGCTTTGGCGACGCCGATTTGCGCGTTGGCAGCAACCATGATCTGTTCCGCCTGCTGAATTTCCGGTCGTCGCTCCAGCAATTCTGAAGGGAGTCCTGCGGGAATGCTCTCCGGTACGGGCTGTTCTGTAAGCGTGCGGCCCCGGGGAACGGATTGGGGATTTTCGCCGAGCAGAACGCTGAGCACATTCTCCTGTTGCTGAATCTGCCGTTCGAGATCGGGGATCGTCTCCGAAGCGGTGTAGACGAGTTGCTCTGCTTGACTTACGTCGAGCCCGGAGCCTGAGCCATGGCTGTCAAGCACCTGAATTAACTTCAGGGATTGTTGCCGCGATGCCAGCGTGCGCTGCGAGATTTCAAGCTCGCTATCGAGCGCGCGAAGCTGGAAATAAGCCGTCGCTACATTGGCCACCAGCGAAGAAAGTACGGCTCGCTGCCCCCACTCGGTTGCAAGTAACTGGGCGCGAGCCGCCTCGGTTTGCCGGCGATATTTTCCCCAGAAGTCCAGATTCCAGATCACCGACAGGTTCAGCTCGCCGCCATTGACCCCGTATGCGGGAAATATCTTTGTGACCTTCGCGTTTTGCTCACTGAAAACGTCCGCACCTACGTTCGCCGAGGGGAGTTGGTTGGAGCGGGTGATGCCGACTTGCGCCTGGGCTTCGAGCACGCGGGCGGCGGCGATGCGCACGTCATAATTTTGCGCAATGGCGGTGTGGATCAACTGTGCGAGCACCGGATCCTGATAGACCTGCCACCATTGCTCGTTGCCCAGCGACGACCCTTGGGCGGCCGGTTGTGGAGCGGGTGCACGATATTCCTGCGGGACATCCACAGTCGGCCGCTTGTATTTCGGCCCCATCATGCAACCGGCCTCCAGAACCAGGACGGCTAGAATTCCCAAGCGTGCAGTTTTCTTCATAACTTAGTCCCCCTGACCGGGCGCTTCGGCGGGCGTGAGTGGCAATGGTCTCCGTCGCTCAGCGCCGGAGATCTTCTCAACCACATAGAAGATCGCGGGAACAAAGAATCTGCCGATAAACGTTTCCGCCACCATGCCGCCAATTACCGCCGTGCCCATGATCTGGCGTGCTACCGAGCCTGCTCCGGAAGCTGTCCAGAGCGGCACGCAGCCGAGAATAAAGGCGAGCGCGGTCATCATGAGGGGCCGGAAGCGAAGCCTCGCCGCGGAAAGTGCCGCATCGACGATGGACATACCGCGTTCGTAGTCCTCCTTGGCAAACGCGACGATCAGAATCGAGTTTTTCGCAGCCAGGCCGATGAGCATCACCAGGCCGATCTGGGCGTAGACATCGTTCTCAATTTGAACCATGTACGCCGGCAGAAAGAAACTGAGCACGACTCGACGCAGCCAGAGCGCAGCTAGGGCGCCGAATACGGCGACTGGCGTGCTGAGCAGCACGCTAAAAGGCACGGTCCAGCTTTCATAGAGCGCTGCCAGAATCAGAAACACGAACAGAATTGAGAATCCGAAGATGACGGACGGCGGCACTCCCTCACGTGCTTTTTGCTCCTGATAAGACATTCCGATGTAGTCGAAGCCCATTTCGCGGGGCATGGTTTGCTTGAAAACATCTTCCAGGGCCGCCGTTGCCTGATCCGAGCTGTAACCGGGGGCCGCACTAGCGTTGATCTGTGCCGACCTGTACTCGTTGTAACGCATGGTGAACTCAGGACCGGAACGGTTCTCGAATTTTGCCAGGGCGGAAAGCGGCACCGTCTGCCCTTGTCCGTTGCGGACATAGAATTGGCCAAGATCATCGGTTGTCGACCGGTACGGTGCTTCGGCCTCCACATAAACCTGCCAGGTGCGGCCGAAATCGTTGTAGTAGTTGACGAACAATCCGCCCATGTAGGCCTGAATGGTGTTGTAGACATCCGTCAACGCCACGCCTTGCTTCAACACTTTGTCCCGGTCCACATTAATGAACTGTTCGGGCACACTCGGAATAAACGTGGTAGAGATCATTCCAAGCTCAGGGCGCTTGCGGGCGGCTGCGAGGAACCTGGTCAGGTTATCGGCAAGAAACTTGACATCTTTGCCGGCACGATCCTCGAGGGCGAACGTAACGCCGCCAGCAGTGCCTACTCCCGGTATCGCTGGGGGTGAGAAACTGAAAACCGTTCCTTCCGGCAGCTTCCTGAGTTCCTGGTTCAGACCCGCTTTGATGGCTTGATATTGTTCCGCCTGCTCTTTTCGTCCATCCCAGGGTTTCAGAGTTACAAAGAAGAACGCGTTATACGTAGTCCGGACGTAGCTCAGCAAACTAAAGCCCACAACGCTTGTCGTGTACTGAACGCCTGGCGTGTTTGCCAGAATGTCCTCCACGTGTTTTGCAGCTGCGCTTGTACGTTCCAGCGACGCCGAATTGGGCAGCTGCATGTTGATATACAGGTAGCCTTGGTCTTCGTCGGGCAGGAAGCTGGTGGGCAGATGTTTGCTAAAGAACCACGCTGCAATGCCGGCGACCGCAAGCAGCAACATCACCACACCGGCCTTGCGAATCAGGTCTCCCGACCAGCGGACAAAACTATCGGTGGACCGCTCAAAGTATGTGTTGAACCAGTGAAAGAACTTTCCCAGCGGTCCGCGGGTCTGCTTTTTGGGCTGGAGCAGTAGCGATGCCAGCGCCGGGCTGAGCGTCAGGGCGTTAAACGCCGACAGCATCACGGAGATCGCGATGGTCAGGGCGAATTGCTGATACAACCTGCCAGTGATGCCAGGAATGAAGGCGGTTGGCACGAACACGGAGGCCAAGACTAGCGCGATACCGACGACAGGGCCGGAAAGTTCTTCCATGGCTTTTCGGGCCGCATCCTTCGGAGCCAAGCCTTCCTCGATGTGGTGCTGCACTCCTTCGACAACCACGATGGCGTCATCAACCACTAGTCCGATGGCGAGCACCAATCCGAACATCGAAAGCGTGTTGATCGAGAAGCCGACCAATGGGAAGAGAACGAAGGTTCCCACCAACGAGACAGGTACTGCCAGCATGGGAATCAGGGTGGCGCGCCAGTCTTGCAGGAAGAGATAGACCACAAAAATTACCAGCACAACCGCGATCACGAGGGTCTCGAGGATCTCTTTCATGCCTTCTGTGACTGGGAGTGTCTGGTCGAGTGAAATCGTGTAGTCGATGTCTTGCGGGAAGCGCTGCTTCATTTGCGCCATGAGCTTGCGGACACCCTCGACCGCTTGAACCGCGTTGGTTCCGGGTAACTGGTAGACGGCAATGACGGCGCTGGGCTTGCCATTCAGACGAGCCATCAAGCTGTAGTCCTGCGTGCCCAGCTCGACTCGGGCCACGTCGCTGACGCGAACGGTCCCGCCATTCGGTGCTTCGCGCACGATCACGTTGCCGAACTGTTCCGGTGAAGTCAGGCGGCCTTGAGCCAGTACGGCATAGGTGAATTGCTGGTTACTCTGAGCCGGCTCGCCACCGACCTGGCCCGCCGGATTCACAGTGTTCTGGGCCTGAAGCGCGTTAGCAATGTCCGTGACGGTGATGCCGAGCTTGGCCATTTGGTCAGGCTTCACCCACAGCCTCATGGCATACTGCCCGGAGCCGAACACCTGGGTTTGGCCAATGCCGTATAACCGTGCGATGGGATCGTTGAGGTTGATGTAGGCGTAATTAGCCAGATAGTTCGAATCATGGGTGCCGTGCGGCGAAGACAGCGCAACCAGCATGAGTGGAGCTGTGGTTGACTTCTTCAACGTGATTCCGTAATTGTTCACCTCCGGCGGCAACTGACCGTTGGCCAACTGCTGGCGCGACTGCGTCAGGATCAGATCCATGTTCGGATCAGTCTTGAGATCGAAATCCACGAGCAACGTCGTTTGCTGGTTCGCGGTGGCATTTAGCGAGTACATGTAGTTCATGTTGTCCACGCCGCTGACTTGCTGTTCGATGGGTGTGGCGACAGCTTGCTCGAGGGTCTGCGCGTCCGCACCGGGGTAGGTGGCCTGCAACCTAATCTCGGGTGGAGCGATGTTTGGGAACTGGGCCACGGGCAAGGTCGCGATTGAGATCGCGCCGACTATGACTGTAAGAATCGCAATCACGATCGCGACGATGGGCCGTCGAATGAAAAAATTCGCCATGGCTTAGCGCTCCTCTGTTTCTTTGTACGGCGTGGGATTCACCACTTCGCCTTCTTTTGCCTTGTCTGCGCCAACCGCCACAACGCGTTCTCCCGGCTTCAGCCCGGATGTGATCACCCAAAGCGTGCCGACTCTCGGCCCTACCTCTACGGTACGGAGCTGCGTTCGCTTATCGGCGCCGACCACAGTGACCTGATACGTTCCTTGCTGCTGATTCACTGCCGCCTGCGGCACCAGCAGTGCTCCATCAATGTTTCCGGTTGGCGCCTGAACGCGCGCGTACTGGCCGGGTCGCAACAGATTTCTGGAGTTGGGGAACTCGCCCACGATCTGAATGGTTCCGGTCTGCACGTTCACTTGACGGTCGGCGAAAATAATCTTGCCGGGACGTGGGTAGGTACTCCCGTCAGCCAGGGTCAACTGCAACGGGATTCGCGAAGCGTGCGTGATGAAGTCCACGCTCCCCGGACCGCCGCCGTCCGCCATGCGCAGATACTCCTGTTCGCTCATAGGGAAATAGACCTTGATCGGATTCACCTGGGAAACCGCGGTGAGCACGGTAGACTGACTCACCAGGTTGCCCACCTGCACGGTGGTGATGCCCGCAATCCCATCGATCAGCGAAAGGACTTTCGTGTAGCCCAAATTGATCGCAGCCTGCTCGACCGCCGCCTCGCCGGCCTCGACTGCCGCTTTCGCCCCACGGAGCGCCTGCGTATCGGTGTCGAGTTGACTCTGGGGGATGGCGTGAGCTTCCGCTTCCGGAATGTCACGCTTCACGTTCAGTTCGGCGTTCGCCATCTGCGCCTCAGCCTGCGCCAATTGTCCTCTGGCTTGATCAAGCACAGCTTGAAATGGACGCGGATCAATCTCAAAGAGGAGCTGGTTCTTTTTGACGAATGCTCCTTCGTGATAATCCTGCCGAATCAGGTAGCCGCTCACCTGAGGCTGAATCTGTGCGTTGACGAATCCATCGAGCGTTCCTACCCACACGCCCTGAACCCGCACGTCTTTTTGAATAACCGGTGCGACTTCGACCACCGGTGCAGGGGGCGGAGCGGCGGCTCCCACCTTGCCGTTGCTGCAACCCAGCGCATTCACCAACAAAACCGCGGCAACTAGGCCTATAGATACCTGTCTCATGTGATAGTTCCACCCTTAATCAGGCGACTGGCTAGCCGCTGAATTTCTTCTTTGCGGGGCTGCTCAGTGGGGAAAGCCGTACCGATCTGTGCGACCTTCTACCTATGCGATTCAGGCAATGCGGATGCCAAACCCAGGCGTCTCCAGGCGTCTCTAAAGAGGTGAGATTTCAGCACCGGATGGAAGGCAGCAGTGTTGCCCGTCGAGAGTGTCGAAAACAATTTCGACAGTTCGAGCGTGGAATGAGGTTTTTTTTCATGACCCGAAGGGGCAATGTCGTGAATGTTGACACTGTCGAGACTACGCCGACCATCGACAACCCGGAGGACCATCCAACGGCCTGCGGGGACTCTCGGTTTAAGCCCTTGATAAGACTGCAGCAAGCCGGGCCATGCCGCGGCGCCAGCGGTCTGGCAACGTAGGTGCTTGAGTTCGATGGAAGGCGAACGACGTTGAGCCAAGCCATCAGCTCGCGCTCGTTAAACGCAAGATCGAGGGAATGACCGTTTATGGTATATGAACAGTACGACTTTGCCCGCAATCCAATCGTTGCGAATCAGGTATTTTTCTTAGAATCTAAATGTAGTCGCTGCGATTTTTCAGTTCTGGCACGTTCGCTCGAAGAACTTCTACAAGAAGAAAAGCGCCATCGGGCGCTATGCAGGCTGACGCGCGCCACTTAATAGCGCGGCCCCGGTACATTCGCTGCCTGCGGCGCAGATGGAGATCGCTTTGCAATGTCAACCGGGAAGACGCAATTCGAATGAAATCGGATTGTGATCAGAAGCTGTCACGGATCTGTGATTTGCCAGCGTCGGCCTCACCCGGGCCTCGAACAAATGCCCAGGCGATGTTGCGTGCTCCCGATGCGCGAGTATTGGACGTGGCCGTGGCCTGTGGCTTCAAGACCCAGCAGCACTTTGCACAGGTCTTTCGTGACGTCTGAGGAGTTAGCCCGACAGAGTATCGCCAGGATCTTGTCGGCTCCGAAGCGACTTGCGCGTCGGAAACCTGCTCCGAAGATACGCCACGCCTGGTGATTTGTGGTTCGCAGCCAGAACTTCACTCTCACGGGTTGCTGTTCACTTCCTTGTTAACGTCCAGCCCTGTCCGGAATTTGTAACTCATCGCTCGTTGCACCCGCCTCAGCACTGTGTCCTCCGTCAACAATTCTGACTCGGCCACGCCGTAGCTCATTCGAACTCTCGTCGTCGTTCCCTCAAGACAAACCCCAGACTCAGGTATAAGTCGTTGGAGTTCTCTCGGGGAGCATGAATTTAGCAGGATTCCGACCATCCCAGCAGAAATTCGCTCGGCGCGGATCGTAGGTTTGCTCTCTGCCGTCCTGCAGTTCGACTGTAGTTCGACTGTCAGCCGGTTGTTCGGCGCGTCGATGCTCTTCATCTGTACGTACGCGCTTTTTCCAATGCCGGTCTCCTTCGATGCGCGCGAATAGCGCAGCACGTCCCCCACCTGATAGCGCTCGGCCCCCAAGTGCGGTCCGCGCCGGTGAGGTCTTGGCACGGCACTAGCGTCCTAATGCGGTGCTCCTTGTTGCCCATTAGATTCGTGTCCAGGGTCTCCTTCCGATTGTGGGATGGCAAAATCAGCGGGTGTCCCTGCCCCAAAAATCGTATTGTTTCGCACGTTGGCGCGGTCCACAGGCAGACACCGTTCCATAGAAGTTCCCGTCGCTGCCTTGCACTAAGGGGCCCTTGCTACGCGGTCGTCTGTAGTTCGAATTCGGTCGCGAGAAGAATCCCCGCATGGTGTGAGGCAGCGAAATCGGTATCAAGCGCCCACCGCTTCGCTTGCCCTTGTTGATTTATACTGCGCGGGTTCCCTTGATATCGGCAGGCCGGAAAATACACAGGGAGCGTTCGTGCTTAAGGAGAAGGAGGAAGATCGAATGCCCAAGAGTGTGCTTGTGCAGACTACAGTCTTGCTGATTCTGCTTTCTTCGGTTGCTCACGCTCAGACCAAGCCCCGCGCCCGCGATTTGGGCGTTCCCTTTGACGGTACGCCCGGTGCGTTCAATGCCATTACCGACGTCAAAGGCGTCGAGGTTGGTCACACCACGCTCATCTCTGGCTCTGGGAAGCTCAAAGTTGGCGAAGGACCGGTGCGCACGGGCGTCACCGCGGTTCTCCCCCGGGGCAAAGACTCCCTCGACCCTGTGTTCGGAGCCTGGTTCTCGCTGAACGGGAATGGCGAAATGACCGGAACGACGTGGCTCGAAGAATCCGGTTTTCTCGACGGGCCGGTGATGATCACCAACACGCACAGCGTGGGAGTAGTGCGCGATGCCGTCATCGCCTGGCGCCTGAAGAAAGCTCCCCCCGACCAGGATGGCTATTCGTGGTCGCTGCCGGTGGTCGCAGAGACTGCTGATGATGACTTAAACGACATGAACGGATTCCACGTAAAGCCGGAGCACGCCTTCCAAGCTCTCGACACGGCCCACGGTGGACCGATTGAGGAAGGAAACGTCGGCGGCGGCACTGGGATGATCTGCAATGAATTCAAAGGCGGGATCGGAAGCGCATCGCGCGTGCTAGACGCAAAGCACGGTAGTTACACCGTCGGTGTGCTGGTGCAGTGCAACTATGGCTGGCGAAGTCAGTTGCGTATTGCCGGGGTTCCCGTGGGCCGGGAAATTCCGGACCACACCGTTCGCGACAACGATGTCGGCTCTATCATCGTCGTGGTGGCGACGGATGCGCCATTGATCCCGACCCAACTGAAGCGAGTCGTCCGGCGCGTCTCGCTTGGCTTGGGCAGGAACGGGAGTTTCTCCGGGGATGGCTCGGGAGACATTTTCATCGCGTTTTCAACCGCCAATCCTGGGGCTGCGAGTTCGAAAGGCATCCGTCAACTCACAATGCTTCCCAACGAGAGCCTTAACCCGCTCTTCCTGGCTACCGTGCAGGCCACTGAAGAGGCGGTGATCAATGCCATGGTGGCGGCGGAGACGATGAAAGGCATCAATGACTTCGAGGTCATCGCCTTACCTCACGACAAGCTGCGGGAGGCTTTGAAGAAGTACAGCCGGCTGGCGAAATAACCGCGACCTAGGAAGGTTCCAGTCCCGTGCGATCATCCCGAGATTGCGATGGCGTCCCTGAAGCGATGCAGGTGCTCAATACTGAATTCATCTAGGTAACCATGCGAATCCAAACGCAACTCCTAGCGACATGCCGCACAAGCAATACAGGGGCGCTCATCGGCCGGAGGTGATTCGGGTTATTGTGGGGAAGATGGTGCCGGCGAGTGGCACTTGTTAAGCCGATTTCTTCATCTGTGAAGGGAACTCGATAATCTTCCCACGCCGTTCAGGGGAAACCCATTTCACCTTTTTTCGGAAGTTGTTCGGTATGTAAAACTCGATTACTTTTGCCATCGTCGTCCCTGCGTTCTCTTCTAAGCCGCTTTCGGTCGTATGAACTATTGGAGTAGCACAAGTCAAGTTGGGATGCGACGCAGGTGTCTCGAAATTGTCAAATGATTGTTTGCAAACTTAGCGTAGCGATGTGTGATGACGTGAACGGCCCTTGGCGAGGTGCCAATGGAGGCAGGGATTGCAAGCTACATTGGACGCTCAAAGAAGTGGTTGGTCACATGGGAACATAGGCTCGACTTTTGGCCCACGTTCAAGGGAACCTTTGCAGCGCATGAGTGGGCCATCTATCCGTTATTTCTGCTTTTGGTAGCCATTTTCTTTTTGCTGCTGCCCCGGGCGTGTCGTCACCCGTGATTGCCTTGGCTGATGAAGCCAGGCCGCCTATGTTACCGATTTCTTGGCGTTGGCGGTTGCGTCAGCTTCATTCCAAGTTGCAACAGTTTCTTGCCTTCAATCTTCCGCTCCAGCTTGATCAGTCGACGATTTGCCTCGTGGGGAGCTGCAGGTTGCGATAGAGAATGATTCATGATGGCCCTCGAATGAAATTTCTCCCAAGGCCAGCCTCAGCGCGACCCTTTGTGCAATCGCCGCTCGCCAAGTCAAAGGCAGCGCACTGAAGAGGCTCCGGCCCGAGGCGGTGTGAAACAGAGCCAAAGGCTGTCACGTTTCCTGCGTGTTGGGCTGGAGGATTACTATTTATTGTTCGCCTTGTGAGGGTTTCATGCCTGGTAAACCTCACCGCGAAAGTCCCATCGAACACATCTACCTCGAAGTCACGGGCCGCAAGATGCCGCTAGCCATCAAGCGTGTCCTGTTACGCAACCGCAAGTTAAAGGTCAATGAGTGATTTTGCGAAAATTGTGGCGGCTTGAGACCTGAAAAGGACTCCTGCTTAACGTCTCCAGTTTCTCTGTTATATTCAACCGGTGTTTTCCTTTCACTTCGTTTGAGTGCGTGCGTTGCATTTTCCACTTTCGCCCAGACTCAAACCAAACCGACAACTTCAGAATCTGTTCAGAAGCAGGCTCCCATGACCCAGTATGCCAGTGGACCATTCGACGTGAAATTGATTCCACAAAAGCCGGACAGCGATGTAGCACAATCGGCGAACTTTGGCCGGATGTCCATCGACAAGCTTTTTCATGGCGATCTCGAGGCCACGAGCAAGGGCGAAATGATCGCCGCGCAGACCGAGGTCAAGGGCTCCGCAGGTTACGTCGCGATGGAGCGTGTGACCGGCACGCTCAAAGGACGCAAGGGCAGCTTTGTTCTACAACATAGCGCCACCATGAACCGTGGCGTCCCGGAGCTATCCATAACAGTCGTGCCGGACTGTGGCACCGACGAACTAATCGGGCTCGCCGGAAAGATGAACATTATCATTGCCGACGGAAAGCACTCGTACGAATTCAACTACACGCTTGCCGACAAACCGTAGCCTTGGGCATTCTGCCAGTGTATTTGCGTTCATGGACCACAGCGAGCCTAATCTCCATTTATCGACGCATAGATGAAGTGGGTAAACTGGAAATCCTCAACGGAAAGCCAAGTGGGGGGCGTCTGGAAGAGTTTACGTAACCAGGCGTGGCCGTTGAAAACCCCCACTTTTTGAAAAATTGCCCCTGCCGAAGGATAGAAAATGTCCACCAAAATCGAGAAAGGTGCGGGCATCGCTCGATGCGGCATTACTGCGGGGTGCGGATGGGCCGAGCGCCAGATCTCTTGCAGCGGCTTAGCTCGCCTCCCGACGCCCGCACTTGTGCCGGGCAAATTGTCGCAGAATATGTTTCTCTGCCAGGTCAGCAAGGTTGCGAAAATAGGCCGGGGCTTCGAATTGCATATCACAAACCTCGCACCTTCCTCGCGCTGGCACCCCGTCGATATGCTTCACGATCCGAAGAGGTCGCGTTCCCACGGTTCGTGCCCTTGTCTCCTCAAGAATTTTCCCTTCACATGCATGACGGGCGAATCTTTCCCGAAGAAACTGAGCTGCGGCTTGCGGCTGCGGCATGAGTTCGTGGGGAGTGAAAAATTTCATTTTGCACTTGGCACAACCCGCTAGGGACGGAGTCTTGCCCACGTACTGAAGGAACACCAGTTGGAGATCGTCCATACCATCATCCAGTTTGGCATCGCTATCGCGGCTGCGCCATACAGCGTTTCACGCAGAACCCGCGGGCCCGTAGTGGTGCCAGGGAGGCACCGGTCAGGGTACTGGTTCTAGGATTTCGTCCCATAATTCGATAGCAACCCTTGCGCAGGGAGAAAGAGTATGAACACAGATTTGATTACGGAGAGAACCACGGAAATGTCGCCACGTTTCCAGGCAAGGTTAGCCGGTGCTATTGCCTGGATCACCACAACGTCAGCATTCGCCATTTTGTTCGCGCCAAGCCGTCGACGCCGCAGCGACTGCGCATAACATCCTCAGGCACGAGCTGTTATATCGGCTGGGCTTTCTAGGCGACGTTCTCGCCCTGCTGTATATCCTTTATACGCTTCTGCTATACAGCTTATTTAGACCGGTGAGCAGGAGCCTCTCTTTGCCTGCCGCGGTCTTCAGTTTAGTGGGATGCGCCGTTCAGGCTGTTCTCCTCCTCTTTCTTCTCGCCCCTTTGCACGTCCTGAAACATGCCCATCCCTTCAGCGCATTTACTGCGTAGCAGTCTCAGGACCTAGCGCTCGCCTTTCTTGAATTGCATGCGCAGGTCGCCTTCGTTCCAGGCCCGTCTGGAGCTCTACATTCTGGTGCCCGGCGCGGCGGAACTGTCGCTGCCCCTGTGGCTGATCGTGGTCGGCGTGAACGTTGAACGATGGAAGGAGCAGGCGAACCGCACGGGTGTAAGCCAGTGTTAACGACCTTCTGCGAACTGATCAAGCCAGGAAAAATAAACCCGGTGATCGACAGACGCCAGCCGTTAACACAAACCGCCGCCGTCGCTTACGTAGAAGAAGGACACGCCCGGGGGGAGGAGACGCTGTGAGAACAAGCAGATAAGCTCAAATCCGTGTCACACGTAATCCCGCCGCATGGGGAACAGTAACGGAGCACTTGCCCTGCTTGAGCGATTCGGTCTTCGTTGACGTTGTGATGTGCGCTTCGCGGCTGTCTAGTGCCGCTGCGTGTAATGTCTCGGTTTGCACCACTCCACTCGCCTCGCTACCAAAGTCGAGTTCCACCTCAAGGTCTGCTGCCGCGTCCTTATTCAGAATGATCACGGATGTGTGCCCGTCTGGCAGTTTCGCGGCATACGCCGTTGCATTGACTTCCGCAGCCTGCAGCTTCCCTGAGAACTCGGTGTTCAACACTGTTCCGCCGCTGAACGAACCCGCAAACTTGAGCCCATATGCGACCGGCTCCGGCACATAGTCCGAGCCAAATGTCCCAATAGGTGTATAGAAAGGATGCGGATGCGCGGCAATCTGTACGGGAGTCTCGCCCTTCGCTTCGAGAAGCGTGTCACCGGGAAGAGATCCACCAACGGAATTGGCCACAGATTTGCCAGTACCACCGTGCAGATTGACACCAGAATAGTTATTACTAGCCAGAACAAGCGAATAGTCGGCCGACCAAAGCGCAGCGGCAAACACATCGGAGACACCAGGCTTGCCTCCGCGATAGCAAGTGTTGCCTTCGGTCATGCGTACTCGCGCACCCATCTTGCTGGCTGCGGCCGATGCGATATTCGCCGTGTTCTGCACCTTTTGCATCGTCGCCGGTTTCAGCAAGTTCGGAATGTTGACCTCGGGGTTCGTTGCCGGGCCGCCAAAATAATAATGATGAGACAGGGTCGTTACGCGGGGCGGGGCCTGTATGGAAGGCCATTGATCCGCAATCTCAGTCAGCCATGACACAGCGCCGGCAACGTCAGGCATGCCGAACTTTGCGGCCGGCACGCTAGCTGCGATAGCCCGCGACAGCGAGAGCCATTCTTGCAGGTACGTCTTGGCAGACCATGTTTTCGGATCGCGCAGGTGCCGGTCAAATAGATCCGTCTCGTTTCCGATCTGGAAATACTGGAGGCGGTCGCCCAGCGTCTCGGCTACAAAGATCGCTTCCTCGGCGGCGCGTCCCGGTGTATTCGTGCCCATCCCGATGCCGTACACGCAAGTCCAACCAGCGGCTTCGAGGAACTCCGCCAGGTTTCTGACTGCCTCGACCGTCACGGCGTAGTACTGCGCTTTCGGCTCGCCCACGACCTCACGCACTTGAGGATGCTCTGGTTCGGGAAAGTCAGGCTTAGGTTTCCAGTAAGCAAACTCGCTAGTGTTGCCGCCAAGGCGCAGAACGCCAGTTGACGAGAGTGCTTTGAACTCGCGAATCAAGCCGCTGTTCTGCGCCGAAAAAAAACTTGGATCCGCGAGTTGCTGCACCTCATACGACAGGCCGACAAAGTCGATCGGCATATGCGGACCAGTCGCATCCTTGGGGATGCTGAGGGCAACCCGGACCTTGCTTTGGCCCTGCGCGTGAAGACGTGCTGCAGCCATGGTGTAGGCTGCGGCGGCAAGAAACCTCCGTCGTGTGAGCATCGGATCTCTCGATTCTTTTTTACTGCTGGCCTAGAGCGCCCGCGTTTTTTGGTGAGGTTAACCCGTGGACTCGGCCAAAGGCAAGTCGGCTGTGTGGTGATGAATCGCGTTTACTCTGTGGATGACGTCCTCTCCGGAACCAGGAAACGAGTATTCAGAGGTAGCATAGTCCGGCGGATGGGCAGGCGAACCTGTCACGCTAAACTCGACTCGATTAACCCTTATTGACTGCTCGCACCTCTGGCAAGCGCTGTACCTCAGCAATAAAATTTGCGAGCAAGGTAGAGGTGTTGTCCCTTCTCCACGCGAGAGCCAGCGGCAGAGGCATAGTCAAATCGACCACGGGTAAGATGACAACGCTTTCAGGGGACCGCCAGCGTGCGGTTCCAACGACCCATCCGACGCCCAAACCGCTCGACACGAGACTTAGGATTGTTGCCTCGTTCAGTCCCTCCTGAACGATACGGGGAGACTTTAAACCGCCGCGATAACATTCGTGCATCAGACGGTCGTAGAACGCTGGGTTTGCCCACCTCGGAAACCAGACAAACGGTACATCCGTGAGGTCCCGAAGGCGGAGTTTCTTGAGCTTGGTGAGAGCATGTCTTTTTGGAGCGGCCAGCTCAACATGGTGTATGGCGACGGGAAACTGGTCCAATTCCAGATCGGATTTTGGCATGAAATTGACGAACCCTGCATCCAAACGGCCGGATCTTATAGCTTCTAACTGTTCCAAACTCGCCGCTGGTTGAAGTTGCAGTTCCGCATCGGGTTGCTGTTCCCGGAATCGTCGGAAGGAATCCGGAACAACGCCGCGCCAGGACGCATTCTCGGCGAACCCGACGCGCAGCGTCCCTGAAAGACCGCGAGCCACGCGGCCAGCGCGCCCAGCCGCTTCGTTTACCTCTTGAAGGATGCGCCTCGCGTCCTGCAGGAATTGCTTGCCGGCTGCAGTCAACTTCACACCACGCGGGAGGCGTTCGAAAAGTTTGAAGCCAACTTCCGCCTCCAAATCCTGAATCTGGCGGGATAGTGCCGGCTGAGCGATGCGCAGCCTGCTCGCCGCGCGCCCGTAATGCTGTTCCTCGCCGACCGCCACGAAATATCTCAGATGCCGCAACTCCATTCTGATACTTTATCGCGATTGGTCTGATAGTAAAGATGTTTTGGACCTATTAGATAATCTTTGTCAGATTCACGGAGGTGAAGCGCGGAAAGAAGAAACCAAAGGGCAAACCGATTCGGGAAAACGGCCGACCTCGAAGCTGGAAAGCGCCAGCTCATGGTTCCTCTCCCGGCTGCTTGGAACACCAGGTTGGTTCGAAGGCAACTGCTAGGAGGCCACACATGAAGGCACTCGTACTTAACGCACTCGGTCGTGGCTTCGATTTTGAGGAAGTGGACATCGCTGCGCCGATCGGGCGCGAAGTCCTCGTCAACGTGCAAGCCTCAGGCCTGTGTCACACCGACCTGCTTTTCGCTACTCACGATATCGTTCCAACGCCGGCGGTGCTTGGTCACGAGGTTGCGGGGATAGTGGCTGCAGTGGGGCCGGACGTCGCGCAACTCCGAGTCGGAGATCACGTCGTAGGTTCTCTAGCGCAGTCGTGCGGAGCGTGCGCTCGATGTCTATCGGGCCGCTCTTTCCAGTGTACACATCCGGAATCGACGCTGCGCCGACCGTCCGATGCCCCGCGTCTTAGCCGCAATGGGGCTGGCTTGTTTCAGGGCTTCGGGCTGGGCGGCTTCGCCGAACGCGCGCTTATCCACGAGAACCAGCTTGCCGTCGTACCCAAGGAGCTTCCGTTCGCTCAAGCTGCGCTGCTCGGCTGCGGAGTTGTAACCGGCGCCGGTTCCGTCTTGAACAGC
>Ga0210401_10001640_pt1 | contig 25532 bp, 22 predicted proteins | sample IncBWH32MmetaG_FD_150866 | JGI IMG/M metagenome (GOLD analysis project Ga0210401, IMG submission 150866) | Forest soil microbial communities from Barre Woods Harvard Forest LTER site, Petersham, Massachusetts, United States - Inc-BW-H-32-M | ecosystem: Environmental > Terrestrial > Soil >... | reverse complement strand
AAGGAGCTGGACGGCAGGATCTATGGGATCGAGCCGGGCAACGACGGCAATGCGCTGATCCAGAAGATGATCGACGCCAACCAATTCGGCCTGGCCGGGTTCAAGATGATCGAATCGAGCGAAGCGGGCATGCTGATCGAGGTGCAGCGCGCGATCGACCGCCACAGGTTCATCGTGTTTCTCGGGTGGGAGCCGCATCCGATGAACGAACGCTTCAAGATGGCCTACCTCGCCGGCGGCGACCGCGTGTTTGGACCCAACTACGGGGGCGCGGCCGTGTACACGGCGGTGGCCAACGGATACCTGCAGCGATGCCCCAATGTCGGCGCCCTGATCCGGAACCTGAAGTTCGGGCTGTCGATGGAAAGCCAGGTGATGGCGCCGATCCTGCAGAAGCGCGACCCGGTCGCGTCCGCGGCGGACTGGCTGCGCGCCAACCCCGCCGTGCTGGCCGATTGGCTCAAGGGCGTGCAGACGTTCGACGGCAAGGACGGCGCCGGCGCGGTGCGCGCCTATCTCGGAAATCACTGAAGGGGTTCGTTTCTTGGCTATCAGCGTCTTGGAGCTGTTCAGGATCGGCATCGGGCCGTCCAGCTCGCACACGGTCGGCCCGATGCGCGCGGCGCGCCAGTTCGCCCTCGGCCTGCGCGAATCGGGACTGCTCGCGGCCACTCGCGCGGTCCGGGCTCAGCTGTACGGCTCGCTCGGCGCGACCGGGCGCGGACACGGATCCGACAAGGCCGTGATGCTGGGCCTGGAAGGCGAGCAACCGGAGGACATCGATCCGGACACGATCGAGGCCCGGCTGGCCGAGATCCGCGCGCGCGGCACGGTGCGCCTGCTGGGCGAGTACCCGATCCCTTTTGCGGAGCGTGAGCACCTGGTGTTCCATCGCCGCGAGAGCCTGCCGTTTCACCCCAACGGGATGAGCTTTGCCGCGCTGGGAGCAGCCGGCGAAGAGCTGGTGCGCAAGCAGTACTACTCGGTCGGCGGCGGCTTCGTGGTCGACGAACGTGCCGCTGGCGCCGACCGGATCCGCGAGGACGATCGGCCGCTCGCGCATCCGTTCGGCTCCGGGGCCGAGCTGCTGCAGCGATGCCGCGGCGCGGGCCTTTCGATCAGCGGCTTGATGCTGCAGAACGAAACGGCATGGCGGCCTGAATCGCAGACGCGCGCGCAGCTCGCGCAGATCTGGCAGGCAATGCAGGACTGCGTGCGGCGCGGCTGCAGCCGCGAAGGCCTGCTGCCGGGCGCGATCAAGGTGCGCCGTCGCGCGGCCGAGCTGCACCGCAAGCTGTCGGCCGCACCGGAAGCGGCGCTGCGCGATCCGCTGACGATCCTGGACTGGGTGAACCTGTACGCGCTGGCGGTCAACGAGGAAAACGCGGCCGGCGGCCGGGTGGTGACCGCGCCCACCAACGGGGCCGCTGGAATCATTCCGGCCGTGTTGCATTACTACGATCGCTTCGTCCCCGCGGCCGACGCCGACGGGACGGTGCGCTTCCTGCTCACCGCGGGCGCGATCGGCATCCTGTACAAGCAGAACGCGTCGATCTCGGGCGCCGAGGTCGGCTGCCAGGGGGAAGTCGGCGTGGCCTGCTCGATGGCGGCCGGGGCCCTGGCCGAGGTGCTGGGTGGCACGCCCGAGCAGGTCGAGAACGCGGCCGAAATCGGCATGGAGCACAACCTCGGACTGACCTGCGACCCGGTGGGCGGGCTGGTGCAGGTGCCGTGCATCGAGCGCAATGCGATGGGCGCGGTCAAGGCGATCAACGCCGCGCGCATGGCGCTGCGCGGCGATGGAACGCATTTCGTGTCGCTCGACAAGGTGATCAAGACCATGCGCGACACCGGCGCCGACATGAAGGACAAGTACAAGGAAACCTCGCGCGGCGGCCTGGCGGTCAACGTGATCGAGTGCTGACGGCGGCTCTCGTGACGAGTCGGTATTCGATCCTGTCGCTGGCCCGCAATGCGCTGACCGGCCACCGCGACTGGCCACAGGCCTGGCGCAGTCCGCCGCCGAAGCGCCAGTACGACGTGCTGATCGTGGGCGGCGGTGGCCACGGGCTGGCCACCGCTTATTACCTGGCCAGCCTGCACGGCATCCGCAACGTGGCGGTGCTGGAGAAGGGCTGGCTGGGCGGCGGCAATACCGCCCGCAACACCACGATCGTGCGCTCCAACTATCTGTGGAACGAGTCCACCCGCCTGTACGAGCACTCGATGAAGCTGTGGGAGGGGCTGTCGCTGCAGCTGAACTTCAACGTGATGTTCAGCCAGCGCGGCGTCCTGAATCTGGGCCACTCGCTGCAGGACATGCGCGACATCACGCGGCGCGTCCATGCGAACCGCCTGAACGGGGTCGACGGCGAGGTACTGGACACGGCGCAGGTCAAACAGCTGGTGCCGATCATCAACGATTCGCCCACGGCGCGCTATCCGATCCTGGGGGCGTCGTTCCAGCCGCGCGCGGGCGTCGCGCGGCACGATGCGGTCGCTTGGGGTTTTGCGCGCGCTGCCGACTCGCTCGGAGTGGACATCATTCAGCAATGCGAGGTCACGGCGATCCGCCGCAATGGCGGCCAGGTGGTGGGCGTGGACACCACGCGCGGACCGATCGATGCGCGCCGGATCGGCGTGGCCGCGGCCGGGCATTCCAGCGTGATCGCCGCGATGGCCGGACTGCGCCTGCCGTTGCAGAGCCACCCCTTGCAGGCGTTCGTATCCGAACCGATCAAGCCGGTACTGAACACGGTCGTGATGTCCAATGCGGTTCACGCTTATATCAGCCAGAGCGACAAAGGCGACCTGGTGATCGGCGCCGGTATCGATGCCTACACCGGCTACGGACAGCGCGGCAGCTTCCATACGATCGAACACGCGGTCGAGGCGATCGTCGAGATGTTCCCGACCTTCTCACGCGTGCGGATGAACCGCCAGTGGGGCGGCATCGTCGACATCTGCCCCGATGCGTGCCCGATCATCGGCACCACGCCCATCCAGGGGTTGTATCTGAATTGCGGCTGGGGCACCGGCGGCTTCAAGGCGACGCCGGGATCCGGCTGGGTGTTTGCCCACACGATCGCGCAGGACCGGCCGCACGAGCTGAACGCGCCGTTTTCTCTGCAGCGGTTCACGACCGGTCATCTGATCGATGAGCACGGCGCGGCGGCGGTCGCCCATTGACGCAACCAGGCTGAACAGATCATGTTGCTGATCGATTGCCCCTGGTGCGGCCCGCGCGAGGACAGCGAATTCACCTATGGAGGTCAGGCCCACATTGAGCGCCCGAGCCCATCGGAGGCGGCCAGCGATGCCGACTGGGGCGACTACCTTTTCATGCGGACCAACCCGCGCGGTCTGCATCGCGAACAGTGGCTGCACTCGGCCGGCTGCCGGCAGTGGTTCAACGTCGAGCGCGACACCGTGACCTACCGGATCGGGCGCGTGTACCGCTGCGGCGAGCCGCCGTCGACCGACCCGCAATGAGCCAGCCGTTCCGCACCGGCGGCGCAACGCTGGTCGATCTCGGCGATCGGCTCGCATTCCGCTTCAACGGGCGCTCGCTGCAGGGCGTGCGCGGCGACACGCTGGCCTCGGCCCTGTTGGCCAACGGCGTGCACCTGGTGGGCCGCAGCTGGAAGTACCACCGGCCGCGCGGCATCCTGTCCGCCGGGGTCGAGGAGCCCAACGCACTCGTTCAGCTGGAGCGGAATGCGCGATCGATCCCGAATGCGCGCGCCACCGAAATCGAGCTGTACCCGGAACTGGACGCTGCGAGCGTGAACTGCTTTCCGGGGCCCGAACGCGACTGGATGGCGATCGCCGGCCTGGCCGCCGGGATGCTGCCGGCGGGTTTCTACTACAAGACGTTCAAGTGGCCTGGCCGCTGGTGGCCCGCCTATGAGCGCTGGATCCGTCGGGCCGCCGGCCTGGGCCGCGCGCCGCAGGCGGCCGACCCGGATACCTACGAGCGCCTGCACGCGCACTGCGATGTGCTGGTGGTCGGAGGCGGTCCGGCGGGGTTGACGGCCGCGTTGGCGGCGGCGCGGCGCGGAGCGCGCGTGATACTGGCCGACGAGCGCGCCCGGCTCGGCGGAAGCCTGCACGCAGCCCGGCAGTCGATCGACGCAGCGCCGGCGCCGCAATGGCTGGCGCGGACGGTGGCCGAGCTCGCCCGGTCGCCCCAGGTGACGCTGCTCGAGCGCAGCACCGTCTTCGGCTACCACGATTACAACCTGCTGACGGTTGCGCAGCGCTGCACCGATCATCTGGCGGCTCTCGCACGCGGCGGCGGTCCGCGCGAGCGCCTGTGGAAGGTGCAGGCGCGCCAGGTCGTGCTCGCCACCGGGGCGCACGAGCGGCCGCTGGTGTTCCGCAACAACGACCGGCCGGGGGTGATGCTGGCGCAGGCCGTGTCGACCTACTTGCACGGATACGGCGTTCGCTGCGGAAGCCGCGCCGTGGTCTTCACCAACAACGATTCGGCCTACCAGACCGCGCTGGACCTGCACGCGGCCGGGGTCACGGTCGCGGCCGTGGTCGATGCCCGTCCACGCGGCGCCGGTGCCATCGGCGATGCGGTGCGCGCGCAGCGCATCGAGGTGATCGCCGGTGCCGTCGTGGTCGACGCGGACGGATCGCTGCGTTTGAGCGGGGTCCAGGTGGCGCCGTACGATGGCCACGCGGTGCAGGGTGCCGCGCGCGCGCTGGCGTGCGACCTGCTGGCAGTCTCGGGCGGATTTTCCCCGGTGGTTCACCTGCACGCGCAATCCGGCGGCCGCCCCCGGTGGGACGAGACGGCCTGCTGCTTCCGGCCGGGGCCCGTGGTGCAGGCCGAGCGTTCGGCCGGCGCCTGCGGCGGGCCCGTGACGCTGCGCGAAGCGCTGCAGCAGGGCTGGCGCGCCGGCCACGAAGCGGCGAGCGCGGCCGGCATGGCCGCCGCGCCTGAAGGCACCGCCCCGGGCGCGCAGCCCGACGCCGCCCGCGAGGAGCCGCTGGCGGCGCTGTGGCAGGTACCGTCGCCAGCGCAAGGCGCCAAGGCGTTCGTGGACTTTCAAAACGACGTAACGGCGGCCGACATCGCCCTGGCCACGCGCGAAGGCTATTCGTCGATCGAGCTGGTCAAGCGCTACACCGCGGTCGGGTTCGGTACCGACCAGGGCAAGCTGGGCAACGTCAATGCGATGGCGATCGCCGCCGCTGCCAGCGGCCGCAGCATCGCCGAAACCGGCACCACCACCTACCGGCCCAACTACACGCCGGTGAGCTTCGGCGCGATCGCCGGGCGCGAGACCGGGCCCCTGTTCGATGCGGAGCGCAAGACGGCGATGCACGAATGGCACGTCGCGCACGGCGCGGCGTTCGAGAACGTTGGGCAATGGAAACGGGCGTGGTACTACCCGCGCCACGGTGAATCGATGCAGCAGGCGGTACAGCGCGAATGCCGGGCGGTGCGCCAGGCCGTGGGCATCATGGACGTGTCGACACTGGGCAAGGTCGATGCGCAGGGTCCGGACGCGGCCGTCTTCCTGGACTGGTTCTACACCGGCTCCTGGCAGGACCTGAAGGTCGGCCGCTGCCGGCTCGGATTGATGTGCGATGAGAACGGCATGGTGATGGACGACGGGGTCGGCGTGCGGCTGGGCGAGCGCCACTTCATGCTGACCACGACCACCGGAGGCGCCGCGCGGGTGCTCGGCTGGATGGAGCGCTGGCGGCAGACCGAATGGCCGCAGTTGCGGGTGCACCTGACCTCGGTCACCGACCAGTGGGCCGCCATCGCTCTGGCAGGACCCCTGAGCCGCCAGGTGCTGCAGGCCGCCGGCACCGACATCGATTGCTCGCGCGAAGCGTTCCCGTTCCTGCACCTGCGCAGCGGCGCCGTGGCCGGGGTGCCCGCACGCGTGATGCGTGTGAGCTTTTCCGGCGAGCTCTGCTATGAGATCTACGTGCCGGCCGATCACGGCCGCGCCGTGTGGGAGGCGCTGGTGCAGGCCGGTGCGCCGCTCGGCATCACGCCGTATGGCACCGAGACGATGCACGTGCTGCGCGCCGAGAAAGGCTACATCATCGTCGGCCAGGATACGGACGGCTCGGTGACGCCGATCGACCTGGGGATGGAGCGCTTCGTGTCGCGCACCAAGGACTTCCTCGGCAGGCGCTCGCTCGCCCGCTCCGACACGAGCCGGGCGGACCGCAAGCAACTGGTCGGCCTGCTGGCCCACGACCCCATACGCCTTCTCCCCGAGGGCGGCCAGATCGTGAAGGCGCCGGGCGGCGCACCGCCCGTGCCGATGGAAGGTCACGTCACATCCAGCTACGCCAGCGCCACCCTGGGACGTTCGATCGCGCTGGCGCTGGTGAAGTCCGGCCGCTCGCGCCTGGGCCAGACCGTGTTCGTCACGGTGGGCGATGGTTCGCTGGCACCGGCGCGGATTACCGAGCCGGTTTTCTACGACCCGCAGGGAGCCCGGCAACGTGTCTGAAGCCTTGCCAGCGCGGAGCCCGCTCGCGGCCCGGATCGATGCAGGGGGCCTGGTGCGATTCGTGGCGCCGGGCGTGCGCCTGCAGGAGCGCGCGTTTCTCGGTCACATCGGCGTACGCTGTGACCCGGCCGATGCCGCCTTGACCGGCGCGCTCGAACGCGCGCTCGGCTGCAGCCTGCCGCGCGCACCCAACACGTTCCAGGTGGCTGCGGCCGCACACAAAGTGCTGTGGCTCGGCCCCGATGAATGGCTCATCGTCGCCCCGGAAGGCCGTCAGGGCGCGCTGGCGCAGGCGCTGCGGCAGGCGGCGGGCGACGGTTTCGCGGCGGTGGTCGAGCTCGGATCGGGCCAGACCGTGATCGAGATAGCCGGCGCGCGGGCGCGCGAGGTGATCGCGAAGGGATGTCCGCTGGACCTGCATCCGCGCGCTTTCGGATCGGGGCGCTGCGCGCAGTCGCGGCTGGCCCGGACGCTGGTGACGCTCGTGCAGGTGGACCATGCGCCGACCTTCGAACTGATCGTGCGGCGCAGCTTCGCCGATTATCTGTGGCAGTGGCTGCTGGATGCCTGCCGGCATCCGGTCGAGCCACGCTTTGTGTGAAGGGCAGACGATGACGAAACGATCGGCGGCGGCGCTGTGCGTGTTCGCGCTGGGATTGGGCGCGGCCCCTGGGGTGAGCGTAACGGCGGCGGTAACGCCGGAGCAGGCCGATCACCTGGGCAAGGACCTGACTGCGATCGGAGCCGAGCGCGCCGGCAACCCCGACGGCACGATCCCGGCCTACGAAGGCGGCGAGGCCCCGCTTGCCGGGTGGAGCTGGGGCAAGGTGCGCTCGCGCTATTCGAAGTTCAAGGACGAGCAGCCGCTGTTTTCGATCGACGCGTCCAACGTCGAGCGCTATGCCCCGCATCTGACCGAGGCGCAGATTACGGCCCTGAAGACGGTGCCCGGCTACCGGATGGACATCTACCCATCGCATCGCACCTGCAGCATCGACCCGGCCTATGCCGAGCGAACACGGCAGAACGCGACCGAGGCCCGTATCGGCGCCGACGGGTGGAGCCTGGAGCACGCCAAAACGGCGGGCGTGCCGTTTCCGATTCCGCAGTCCGGCGTGGAAGCGATGTACAACGCGCGCATGCGGCCCCAGGGGATCGGCTACCGGCTGGTCAACGGCAGCACGATCATCAGCCCGCCGCCGGGCAGCCGGGACTTCACCTCGTATGTGTGGAACTTCGAGACGTTCGTGTCGTCGCAAAGCATCGAGAAGCCGGCGGTCGAGTCCGGCGGCGCGGTGGACTTCTATGTTCACTACACCTACATGGAACCGGCGGCGATGCGCGGTCAGGCGTTCATCGGGATCAGCTTCGAGAACAAGGATCCGGAGTCGTACTTCTACTTTCCCGGCCAGCGCCGGGTCCGGCGGCTGCCGAACTACGTGTTCGACGCACCGGTGGTCGGCTATGAGAACCAGTACCTGAACGACGAGCAGCTGATGCTGTGGTCGACGCTGGACCGGTTCGAGTACCGGCTGGTGGGCAAGCAGGAGATCTACCTGCAGAACAACTCGCTCCGGATGCACGACTTCGATGCGAAGCGGGACCAGGTGTTCGGCAAGAATTTCGTCAATCCCGCATACCACCGCTTCGAGCTGCACCGTGCCTGGGTGGTCGACGCGCGGCTCAAGGCGGGTTTCCACCACCTGGTGCCGCACCGCGTCTACTACCTGGACGAAGACAGCTGGAGCATTGCCGCGGTGACCGAATACGACCAGAGCGGCAAGGTGTGGAAGCTGATGGAGTCTTCGCAGATCCCGATCTGGGAACTGGGCGGCAGCTGCGGATACGTGGCCTACACGATCTGGGACCTGAAAGGAGGTCGCTACGTGACCGACTTCAGCGTAATCGGCACCGGGGGCGACGCCAAGTGGATCCGTGCCGGGGATCCCGACGCCAGGGAGCCGCCGTTCAAGGCCGACTTCTACACACCGGAGACGCTCAGAGCCATCTCCGAGCGGTGAGGTCACCGTCTCAGAGGGAGCCGAACACCTTCTGCAAAAGGGAGCTGCCGGTTGCAGCCGGGTTTGCGCGGATCTTCTTTTCTTCGTCGCCGATCATCACGAAGAGTCCGTCCAGCGCCTTGTTCGTCACGTGATGCTCGATGCTCGCGTCCTCCTTGACCAAGCCCAGCGATTGCGCGTTCTGCGCAAGGCCGTCGTACTGTTGCGCAAGCCCGTTTCTACGCGTCACTTTAGTCACGATCGGCAAGAAGCGGCCAGCCAGGGGTGTGCGGGTCTTTGTCTCGAAGTACTGCGTCGCCGAGGTGTCGCCACCGGTCAGAATCGCCTTCGCGTCCTGTACCGACATCGATTTCACGGCGCCCACCAGCAGTTTGCGCGCTTCCGGTACGGCCTGTTCCGCCGCCCGATTGATCGAGACGTGCAGATCGTCGAGTTCCTGCTTGCGCCCCAACAGGCGGAAGACGCTTTCCGCCTTGACCAGCCAGTCGGGCAATGGAATACGGACCCGTTCGTTTCCCCAAAAGCCATCGGTCTTGCCCAGCAGATCGACCGCGGCTTCGGCGCCGCGCTGCAACGCCGCCCGGATGCCGGCCGTGGCATCCGAGGAAGACAGGGACGACAGCAGATCGGCATACGCCCGGGGCGGCAACACCAGCACCCCGCCAGCCGCCAGGATCAGCCGGCGCCGGCAGTCGAACCGCCCAAACGTCATCGGAGGGAGATGGCTGTTCATGCAGGCGCTCCTCCCGCTCGCCGCCGAGGGTGCCGCTCGGTGAGTCAATCGTGGCGCACAGGCGTGCGTCGAGCGTGGTGGGATCGTTGTCGACCACGAGTATGCGCCTGGCCTGCATGGTCTGGTTCCGGCGGGCCGGCAACCGGCGCTTCCGGGCGGCGCTATCTTGCGGCGGCGCCCTGTTCCTCCCGGTACAGCTGCCACGACTGATCCAGCAGATAGGCCGAGATCGCCGTCAGATCGGGCTCGCCGAGCACATCGTCGAAGTGCCCCATTCCGTTGGCGGCGCGCTGTCCTTCCAGCACGATGGCCTTCAGCGACGAGCGCACCGCCGGATCGATCCGGCGCAGATCGGGCGTGATCGACGGCCCGAATACGTGGCAGCGCGAGCAGTACATGGTGAACAGCCGCTCGCCCTCCCGGACGGTTTGCGCCGATGCCGGGTTCTGCGGTGGCAGCGATACCGGGATCGTGACGCGCTCCGGTGGCCTTGGCACCGCGCCGCCGTCCAGGCGGAACGCGATGATCCGGTTCTCGTTGATGTACTTCGAGGCGATGGTCGTGGGCGGGATCGGCGCGTAAATTGCGACTCCTCCATAGCCGGCCTGCACAGCGACGTACTGGATGCCGTCGACCGCATACGTGATCGGCGCCGAGCCCAGGTGGCTGCCGGTCGGAACGCAGGTCAGCCGTCGGCCGCGGTCGGCGGTGTAGGCGCACAGATCACCGTTGGCCAGACCCTGAAACACCAGGTTGCCCGCGGTCGACAGAATGCCGCCGTCCCAGACTGAGTAACCGTCGGAGGTCCTTTTCTCCCACACGGTCTTGCGCGCAACCGGGTCCCAGGCGCGCAGCACGTTGTGCACATCGGGCGCGCGGCGCCTGGGGCCGTAGACCGGCAGCTTGCCGAACACCGATTCCATCGATTGCGGGTCGTACGCCTTGTCCGGAATGATGCCGTTGACCGAGAAAAATCCATCGAGAAAGTCGACGCTGCCCCCGTTGTGCGCCAGATCGACGAATACGTTGGGGGCTTCGTTCACGGGGATGTAAACGAGGCCGGTGCGCGGGCTGAACGACATCGGCGGCCAGGTGTGAGCGCCCAGCACGCTCGGGTAGGCCAGCACAGGCCCGTTGTGGTACTCGGCGGCCGGCGCCAGCACGGGGCGGCCGGTTGTTGCGTCGACGCGCGAAGCCCAGGTGACCGTGGCGAAATTCCTGGCCGAATACAGCTTTCCGCTGGCACGGTCGAGCACGTAGAAAAATCCGTTCTTGTTCGCCTGCATCAGCACCTTGCGCGCCCTGCCGTCGATTCTCAGATCGGCCAGTACGAATTTCTGCACCGCGTCGTAGTCCCATTCGTCGCCCGGCGTGGCCTGGTAGTACCAGGCCATCCGGCCCGTATCGGCGTTCAACGCGATGATCGAGGCGACGAACAGATTGTCCTGGCGCGTGCGCCCGCGCTGGCGGCTGTCGTACGGGGCCGCATTGCCGGTGCCGATGTAGACGAGGTTCAGGTCCGGGTCGTACGCCATCCCGTCCCAGACGGTGCCGCCGCCGCGATATTCGGGATTGCGCTGCGGATCCCAGGTCCGGGCGGCCAGCTCCAGCTCCGGATGCTCGAACGGCGCGCCGGGCGCGCCCGGCACCGTGAAGAACCGCCACATCAGCGCGCCCGAGGTGAGGTCGTAGGCCGAAACGTAGCCGCGCACGCCTCCGATGCCCATGTCGCCGCCCCCGTTGCCGATCACGACCGCGTGGCCCGCGATCTGCGGCGCGCCGGTGCTCGAGTACTGCAGGCTGTGGTCGACGATCGTGTCGACCTCCCAGATCTTCGCGCCGGTGCCCGCGTCGAGCGCAAACAGCCGCCCGTCGACCGCGGCGACGTACACACGGCCTGCCCACACCGCCACGCCGCGATTGAGCAGGTCGCAGCACGGATAGCGGCCGGCCTGGCCATGCACCTTCGGATCGAACTTCCACAGCTGCTGGCCGTTGGCGGCCGTCAATGCATACACGTAGCCCCAGGTGCCCGAGGTGTACATCACGCCGTCGACCACGATCGGGCTGGCTTCCTGGCCGCGATACGTTCCCAGGTCGTAGTCCCAGGCGAAGCCCAGGCGCTTGACGTTGTGCTCGTTGATGGCCGCCAGCGGCGAGTAATAGGCGCCGCTTCGATCGCGGCCCAGCGCGAGCCAGTTCTGCGGTTCCTGGGCGGATGCCTTCAAGCGGGCCTCGTCGACCCGGCCGAACCCGTCCGCGCCGAGGGCGGCGCAGGCCGCGATCCAGGACAGAGCGAACGTTGCGATCTGCTTAGCGCTGCGCATGCGGCCAGCCTCCTCCATGTCGCGCCAACCTTAAGGCGCGCTCGGGTTAAATCCGGTGGCGGGATACCGTCTCTGCGGCCTTACCCCGGAAATGCGTCATTAAAGCCTGCAATCTTAGGTCGATGTTGCAGGCGTGCTGGACGTCGACGACATCACCTTCGAGGACCTGCTGGCCTACGAGCCCGCTGGCGTTGCGCCGCCCAGCACATTCAAGCAACTGCTTGCCGATGGTTTCCCGCACCGAGGTGGCCTGGAAGGGCTTGCGGCGATCCAGCGCATGCCGGATCCAGGACCGGAGCTGGCTGCCGTGCAGCGGGGCTTTCTTCAGATTCTTAAGTTGCAAAAGATCTCGCTTTAGCTGCGACACGGGTGAGCTCGCCTCACCCGCCAGGGCTGGACCGGCCAGCCCATCGGCCGAGACTCCGCGCGAGCAGCCACCACAGCGCCTGGAACAGCAGCCAGACCACCAGCGCGAACACCACGGCGAACACGATCCCTTCGGCAGACAGTGCGAACGTGGGCACCCAGTCGCTCAGGGTCGCGCGCGCCAGGCCGACATCGGCGTGCAGCGCCAGGTGAGCGGCCTGATGAAACAGGCTGCCCTGTAGAGCGTCGACCGCCGTTTGCAGTTGTTGGACCGTGGTCACGAGGGCCCGGATCACCGAGCCCTCCGAGTGAAACGTGGGGTCGACGCTGTTGAGGTGGTACTGAATCAGCCGCTCGATATCGCCCTGATAAGACTGCTCGGCGATTCTCTGCCAGGGTTCCAGATCCAGCCGCGCCTGATCCAGACGGCCGCCCAGCCGCTGGCGATACTGCGCGATGAATCCGGGAACCAGACCGCCGGCCACCACGGTGCCCGCCAGAAGCAGCCGGTCGATCAGGCCGCGCACGAAAGACATGTCGATCGTCCCCGCGTTTCCCGTACCCGTGCGGTCCCCAGGACAGCCGCGCTATTCGGCGGCCGCCATCGGATACATGATGATCGAGAGGAAGCGGATCGGGCACTTGACCAGCTTCTCCGGGCCGTGCGGCACCTCGCCATTGAAGGTGAGGGCATCGCCGGGCACCAGGTCGTATACGTTCTTGCCGTGCCGGTAGTGGATGTGTCCCTCCAGCATATAGATGAATTCGACTCCGGCGTGTTCGAAGATCGGAAAGGTCTCCGAAGCCTTCTCGATGGTGATCAGAAACGGCTCGAACAGCCGCGTGGGTCCCTGATCGTAGGCCAGCAGCTGGTAGGTATGTCCGCTGCGCGTGCCGCGTCGCGGCACTTCCATGCCTTTGCCCTTCTTGACCAGTTGCACGCCTCCGTCGGCCACGTCGTAGTTTCGGAACAGCGCAGACAGCGAAACGCCCAGGCCGTGCGCCAGGCGGGACAGCGTCTCCAGGCTGGTCGCGGTCTGCCCCGTCTCGATCCGCGACAGCATGCCGCGGCTGATTCCGCTGCGGTCCGAGATGTCGGCGATCGTGAGTCCGTGCTTGCGCCGCAGCTCCCGGATCGTGCTGCCCAGGTAACGCTCCAGCGGGCTGGAACCGCTCTCGCGTCCGTGTGTCGGACCACGGGCCGCGGCCGGCTGCGGTGTTCGGCCCGGGGAGGAAAGCGTGGGGCGCGCGTGGCGACGATCGGACATGGCAAGCGGCGGATTTTACTGGTGGGAAAATAAGTTGACTGGCACAAAAACAAAAGTGCATACTACGCAAAATTAGTTTCAGCCAGGAATCTTCACTGCGCCTGCAGGACGGCAGGCGCTTTGTCTGCACGATCCGAACCGCCGGAGCCGAGCTGCAATGCCGTGGCGCCTGTTGCGTTTTGCGTTGTCGCGCAAGTATCCCGAGCCGCGCATGTTCGCAGCGCCGCGCGAGCTGAAGCGCCACTACGACGTGGTGATCATCGGTGGCGGCGGCCACGGCGTGGCGGCGGCCTACTACCTGGCCCGCGACCACGGCATCACCAACGTGGCGGTGCTGGAAAAGGGCTACCTCGGCGGAGGCAACACCGGGCGCAACACGACCATCATCCGCTCCAACTACCTGACGCCGGAAGGCGTGCAGTTCTACGACGCCAGCGTGCGGATCTGGCAGCAGCTGTCCGAGGAGCTGCGACTGAACCTGTTTTATTCCACGCGCGGGCATTTCACGCTGGCGCACACCGACGCGGCCATGCGCACGATGCGCTGGCGTGCCGAGGTCAACAAGCACTACGGGGTCGATTCCGAGGTGGTCGACGCGGCCGAGTTCAAGCGCGCCTGCCCCCAGATCGACCTGTCGTGCGGCGGACATGCGCCCATCCTGGGGGCGCTGTATCACGCGCCCGGCGCCATCGCACGCCACGACGCGGTGGCGTGGGGCTACGCGCGCGGCGCCAGCGAACGCGGCGTCGAGATCCACCAGGGCACGCAGGTCACCGGCATCGATGTCGTGGCCGGCCGCGTGCGCGCGGTGCGCACCAACCGCGGAACGGTCGAGACGGGTCGGGTCTTGAGCGCGGTGGCCGGCTACACCCCGCGCATCACCGATATGGTGGGCCTGCGCACGCCGATCATCGTGCACCCGCTGCAGGCGATGGTGAGCGAACCGATGAAGCCCTGGCTGGACCCTATCCTCGTCTCCGGCAGCCTGCACGTCTACGTGAGCCAGAGCGCGCGCGGCGAACTGGTGATGGGCGCCTCGCTCGATCCGTACGAAGTGCAGTCGACCCGCTCGACGCTCGATTTCGTCGAGGGCCTTTCGGCGCACATGCTGGACATGTTCCCGTTCCTGTCGAACGTTAAGGTGATGCGGCAGTGGGCGGGAATGGCGGACATGACGCCGGACTTCGCGCCGATCATGGGGTGTACCGACGTCGGCGGGTTCTACCTGGACGCCGGCTGGGGCACCTGGGGCTTCAAGGCCACGCCGATCAGCGGCAAGACGATGGCCCGCACCGTGGCCACCGACCGTAACGATCCGCTGATCACCGGCTTCTCGCTGGACCGGTTCCGCCGCTATGCGCTGACCGGCGAAAAAGGCGCGGCCTCGGTCGGGCACTGACCGCCACAGGCCCGCGACTCGCGAAGATGTCGAAAAGAACCTCTCATCCGAACATGGGCTGGGGGAGCACGAGGGGGTTGCCGTCGCTCCACGGCGCGCCTTGCAAGGCGCGCCGGCTCCGGCGGCGCGAAGCGGTGCTTCGCGAAACCCCGCCTCCGCCCCTCGTAGCCGATCCTGCGCTTTTCCGGCGGCCAGCTTCGTGGGCGTCGAAGCTGCGGCGTTCATCCTGAAAGGAGCGCCGGCTATGAAAATCCTGGTCTGTCCCGTCAACGGCCCGCGCGTCGTGACCGAGTTCGTCTACTGGGGCGAAGTGCGCCAGATGCCCGACCCGGATCGAGTCTCCGACGACGCCTGGGCCGACTACGTGTTCAACCGCAACGGCGCCCCGGGCGTGAAGAAAGAGTGGTGGTGCCACGCACCGAGCAACACGTGGTTCATCGCCGAGCGCGACACCGAGCGCGACCTCGTGCTGCGCACGTATCTGCCGGGGGAGTCCTGATGCGGCTGCCGCCAGTTCCCGGCGAGTGGATCGACCGCAGCCGGCCGCTGCAATTCCGCTTCGAAGGCACCGCCGCACACGGCTTCGCTGGCGACACGATCAGCAGCGCACTGTGGGCGCAAGGACTGCGGATGCTGGGACGCAGCTTCAAATACCACCGCCCGCGCGGTGTGCTGTCGTTCGCCAATCACGACGCCAACGTGATCGTGCAGCAGGGCGAGCGGCTGAACGTGCGGGCCGATGTCAGCGCAGCGGAGCCGTCGGCGGAACTGACCGCGGTCAATACGTTCGGTGGCTTGCGGCGCGACCGCGCTGCCGTGCTGGGCCGGATGGCGGCCGTGCTGCCGGTGGGTTTCTACTACAAGGCGTTTTACACGCGGCGCCTGTTTCCGATGTGGGAGCGGATGTTCCGCAGGCTCACCGGTCTTGGCCGCGTCGACTTCGCCACGCCTCGGCTGCGCACGCCGAAGCAGTACGGGTTCTGCGACGTGCTGGTGATCGGCGCCGGCCCCTCCGGCCTGGCGGCGGCCGTCGCCGCGGGCGAGGCCGGCGCGCGCGTCGTGGTGGTCGACGAGAACGCGCGGCCGGGCGGCAGCGGCTTCTACCAGCTTGGAGGCGAAGCCCGCGTGCGTGGCGCCACCCAGTCGCTGCTGGACCGGCTCGGCGCGTTGCGCAATGTGCAGCTGCTGCCCGCGACCTGCGCGGCCGGCTGCTACGCGGACCACTGGGTGCCGCTGATCGATGGCGGCCGGCTCACCAAGATGCGGGCCAGGGCCGTGGTGGTTGCGAGCGGGGCGTTCGAGCAGCCCGCTGTGTTCCGCAACAACGATCTGCCCGGGGTGATGCTGGCGTCGGCGGCCCAGCGCCTGATTTACCGATACGCCGTGCAGCCGATGCAGCACGCCGTGGTGCTGACCGCCAACAGCGACGGCTATCGCGCCGCACTCGATCTGCTGGCGGCCGGCGTACAGGTCGTGGCGCTGGTCGATCTGCGCGCGGACGCCGACGAGCCGCTGCTCGCGCGGCTTCGCGAGAGCGGCGTCGAAGCCGTCGCCGGCGCCTGCGTCTACGAAGCGGTGGCCGACCCGCGCTCCGGCGCGCTCGCCGCCGTGCGGATCGGCCGCATTGCGGCGGGCGGCCAGCCCGATCCGGCATCGCTGCGCAGGATCGAATGCGATGGGTTGGCGATGAGCGTCGGCTGGGCCGCGGCGGCCAATTTGCTGCATCAGGCGGGCGCCACGATGCGCTACGAGGAGGGCCTTGCCCAGTTCGTGCCCGACCAGCTGCCCGAGGGCGTGTACGCCTGCGGCCGGGTTAACGGCGTGTTCGGCTTCGAGCGCAAGGTTGCCGACGGCCGCCGGGCCGGCCAGGCGGCGGCGAGTCGCGCCGGCTTCGGAGCGGCCGCGCCCGCGACGATTGAGCGCGACGCGCAGCCTGCGAGCCACGCCTGGCCGATCGTGGCGCATCCGCACGGCAAGAACTTCGTCGACTTCGATGAGGATCTGCAGCTGCAGGATCTGGAAAACGCCGCTCAGGAGGGTTTCGACAGCGTCGAGCTGCTCAAGCGCTATTCGACGCTCGGCATGGGCCCCAGCCAGGGCAAGCACTCCAACATGAACGGGCTGCGGGTGCTGGCGCGTCTGACCGGACAATCGCCGCAGCAGGTCGGCACCACCACCGCGCGCGCCTTCTTCCACCCGGTGCCGATGGCGCACCTGGCCGGGCGCGGCTTCGTGCCCGAACGGCACACCCCGCTGCGCGCGCATCACGAGCGCCTCGGCGCGCAGTGGATGCCGGCCGGTGTCTGGATGCGGCCCGAGTACTACCGCATCGAGGGGCGGTCGCGCCAGGCCTGCATCGAGCAGGAGGCGCGGCGCGTGCGCAGCGCAGTCGGAATCATCGATGTGGGCACCCTGGGCAAGCTGGACGTGCGCGGTCCGCAGGCGGCCGACTTCCTCGAGCGCGTCTACACCGCGCGCTACGCGCGGATGAAAGTCGGGTCGACCCGCTACGCGGTGATGTGCGACGAGGCCGGCGTGCTGATCGACGAGGGCGTGGTCGCGCGCCTGGCCGAAGATCACTTCTACTTCACGACCACCACGGGCGGAGCCGCCAACGTCTATCGCGAGCTCTCGCGGCTGAACGCGATGTGGCGGCTGGACTGCGGCCTGGTGAACCTGACCGGCGCCCACTGCGCGGTCAACCTGGCCGGCCCGCACAGCCGCGAGGTGCTCGGTCCGCTCACCGAACTGGATCTGTCCGGGGCGGCCTTCCCGTATCTGGCGGTGCGCACCGGCCGCGTGGCCGGCATCGCGGCCCGCCTGATGCGGGTCGGCTTCGTGGGCGAGTGGGGATTCGAGATCCACGTGGCGGCCGAATACGGGCCGGCGCTGTGGGAGGCGCTGATGCGCTCGGGCGAACGCCACGGAATCGGTCCGTTCGGGGTCGAGGCGCAGCGCCTGCTGCGGCTGGAAAAGGGGCACCTGATCCTGGGCCAGGACACCGATGGCCTGACCACGCCTCTGGAGGTGGGCCTGGACTGGGCGGTCGCGATGGACAAGCCGTTCTTTGTGGGCCAGCGCAGCCTGAAGGCGATCGCCGCGCAGCCGCGCCGCCAGCAGCTGGTGCCGTTCACGCTGGCGCCGGACCACCCGGATCAAGCGCCGAAGGAATGCCACCTGGTGATCGAGGCTGGCGCAATAGCGGGCCGCGTGACCAGCGTCTACAGCAGCCCGCACCTGGGGTGCACGATCGGGCTGGCGTTCGTGCGGCCCGACATGACGCAGAAGGGACGGCGCCTTTCGATCCGTCTGAGCAATGCCAGCATGGTGACGGCACAAGTGAGCGAGGCGCCGTTCTACGACCCGAAGGGCGAGCGCCAGAAGGAGCCTGGATGAACGCGGCACTGCTCGAACGCGCCAATCCGATGTTCGACGCGCAACAAGCGCTGGCGCCGAAATGGACCTCGGTCGAATCGATGCGGATCGCGGCCGCCTACGGCGCCAGCGACCGTGAGATCGCGCAGATCATCGGCATCGGCGACGCCAGCGCAAGCCGGCGCACCGGGTTCAAAGGACCCGGTGCCGCCGCGTGGCTGCAGCAGCAGTCGGTACCGATACCGGCGCAACCGAACCAATGGGCCGCATTGCCGGCGGGCGGCCTGGTGGCGCGCCTCGGCCGAACCGAGTTCCTGGTCGAGGACATGCAGGGCGGCACAACCTGCGCGCGCCTGGAAGCCCTTTCGATCCCGCACGGCGTGTATCCGGTGCTGCGTCAGGATGCCGTGCTCGTGTTGACCGGATCGCGCAGCGCCGATCTGCTGCTGCAGACTTGCAGCGTGGACTTCGCCGCGCTCGATCCGTCCACCCGGCCGGTCGTGCTGACCTCGATGGTCGGCGTCGGCGTCATTGTCGCCGTGGAGCCGCTGCAGGCGGCGCGCCGCTACCGGGTCTGGTGCGACGGCACGTACGGTGCCTACTTGTGGACGACCCTGGTCGACGTGGCCCGCGACCTGGGAGGCGGGCCGATCGGCCTGGAGGCGTCGGAGCCGGGCTAAGCTGGGCGCGACAAGGAACACGGACGGCCGCTTCGCCCATGGCGCACAAACCGGACAACGTCGTGCTGACCCGCGCGGCGGCGCAGGCGCTGCGCGCCGAGTTCATCGGCTGGCAGTGCCGGCTGCGACAGTGGGCGGCGCGCCAGGACGGGGCTCGCCCCTCCAGCGGGATGCGCCCCCTCGTCACGACCGCGACGGGCGATGAGCTCGCATCTGGCGTAATCGTCTTGATCAGCGAGGCCGACCCCGAGGAGACGACGCGACAGTTCCGCTACCAGTACCTGAAAACACAGGATCCGAACGAGCGCTACGACAAGGTGCTCGAGTTCCTGCAGGGTGGCTACTTCCAGGAGCCGGTCCGGTTCAGCGACGTGCTGACCGCGCTGTTCGCGCCGGGTTCGCACCTCGCGGAGCGGCTGCTCGGCAAGGGTCGCTGCGTCCTCGAGTTCGAGCAGGCTGGCCAGCGCTACACAATCCCGTGCGCGGTGACGCGGCTGCAGCCTGCGCACCCGCGCCACCAGGCGACCTACTGGCACAACCGGCTGTTCAACGACAATCTTCCGCCCGGCATCGAGGTGCTGGCTTTCATGCCCGACTGGGCGCACGCCGCCGGCTCCCGTTGAGCCAACCGTCGCTACGAGGCAGCCGGGAGAGTTTGCCCGACAGCAATGCCTTGATACCCGCGAGGATATGGCCAATCGAATCGTGATCAAAATATCGCTCCAAAGGCGATCGAGCTCTGCGCGACGTCGCGCGACGACGCAATTTTTCAGGCGCTTTACTGACGGAGTCACTCATGCAACGCATGCGCGCAGTTCAAGTCAAGGCCGCTAACGCTCCTTTTGAGTTGGTTGAGCGGGACATCCCAACGCCGGGAGCCAAGCAAGTGCGTGTGAAGGTTCAGGCCTGCGGCATTTGCCACAGCGATTTGTTCACAAAGGTCGGCGCGTTCCCCGGCATCCAATACCCGCGTGTCCCTGGCCATGAGATCGTAGGCATCATCGACGCCGTAGGTGCCGAGGTGCCTGAGTGGAAACCGGGGGCACGCGTCGGCGTGGGTTGGCACGGTGGACACTGCGGTTACTGTGCTTCCTGCCGCAAGGGTGACTTCGTCACGTGCTCCCGCGCACAGATTCCCGGTATCACCTATGACGGGGGATATGCGGAATATCTGATTGCCCCCTTCGAGGCGCTGGCAGCGGTCCCGAAAGAGCTGTCGGCCGCAGAGGCCGCCCCCCTGTTGTGCGCGGGCATCACCACGTTCAACGCGCTGCGCCACAGCGGTGCGAGCGCCGGCGATACCGTGGCGGTCCTGGGTATAGGCGGTCTGGGGCATCTCGCGGTCCAGTTCGCGGCAAAGATGGGTTGTTACACCGTGGCGGTCGCGCGTGGAGCCGAAAAGAAACCGCTCGCGCTCAAGCTGGGCGCCCATCATTACATCGACAGCACGACGCAGGATGTCGCTGCCGAACTGACGAAGGTGGGCGGCGCTCGAGTCATCCTGGCCACCGTAACCGATTCCAAGTCCATGAGTGCAGCCGTGGGCGGCTTGGGCATCGACGGAAAGCTGCTGGTCGTCGGAGCCTCGATGCAACCCTTAGAAGTTCCTCCGCTCGCCTTGATCGCCGGCCGGCGTTCGATCTCCGGCTGGCCATCCGGCACTGCCAGCGATTCCGAGGACACGCTCGATTTCAGCGTTCTATGCCAGATTCGCCCGGTGATAGAGACTTTTCCCCTTGAACGCGCGCCGGAGGCCTACGAGCGGATGATGAGCGGCAAAGCCCGGTTTCGCGTTGTTCTCACCATGAGCAGTGCCTGAGTGGCGGGCATCCGCCCGTCTGGAACCGGCCACCGGCCGCCTGGCACGAGCGGCCTTCCTCGTAGCCCTGTCGTCGGGCCGCCAGTGGCGCCGCGGGGTCTCGCGGCGCCAGGACGGAGGCGTGATAGCATGGATCCTCGTCTTACAATTTCGCGATCGATTGGATACCTGTATGACAACCATCACCGTATCCTCGAAGTTCCAGATCGTCATTCCGTTGCAGATTCGTGAGGCGCTCGGCATCCGGCCCGGCGAAAAGCTTCACGCGATCGAATACCGGGGTCGGATCGAGCTCGTGCCGGTGCGTTCGGTCAAGTCCGCGCGGGGGTCGCTGAAAGGAATCGATACCAACGTTCCCAGGGATGCCGACCGCGTATGAACGTGGTCGACTCCTCGGCGTGGCTCGAGTACTTCGCCGACGGACCCAACGCGTCGGTTTTCGCCAAACCGATCGAGGCCACGCGGTCGCTGGTCGTGCCGACGCTCTCGCTGTTTGAAGTGTTCAAGCGGGTGAGCCAGCAGCGCGACGAGGACGAAGCGCTGCGGGCGATTGCGGTAATGGAGCAGGGAACGGTGGTCGATCTTGATCGGGCCACCGCGCTGGAGGCGGCGCGCCTGTCGATCCAGCACGGCCTTGCCATGGCCGACAGCGTGATGCTGGCGACCGCGCAACGGCAACGCGCCACGCTTTGGAGTCAGGATGCGGACTTCAAGGGGCTGGCGGGGGCGCGCTACTACGTCAAGCGGTAAGGAATGACCCCACCTAGAACTTGCGATAGGCCTTGTGCAGATCCACCAGCGGGTGCCGTGGCGACATCTGGAACTTGATCAACAGCTCGCGCGCCAGCATGTCGCGATCCTGCTGGTTGTCGGGGAGCTTCACGCCCTCGGGCACGGTGACCCAGCCGTTGACGTTGCGGTCGAATACGGCCGCGCGGCCCTCCTCGTAGCCCAGGTGCACGTCCTCCAGCCAGTTCAGGTCCTGCCACTGCATGGTCTCCATGTACTTGCGCAGGAACGGCGTCAGGCGGCGATAGTCGGGCACCAGGTTGACGTCGTAGCGGTAGCCGATGTGCTGGCCGATCTCCTTTTCGCGCTGGCTGTCCAGGCCCGCGGTCTTGATGAAGTGATCGATGTCGCGGGCGCCGCTCTTGGTCGCAACAACCCGCGCGGCTGCCGTCTTGGTGCCGTTGCCTTTTGACGCCGACTTCGCCTGCTTGGCCTTCCTGGCGCGGGCGTACTTCTGCAGTTCGGTGATCTTCGCCATGGCGTCCTCAGTAGCGGTTCATGTCGGGGCGTCCGACCGTGTGCTGCGATCCGGCCAGCGGCACCATCGCCAGCGCCGAGGCCTCCATCGTCAGTGCCGCCAGGTCTTCGGGCTCGAGGCTGTGCACATCGGTCTTGCCGCAGGCGCGCGCCATCATCTGCGCCTCGATCGTCAGGCAGTGCAGGAAGTTGTAGACGCGCTCGGCGGCGGCATCGGGATCGAGTCGCTTGCGCAGCAGCGGATCCTGGGTGGCCACGCCGACCGGGCACCGCCCGGTGTGGCAGTGGTAGCAGTGGCCGGCTTCCACGCCGATCTCCTTCTCGAAGTCGGCCTCCGGGATGTCCTTGTTGCAGTTCAGCGCCATCAGCGCGGAGTGGCCGATCGCGACCGCGTCGGCGCCGAGCGCGAGCGCCTTGGCCACATCGCCGCCATTGCGGATGCCGCCGGCGTAGACGAGCGAAATCTCGCCGGTCTTGCCCACGTCGTCGAGTGCCTTGCGGGCCTGGCGGATCGCCGCGATGCCCGGCACGCCGGTCTCCTCGGTCGCGATGTGCGGACCGGCGCCGGTGCCGCCTTCCATGCCGTCGATGTAGATGCTGTCGGGCCCGGTTTTGGCCGCCATCCGGACGTCGTCGTACACGCGGGCAGCGCCCAGCTTCAACTGGATCGGGATCTCACCGTTGGTTGCTTCGCGGATCTCGTTGATCTTCAGCGCGAGGTCGTCCGGTCCGAGCCAGTCGGGGTGGCGGGCCGGCGAGCGCTGGTCGATGCCGGCCGGCAGCGAACGCATCTCGGCGACCTGGTCGGTCACCTTCTGCCCCATCAGGTGCCCGCCCAGGCCCACCTTGCAGCCCTGGCCGATGAAGAACTCGCAGGCGTCGGCCAGCCGCAGGTGGTGCGGGTTGAAGCCGTAGCGCGACTGGATGCACTGGTAGAACCACTTGGACGAGTAACGGCGCTCGTCCGGGATCATGCCGCCCTCGCCGGAGCAGGTTGCGGTGCCGGCCATGGTGGCGCCGCGCGCCAGCGCGATCTTGGCCTCGTAGCTCAGCGCGCCGAAGCTCATGCCGGTGATATAGACCGGAATGTCGAGCACCAGCGGTCGCTTGGCGCGCGGCCCGATGATCGTCTGGGTTTCACACTTTTCTCGATAACCCTCGATGACGAACCGCGTCAGCGTCCCGGGCAGGAACGTCAGGTCGTCCCAGTTGGGGATCTTCTTGAACAGCGAGAACCCCCGCATCCGGTAGCGGCCCAGCTCGCTCTTGATGTGGATGTCGTCGATGACCTGCGGCGTGAAAATGGAGCTGTGGCCGATCACGTGCGTGTTGCGGCCGAGCTTCTTCTTCGTCGCTGGAACCGGGGCCGGAGCCTTGATTTCCTTCGCCATGGGATGTGCTTTCCTTGGTCGGAATGTCGTGAAGTAAGTGCCGCTTCGGCGCGTTACAGGATCAGCTTCTTCTCGGCTGGTTCGAGGTTGTCGTAGTTCCACAACTGCCGGCCGGCAACGATTTTCTGCAGCTTGCGCACGCCGCCGGGCGCGGCCAGGCCGTACAGCTTGAGCTTGCGTTCGAGCCAGTCGGCCTCGACATCGGTGATCTCGCCCGGCACGGCGTCCACGCCCAGGCCGGCGATCTTGCCGCCGACGTAGATGGTGCCGTCGTACATCGAGTCGCCCAGGTTCTTGCCGGCGTCTCCCAGGATCACCATGCGTCCGCGCTGCATCATGAACCCGCAGAAGGCGCCGGCGCGGCCGCCGATGATGATGGTTCCGCCCTTCATGTCGATGCCGACGCGCGCCCCGACGTCGCCCTTGCAGACGAGGTCGCCCCCGCGCATCGCAGCCCCGAAGGTCGAGCCGGCGTTCTTCTCGATGACGACGGTGCCGGCCATCATGTTCTCGGCGCACGACCAGCCGACGCGGCCGGACACGCGGATATTGGGGCCGTCGACCAGGCCGCAGCCGAAATAGCCCAGGCTGCCCTGGATCTGCAGGTTCAGCCGGTTCAGGATCCCGACCGCGATGCCGTGCTTGGCGCCCGGGTTCTTCAGCACGATCGTGCCGTAGCCCTGGCCCATCAGCTCGCGCAGCTTCAGGTTGATCCGGCTCGGCTCCAGGTCGGTCGCGTCGAACTCGGCGCGCTTGGCAAAGTCGACCTCGAACGCCTGCGGATAGGTATAACGCGCCTCCTCTTCAGGGCGGAAAAAGCGCTGCTGGGTGCGTCCGGCGAGCTGCTCGGTGTGCATGCCGGAGTCGGCCGCTTTGGTCATCAGTGCCATGGTCGTTGCCCGTTCGCGGTTGGGTTCAGCTTTGCCAGACGCGCACGTCGCCCTCGTAGGGGTCGAACGTGTCGATCTCGTGCGGGAAGATGCTGCGGATGGCCACCTCCTCCGAGGCCAGGGCGATGAAGCGATCGCTCTCGTACAGCACCATCGGCTTGGCCGCCATCACGTCCTTGGCCATGCCCAGGCTGTCGGAAGTCGCCACCAGGTAGGTGAACACGCCGTCCAGCTCGGCGATCGAATCGGTCATCGCGTCCTTCAGCGCGGCACCCTGGGCCATGCGGTCGGCCAGGTAGACCGCGATCAGCTCCGAGTCGCAGTTCGACACGAAGCGGTGGCCGCGCCGCTCCAGGGCCCGCCGCCCCTTCCAGTAGTTGGTCAGCTGGCCGTTGTGGACGACGGCGACGTCCGCGAACGGATAGGCCCAGTAGGGATGGGCCGAGCGGATGTCCACATCGGACTCGGTCGCCATCCGGGTATGGCCGAGCGCGTGGGTGCCGGTGAAGCCTTGCAGGTCGTACTGGCCCGACACCTGCGCCGCGTCGCCCAGGTCCTTGATCAGCTCCAGGCCCAGGCCCATCGACAGGATCTCGGCGCCGTCGACGTCCTCGATGTAGTTGGCCAGGCGCCGCCGGTCCCCCTCGAACGCGATCCGGTAGCGGAACGCGTACTCGGTGGCCGCCCCCGCCTCGAGGATCCTGGCACCGAGCTCCGCCAGCCGGCGGTCGACCTCGGCGCGGCGCTCCTTGACCTGACGGTGGATGTCGAAGCCCTGCGACATCTCGGCTCCCTCTGCGAGCTTGAAGCGGACGACCAGTTCGTGCCCGTGCGGCCTGCCGTAGAGCGCGTAGCCGGTCGAGTCGGGCCCGCGGTGCTTCATGGATTGAAGCATTGCAGTCATTTCCCGGCCGACGTCGCCGGTCGCGCCGCGATGAATCAGCCCCGCGATTCCACACATGCCGTTTTCTCCTTCGATAAATGGAGCAGGTCAGGGCAAGTAGTCCCAGTACTGCTTCACGTCCCAGTCGGTAACGGTCGCCATGAATTTCTCCCACTCGTCGCGCTTGTAGTGGGTGAAGACCCGGTACATGTCGCCCGGCATCGCGGCGCGGACGACCTCGTCCTGCTCGAGCGCGGTCAGCGCTTCCCCGAGCGACATCGGCAGCTTCTTGACTTTCTTGCCGGCCGCCATCGCGGCGTAGATGTTGCGCTCCTCGGGCTCGCCCGGATCGAGCTTGTTGCGGATCCCGTCGTCGAAGGACTTCAGGATGGCGCCCGCCATCAGGTAGGGATTGACGGTCGAATCGACCGAGCGGTACTCGAAGCGGCCTGGCGCCGAGATCCGCAGCGCGCAGGTGCGGTTCTGGTAGCCCCAGTCCGCGTAGACCGGCGCCCAGAAGCCGGTGTCCCATAACCGGCGGTATGAGTTGACCGTCGAGGAGCCGATCGCTGTGAGCGCGCCCACGTGCTTGATGATTCCGCCGATGCAGTGCAGGCCGATCG
>Ga0210401_10001638_pt1 | contig 25544 bp, 23 predicted proteins | sample IncBWH32MmetaG_FD_150866 | JGI IMG/M metagenome (GOLD analysis project Ga0210401, IMG submission 150866) | Forest soil microbial communities from Barre Woods Harvard Forest LTER site, Petersham, Massachusetts, United States - Inc-BW-H-32-M | ecosystem: Environmental > Terrestrial > Soil >... | reverse complement strand
AGGTGACAAACTTCCCCGCCGATTTCGCGTCGAGCTGCCGCCAGACTTTGAGTGTGAGATTCATGGCTTACTTGTAGCTCCTCTGAGTCAGGTGGACATGCTCGAACGCCAGCGGCTCCTTGTGCAGCTCCCACTGGTCGCCCTCGCCCTTCCATTCCCACGCCGAGACGAACGCGAAACGGTCGTCGTCGCGCTTGGCCTCGCCGTCGGGCGTCTGGCTCTCGACGCGGAAATGGCCGCCGCAGCTCTCTTCCCGTTCGAGCGCGTCGAGGCACATCAATTCGCCCAGCTCCAGAAAATCCGCCACGCGGCCCGCCTTTTCGAGCGATTGGTTGAGCTCCTCGCCCGTGCCAATGATTCGCAGGTTGTTCCAAAATTCCTCGCGCAGCTGCGGAACTCTTTGGAGGTTGCCGCGCAGACCTTCGGCCGAGCGCGCCATGCCGCAGTTGTCCCAGATCAGCTTGCCGAGTTCCTTGTGGAAAGAATCCACCGTTCGTTTGCCCTGAATCGCGAGCAGCTTGGCGACGCGCTGCTTCACCTCTTCTACAACGGCGCAAAATGCCGGATGCGAAGCGTCCAGTTTCTCCAGCGAAGTGGAGGCGATGTAGTTCGGAATCGTGTATGGAAGAATGAAGTATCCGTCCGCGAGACCCTGCATCAGCGCGCTCGCGCCAAGGCGATTCGCCCCGTGATCGGAAAAATTCGCTTCGCCGGCCACAAAAAGCCCGGGAATCGTGGACATCAACTGGTAGTCGACCCACAGCCCGCCCATGGTGTAGTGCACCGCCGGATAAATCCGCATCGGGACTTTGTAGGCGTTTTCTCCGGTGATCTCCTCGTACATGTCGAAGAGGTTTCCGTACTTCTCGCGGACCACGGATTCGCCCATGCGGCGGATCGCGTCCGCGAAATCGAGATACACGCCCTGGCCGCCGGGGCCGACGCCGCGCCCTTCGTCACAAACTTCCTTCGCGTTGCGCGAAGCCACGTCGCGCGGCACGAGGTTGCCGAAGCTGGGATAGCGCCGCTCTAAGTAGTAATCGCGCTCGTCTTCCGGAATTTGCGTCGGGGGCCGCGTGTCACCCTTTTTCTTGGGCACCCACACCCGGCCGTCGTTTCGGAGCGATTCCGACATGAGCGTCAGCTTGGACTGATTTTCATTGCTCACCGGGATGCACGTCGGGTGAATCTGCGTGAAGCAGGGATTTCCAAACAGCGCGCCCCGCCGATGTGCGCGCCAGATCGCGGTGGTGTTGCAGCCCTTCGCGTTGGTCGAGAGGTAAAAGACGTTGCCGTAGCCGCCCGTCGCGAGCACAACTACGTCGGCGGCGTAGCTTTCGATTGCCCCGGTCAGCAGGTCGCGCGTGACCACGCCGCGCGCCTTGCCGTTCACAACGACGAGGTCCAGCATTTCGCTGCGTGAGTGCATCTTCACAGCGCCGGTGGCGATTTGTTCTTCGAGCGCCTGATACGCGCCCAGAAGCAGCTGCTGCCCCGTCTGCCCGCGCGCATAAAACGTGCGCGAAACCTGCACGCCGCCGAACGAGCGCGTATCGAGCAAGCCGCCGTACTCGCGCGCGAACGGCACGCCCTGCGCCACGCACTGGTCGATGATGTTGACGCTGATCTGCGCCAGCCGATAGACGTTGGCCTCACGCGAGCGGAAGTCGCCGCCCTTCACCGTGTCATAGAAAAGCCGGTGGATGCTGTCGCCGTCATTCCGGTAATTTTTCGCGGCGTTGATCCCGCCTTGCGCGGCGATCGAGTGCGCGCGGCGCGGGCTGTCCTGAAAGCAGAAGCAGTGCACGTTGTAGCCCTGCTGGCCCAGCGAAGCCGCCGCCGACGCTCCGGCAAGCCCGGAACCGACGATGATTACGGTGTGCTTGCGCCGGTTAGCCGGGTTTACCAGCTTCATCTCAAAGCGGCACTTCTCCCACTTCCCTTCAATCGGACCGGACGGAATCTTGGAATCGAGCATCTTTTTCCCCTCAGCGCAGCCAGCCGGCGAGCACCGAAATCGGCACGGAGATGAAACCCGCGAAAATAATAAGCGCAATAATTCTGGAGGTGGCTTTCAGGCTCTTGGTGTTGGCTTGCGTGACCCAGCCCAGCGTTTGCAGCGCGCTCCAAATTCCGTGGTCGAGGTGCAGGCACAAGGCGCCCATCGCGATGAGGTAAAACACCGCGATCGGCACATTTTGAAAACCCGCGACCACGTTCTGGTACACCGCCAGGTGTTCAAACTGGCCCGGCTCAAATCCCACCACCCCGCCGGTGAAATGGAACAGGTGAAACACGACGAAGACGGCGAGCAGCAGTCCGCCCCAGCGCATCGTCAGGGCGCCCCACGACGTCTCCACATTCTTGCGGGATTCGTATCCGACCGGTCTCGCCTGCCAGTTCATGCGCGTCAGCTGCACCGCCGCGGTGATGTGCAGGATCACGCTAACGAAGAGCACGCTCCGAACAATCCACAGCAGCTGGCCATAGCCAAATTCCGGCCAGCCCACTTCGCGCAAAAACCTCGAGTAGGCATTGATCTCCTCGGGGCCCGAGAAGATTTTCAAATTGCCGATCATGTGACCGATCACAAAGAGAACGAGCACAGCTCCCGTGACCGCCATGACCACTTTTTTGCCGACCACGCTGTTCCAAAGCGCCAGCAAGCGATTTGGCGCCGTTTTTGTCGCCGCGAGTTCACTCATTGCGCTGCTCCAGAATCCATTTCGGTGTCATCCCCCGTAACTCTCCCGCTCGAACCCCACCCGGCACACATCGCGCGGACCGGCACACCCTGTTCCGCTATTTTTTGGAACACATCACCGCACTCTATGGCAATTTCTTATTCTTCAGGTATGGAAATGTCCGCGGAAAAATTTGGCGTAATTGTCGAGAATCCACTTCTGTCGCAGGCATCCCGGCTCCGATGACCTTGAAGACTCAGTATAGGTAATCCGCCAAGGTTTTTCAATGGGTGACACCGGCCAAGAATAGAAAATCTCCCCGCCGCTCACTTCGATATAATCGAGGTGCCCCTAGAACTGGAGAGCCTTCATGCCGGAACAGCAGGTCGCGGATCTGGAATCGCTCGTTGCCACGATGGAAGGACGCGCTACTGCGCCCGAGGCCGGCGCCCTGGCCGAAGTGGCGGAAGCGCTCGCCAAGCAGTTCGGCGTGGATGCGGACGAAGTCGCCGTCCTAAAAGTCGTACCCAAGTTCAAGGCCCTGAAGTTTGTGCTTCCCTTGAAGCTTTCGCCCGTGGGCACGATTCCGGTCACGAGCACTACGGCGCTCGCCGCCAAGACCGCGCGCGAACGCAAGCCCGAGCTCGTCAACAATTTCAGCACCGCGCGCCACGCGAACGTCTTTGAAGCTGTGCCATTAGGTCGCGATCCCAGCGAATTGATCCAGAAAATCATGAGCGCGCCGATTCTCGACGGAACGCGCGTCCTCGGCGTGATTCAGATTTGCAGGAAAGCCAGTTCCGCCCACGCCGCCGGCCCCGATTTCACGCAAAAGGATTTGAAGACGCTGGCAGCCCTGTCCCCAACGCTGCAGCGCTTCCTGAATGTCTGTAAGTTTGAGTGAGGCTTTTGGGGGCGGCTCAGGATTCAGCTATTTGACATTCGAAGACTGAGAATTACCCCCTCTTGGACTCTAAAAACAACGCCACTGTCATCCCGAGCAAAGCGAGGGATCTGCTTTGGGTTTAGACGCTGCGAAAAGCAGATCCCTCGCTCAGCTCGGGATGACAACTACTTTCCCGCCCCGAACCGGCCGAATCATTACAAATCGTTCACAATCGCTCCGGCGTCACGGGAAAGTAATTGACACGACTAGGCGTTCTTGCTACTTTTCCGCACGCCTTACAAGTTCTCGCAAACTTTGCACTTATCGAGGAGGCTCCGCACTCCGGAACCCTCATGGCGTTCGTCGCGAAAAAGATCTTCCTGACAAAAGGCGTGGGTAAGCACCGGGAGCGGCTCTCGAGTTTTGAGCTGGCATTGCGCAGCGCGGGCATTGCCGCGTGCAACATCGTGCGCGTCTCCTCGATTTTTCCGCCCAACTGCAAACTCATCTCGCGCGCCGAGGGCCTGAAGCACATCAAGCCGGGCCAGGTGGCCTTCACCGTAATCAGCGAAAATTCCACGCGCGAAGCACACCGCCTGATCGCCGCCGGAATCGGCCTCGCCCTTCCCGCGGACAAATCGATGTACGGCTACCTCTCCGAACATCACTCCTTCGGCGAAACCGAGGAAGTCGCCGGCGAATACACCGAAGAGCTCGCCGCCGAAATGCTGGCGACGACGCTCAACGTCGAATTCGATCCGGATTTGTCCTGGGACGAAAAAAAAGAAGTCTACCGCATCTCCAACAAGATCGTCCGCACCATGAACATCACCCAATCCGCCGTCGGCGACAAGCGCGGGTTGTGGACCACGGTCCTGGCTGCCGCCATCATGATTGGCGAAGACGACTGATCTATTTCTCTGCCAACAGGGCTCACGGAGTTTTCCAATCACTTGCCGGGCGGTGCAGATTGATCACGCCTTGTAGTACGTGCGTCTTTTCCTTGCCTGCCTTAAACATTTCGTGCATATAGTTCAGATAGTCGCAATATTTCCCAAGGTGGCTACAATATTTTTCTGGTGAAGGTAGAAACTGGGGATTGCGGATTAGTCCGATACAGCTCATGAACGCAGAAAAGGAGGCATGAGCCCCGTCGTTTAGCATGTCCGCCGGCTTGAATGTTCCTTGGGTCAAGCCCGGCTGCTCCGTCTGCAAGAGGCCCCTACCAAGAAACACCGCCCCGTTAACGCTCTCGTAAAGTTTCGCCAAACTGTTTGGCGTATCTCCGGACAATAGGTGGTGAAGCTCTCGTTCGGACGCCACAAATAGAGCATAGAGTGTTTTTATGTAGAGCTCCTCGGGCTGGCGCAGTCTCGTGTACCAGGCGAAAATCTTCTTCTCGATCAAGTCGCGGCAAATAGACTCCCGGAGTTCAGCCATCGCAGTGAGAGACCACAGCGCCATTGCCGCGGGAGGTCCGAAAGCGTGTATCAGCCCCTTCACAATTGGGTCATCGGCGTGGGGCCTCGGGGTCCTGCACCCGATGACCGGACAGTGGGGGTTAGGTCTTTTCTTCCCCATATATTTTGATTTGAATGATAAACCGGCAGCGAGTAGTTTCCAATTGCTCCCTAGATTTAGGACTCGCGCTTATCCCCCAACGGCGGAATCGAAATTTCAAAGAAGAAGATGCTATGATGCGTTCGTGGCGGAAAAATTCACGGTTGGGTTAATCCAGATGAGTTGCTCCCTCGATCCGAGGGACAATCTCGTCAAGGCGGAGACGCATATCCGCGAGGCGGCTTCGCGCGGGGCGCAGATCATCTGCCTGCAAGAGCTATTTCGCTCCCAGTATTTTTGCCGCGAGGAAAATGCCGACCTGTTTGAGCTGGCCGAACCGATCCCAGGTCCGTCCACCGAAATACTCGGCAAGCTGGCGCGCAGCCTGGACGTCGTGATTATTGGATCGCTTTTCGAGCGGCGCGCCGCCGGGATCTATCACAACACGGCCGTCATTTTGGACGCGGACGGATCGCTCCTCGGGAAATACCGCAAGATGCATATTCCCGACGATCCGCTCTACTACGAAAAATTCTATTTCACTCCGGGCGATCTCGGCTTCCCCAATTTCGATACGAAATTCGGGCGCGTCGGCGTGCTCGTCTGCTGGGACCAGTGGTATCCCGAAGGCGCGCGCCTCGCCAGCCTCGGCGGCGCGAACATTCTCTTCTACCCCACGGCGATCGGCTGGCATCCTTCGGAAAAGCAAGAGTTCGGCGCCGTGCAGCTGGACGCCTGGCGCACGATTCAGCGCTCGCACGCCATCGCCAACGGCGTGTTCGTCGCCGCGATCAATCGCGTCGGCTTCGAGGGCCCTCTCGACAGCGGCCTCGAATTCTGGGGCCACTCCTTCGTCTCCGATCCGTTCGGCCGCGTCCTCGCCGAAGGCTCCGCCGACAAGGAAGAAGTCCTCATCGTCGAATGCGACCCGAAGCGCGTCGAGGAGACACGCCGCAACTGGCCCTTCCTCCGCGACCGCCGCATCGACGCCTACTCCCCAATCCTCGAGCGATGGCACGAGTGAAGCCCAGATTCCCAAGGTCGCCTAGCCGCCACCGTGGCTGGCACCCTTCGATGCTCAGGGTAAACCCTTCGTTCCTCAGGGTAAACGAGTGAAGCGCATTGCCGCTGCTTCATCCGCACCCTTCGCGCTCGGCTTCTGGATGCCCGCCGAATGGGAACCCCACACGGCCACCTGGCTCGCCTGGCCCCATGAAAAAACCGACTGGCCGGGAAAATTCGCGCCGATCCCCTGGGTCTACGCGGACATCGCGCGCCACCTTTCGCAAGTCGAGCGCGTCCGCATTCTGGTCGAAAATGCCGCCATGGAGCGCGACGCGCGACGCATGCTGAAATCCGCCGGCGCGAATCTCTCCGCTGTAGATTTCTTCCGCGTACCCACCAACCGCGGATGGATTCGCGATTTCGGCCCGATCTTCGTGCACAACGGAAAGGGCGCGTTCGCCGCGACGAACTGGCACTTCAATGCATGGGCCAAATACAACGACTGGAAAAAGGACGACGCGGCAAACGAAAAGCTCGCCCGTAAATTGAAATGGAACATGTGGTCGCCCGTCTATCGCGGGCGGCGCGTCGTACTCGAAGGCGGAAGCATCGACGTCAACGGACTCGGGACCATGCTCACCACCGAGGAATGCCTGCTGAGCCCGGTCCAGGCACGCAATCCAGGCGCAACGCGGGACGAACTGGCCGCCATCTTTCGCGACTACCTTGGGATCACAAATCTGCTTTGGTTAAAAAACGGGATCGCGGGCGACGACACGCACGGCCACGTGGACGATCTCGCCCGCTTCGTCAATCCCACGACCGTTGTGACGGTGGTCGAGGATGATCCGTCAGAAGCAAATTTTCACCCCTTGCAGGAAAACCTGGCGCTGCTGCGCGAGATGAAAGACCAGGAGGGGCGCCAGCTCCGCGTGGAAACATTGCCGATGCCCAACCCGGTCTACTTCGACGGGCAACGCCTGCCAGCCAGCTACGCCAACTTCTACATCGCGAACGGGCTAGTGCTCGTGCCAACATTCAACGACCCCCACGACGCAATCGCCATCACGAAGCTCGCCAAACTGTTTCCCGGCCGCAAAGTGATCGGAATTGCCTGCCTCGACCTCGTCCTCGGGCTCGGTACGCTGCACTGCATGACGCAGCAGGAACCCGCCTCTCAATCGATGGGTTAGAAAAAGCGATTGGAAATCACAGCGCGGCGAGGGAACAACCAAACGTAGCTTCAGTGGCTAAAGCCCGTTGATTGCAAGGCCTTACGGCCGGGCTGAAGCCCGGCCCTCCAAACCCGCTCCGGTCAATTGTCGCGGTCGAGGATGAAATCGGGGACGGTGCGAAGCGCGCGGCCGAAATCGGAAGTTCCGTTGCCGTTGAGGCACGCCTTCGCGCGCGCGGCGAAGTCGAGGGCTGCGGCGCGAGTGCGCTCGAGCGCGCCTGATTCAAATACGAGCGCGGTGATCTGCTCCGGGCGCACGCTCTCAAATCCTTTTTCTTCGAGCACCGTGCGCACGAGACGCTTCCCCGCCGCGCCGTCGCTTTCGAGCGCGTAGATCAACGGCAGCGTGACCTTGCCCTCTTTCAAGTCGCTCAGCACGGGCTTGCCCAGCTTTTCCGGCGACGCCGTAAAATCGAGCAAGTCGTCGACGAGTTGAAACGCCAGCCCCGCATAGCGCCCGTAGTCGGCCATGGCCTGCTCGCCGGCGTCTCCCAGATTGCCTAGAACGGCGCCCAGCCGAGCGCAACCCGCGAACAGGCAGGCCGTCTTCCGCTCGGCCAGCTCCACGGCATCCTGCTCGGTCAAATCCATGCGGCCCAGCTTCGCAAGCTGCAGAAGCTCGCCCTCGACCATGTTCTGCGTCAGTTCGATCAGGACATCGAGTATCTTGAAGTTCCGTTCGGCAAGCGCCATCTGAAACGACTGCATGTAGAGCCAATCGCCCGCCAGCACGCTGCGATGATTGCCCCAACGGGAATTGGCCGAGGGACGCCCCCGGCGCGTGTTCGCCCCGTCGATCACGTCATCATGAATCAGCGTGGCGCTGTGAATCAGCTCGACGACGGCGCCCAAGCGAATCGCACTGTCTCCGCGGTAGCCGGCATAGCCCGCGGACAGCAGCAGCAACGCCGGACGCAATCGCTTGCCCCCGCCCGCCAACAGGTACCGCGAAATTTCCGCGACCGGCTCGATCGCCGAATCATTCTGGAGCGCGATCTCCTGCTCGACCTTGACCAGGTCGTCGCGAACCAGATCGAAGATTTCCTTCGCCGTCAGGAGAGAGATGGCGTTCCTCCAGGGGTTCCCCCGCCGCGATGGGCGGAATGATCGAGGCCAAAAAATCGCCAGAAATTTCCCGACGTCACTTCGGCTACCTCGGTCGCTGGCAAGTCTCTCACATTCCCGATGGTCCGCGCCACTTCCGCGACGTAGGCCGGCTCGTTTCGCCGCCCGCGATGCGGCGGGGGCGCGAGGAACGGCGAGTCGGTCTCGATCAGGAGGCGGTTCAGCGGAATCTCGCGCGCAACGTCGCGCAAATTCTGTGCCTTCGGAAACGTTACATTCCCCGCGAACGAGATCATAAACCCCAGGTCCATGCCCCTTCGCGCTTCTTCCTCCGTCCCGCTGAAGCAATGAAAAATTCCGCCCAGGCCGGAACTTCTCCAGTCCTGTTCGAGAATCTCCACGCAATCCGGCCAGGCTTCGCGGCAATGAATGATCACGGGTTTCTTCGTGGCGCGCGCGAGATCGAGCTGGCGGCGGAACACGCTAGCCTGTACCTCGCGCGGCGAATGGTCGTAGTGATAGTCGAGGCCGATCTCGCCCCAGGCGATCAGGCGGGGGCGACGCGCCAGCTGCTCAAGTTCGGCGTAGTGCGCATCGGTGGCGTGCCGGGCTTCGTGCGGATGAATCCCGGCTGCCGCGTAAATCCAGTCGTGTTTTTCGGCAAACGGCACGGCAGCGCCTAATTTCTCAATTTCAGGCCCGTTTCCAATCGCCAGAATCGTTTGAACGCCGGCCGCACGGGCCCGCTCGAGCATCGCGTCGCGGTCCGCGTCAAAATCCGAAACATCCACATGTGCATGCGAATCGGTGAGGTTCATCACGTAGGACAGGCTTTCAGCCTGTCGGGCTTGTGTCACGTCAGCACAGACTGTCGCTCGCCTGTTTTCTGCTCTGCGTCGAGCGCGCTCTCACCCCTGTGACAGGCTAAAGCCCGTCCTACTTCAGCCGGGCGCCCACGGGTACTTCTTCCAGGAACCCTGCCAGCACGGGAGACCCATCGGGCAGCGACGCTGCGACGATCATGCCATTCGATTCCACGCCGCGCAGTTTGCGCGGCTGCAGATTCGTCACCACCACCACCTTGCGCCCGACGAGGTCTTCGGGCTTATACGCCAGTGCCAACCCGGCGACGATCTGCCGCACCTCATCGCCGATGTCGACTTGCAGCTGCAGCAACTTGTCCGCGCCCGGGACGCGCCCGGCGGTCTTGACCTGCCCCACGCGCATCTCGACTTTCGCGAAATCCTCGATTCCAATTTTCGCGTTCGCCGCCGCTGCGGGCGCTGCCGCCGCGCTCGGACCCGCCGCAGTTCCCGCCGCGGGCGCAGCCGCAGGAGTTTCCGCCGGTTTATTCTGTTCTTGCTCCATCGCTTCGATCCTCGCAATCGTTTCGGATTTTTCAACACGCGGGAAAATTCCCTCGGGCTTCCCGATTTTCGTGCCCGGCTTGAGCTGTCCCCAGGCGAGAAGGTCGAGCTGCACTTCAGCCAGAGGCTGCATCAGCCCAAGCTGACTCCAGATTTTTTGTGTCGCTCGCGGGAGCACCGGATGCGCCAACGCCGCGACGAGGCGCAGACTCTCAGCCGCCATGTAGAGAACGGTTCCGAGGCGCGCCCGATCTTCCGGCTTTTCCGCGAGCGCCCACGGCTTTTCGACTGTGATGAACTTGTCGACCCTGGCCACTTGCTCCCAAATCGCTTCGAGCGCGAGCGAGAAACTGTTCCGGTCATACAACTTCATAATGCGCGCCAGCGATTCGCTCGCAAAATCGGGAACACTCGTTTCGCCGTCCGGGTTCGCATCCGGCGTCGGCTTGGGAATTTCGCCGCCGAAGTATCGCTCGATCATCGTGAGCGTGCGGCTGGCCAGATTCCCGAGCCCGTTCGCCAGGTCGCTGTTATAGCGCGTGACCAGCGCGTCGTAGGAAAAGCTGCCGTCCTGCCCGAAGACGATCTCACGCAGCAGGTAGTAGCGCAGAGGCTCGATGCCCATCACACCGACGATCGGCCGCGGCCTCACCACGTTGCCGCGCGATTTGCTCATCTTCTCCGCATCAAAAAGCAGCCAGCCGTGCGCCCAGATTTGCTTCGGCAACGGCAAATCCGCAGCCATCAAGAACGCCGGCCAGTACACGGCGTGAAATCGGATGATCTCCTTCCCAACCAGGTGCAAATCCGCCGGCCACAACCCTCGCTGCTCGAAATCAGGGCCGCCCACGGCGCTGAGATAACCGATGAGCGCGTCAAACCACACATAAAACACATGCGGCGCTTCGCCCGGCACGGGAATGCCCCAGCGGATCGTCGTCCGGGTGATCGAGAGATTTCTCAGACCGCCGTTCACAAAGCTCAGCACTTCGTTCCGGCGAGTCTCCGGCTGGATGAAATCCGGATTGGCCTCGTAGAATTCGAGCAGCCTCTTCTGAAATTCAGACAGTTTGAAAAAGTAGTTTTCTTCGGTGACGGTTTCGGTGGGGCGCCCGCAATCGGGGCACGGGTCGCCGGGCCCCGCGTCCACCACGTAGGCATTGTCATGCACGCAGTATTGCCCGGTGTAATGGCCCTTCTCGATGAAGCCGTTTTCGCGGCAGCGCTTGAAAAGCCACTGAACGGTGCGGTGATGCCGCTCATCCGTCGTGCGGATGAATTCGTCGCCCGGAATTTCCAGGTCGTCCCAGAGCCGCCGCCACTGCGCCGCGATCTCCGTTGAAAATTCCTGCGGCGATTTCCCCGCCTTCTGCGCCGAGCGCTCGACGTTCACGCCGTGTTCGTCCGCGCCCGTGGTCATGAAGACGTCGAATCCCCGCATGCGCTTGTACCGCCGGATCACGTCCGCGACGATCGTCGAGTACGTGTGGCCGATGTGCGGCATGCCGTTCGTGTAGTAGAGCGGCGTCGTCAGATAGTATTTCGGCTTGGCTCGGGGAGTACTCATTCGCCCTTTCCGTGCGGCGGTCGCAGATCCGCGCTCGCGGACCTCCCACCCTCAAAATGTCTGGGTGAACCCTTACGATGGCAGGCTGCCGTTGAAGGGCAGCAAGCTCCGCGCGGGAATTCGAATTTCGATAGTAAGCGGGCCAGTGGGTGGTGTCAATTCGCAACGGGATCGGGGGCAGCGGGTGCGTCGCGGACTGCACAGGCTCGTGTTCGACTGATTCAGGTCCGAAACGAATCCCAAAAACAAGAGGCGCCCTTTGCAGGGCGCCTCTCCAAATCAATCCGGCCACTCAGCGCTTGATGTGTCTCCGATCAATCCTGCGCCGCCGGAGGCGGAGGAGGCGGCTGCTTGCCTGGACCACCGTGGCCTCTCTTGCCGAATCCGCCGGCTGCCTGCGTGAAAGAAGGATCAGGCATGAAGAGAGACGCCGCCGGAGACTGCCCGATGTTGGACAGCTGGTAGGTGGTCGTCCCAAAGCGGGGATCGCTGTGCGTGTCCTGGAGCAGAACGTCCAACGCCGAGGAATACCAGCGTTCCGAGGTGATCACAATCGGCGACTGGTTTCCAACCGCTCCCGCTGGAATCGTTCGCGTCACCTTCCGGTCATCGACAGGGTAGACGGTTTTCGTGACAGGATCGGTGTAGGATCCGTTCGGATTGTCCGTCACCGTCTCGTTTGCCGAGTCGGCGTGGCCCTTCCCGCCCTTCTTCGCACGCGGACCGTGCGTTCCAATCGCGGACTCCCCGTACGTTCCCTTCGTCACGTTCACAAAATACTCGGTCGCCTGCGGCAAATTCCGAATGTAGGCAAACTCACGAGGCGTACCTGACGCCGCCCAGGGGCCGATCGACGTAAACTTCACGTCGCGATAAGTGCTGCCGTCGGCGTCGCGAGCGAACGTGCCCGTGTTCGTGTTCGAAATCATGTTGCCCGGCAAAGTCTCGGTGTGCGTGATCGTTATGGTCGCGAGGACCGGCTTGCCGGTCACAACCTTCCCGCCGAACCCTCCCATCAGGCCGCCGAACTCAAACATCCCGCCCATCGGACCGCCGAAACCGCCCGGAGGCGGAGGAGGACCCTGCGCGCCCACGACCAGCGCCGCGCCAACGATCAAAGCCGCTCCAAGCGCCACCCCAAAAATCACCCGTCCCGCGAACTTGTTTCTCACGAAACTCCTCTCTTCTCCTCCAACCTGGATAAAAAAGGCTCCGACGCCCTTGTAGTAACTCAGCTAGTGAATCAGTTTCACGCCTCGCGGCCACCCGTCCTCGCCGACGAGAACGTCCGCCGAAATCAATTCCTCACCGGGCGTCTCCGCCAGGGGATATCCCAGCTGCGCCAGCGAAGCTCGCGTCAACTGAACTCGCACGATCATGCCCGGATCGTCAGCCGTTACGGCGCCGGCAAAAGGCACCGGAACAAAATCGGACGCTGCGTAGGCTTGGCTCTCCGCCGCGCGAGCACGCTCCACCCGAACGCTCGGGACCGCGCTATCCGGTTTCTGAACCGGCGAAACGCGCGCATCGACCGGAAAGTTCGGCTGAGAGGCCGGCTCTTTTTTCTCGACCGGCGTCGGCTGCTGCTTCGAGCCGCTCGCCGTGATCCACAAAAACGCGACCAGCACGGCCGCGGCGGCCCCCACACCAACCCACTCGAATGTGCGCCGCCAGGAAACTCTTTGGTGATGCTCTCGAAACGCGGCGAGCAACACCGCCTCGATTCGCGCAGGCGCATGCTCCTCCGCGACGCTCTCGCCCGCCATTTGCGAAGCTTCGGCGAGCGCCACGGCCTCTGCCAGACGCTGCGAGCAGCCATCGCAGTGAGCGGCATGCTCGAGAACCGCCTCGCGCTCGTTCACATCGAGCAGGTCCATGCGCACAAAATCGTGCACCACTTCCGCGAATTCCCTGCACGTCATTTGCGTCACATCTTGCCTCCGGAGCGCAGCGGCCGCGCCCCCATTCCCAAACGCGCCGGGCGAAGCTTGTCCAGCAGCATCGAGCGCGCTCGATTCAGTCTCGATCGCACGGTTCCCACGGGACAGTCCAGCAACGCCGCCGCTTCGCTGTAACTTTTTCCCTGCAGATCGCACAGCGTCACGGGCTCGCGATAGTGGTCCGGCAGCGTCAGGATCGCTTCGCGCAGTAATTTCACAATTTGCGCCTGCTCCAAATCCTCGAGAATCGTCTCGGCTTGCCCAGCCTTCGGCGCCGAGTGGCCGTTGCCATTCACTCGATACGCATCGTCCGCCGAAAGCGTGCGTCCAAAATCGTCAGACAACGGCGCGTACCGCCCTTCCTTCTCCTGCAGCTTGCGCAAATGGTTTCGCGCAATACCAAAAAGGAATGCGGCCGGGGCGCCCCTCTTTTCGTCGTAGTTCCTGGCGTACCGGATCAGCGTCAAGAACGTCTCCTGAACCACATCCGCCGCCGATTGAGGGTTTCCGCACATATGCACAGCGTACCGGTACAACCCACCTTGATGGCGCCGGTAGAACTCCAAAAACGCGTCCTCATCTCCCGCCGAGAGACGCCTCAAGAGCTCCACATCCCGTGTTTCGACTGACTCCGCCATCTACTCCCGGTTGGACGTCGCTCCCGCACTTACAACATGAATTGCCGTTCCCGGCAGGAGGAGTTCCACTTTCTTGGCCCGCTGGCCATGCTGCTTGCGGATTGCAACCACACGTCTTAGTACATCACCCCGGCAATTTCAACGTTCTAGAAATCTTTCGCCGGGGGGCGTCTAACTGGAAACGGTTCCGGGCTGCTGCTAGGATGCCTCCGTACGACAAATCGTTTTCAGCAAACGGGCGTCGCGCTCATTCATCTGGGGGAGGTTATCGTCCATGCGTCAATCATTTTTGCGCTTCATTCCGGCAGCGCTTCTGGCTGCCCCGCTCGCGGCCGGCCTGATTTTCCTCGCCGGCGTGCACGCTCAAAATTCCAATAGCGCGCCGCAAACGCTGCGCGGGCAAGGCTCGTTCAATGACTGGACCAATGAGCGCCCCGGCAACCACCATCTCATCAAGCCTTCCGATTTGCCCAAGCCCTATGCCACCGATTCCGCCCCCAATCAATCGAAAGTGGTGCCCCGCCCGGCAAATGCGTGGCCCCAGGTTCCGGCCGGATTCAAGATCGACCAAGCGTTGACGGGGCTCGATGGGCCGCGCACGATTGTCACTGCGCCGAACGGCGACCTCTTCGTGGCGGAAAGCAATCCGGGCCGGGTTCGCGTGCTTCGCGGATTTGGCGCCGACGGCAAGGTTGTAACCAACGAAGTGTTCGCGTCCGACCTGACGATGCCCTACGGCATCGCGTTTTGCCCGCCCGGCCCGAACCCGCAGTACATCTACATCGGCAACACGAACTCCATTGTGCGATTTCCCTATAAGAATGGTGACTTGAAGGCTAGCGGGCCGGCTCAGGTGGTCGTCGCCAGCATCCCCGGCGGATCGAAATACGGCGGCGGCCACTGGACGCGCAGCCTGGTGTTTTCGAACGACGGCAAGAAGCTGTACGTCGGCGTTGGTTCGAAAGCAAACGTTGGCGATGACGACTCGGAAAAGAACCGCGCCGATGTGCTGGAGTTCAACCCGGACGGCAGCGACATGCGCATCTATGCAAACGGCGTTCGAAATGCCTCGGGCTTGACGATGAACCCGCAGACCGGACAGCTTTGGGTCGCGGTGAATGAACGCGACGCGCTGGGCGACGACCTCGTGCCGGATTACGTCACGCACATTCAGCAAGGCGGATTTTACGGCTGGCCGTGGTATTACACAGGGCCAAACCAGGACCCGCGGTTTGCCGGCAAGCACCCCGAGCTGAAAGAGAAGGTCATTGTCGCGGACGTCTTGTTGCAATCGCACTCCGCTCCGCTGACGCTCGCTTTTTACGAAGGCAAGCAATTCCCCGCTGACTATCGCGGCGACCTCTTCGTCACGTCGCACGGCTCGTGGAACCGCGCGCATCGCACCGGCTACAAAGTCATTCGCGTTTTCACCCCGAACGGAAAAGCCACGGGCGAATACGAGGATTTCGTCACCGGATTCGTGGTGGATGACGCGAATGTGTGGGGCCGCCCGGTAGGCGTAACCGTCGCCGACGACGGCGCGCTGGTCTTCACCGACGATGCATCAAACAGCGTCTGGCGCGTAACCTACACCGGAAAGTCCACGGGCAACTGAGCGCGCCCGGGCGAGAAACCAAAAGCGTTCACCACAGAGAACACAGAGGACCACAGAGGAAACCCACGACTTTTTCTTTGCACGCTCGTGCGCACACGCCAATTCTTACGTTGGTGTTTCGGAGGGCCGGGCTTCAGCCCGGCCATAACGTCTCTCAATAGCTGGGCTTCAGCCCCTGAAGCTGCGCCCGGTTGATGCGCTGCAGATTCCCGCCCCGCACATTCCGCTTTTCACCCCCGCCCCGCGTTCCCTATAATCGCTGTTCCACTTCGCAGATGGGAGCCACTTGGTACACGTTCTCGTAGCCCGAATCCGCGCCGCACTCGCCGCGCATATCCGTCAGCACTATCAGCAGGACGTGCCCATCGTCACCGACAAACCCCCTCGCATCGAGATGGGCGAGGTCGCGACTCCCGTCTGCTTTGAGCTGGCCAAGCGCCTGAAGCGCGCGCCGCGCCAGATCGCCCAAGAAATTGCCGCCAAGCTTCCTCCCATCGAAGGCGTCGACCGCCTGGAAATCGCCGGCGCCGGCTACGTGAACTTCTACTTTTCCCGCGCCGCATTCCTCGCCGTGTCCCTGAAAGAAGCGGGCGCGCCACCGGCAGCCGCTCCCGCCGACGCGCCGAAATGCATCGTCGAGCACACCAATATCAATCCAAACAAGGCCGCGCACATCGGGCATTTGCGGAATGCCGCGCTGGGCGACACGTTCGTGCGCCTGCTGCGCCGCGCGGGCCAGCGCGTCGAAGTGCAGAATTACATCGACAACACCGGCGTGCAGGTCGCCGACGTCGTGATCGGATTTCTGCGCATCGCGAAGAAGTCGCCCGCCGAAGTCCGCGCCCTGGCCGCGCAGCCGAAATTCGATTATTACTGCTGGGACTTATACGCCAGCGTGGCCCACTTTTTCGATGAGGACAAAACGCGCGCCGCCGCCCTGCGCGGCGAAACGCTGAAGTCAATCGAAGAGGGCGCGGGCGACGCCGCAGAAATGGCCGGCATCGTGGCCCCGGCAATCGTGCGCTGCCATCTGAACACGATGGAGCGCCTCGGCATCGAGTACGACTTGCTCCCCCGCGAGAGCGAAATTCTGCACTTGAAATTCTGGGAAGCCGCGTTCGAGCAGCTGAAACAGCGCAACGCGATCCACCTGGCCGCCTCCGGAAAAAACGCGGGCTGCTGGGTGATGCGGCTGAATGACGCTGCGGATGCCGCCGACGCGACAGGCGAGGACGACGACGCGAAAATCATCGTGCGCTCGAACGGCACGGTGACATACGTCGGCAAGGACATCGCCTACCAGCTCTGGAAATTCGGACTGCTTGGAAAAGATTTTCGCTACGAGAAATTCCACACCTATCCCGCGGGCCACACGCTGTGGTCCAGCACGTCGGCCGCGGGCGACGCTGCAGCACCCGCCTTTGGCCGCGCCACGATCGTCTACAACGTGATCGACGCACGCCAGGCGTATCTGCAAAACGTCGTGGTCGCAGGCCTGCGCGCCCTCGGCTACGAAGACCAGGCCAACCGCTCGGTTCATTTTTCCTACGAAATCGTCGCGCTCACGCCGCGCTGCGCCGCGGAACTCGGCTACACGCTCAGCGAGGAAGAAGCCAGGAAGCCCTACGTCGAAGTCAGCGGCCGCAAAGGCCTCGGCGTCAAAGCCGACGACCTGCTCGACCGGCTCGAAGCCGCCGCCCGCGCCGAAGTCGACGAGCGCCACCCGGACACGCCCGACGTCGAGCGCGCCGCCATCGCCCACGCCATCGCCATCGGCGCGCTGCGCTATTTCCTCCTGAAATTCACGCGCACCGCCACGATCGCCTTCGATTTCAAGGATGCATTGGGCTTCGAGGGAGAAACCGGGCCTTACTGCCAGTACGCCGTCGTCCGCGTGCGAAACATCTTCCGCAAGCTGCGCGACGAGCAACCTGGCTTCGACGTGTCGGCGTTGGAGGAAGTAGATGCAAGCGCCGCAGCGGAATTATTCGCTAGCGCCGACGGCAACGCCTTCTGGGAACTCGCGTTCCTCGCGGCATCCCTCGACACGCAAATCGACGCCGCAGTCGGCGCGCAAGAGCCCGCCTTCGTCGCCAAATACGCCTTCCAACTCGCCCAGGCCTTCAATCTTTTCTATCACCACCACCACATCCTCACGGAAAGCAACCCAGCGAAGAAGAAGTTCCTCTTGCAACTAAGCCGCCTCGTCGAAGTACAACTGGTCGGCGCGCTGGAGTTGCTGGGAATCGAATCTCCCGAAAAGATGTAGTAAGTGGAACGATTAGTCAGGCATGACCGCACTGAACCAGGGCAGCCCGAACGCGCCCCGGTGAACTACCACGCGAACCGGTTGTCCCGTTCGCACCATCGAGAACATTGCGCCGTTTACTTCAAGTCTCTCGTCGCCACGGCCGAGACGCCACGAAGGCGCCACGGTGAGGCTGTAGCTTGGACCTCCCCGGCTCCGGCTGACTGACTTCCGAATCACTGAGGTCTTGGCCTCCACTGGCGAGCTCTTGTCTAGTGCTCCGTTCAAGAACAGCAAGGCGGCAAACATAACGAGCGCGATAGCCCCTCCTGCCCACATTTTTACAACGAGCGGAGCATGTTCAGCCAACCGTTTGCGGGCGCCCAAGGAGACGGTAAGGAGCGGAATGAAAAACAAGATGAGGGCAAGACCCATCACCGGGTTCATGTCAACCGGCGTATAAAGATGACCTGCCAAGAGGGTTGCGAGAAGACCACCAAGTGCCACCATCATTGTCGACGCACCGGATGCCCTATAGATCTCGCGCTTCGTCGTAGACGAATCTTGCGCGTCCGCGCCGCAGGCGGGACAATGCCCGCCATCGAAAGCCTGTCCGCACTTGCTGCAACGACGCATGGGGAACCTCGCAGGACGCTTACTCTTCCTATAGATTACGGTCGCTATAAAGGAAGGCAATAGTACAGAGAGAGTGTGTGGTCGAAGAGATAAGCGTCGGTGGCTCGGACCCTGGCAAGTCCGGCAGCATTGACGGATCGCGATGTTTTAGAGTAGTTGACATCGTCCAGTAATGTGGTGGACGATAGTGCATATGGCCCCGACGAAGCCTGACCCCGCCCTCAAATCCAATGTGGCGGCGTTTCGCCGCTTCAACCGCGCCTACACCCGCCTCATCGGCGTGCTCGACGAAGAGTGGCTCAAAGGCGGCTACAGCCTGGCCGAGGCTCGCGTGCTCTACGAGCTTGCCACCCGCCGCACCGCTACCGCAAAGGAAATCGCGGCCGCCCTCGGCATGGACCCGGCCTACCTGAGCCGGATTCTCCGGCGGCTCGAGAGCGATTCCCTGCTGAAGCGCGCAGCCTCGAAAACCGACAGACGTTCGGCCCATTTGACGCTCACGCGAAAAGGCAAATCTAAGTTCGAGAAGCTCAACGCGCTTTCCGAAGACCAAGCCACGGGCATCCTGAACGCGCTGCCGCCCGCCGGCCAGTCCGACCTCGTCCGAGCCATCGGCGCAATCGAGCGCCTGCTAATGCCAGACGCTCAGGAAAAGGCGAGGATCGTCTTGCGTCCGCATCGGTCCGGCGACATGGGCTGGGTGGTGTATCGCGAAGCCGCGCTGTACGCCCAGGAGTACGGATTCAACGAGGAATTCGAGGCGCTCGCGGCGCGCATCCTCGCCGATTTCCTCACCGACTTCGACCCGAGACGCGAGCGTTGCTGGATCGCGGAAGTAAACGGCCAAAACGTGGGCCACATCTTCCTGGTCAAGCACCCCGCCGAGCCTTCCACCGCAAAGCTGCGCCTCTTGCTCGTCGAGCCAAGCGCGAGAGGATTGCGAGTCGGTTCCGTCCTTGTGGAAGAATGCGTGAGCTTCGCGAGGTCGGTCGGCTACAAAACAATCACGCTCTGGACGCAGAGCATCCTCACCGCCGCCCGCCACGTTTACCAGAAAGCGGGATTCCGCTTGGTCGAAGAGAAGGCCAACTTCCAGTTTGGCAAGGATCTGCGGTCCCAAACATGGGAACTGGACTTGACGGAGAGCCGCGCCGACGTCGCGACCGTCACTTAAGCGAGCCGCACGTCGAACAGAACGAGCCAATACTGAAGCGATTGCAACGCGAAGCCGCAGAGGATAAGCCCGACGCCGAAGACGCCGAGCCAACGCTCGGGAAGGTTGTCTGCGTAGTATTCGATGAAGGGATTGATCGTCGTTCCCACCCCAGTGACGATGCCCGTCACCAGCCCCACTCGGATTGCGAAAATCCAATTCACGCGGTGCACCAGAGCCCCGCAGGCAAGCGCCACCGCGAAGTAACCGAACGTTCGAACCACGGTTCCCCAAAACTGACCACGCGTCAAACGCGGACGGCGAGATGCCGCATAGTCCATGCTTGGCCGGACGCCGCGAGAATAGCCAAGCACCTGGCTAATGGAGATCACGACGGCGAACGCGCTCGCAAATTCCGGGCCCACGATCCTGTACAGCCCGACTCCGTAGGCGGTCCCGCGGATCACGGAAAAGAAAGCTTCCCACGGCAGCGAGTAATGCTTGAAGCCACGAGCCACGCGATTCAGTTCGATCGCGGAGGTAGCGCCAATCGTGCCGCCGGCAACCAGCCCGAAGAACGGACCAAGGCCCAGGCCGTAGGCGACACCGAAAACAATCGCGTAGGTCACGATCCGCGTCAGCAAACGCAACGGCCCGTGCTGCCCACCCAAAAGGTCATAAGCCAGATAAAGGCTGCCCACAACATCCAGACAGCTTCCCGCAATGCTGATGGCCGCGACTGTGTGGTGGTCCATCGGATGATTGTAGCTGGCCTTGAGTAGCACAGCGACTCTTCGCTGTGTGGTTTTGTAGACTGCGGATAAGTCGCCTCGCCACGTGTGACCGCAAAACCCACACAGGCAAGAGTGCCTGTGCTACTCAAAACTCTCCTGATAAAATGTTTTGGCCCGCCCGACAGGAGAAGACTTCCATGGAGCTGAAAGACTTTTTCTTGAAGCAAGTCGAACGCGAAGCCGCTGCAAACCGAAAAGTCCTCGAGCGCGTACCCCAGGGTAAGAACTCCTGGAAGCCGCATGAGCGATCCATGGAGATGGGCTATCTCGCGGCCCTGGTCGCGATGATGCCGGGATGGCTCTCCCTAATCATCGAGCTTGACGAGCTGAATCTCGACAAGCCTGAGTCGCAGCGCTTCCGCGCAAAGCCGCTAGACTCGACCGCGGCGCTGCTGAAGCTAGCCGACGAAAGCAAGGCCCAGGCCGAAGCCTCGCTGAAGAACACGAACGAAGGCCATCTCGCCAAGCCGTGGAAATTCGTGATGGGCGGCAAGGCGCTCAACGAAGCACCGCGAAACCAGCAAATCGCCGACGTCTTCACTCACATGGCCCATCATCGCGGCCAACTCACCGTCTATCTGCGACTCAACGAAGCCAAGGTGCCAGCGATCTACGGACCGTCCGCCGACGAGCGGTAGCTAGGAGGGCCTTTGGCCAAACGGAAAACCGCGCGCACAAAAATTCCTACGCCCGCTCAACTCCGCCTCATCGGCGTGATCCGCTCCACCATCAAAGAGCGAAGCAAAGCCCCGATGCAGGGTTCAGAAGGCGCACCCGACGCCTGGCTTGAAATCAATCCGTTCGCAATGCCAGCCGTCGACGGACTGGCGGCGGGAGATGAAATTATCATCATCACCTGGCTGCACGCGGCCAAGCGCGACGTGCTGAAGGTCCATCCGCGCTCAGACCCAACCCGGCCGCTGACCGGCGTCTTCGCCACGCGCTCTCCCGACCGGCCCAATCCACTCGGCCTTCACCGCGTCACCATTCGAAAGGTTTCCGACCGACGGCTAAGGATCGGCCCGATCGAAGCCATCGACGGAACCCCGGTCGTGGACATCAAACCGGCGCTCCCGTGCGCGCCAGATTCATAGAATGGCGCGGCTATTGCGGCTCCTTGCCGCTGGCGGGCATACCGATGATCTTGTTGTACTCCGCAAATTCCGACGGGGAACAAATCATCTCCCGGACGTCGAAATCGGGAGGCTCCAGCTTGAATCGCAATTTGTCGAGGGCCACCCAGGGCTTGGTGTACATCTTCGGATCGTTGATGGTCACGCTCAGCTCGAGGTGATCGCGGTCCGCGCGGTGGAAACGCTCCTCGACGATGAGATCGCCGCTATGCGGGCGCCCGGCCCGATCGACCCAAGTCCTTTCATCGATACCCGAGGTTTGCACCACGAAGGTGTAGTCATCGACCCATTTTCCGATCGAATATCCGTACCATCTAGGTTCAGGATCTTTCGGAAGATCCCGGCCATCGGTCCACACCGCCCGCCACAGCTTGCCGAACTGGTACAGAATGACCACCTTGAGGGGTGTCTGAAAAATTTGCGTCGTTCGTAGTTCGTAAAGATCTTCGCGAGGCATTCCCTGCGGATCGCAGTAGACGACCGGGTCGTTGGTGTCTCCGGGAAGAACGCTCCGAGTTCCATTGCTGGGCCTATGGGTATTGAGCGTCTCCAAACCCAAAGGGGTGTATGGAATCTGGTGCTCCGGCTTGCCGTCTTCGGGCATGGCTCGCGGGCCCAAGGGCTGAATGCCATCGTTGCCCGGGTCCCACGTCCCTGAAATATCATGGCGAGGGGCGGGAGCCGCCTTCTCATCTTTTGGGGCTGACTGGTCCGTCGCGGAGGTTTGCGAGTTCGCAGGAAAAGAAAACGTGACGGCCGCAACGATCGCCATTGCCGCAGCCACGGAGACAGAGAGTTTTGCCATTCCCGGTTCCTCCTTCTGTTTGACTCCGCGCGGATGGAAATCAAGGATTTGAGTCAGTCGCTTTGAAAACGACGCGGCCGCTGAGGACCTGTCCGTCGGCGAGAACGACCTGCTGGATGCGTCCGACCGGCGCGCCGTTCTTGACTGGATTGAAGCTGGCAGTGACCTCGTCGCCGGGTTTGAAGGATTGCTTGCTCCAGCCCAGGTTGACCATATCCGATGGATTGCTGGCCTCGATCGACCAGTGCACGACGTTGCCTTTGTCGTCTTTCGCATCCAGCCTTAGAAAGCAGTGGGGATTGGCCCAAAACCATTCGGTGACGGTCGCCTTCACGGTGATCGTTTTCGACGTGTCGTACGCGGCGTTGCCGTGGTGAGCCGCGAGTGGGACTGAAACCAGAGAGAGTCCGAGGAAAATTGCGATCAGCTTATTTTTCACAGTAACCCTCCAACACGCGGACCGGACGGCACACTCGCTGCTCGGACTCCGGGCGAACCTCCGACCAGAATTCTGATCGGAGCACCATGATCGCGCATGATACGCCCCTCCCGCGGTTGACACAACGCGTTAGCATCGCTCGAGCGGACTCAGTCTCGTGACTGGATCTCCCAGGTTATCTACCTGCGGGGACGTTGGAACAGGAGGGCCCTGTGGCACAGCCACTCTTGGCTGTGTGCTTTTGTAGACCTCAGAGAGGCCAACCGTCTCACGTACGATTGCAAAAACCACACAGCGAGCCCTCGGCTCTCAGGGTAAAGAGTCGCTGTGCCACTCAAGTCATCACCTGGCTGCACGCGGCCAAGCGAGACGTCTTGAATGTCCATCCGCGCTCAGACCCAAGCCATCCACTGACAGGCGAGTTCGCCACGCGCTCTCCGGACCGGCCGAATCCACTCGGCCTTCGCCGCGTTACGATCCGCAAGGTTTCCAAGCACCGACCAAGGATCAGCCCATCGAGGCGATCGACGGCACTCCGGTTGTGGATATCAAACCCATACTTTGCAGCGTTGCAGATTCGTAGAACGGTCAATTTTGCGTCCAAACGGCGATAACTTCGTGTACCCAATTCGAGCACTTACAGCACGTTGGCAACAATTGAAATCCGCCCTGAAACGTCATTCCCCCACCCTAGCGAACGCTGGAAAGGCTCGGTCGACAATGCCTCGATGTCTCGCACGAAGGAACGCGGGCCGCGGCTGGGAAGGGTTTTCCATATCCTCCCACACTTCGGTATAGAGATCAGGATTGTCCTGGGGATTCAGCCGGACTCGGAGTTGTTCCCAGCAATCCTCGCGTACAAGCAGATACTGCGTGTCGCCGATCCACTTCGCCGTCTCCCCCCACACACAGGACGCCGGCGAATAGTAGACGAGCTCCTCAGGCGTCACTCGGACGGCGACGCGCCAAATCTCTGCGCGATTCCAGTTCGGTTCAGGATCGAAGTGAAAGGCGTCACGACGAAGCCGATAGCTGTAAAAGAAATCCAGCCCCCGATGTGCAATCAACATGGGTATATCCTCACGACCGAGAACCGAAACTACTTTCTCAAATTCGGGGTAGTCGCTCACCGCAAGCAGCCCCAGGTAGCCTGTTAGGCGAATCGGAACTGTGGCGATGGCCGCGACCAAAAGAATGCCAAGGCATGAAACGGTTCCGGGCATGGTTGCCCACACAAACAGCTTTCGGCCTTCCCTCATGGTGTTCAACACCTGGATCACTAACGGCAGCGCGAGAAAAACAAATATTCCAGCAAGTCTTCCACCTAAACCGAAAAGACTGGCGTCATGAGTCGGAAACAACGGAAGGGCGAGAGTAGCGAGAAGCAAATACCTCCATCGCCGGGAGACATCCGGGAGACAACTAGGGAGTAGCAGAAGCAGGATGGCCCAAAGGAAGAGCACGACGACTTTCAGGTCGTAGGGAACTCCCACCGCCATGGCAAAGCCGAAAAGTGTCGGTGGACCAGGGACGATTGATGAAAACCGTTGCGCGCTCCCCGGCCACCTTGCTGCTCCGCCGACGAGAAGCGCCGCAATCAGAATTGCTCCAGCGACCCAAGTCCTAATGGAGATTGGGCGTGCTGCTTGTTCGGGCGCGGCCGTCGGACCCAGGGCAATGGTGATAGCGAAGAGCAACCCCACCACGGCAGCTGCAGGGTGTACAAACGCGCAGGCGAGGAGCAACCCCGCCAACCAAATCAGCCGCCCTTTGAAGGCGCTGGTCAGCAGCCAAAACCAGATCGGAATGAACGCAAGACCCAAACTGAGTTGTGGGAACTCTACCGTGTGGAAGAAAATGACGACGCTGGCCAGAATCCATAGCAAGGCCGCAAGCGGCTGCGCCTTCGCCCTGAGGCGCAGGACAATCATAAGTAGACCCAGGTTATAGACGGCGTAAATCGCGGCTAACGCAAGCCGGAAAGACGTTTCAATCGAAAAACCGAGTCTGGAAACACCTGCAATCACGAAGCACAGCACCGCTCCATCAGGTACCTTGAGATGTCCGGAATCGAGCAGAGATTGGGTTTGCAAGGCGTAGTAGTACGCGTCGGCGCCAGGCAAGTAGGTGAAGCGATGGAGGTAATAACTGAAGTATCCGACCACAACCAACAACACAACGACTGCGCCAGCCGACCTCATGTCTCGGCTAATTGGACCCTCCGCAACTGCCAACGTCGTCCGAAGGCAGCATCGCGTCGGCAAGGATTGGCGATCTCAGTGTCCAAGGATTCAAACCGCCCAAACGATTCACCAGACTAGCAACGAGCGCCTTCTCCCCAGTTCCCTGCGCCAGCCGTTCGTAGCCGGGGCCATAGATCGTAACAACTTGGTTGCTAACGCCCTTAGACTCCCGATAAACCCGCGAGAGAATCAGTGAGGCGAGTTGCGTTTGCTCGGCCAGAGACAAGTCGTGAAACCTCGCAATCGTGAGATCGCTTTGAAAAATGGACGGGGGTACCCGACGAGTCGCTTGGGAATAATCGGAGGATACGATCGTATCCGTGTATCGCTGACCGAAAATTCGGATCTCCGATCCCCGGGACTCCCAGTTCCCTTCCAAGACCTGATCGTTGTTCTTAGTCTGCCGTTCCTCGTAGGTGACGTCGTTGTTGTAGATGACGAAGCTACCGTCCCGGCGCAATCGCAGACTTCTTTGGAATTCCGATTCCGGATCAGCATCACCCTGCGCGGCTGCACACACTACGGACGACAG
>Ga0210401_10001635_pt1 | contig 25591 bp, 20 predicted proteins | sample IncBWH32MmetaG_FD_150866 | JGI IMG/M metagenome (GOLD analysis project Ga0210401, IMG submission 150866) | Forest soil microbial communities from Barre Woods Harvard Forest LTER site, Petersham, Massachusetts, United States - Inc-BW-H-32-M | ecosystem: Environmental > Terrestrial > Soil >... | reverse complement strand
ATCACGTCGAGCTGAGCGACAATCACGACGATTTCGCCTCCACGCTTGGTATAGGAGGAGTCGTTGGCACGCAGTTTGTGCTGCCTTCGCTAGTCGAGAAACATGGCCGGTTCGACCTCACTCCCGACCGCGAAAAGAGCTTCCAAAAGTGGATCCAGCTTTATCAGGAGAAGGGTCTTTCCCGCGGTCAATACTTGGGCACCCTCTACGACATCGGTTTTGATCTGCCCGAAGCTCACGTCATCCGCAAGGACAAGAAGATGTACTACGCGTTCTTCGCTGGAACCTGGAAAGGCGAGTTGGAGTTGCGCGGCTTGGACGATCGCGCGTATCACGTCGTCGACTACGTGGACGGGAAAGACTTCGGAATCGTTCGCGGTCCGGTCGCGCACCTGTCTACCGACTTTTCGAAACACCTTCTGCTAGAGGCGACTCCGCAGTAAAGCTCACCGCCGACTCTGGCCATTGGCGTAGTGTAAAGGCTGAGGGCCGAAGTCGGTCGCCCAGGAGCGTCAGCGTGAAGGCCAGCCGAGCATCAGGCAAGTTTCTCTGATACTCCAGTGACGAGCGATTGCAGAAGCGTTGCTACGTCTGGATGTTTGGCAATCCCAGCACTTTGGCCGGCCCATAAGGCCAAGAATTCGCTCCGTCCGGCCTGCTGCGCCGGGACGGCGAGGTTCCGCATGAGGGCCCGTTGCAGCGGGTACGGGAGAACGGCGACGCCGGGCTGGTTCATCTCTTCCAGAAGTTGATTGTGGATGCCGCGTGCCAGGCGTCCGGTGAACCCGCGTGTAAGCGAAGTTCGGTTCGCCCTCCCGCTCAGGATCGCCTCCCGGTGCAACGTGGTTGCTCCAGATTCTTCGCAGGCAAGAAAAACCGTCCCCATCTGCACACCTTCGGCCCCGAGTGCGAAGGCTGCAACGATGCCGCGGGCATCCGCGATTCCTCCAGCTGCTACGACGGGTATGCCGACCGCATCCACGACCTGCGGTACCAGAGAGATTGTGCCTGTGAGGGAATTTTCCGAGAAACGCAGGAACGATCCTCGATGTCCGCCGGCCTCGAATCCGGATGCCACTACCACATCGACACCGGCTTCCTCCAGGGCGATGGCCTCGTCCGCTGTCGTCGCGGTGCCGATCGTGAGGATGCCCTGGCGATGACACTCTTCGAGAATTTCCTTCGGCGGAATACCGTAGATGAACGAGAAGACTGGCACCTTAGCGTCGAGCAGAACGCGCACCTGGTCTTCGAATCGCAGGGGCTTGTATGGTGAGAATTGCGGCTTGCTCGCACCCACGGTCTCAAGATGCGGAGCTATATACGAGAGCGCGCGCTCGAAGGCTTCGGCATCGGAGGTTGCCGCACCCTCGTCCTCCATCGAAACCCAGAGGTTCATGGCGAAAGGTTTATTGGTCAAAGAACGGATCTCGGCGACGACCTCCTGAATCGCCGGCGGAGCCAGGCCATGCGCGCCGAAAGAACCCAGACCGCCGAAGTTTGATACAGCGGCGGTAAGGCGCTGCGAGGAAAAGCCTCCAAGCGGCCCCTGGATGATCGGGTACTCAATTCCGAGTCTGTCGGAAGCGCGCGTCCGGTTCCATGCCGAGTTTCGTTTCGCCATAGTCAAACACAGAGCGAGTCTCCCCGCCTGCTCATGCCTCAACTTCCAGTATGACTTCAACCGCCACGGGCATGCCCAGAGGAAGACTTGCCACGCCTAACACCATACGGACTGAGGCTTTGTCTTCTCCAAAAACATCGCGAAATAGCTCGGAGGCAGCGTCGGCAACCCTTGGTTGATCGAAAAAGTCTCCATCCGTTGCAAGATAGATGCATAGTCGAACTGCGCGGGTTACTTTATCGAGCGAGCCTAGCTTCTGCCTTGCCGCTGACAAAGCATTCAGAGCGGCAATGCGGACCGCCTCTCTACCTGCGTTCGCATCCAGTTCTTTGCCGAGACGGCCGAGGAATTTCGGCTCGTGTCCGATGGCTGGAAGCATACCGCTGAGGAAGAGCAGATTGCCCGTCTTTACGGCCTCGACAATAGGCGCCGAACGGAGTGGGCGGAGGCGTGAGTTCGATGCCGAGCTTCTGCAGTCGGCGCTCCGCGTTGGCTGGGTACGAGCCCTTGCCGGCTACCATTTTCCTGAGTGCGCACCGCCGTCCACGTGCAGCACCTCCCCCGTCACCTGACGGGCCTCTGTGAGATAAACCACGGCTTCCGCTATGTCCTTCACGTCCGAAATTGTACCCATCGGCGAGAGCGTTTTCAGGAAGTCCTTCGGGTTATTCTTGTGCAGCGGCGTGTCCACGACGCCGGGCGCGACCGCGTTGAAGCGAATTTTCTCCTTCGCATACTCCGTGGCCAAGCTCCGCGTGACGGTTTCTAGTCCGCCCTTGGTGATCATCGGGACCGACGCCGTAATACCTGCGATCGGGTTGGCTACCAGCGCGGCCGTTATGCTAACGACGCTTCCGCCAGACTTCTGCGCAAGCATCTGCTTAACCGCTCCCTGTGTGACGTACAGGAAGCCTTCGAGGTTGGTAGAAGATAGCGCCTTGAAGTCTTCAGCCTTGTACTCCGTGAAGGGCTTTGTAAAAAAGATGCCCGCATTGTTGACCAGCGCGTCGATGGATCCAAACTTCTGGACGGCTGTCTCGACGATCTTCGAATCGACAGCACTCTCACCGATGTTGCCGTCTACGAGAGCCAAATGATCAGATTCGACGAAGGTATCCGACTTCCTGATGTTGCGCGAGTTTGCGACAACACTGTATCCGCGATCAAGGAACGACTGCACTACGCCGGCTCCGATGCCTTGCGACGCTCCCGTTACAATGACCGTTTTCTGTTTGGTTGCCATATCAGCCTCTCTGCCTGTCGCATAAGATGCAGGTGATGCCTGCGAACTACACCACGCCGGGTTGATTCCCTGGCGTGAGCCTCCTTACTAGCTACACCCACACAGTCGTTCACTTCGGCAGCTCGGTCCCTGCCTGCACCGCCGCCATGTACGCTGCGTACCACTCCGGCCAGTTCGCGTCGCGCTGCCCGACGCGCTTCTCGTGCTCGCCGTGGGCGACTGCCGCGCGCCGCATCGCGCTTGCCAGATCGTTTGCTGACGCAAAGGTCGTCGTCGCGGGATCGATGCGACCGGGCGCCCGACGCGTGCCCTCCTGGACGATCCATGCGTTGCCATCGGGATCTTCGAAGGAAACGTATGACCGGTAGCTCTGGCGCTCGGGGTCCGGGCCGCTGATGCGTCCTGCCGGCGAGAACGCCGAGCCGTGGAACACTTCACTCGCGTTGATGCCCCTGGTCACAAGCTCCTTGTGGGCCGCCTCAATGTCGGAGACGATCAGTCCGCCCCGGAACGAGCCAGGCGCCGCCGCCGTGACTCCCTTGCCGAACGAGATCGAGCTCCCTGAACCCGGAGGCGTGAACTGGACGACGCGAAAGTCGCTTCCCATAACGATGTCGTCGTCGAGCCGCCACCCGAGCCTTGTGAAGAACTCCTTTGCACGGTCGACGTCCGAGACCGGGATGAGCGCGACCTCGAGCTTCATGTCGACTCTCGCTACACCGGCGTCATACTTCGGTTGTTTAAAGCTGCTGGCTGTTTGACTCATGCATTTCTCCTTTTGCTCGTGAATTAGTCTCGCGAGCCAATGCGGCTCGTAGGGTTCCAGGAATCTCGCACTCAGCCTTTCAAGGGTGTGTTCGCAAGGACCTCCACTTTTTCCACCTGCGGAGGAACCGCAAATAATTCGCTGGCCCGCGCCCCCAATGCCTTCGCAATGTCGCCACTCAAGTGGGCATTGCGGCCCGCTTCATTTGCAAAGGTGTCGAAGATGCCGAACTTTCCCAACCCGAGCTTGATCGCATACCATTTCAAGGTCCCTTTTTCATTCAGCGCGAGTGGCTGAGCTGACTTTAGAAATGCCTCGGCGTCAGCCTCCTTACCTGCGCGTGCTTCGAGCATGACTAACAATCCAAGTGCTTCCATTGAGTTACCCTCCTTATTGAGTTGGTTCCGTCCGATTGACTGACCTCTGCTCACAACTGTGAGCAAACTGCAGATCGGAAACGGGCTTGTGCGGATTTCTGCTGGGATGGTCGGAATCTTGCTAAATTCATGCTCTCCGAAAGAGAACTCCAACGACTTACATTTGCCCTGAGGGAACGACGACGAGCGTTCGAATCAGCTGCGCAAGGCTACTTAGAATTGTTGATTGAGGCGATAGTGCTGAGGCGGGTGCAAGGACCGATGAGCTAAAAAGTCCGGACAGAGCCGAACGTTAACAACGCATTAAAAGGCAACCAGTGAAAGTGACGTCTCTTCGGAGCCGACAAGACCCTCGCGATACTCTGTCGGGCTGAGTCCCCAGACGTCACGAAAGACCTGCGCAAAGTGCTGCTGGGTCTTGAAGCCACAGGCCACGGCCACGTCCAATACTCGCGCATTGGGAGCACGCAACATCGCTTTAGCACGCTCAATTCTTTGACGCAGAACAAATTGATGCGGGGTCTGGCCCGTTGACTTGCGAAACATCCGCGCGAAATGAGCTGTGCTCAATCCTGCCGACTCCGCCATCTCGTCGAGACTCAAGTCGTCTTCCATCTTTGCATGGACCAACTCTCTAATCCTTCGCAAGCGCGCTGAACCTAGTCCGCCTCGGTGCATCTGCACAAGACCGTGCCTTACTGCACGATCCTTCACCAGCGCTACCGCCATCGCCTGTTCGACCGAATCCAGAAACAGCCTCCCGCTCGGAAAACCAGCAACCATCTCCGCATGAGCGGCTGCAACCAGCGCACTCAGGCGTGGGTTTGCAAACTTGCGTGAAGGCCGCAGTTCTACCTCGCCGTAAGCGCCGTCAGAGCTGGCCATCAGTGCCGCATCGGAAATACCGAGCTGCAGGTGCGATACGTTCATGAGCCCAACCCACTCGCCGATATGACGGTCGCACAGCGCTAAGTCGCCCGCCCGGTAGTCGAACTTTTCCAGCGCGTAGCGCTTCGAGCCCCACTCAATTGAGCCGGGCTGCAACATCATTGCGAAGGCTTGATCATGCCGTACCCAATGACGCGGCTCTGTGTCTGAGTCGGGGGGAAAGAGTTCAACTCTCATTCTTTTATTCCATGCCTCGTGGTGTGAATAACATCACACGAACAGAAGCGATTCAATTAGACATTGGTACCGGCGATGCGTTCGCCTGATCCGGTTGAATTCACTGCGGATCTCATTCCGCGTGCGAGTAGCGTCAAATATGATAGCCATCACGGTTGTTGGATGACAACTCATAGATGGAGGATACAGAAAGAGTTATGCGCTATCCCACCAAAGAGACCACCGTGAAACATGAGTGCGTTGTGAAGGAAGCTTATTGATCGCCGTGCCGAACATAATTCGGATACACCGGTTTATGGGGTTCCGGCGCCGGATGTTTTGCGAGTTCGTCGAGCGCAAGACTCACGGCCTTCTCCAGCTGAGGATCATGGCCTTCGTTCACCGGCTTCGGCTCCATGTCCACTTCGTAGTCCGGTTGTACACCGTGGTTCTCCACGTCCCACTGGCCCTGGGGATTAAAGAATCCAAAGCTTGGGGACGTGACGTGGCCGCCATCCATCAGTGTCGGAATCCCGCCGATGCCTACCAACCCTCCCCAGGTGCGCTTGCCCACCAGCGGCCCAAGCTGTGCTTGGCGGAAGTACCACGGCATCGCATCGCCGCCTGACCCGGAGAATTCATTCGTGATCATCACTTTTGGGCCGAGGATCGAGGCTTGCGGAGTGCGGTAGATCGCCCCATAGCGCGGCGCCCACCAACTCATCAGCGTGCGTTGCATGGCGTGAATGATGTAATCGGCTGCCTGTCCACCACTGTTGAAGCGTTCGTCGATGACCGCGCCCTGCTTATCGAGCTGCGCAAAATAGTAGCGATTGAAATTGGTCAGTCCGCCCATCGCCGTGTCCGGCAGATACACGTATGCCAGTTTACCCGCGCTCAACTCCTGCACTTTGCGCCGATTGGCTTCGATCCACGCAAAGTTGCGCAAACTCAGATCGTCGCCAATCGGCGTCACCATAACATCATGGGCATCCTTGCCGTTCGCGTCGGCGGCAATCTTCAGCACTACCTGCGTTCCCGCGGTCCCTTCCAGCAGGCGCTGGATGTCATCCGAACCGCTCAGGTTCTGCCCGCCAACGACCAGAATGAAATCACCCTCCGCGACCCTCACGCCCGGCTGCGCCAGCGGCGCTTGCGGTTGCCGATTCCAGTGCTCGCCGGTGTAGATCCGTTTGATTCGGTAGCGGCCATTGGCGATTTCATAGTCGGCGCCGAGCAAGCCGCCTGGCACACGATTTGGGCGCGGAATCGTGCCGCCGTTGCCGCGCAGGTGACCGATGGAAAAATCGCCCAGCATCTCCTGAAAGAGATAGTTCAGATCACTGCGTGAACCGACCTCGTCCAGATATGGGCGGTACTTCGCTTCTTCCGCCACCGTGTCCACGCCGTGATAGTGCGGATCGTAGAAGAAGCTGCGTTCGATCTGCCAGATCTCGTGGAACATTTGCCGCCACTCGGCCTGCGGATCCACGCGAATCTGCATGCCGGAAAGATTCAGCTTACCTTCACCGGGTTTGGCTTCGCCGGGTTTGGCGGGCGCATCCGCGGAGACAATGACAAATTCGGGCGCCGGTTCCGCGCCACCCGACAGGGCTTCGGACTCGGCGCGCGCCATTTGCAGAAGGATTTTGTTGCCGTCGAACGAAAGATCGAAGTCCGCGACGCGATCGGCCAGCTTCTCGGACTTCTTCGTTTTCAACTCGAAACGGGTGAGCGTTGCGCCACGGTCCTGCTGGAACCGTCCGGGGCTCTCGAGCAGATACAGCGTACCTTCCTTGCCCGCCGCCAGATCCGTGTAATCGCGCGGAGGCAAGGGCAGCGCGACCGCACGATCCTGCAGATGATCGAGGTCGACCTTCACCGGCTTGGGCTTCTCTGTTTTTTCCTTCTTCTCTTCTTTGCCAGCCTCATCCTTACCGCCTTCATCAGGCTTTTTGGCAGCGTCTACCTTGTCTTTATTGGAGTGCTCCTCACCGGAGTCCTTCTTATCCTTGCCCGTTGTTTCGAGGCTCTTCTCGTCTTCATTCTGCGGCGCAATCGGAGATGCCACGTCCGCCGCCAACACCAACGCATACACGCTGCGCGTCACGTTGAAGGCGTCGCTGGTCATGTCGAGCCCGCTTGTAGACGTGCCGTAGTTCGTGCTTTCCGTGAAGTAGAGATACTTTCCCCCGCGATCAAACGCCGGAGAGCGAACGTCGCTCATTCCGTCGGTGACCTGCGTGCTCTTGTGCGAGTCCATGGAACGCAGAAACAGTGTGTGGAACCGGTTCGCTACCGACTGCGTGTAAGCCAGCCATTTTGAGTCGGGCGACCAGGCTGCATCGTAGTCACTGTCGTCAACGATACCCTTGTCGATTACCGCCGCCTTGCCAGCCGTCGTATCCAAAACCCAAATGTTCATCTTGTTATCGTGGAAAGCGATCAGCTTGGAGTCCGGCGACCATACCGGGCGGAAATAATAAGTGGCTTCGTTTGCGAGAGGAAACTTCTTCACTTCGCCCGCGCCGGTCTGGCTGCGGACATGCAGCGCATACTGCCCTGACTCGTCAGAGAAATAGGCAATGCTCTGACCATCGGGCGACCACGCCGGTTCCCGCTCCATCGCGCCCGGGGTGCCGGTGATATCGCGCGTGGCGCTCTCTTTTGCGGGAACGGTGAAGATGTCGCCGTGCGCCTCAAACACGGCGCGCACACCGGTGGGCGAAATACGGAAGTTCTGAATGTCGCGATCTGCCGGCGAAATGCGCGGGCGCACCTCCGGCAGGTCCGCGCTCACATCCACGCTGATCCGGCGCGCCTGGCCGCTCGCGGTGTCGTAGAGAAAAAGCTCGCCAAAGCGATCGTATACAATCCCGCCCGGTGCGGCGCTCGCAGAGCGAATATCCGCTCCGTCGTTCTTCACGACTTCAGTGAGGGATTTTGTTGCGGGATCGAAGCGAAACAGCGACACGGGGCCGTTACGGTCGGAAAGAAAATACACCTGGTCGTCCACCCACATGGGATTGAAGTCGTTCGACCGTTCGCGCGGGACCTTCACCACGTCCAGCGTCGCCATGTTGGCAATCCACACCGAACTCGCCAAGCCGCCACGGTAGTTTCTCCACGCCACATAGGCCGTGTAGTTGAAGGGCGACGCACCGCCCACGGGTGAGTAGGCGAAGTGTTTGCCGTCCGCGGAATACTTCCCGGAGAAGGCCATAGGTAGCGGCAGGGCGGTCGGCAAACCGCCCTCGAGAGACACCCTGAACAACTTCGTGTAGCGGGGGCTGGTGCTTTCGCGGTTCGACCGGAAGATGACGCTCTTTCCGTCGGGAGTCCACCCGACGGCGGCGTCCGACTGGGGATGATAAGTGAGACGCTTCGGAACTCCGCCCATCGCGGGCATGACAAACACGTCGGTATTTCCGTCGTACTCACCAGTGAACGCGATCATGTTCCCGTCCGGCGAGAAAACGGGGTCGGTCTCAATGCCGCTGCCGGTCGTCAGGCGCGTGGCATGGCCACCTTCGCGGTCTACCGACCACAAATCCCCAGCGTAAGAGAAGACGATCAACCTGCCGTTGAACGCCGGGCGCTGCAGCAAAGGATGTGATGCCTGAGCCCACAGTGCGAGTGGGCAAAGCGCGGTAAGAAGTAGTGCAAAAAGCGAGCGGATGAAGCGCATGTCGTATGCTCCGATACGGTTAGTCGGCCAGGTGACTTGCGAAATGCGTGCACATCCTAACGCATCCGAGCGAGTGTGTGCTCCGAAAAACAATCCTCGCGTTGCGAGTCGCCGCCCCTTTTCCCGAAAGTGGAGGCATCGGGGCATTTCACCCGCGACGTTGAAGAGCGGACTCGCGCGCTAGCTGACGACCAACGTCGTGGTCGCGGTGTGCGTGGCGGCGCCGGAAGTTTCGGTTATGGTGACGGCATAGGAGCCAGCCGGTGTTCCAACTGGCGGAGGTGGGCTGGTCATGCCACCACCTCCGCTACCCCATCCGGAGGACTGCAATAGCAAGGGAAAATCTAACGGAACGATCCGCGACGGAATCCAATCATAAGGAGTTGAGACTTCAATGGTTGAAAATCTTATCAGCGGCTTATATCTCCTTGGCGACGTTGGCCTGCTCGGTCTTCTCGTTTACAAGAGTCACAAGTCGGCCAATCGGATCAGGCGAGGTTCTAGTGACAAATCTGCGAAAGCGAGCCGATTGAGAGCTCGGCGTTCGGGGCTTTCGTCTGAATCAAACTACGAAATTAGGTCCGCGGATCATCATTAGCTTGGGATTTCCTTGCACGCGCGATTGCATATTTCCGCGTTTTTAGAGTGTCCGCGGTGAGGTTGATTTTATGCAGATTGAAGGGGCCCCCCGAATGACGATTACTGTTCAAGATTGAAATGGATCAGCTAAAAACGGCATTTCGTGCCCTAAATGCTGATGATAATAATTCTCCCGGGACTCGCCGGGCGCAGATGACTGAGGGGAAAACAGGAACTGAGGTGCGGACCCTCACACTCGGCTTGGCTAAGGTATTTACCCTATTGTGGTGGTTTCCTGCTTTTGGCAAGCTCGCTCAGCCAACTGTTTTACCTCTCTCGAATCACCCCAGACCCGGGACTCCGACCCCCGGGTCTCTTTTTTGTCCTATCCGCCGTGCCGCTTCTTATCCCGGTAGTTTGCCCAGCAGCGATGAATGGCAAGGGCTAACGCGATGCCGATAATGAGCACGCCCACCACCGCAACACTGTGAAATACCATGATGGGATTGAAGGCTCGGGCAAAGGTGAATGCAATACCGTAAGAACCTGAACTTCGAACTTGGCCTCAACTAGTGACGAATACGAGCTTCAGAGTTGGATTACCTGAACAATTTGTCGTTAGAGGACAGATTCCTGCGATGCCGTGGTTTTACAAATGGAAGAGACGCGCGCCGCGGTGGTCAGTTTTTGACTTGTGCTTGCGTCTTGGCTTGCGCCGGCGGAAGGTCGATGGGAGCCTGCTTGAGGAGTTCTGCGGCTTGCTGGAGCGTAGTATCGCTGGGCACTGGTTGGAAATCGGAATAGTTTTCGTCTTCTTGGGCGTCGATGGTTTTGAAGAACAACGCCTTCCCGCACATATGAACGTGCATGTTGGTGACTTCCCACAAATGCGGGCTGACTTCTTGCTGCGTCACATTGAAGGTCCCCCCTTTGTCCAGGTGACCCAAAAGACCGGCGAGGAATTTCACTTCACTGGTGAGTGTGCCGTTGATGGCCGCTAAGCGTTTCTGCTCCGGATCGAGCAGCATCGTTCCTTCCATATGATGGAAGACTTGGGTGGTGTGGTCGGTTGGTTCAAAGTGCGGATTCGGTGTGAATCGCAGCCGGACTAACGATCCTTGCTTGCCATCGTATTGAAAGCGAAAGGCCGCCGGAAACATTTTTAGCAGATTTTGAGCTTGTACTCCGTCCTCGCGCTCTCTTTTCTGACGCTGCCGCACTTGTGACGGTCGCGAGATCAGGCGCTGGATGCGTTGATCTTCATCTTCAAGCTGCGCGGAAGTGAGAGGCTGCCCATTCACCGCGACCAGGCGATCAATCTGCCCTTCCTGCGTCTGGTAGACGTGGAAAAGCTTCCACACACCGTCAACCCGCTTACGTTCGAGATAAGTCCACAGCGCGTGATCCTGCACTTGGGCCTCAACTTCGTGGGGCAATACTTCGTTGACGAACTGGTCAGCGCTAGAGGGTAGCGGCTGTGGGTGGACCGCGTCGACGCCCGTCGAGGAACCTTCTAAAACACCCAACCCGGCAAGAGCTACAGCGAAAAGTGAAATATGCGCGAGGTAGCGAATGCGGGATAGTCGGCTTAGCGTGGCTGAGGTAGGAAGAGGCAACGGGATGATCTCCGTCGATATCGGCACGATGAACAGAGGAAATCATGGGTGGTCAAGCAGGGATCGACAATACGGGGAATGCCGTAGAACCGCTCGGTGACCAAGAAGCGCACTAGGTGCCAGGACTTGATAGAGGCTTTTCCTCCGCGCTGCAGCGGACACCCTCAGGGTCTGAGGCCCGATTTTGCTTGCCTTTGAACGTCGGAGCTAAAGCTCCGAACTCCAGAAATAGCTTCTATGCAGCTACGGCGTTGGCGTCCTGGTGTTCGCGGACCTTCGAGATGCGATGTTTTGCCGGTGCGGCAACCGCGGGGGGCTTGAGCGGAGCGTGCGCAGTGGAACTGTGCGCGGGAGGCGGCGGAACAATCGCAAAAAGCATCAGGCCGAGGACCATCATTCCCAGAATCGCGATGATCACAATGTTCCAGTGTCGAAAGCTGACGACGCTCTTTGTGAGATCTCCATGGTGAGCGGGAAGAAAATACCAAGTCTGCGGTTCCGACTCCCGAGAGGAATACTTTCGATCGTACATGGACTGCTCCTTCCCAGGCGCCGGCTCCAACGATCAGAGCGGCACTCATCCAACCCTGGTTATGAGACGCGTCGTACTACGATATCGTTGCAGGAATAACGCCACAATCTGGCGGTTGTTTACGCCAACGGCGACGCCTTGGATAAAGCTCCGCAGTCTAGACGTGGCGACTATCGCTCGATCCTCGCAATGCTGCGGCGCTCCCAGGTTCATTCTCCACGGAATGAACGAGGCGAACTTCGACGCGACGCCCGGCTGCGAGGCGCGCGCATATGGGTCCAACCAGTGAACCAATTCCCCACTGGGCAGACCGACCTCAGAGCACGCGGAGTCGAGTTCAGGGCACCACCCACCAAACAGCCCTGGCGCCATTTAGCCAAGTTCCAGGACACAGAGGGCAATCAATTCGTGCTTTCAACCAAGCGATTCAGATGGTAGAAGAGCACGCACTGATTGGCTGCACGCTCGATTGGAAAGGCGGACTAGCGCAATGATCCATCGCTGTTTGAACGACTCCCTGCTGATAAAGCTTTTTTGCGCCACTGCGCTGTTTTGCGCGCTATGTATTGCACCACTGGGCGCGCGAGGCCAGTCCACCGGCGCGGAGAAGGATTCTGACGTTACGCGCCAGATGAGCAGCGCGTTTGAATCCCTCGTGAAGCGCGTGTCTCCCGCGGTAGTGGAGGTGCTGGTGACCGGCTACGGCTCCGCGGACGAGGATGACGAGCATGCCTCGCGAGCCGTGGGCCGCGAACGCAGCCTCGGGTCTGGCGTCATCATCGAGCCAGACGGCTACATTGTGACCAACTATCATGTGGTGAAGGGCGCGGATCGCGTGCGTGTCGTGCTAACGCCGGCGGACGACCAGGACTCGCAACCAAGGGCTTTGCTGAAGTCCCGCGGGCGTATTCTTCCCGCCCGGATCGTGGGTTTCGGCAAACAAATCGATCTCGCGGTCCTCAAGGTCGAGGCTACTGGACTGCCGACTCTGCCCATCGGCCGCTACGATCGTATTCACAAAGGACAGCTCGTTTTGGCCTTCGGCAGCCCGGAAGGTTTGGAAAATTCGGTAGCGCTGGGTCTCGTCAGCTCTGTTTTGCGGCAGCCGGATCCGGATAATCCGATGGTCTATATCCAGACCGATGCGGCCATCAATCCCGGGAATAGCGGGGGTCCGCTGGTCGACGTTGAAGGCAACGTGGTCGGCATCGACACCTTTATCTATACGAAGTCCGGCGGAAACGAAGGCATCGGCTTCGCCATTCCCAGCGGCATCGTGCGGTATGCGTACGGGCAGATTCGGCAGTACGGACGCGTTCGTCGCCGCTCCATCGGTGCCGATCTCCAGACCCTGACGCCGGATCTGGCTCAAGCGCTGGGCTTGCCCAACGATGCGGGTGTGATTGTTTCGGACGTTGTTCCCGGTAGCCCCGCCGAACGCGCAGGCCTGAAAATTCAAGATGTCATCGTAAGTCTCGATGGGCTGCCGGTAGACAACGTCCCGCTGTTTGCGCTGGGTCTCTATCTGCTGAATACCGGCGATTCCGCGAAAGTCCAGATTGTGCGGGGCGATAAAAGGCTGGACCTTACCGTCCCGATTTTTGAACCACGGACGGACCCGCAGCGGCTGTCCGATTTGGGCGACCCGACGAAAGGCCTAATTCCTAGATTGGGTATCGTTGGCGTGACGACTTCCCCGGAGGTTCTCGATCTCTTGGGAGAGCTTCGGATTGCTTCGGGCGTGCTGGTCACTTCTATCGTTGACGATCGGCTGGCAGTCGATTCGGGCCTTTTGGAAGGCGACGTGATTCACACGTTGAATCGCACTCAAATAACGAGCGTGGATGGTCTGCGCACCGCGTTCAACAAGCTGCAACCTGGCGAACCGGCAGCGATGCAAGTGGAACGCAATGGCAAGCTTACGTACGTATCATTTGATATGGAATAGTTTGGCCCGAGGGATTCGACCTAGTTGATTTCGTGCGCCCGCAACTGCGCGACGAGGTTCGCTGAAATCTCAGACGCCGTCTTCTTGACGGTTTTTTCCGGCGCGTTCTTTTCCATGACGAATTTCGCCGCGGCCACGTATGGATTCATGGTGATCACGGCGCCTAATTTCTTCCCGCTGGTGTCGGTCGTCGATTGATCGTAAAGAGGCTTTTCGGGCTTGGTCAGGTCGGTGAGACTCACAAACAGAGTCATCTTGGTCTCCCCGGATCCAAATCCGATGATGGCGCGGTGAACGCGGTTTCCTTCATCCACTTCCGTGAATACGCCGTGGACCCAGGCTCCCGATGCGGGCCGGGCGTCGCCGGCCGCAAGGCGCTCCGAGCTGTAGCCCGCTTTTTGGAGATCCTTGACGATACTCTGGGACATCAAATCGACCAATTTTTCGGCCTGGGCTTCGGGATCGTGTTGCTTGCGTTTTCTCGGGCGTTCCAGAATTCCGGGGCGAACTTCACCTACAATGCCACCCTGATCTACTTTGACGTCTTGTGCGTCCAGCGCAAAGTCGCTGACGTATACGGTCACGTTTCTCGCAAAGCCCTGAGCGGGAAGATTTTGATTTCCCGGCGAGTTCTGTGATGCCGCAGTGTGTGCCAATCCAAGGCCGGATAAGCCGAATAAGGCGAAGGCTAATAGCAACAATACTGGTTTCACGATTCGAACTCCTATCCGGCTCAAACCAATCTGGGCCCAGATCTAGAGTTTGTGATAGTCGGAGTTCTGCGTGGCAACCGTGAGTTGCTTGCTAACTCCCTCCATGGTGGCACCGTCGACGTGGTTGGGACCATCGGGCAAGCGCCCAAACTGGACGGTGAGTTTCATGATGTCGCTGGGGTCGTCCAGATAGGTGACGATGCTGATGCTGGTGAGGCGTTTCTCCGCTTTGTCGATGACCAGGGTCATGGAATCGTGGGGTTTTATGTAGTTCTGGATGACCAGCTTCACTCTGTTGGGAGCGTCGGAAATTGGTTCTATCGAAATGTTTCCCTTGGAGTAGGCGTCCTGGATTGCGTCCTTGTCCGGCGGAATATATCGCTCGGCCAGGGCCTTCATTTGATCGGCGTACTCCTTGAACTCTTCCTTCTTCTTTTCGACAACGCGCTCGCGCAGTCGACCGCCTCGACCAGCGGAATCCTGAGTGGCCGCGGGCGCGTCCAAGGGCGTTTTCAAAGGCTTCCCGTCGGCGCCCAACCTAACCTGGAAGCGTTCCTGCTTCCTTTCCTGCCCCTTAAGGCTGACCGTCACCCGCTTAAGCCAGGTGTATTGCTTGAGCTCTTCTTTGTTCTTCGCGGTAGATTCTTTCAGATCGGCAACCCGCTGCTGGAGATCGGGATTTTGAGCCGCGAGCCCCGGCCCAACCAGGGTCAGCATTAACGCGAAACTAGCAAGAGTGGCGCGGCGGGCCGCATTGTTCGAGATGAAACTGCGATCGTTCATAAGTCTCCCCTGAGGCGCCTTACGCTGCTAGTCGGCCGCAGGAACGGTCATTTCTATCAGAATGCGCGGCCAAAGCCGAGACCTAATTCTCACCGAGCCGACCATGCCGCCCGCTCGCGTGGAAGCTTCGAGCACGCGCACTCGCATGCCCAGTTGCCGCAGGCGAAACGCACACGCCAGCCTACTCAACCCGCCGCTGTTGGCCACCGCCTTGTATATGTGTCCCGCGACCTGTAAATGTTATCCGGGAGGGAAAAGCCCGGACCTGCAGGGGTCCGGACGCCCACATTGATGTCGATGCACTTAAGGAATTCGCTTGGGGGGCGGCCGTGGAGTCGCTAGTCGATTTTGTTGTCCGGTATGCGGCCAACGGAGATGAAGTCGCTGTGCGTTACCGTCGCGGGTATCGCATGGAAACCTGGACGTATGCGCGAATCGCTTTGGAAGCGAATCGCGTGGCTCGCGAGTTGGAATTCCGCGGTATTCAAAACGGCGATGCGGTGCTGTTATGGGGCGAAAACTCCCCCGAATGGATCATTGCATTTTGCGGATGCCTGCTGCGGGGCGCCGTGGCTGTTCCCATCGATCACGGCTCGACAGGAGAATTTGCGTCGCGCGTCGCGCGCGAAGTCAGTGCCAAGTTAGCCTTTCGCAGCCGGGGGCTTACGGACATCGAGCCGCCGTCAGGTTCCATCGTTTTGGAATCGCTTTCAGAACTCATTGCGCAGCGTGACCCTTCGCCGTACGCCGCGGCCCCTCTGTCGCGTCAAGACACCCTGGAGATTATTTTCACTTCGGGAACAACCGCGGATCCTAGGGGAGTGGTGATTTCTCACGGCAACGTCCTTGCCAACATCGAGCCTATTCAGCGTGAGATTCAGAAATACCTTCGCTATGAGCGTATCTTTCATCCTTTGCGATTTCTGAACCTCCTCCCGTTGAGCCACATCTTCGGCCAGATGCTGGGAATATTCATACCGCCGTTCCTGGCGGGGACGGTCGTCTTTATCGATTCCCTGAAACCTTCCAGCCTAGTCGATGTGATTCGCCGGGAGCGCGTTTCCGTTCTGGTCGCCGTGCCTCGATTTATCGAATCGCTGGAACGGGAAATAGAGCGGCAGATCGAACGTGACGGCCGAATCCAGCGATTTAAAGAAGATTTCGCTCACGCCGAAACGGAACACTTTCTTCGACGCTGGTGGCGGTTCCGGCGCGTCCATTCCTATTTTGGCTGGAAGTTCTGGGCCTTCATTTCCGGCGGGGCCGCGTTGCCCGAGAGGACCGAAGGGTTCTGGAATCGATTGGGATACGCCGTAATTCAGGGATACGGCATGACCGAAACTACCTCACTCATCAGTCTGAATCATCCTTTTCGTTCGGCAAAAGGCTCGATTGGCAAGGTCGTTGCTGGAATGGAAGTTCGCGTGGACGAAAACGGCGAAATCCTGGTGCGCGGTGAGAACGTTGCCAGGGCGTATCGCCCGATGGATCAATCGCAAGCTGTGGCAGAATCCGATGGATGGTTTCATACCGGAGACATAGGCGAAACGGACGAGAATGGCCGTTTGTATTTCAAGGGCCGCAGTAAGAACGTAATTGTCACTTCGGCCGGAATGAATGTGTACCCGGAAGATCTGGAAAAGGCGTTGCGCCGCCAGGCGGGTGTACGGGACTGCGTCGTGGTTGGGATCGAACGCGACGGCAACGCCGAGCCTTGCGCGGTGCTGTTGCTTGAGGATCCGCAGGTGAAGCCAGCTGCCGTAATTGAAAACGCCAATCGTTCCCTGGCGGAATATCAAAAGATGCGGCAGTGGTTTTGCTGGCCCGACCCCGATTTTCCGCGTACGCCAACGCTTAAGCCACTCCTGGCGCGGATTCGCGAGGTCGTCAACGCAAAAGTCGGAGCGATGCCTTCCTCACGGGACGCCGAGAGTTCGCTAGCCGGGCTGATCGCGCAAATCACCGGCCGCCCGGTGGCGTTGCACTCACGCGATGCCGCGCTCGATGCGGACTTGCGAATGAGTTCGCTCGATCGCGTCGAACTGATGAGCGCTCTTGAAGACCGCTACCAGACCGACCTCAGCGAAGTTCGATTCAGTGAAGCGACGACCGTAGGTCAGTTGGAGAAACTTCTCTCGGAGACGCATGCTCCCTCGGCGGAGCACGCCTATCCGCAGTGGCCGCAACACTGGCTCACGACGGCAATTCGCCTTGGCGTCTACTACCTGCTCGCCTGGCCGGCGACTTATCTTCTCGCTGCGCCTCATGTGCGGGGGCGGGAGAATCTCCGTGGACTCGACGGACCCGTTCTGGTGGTGGCAAACCACGTCACATATCTGGATATTGCCTGGGTTCTTGCTGCTTTGCCGGCGGGTTTTCGGCACCGCCTGGCCGCGGCGATGGAAGGCGAACTGCTCGCGCGAATGCGGCGTCCATCGAAAAAAATGAATTGGTTCGGCCCTTTTCACGAACGGCTCGACTATTTTCTGGCGGTGTCACTCTTCAACGTATTTCCGTTGCCCCAACAGTCAGGCTTCTTGAAGAGCTTCTCGTTTGCCGGTGATCTTGCGGATCGTGGCTGGAACATTCTGGTCTTCCCAGAGGGAAAGACAACGCAAGATGGACGCATGATTCCGTTTCGCGCCGGCATTGGCTTGCTTGCGAAACATCTGAACATCCCCGTCGTTCCCATGCGTCTTGATGGACTCTTTGATTTGAAACAGGAGCATCGCATGCTGGCGCGCCCGGGACACGTGCAAGTGACGATAGGGCAGGCGGTTCGCTTCGCTCCCGACCAGGATCCGAAAGAGATTGCGCGGGAGTTGGAAAGGCGCGTTGCGCAACTCTAGCGCGTTCGGAATGCGCGCCTCTGCGGTCGACTGACTTAATCGAGGTGGAAGCGTGTAGCGTCGTCCAAAAAACTGTCGGGTAACCCAAACTAATCTGGACTGAAGTAGAATCGGTGACGATCGCTGTGAGATAGAACGTGAAGGAGAAGTCATGGATTCGAGACAAGTGGTCCTCATCACCGGTTCGAGCACCGGGTTCGGCAGATTGATCGCCGAGACCCTGGCGCGCCGCGGTCACACCGTCTTCGCAACGATGCGCGATATCCAGGGACGCAACGCTACAAACGCTTCAGAGATTCGAGTCCTCGCCGAAAAAGAATCACTCCCTCTGCATGTCTTGGAGCTCGACGTCACCAATGACGCTTCCGTGGACCAGGCGGTGCACAAATCCATAGAGCACGCGGGTCGCGTTGACGTCGCCATAAACAATGCCGGCTACGGCCTGATCGGTTTGGCAGAAGCCGTCACTACCGAACAGGCCCGGCAGATTATGGACACGAATTTTTTCGGATCGGTTCGCGTTAACCGTGCGGTGCTCCCCTATATGCGACGACAGCGAAGCGGTCTCCTCCTGCACGTCAGCAGTGGTGCGGGCCGGCTGGTCATTCCAACGTTTAGCTTTTATTGTGCTAGCAAATTCGCGATGGAATCGCTCGCGGAAGCCTATCACTACGAACTGGCGCCGCAAGGAATTGAATCATCCATTGTTGAGCCGGGTGCCTACCAGACATCCGTCTTCGGTAACATCGTGACGGCCGCCGACCAGGCGCGCACGAATACGTACGGCGTCACCAACGAGATCGCGGCCAAGATCAACGGCCTCCTTACGACCGCGGCTGGAAATCCGCAGGAAGTCGCCGACGCGGTATCGCGGATAGTGGAAACCCCCGCGGGCGAGAGAAAATTGCGGTATCGCATCAGTCCCGCAGATCTGGGTGTCGATGAAATTAATGATCTCTGCGAACAGGTGCAAGCTCGTCTCTTCGAAGGCTTCGGCATAGCCGCCAACATTGCATTCGCCAGGCGAAGCACAGCCGCCACAAGTTGAGCCAGGCGCGATTGCCCTCTTCATTTGTGGTCCCCCAGCGCACCTCGGGCAGCCCAACTCTATGCCTAAGTCGCGGTTCGAAGACAACCGTTTCTGCATTCGGATGACATGCCGCGGAAGATGGTAGTAACGAAGAACGATCAATGCGCCCACTCTGGCTCTTGGAGAACGGGAATGTACTCCGGGCGAAACCCTAAGCGAACCCCTTTGTGCTGCTCTTTCGCGTGTTTCGTCAGCTCGACTCTAAGCTGATGACGTTTGCCATCGATCGCGGCGGGAATAAACCCGAGTTCATAGCGAAAGTGCAATTGCATCAGAATGGCCTCCAGCGCAGCGGCGTAACCCGACGGAGCGGCAGAAAAGTACTGGCCGCCTGTGTGTTTAGCCATGTAGTGCAAAATTTTAGCTTGCTCGCCTAACAGATGCAGACCCGGAGATCGATAGTCTTGTATGCCGAACACCATGCCAGAGGTTTCCAGAAAATCATCCACGAGATCGTCCAGATCTCGATGAGGTTGTCCTGTGTAATCACCATGCAGAAACACAAGCGCCGGCAGCGGCTTCGGGTTTCTCCGCTGCGCGTCGCGGATGATGAGCCGAATCATCTTGCGAAAGGTTTCTTCTCCAACCGCATCGCTGTCCCCTCCGCTTTGGAAAGAAATAGGTTTGAGCGTTTCGGCCAACGCGCGGATGGCGCTGTCGCGGTCATCGGTGGGCATCAAATCGAGCTGGGTTTCGCCGTTGTCGCACCAATGAGCAACTCCCACGGTGTCGCGGTTCTCCAGATGATCCATTGCGGGCCGGAAGAGCAACTCCTTGCCTGCAAATCCTCCGGAGGCTTCGAACTCACTTTTTATGCCTTCGTTGCAGATCACTGCCAGCCAGAGAGTCACGGGCCGCGTATCGTAACGTGCTCCGGCGGCAAATGTAGCGATCGGAACTTCGTGCCCGCTATCAAAAACACGAAAGTCTTCCTTCTTGAGGTCTCGAACGGGCAGCCCGCTCTTGGGATCCTGGCTGATGACATCGATCAGCACCAGAGATGATTGCACTCGAATTGTGGGTGCTTGTGCCGAGGTCGGGTGCTGCTGGGGTTCAATTGGGAAAGTCGTACAAGCGGCAAGGGAACAAATCAAGGCAACTGCGCGAGTAACGTTCTGTTTCATGAAGTCGAGTTTACCCTGCCGAGAAGCAGACTCCAGGCGTCGACAAGGCGCAGTTCCCTACCTCAGCGCGCTGTATAGGGCCTGTTTCCAGCGAACGTTGTCGATGGTCCAAAAGACCGTGGCTTTGGATCCCGCGGCGAGAGTTGACGCCCAGGTGTCCCGGTTGCGTTCGTTACCCGCGACATTAAGACGGTCAACCACGGTCATGCCACGGGTCAGTTCACTCTCGGTTTCGACATCCACGAAATGTTCCGATTGCGAAGTGACGATAGAGGGATCCAAGGCGATGGCCATGGCGACAGGATCCGGCAGGGATATCCCGTATTCCCCGGACTGTTCGAGGAAAGCTTCTTGCCCGCGGCTGTTGCACTCGATGGCGAATTGGGCGACCGGCGTAGCGAAACTTAGCACGTGCTCTATATCGGAGAGATTCAGTGCGGCTTCGCCGCGACACAGGTGCCAGCCGACCAGTTCAATGGGAAGGCCGCTTCTCATCACCAAGCATGCTGCTTCGGGATCACACCAGATGTTGTATTCGGCCGCGGGAGTAACGTTGCCCTCGCAGCAGGGCGCGCCGCCCATTACCACACAACGACTCACTTTCGAGGCGATACCGGGCTTCTTTTGCAAGGCGAGGGCGATATTCGTGAGCGGGCCCAGCGTAACCATCACCAGGCCTGGGCGAGATTCAATCGTGTCGATGATGGCATCGACAGCGCTCTGTCTTTCCGGAGCGCGGCGCGGCGGTGGGTAGCCGTGATCGCCCAGGCCGTCGCGTCCATGAAACCAGTCCGCGCTTACATGGGCGCGCTTCAGTGGTGCCTCCGCTCCTGCGAACACCGGCACGGTTGAGCCGCAAAGCTCCGCGGTATAGAGCGCATTGCGGGTGGCTTGCTGGACATCGACGTTTCCCGCAACGGTGGTGATGGCCAGGACCTCGATTTGAGGATTGCGCAGCGCCATGATCAACGCCACAGCGTCATCGGAAGCGGTATCGGTATCAATGAGAAATGGACGGAGAAATGGGCGATTCACGCGACGCAGAATAACAAATTGGCTCGCGAAACTCGGCACAAAAGATGTACGTAAGCCCTGCGGGTCCGACGCTTGCGTTGTAATGCGCCGACGCCGGCTAGACCGCGGCTGCGTCGGCTAAAACTGCATCGCGCTTACCATAGATGGAAGAAGGGGCGTGTCGGCCGATGCCTTATTCTCCCAATGGCAAGAAAAATCAACCCGAGCCCTGCCAGAACGGCCAAGCCGAAGTAGATGTCGATATAGGACAAGAGCCTGCTCTGAGTGATCACGTTGGACTGAAAGAGCTGTAACCCTCCGAGCATCGGATTACTGTTACCGCCGCCGTTGCGGTGTATCAGACTGGAGTACTGGCTCAAGGTGTTGCCGACGATGGGATCCAATCGGTTTGCGACATCCAATAGGCGGGAGGAATGAAGGGTCATCCGATGATCGAACAGGACGGTCGCAGCGGTCACTCCAAACGTGTTGCCGAGCTGCCGGATGAAGAAGTAGCTGGTCGAAATGTCATTTAGATCCACCAATGCTGCCTGGCCGGTGGCAACGTTTGCGGCCCCAATCAAAGCCGGCCCCAGCGAGAAGCCCTGGAGGTAAAGGGCCGGACCCAAAATGATGCCGGGGGTCGTCGGGGTCCAAATATAGAGGATCGAAGCGCAGGTCGCGGTCAACAAGATCAACCCAGCGGCAGCGGTATGCGGCCCCCCAAAACGTGGGATGAGTACACGCAGACCCATCATCGCCCCGCAACCCAGTCCAAAGGTATACGCCGAAATAAACGCGCCCGTCTGGGTAGCGCTGTAGTCCTGGACGAAGCGGAGGTATTGCGGCACGACGTAGAGCGCGGCGCCGAGAATCGCGCCAATGACCATGATCACGGCAAAGGAGACACGCAAGTACTCTTGCCGCCAGATCATGCGCAAATGAAAAACTGGAGAAAGGTTTCCGGGGCGACTGTCCCGCCAAAGGAATGCCATAAAGAGCAACGCCGCGGCCACCAGCGCTGGGCCGATCCACGGAGACTCGAACCACAGATCGCGCTCGCCCCGGCTCGTTGCGGTCTGCAGGCACACCAGCGAGGCAATGAGCAGGGTAGCGCCGCGTACATCGACGGGACCTTCGTATCTCCTTCGAAAAAGCTGTCCCTTGGGAACGTGCTTCCAGGTTAGATAGGCGCCGAGCGCAAGAAACGGAAAGTCCAGCAGAAAGGCGTAATTCCAGTGAAATTCGTCGGTAATCCACCCGATGGCGGTGGGATACGTAGTCAGGAAACTGTATAGAACGAAGTAGAGTCGCGTCACCGCCGGCAGGCGCGCCTTCCCGGGGAACAACAAGCCCGCCAGAATGATCGTGCGCACCAGAAAGGCGCCTCCGCCGAACCCCATGACTAGGCGGGAAGCCAGCAAAAGTTCCAGACTGTGGGCGCTTAACACGCATCCCAGCGCACCCGCGGAGTACAAGCCAATGGACAATAGCAAGTGCATTCGTGCCCCGATGACCCGCGTCATCCACGACGCCAGTGCCATGGAGCAAAGAAAACCCAAATTGTAAAGAATCACGACCCAACTGACTTGATCTGAGTCCGCCGCGACATTTCCCTGCAAGTCCGGAAGCAGGACATTGATGGAAATGCGATTGGAGATTTCGATCGCGGTAACCAGGCCAAGAGTCAGCAGCAGAGTCATCCTCTGCTGGTGGGATAGGCCTCCGAGGGAGGAACCTATGTACCTTCCCTCTTCCGCTTCCCACGATTCCTGGGTCGCCGGCGAACCTCCGGCAAGATAACTCATAATGTTTCCTTCAACTCACCGCGTATAGATGGTTGCTTCCACATTCATCCCCGGGCGCAACACCAGGAGGGGATCCTTTGCCGGTTTGACCAGAATCTTTACGGGAATGCGTTGAACGACTTTGATGAAATTACCTGTGGCGTTTTGCGGCGGCAAAAGAGCCTGGCGCGAGCCCGTTGCTCCCGCGAGGGAATCTACGACGCCTTCGAACTCTTGGCGGTAGGTATCGACGTGAATGCGGGCCTTCTGTCCCGGAACAACGTCGGCGAGTTGGGTCTCCTTGAAATTGGCGGTGACGTAAACCTGACTTAAAGGAACGATGGTAAACAGCAATTGTCCGGGAGCTACGTACTGGCCCAGATCGACGGATTTCTGGGTCACCTGCCCGGTGATCGGCGCGGTGATGTGGGTATATGCGAGATTCAACTCCGCTTGCTGGAGCGCCGCTTTGGCGCGTTCAGCGGTAGCCAAGGCCGACTTGTAGGCGGCTTCGGCGATGGGCACTTGCCGCTCGCGTGCCTTGGTTTCCAGAAATTGCGACTGTGAGCGAAGCACCCGACTTTGAGCAGACCGTGCGTTCGCGCGCGCGATGATCACCGCTTGTTGTGCGGCCGAACGCGCGTGCTCAGCGGCATCCAGTTCGCTCTTTGCCACGCGCATGGCGGCTTCCACGGAGTCGAACTGAAATTTCGAAACGTCGCCGGTCGCCAGCAAGGGCTGATAGCGCGCGAAATCACTCTGGGCGCGTTCATTAGTGGCGCGCTTGGCCGCCACGTTGGCCTCGGCTAGCTGCAGGTTCGCGGTAGCGGATTGTTCCACGAGAGCCTGCGAGCTGGCATAGTCAGCTACGTCTGAGTCCTTTTGTGCCGTTGCACCGCTGGTGCTACTGGTGGTTGTTTCCCGAACCAAAGTGATTTGAAGTTTCGCGGAATTGGCCTGGGCCTCCGCAAAGTCCAGGTTCGCTTTCGCCTGATCCACTTCTGCCTGATAGGTTCGCGGATCGATCTGCACCAGAACGTCGCCTTGCTTGACCGGAGTATTGTCATTGATGAGCAGCTGTACCACATATCCGGGAACCTGGGGGGCTACAGCGGTTATGTGGCAGTCCACCTGTGCGTCGTCCGTAGTGACTCTTCCGGAAAACACGTACCCGGCCACCGCAACCAAGATGATCGCGACGATGCAAGCGATCTTCACGACGGGGCTTTGATTGCGAACGCGTTCACGCCATGGAATGGCTGGGTGCTCTATCGGCGGTGGCGAGGCATCGGCAGCAATCCCTGGTTGTGGCGATGGCGTTGGGGGAACGGTGCTCATGGGGCGGTTCACCTTTTACTTGCTATACATCGATTCGATCTCACCGGTGGCCCGCGCGAGATTTGCGCGGGATAGGTTGAATCGAAATAGAGCGCTGATCTGGTTGTCGCTAGCGCGCGCCAACGCGTCCTGAGCGGTGATGACTTCCACATTTGTCGTCACGCCGGCTGCGAAACGCCGTTGCGCCTGCGCGACTTCCTCCTGGGACAACTGGTAGCCCAGGTTGGCCACGTCCACGGCGCTCCGCGCGGCATTCAGTTCGTCAAGCGCGGTCTTAACTTCTCTGACGATGCGCGCTTCTATTTGACGGCGATTTTCCGCGACCCGCTGCCTCTCCAATCTTGCGCGTGCCTCCTCGGCCCGGATGCGGCCACCGGTGAATAGTGGAAATTCCAACGCGAGTTCGTAGGTGTACGCCGGAATGCCATCGCTGAAGTGCTCTCCTTGATATAGCCAGAAGCCGGAAAAGTCCAACTGCGGGAGTCGCTGTTCCCGGGCTGAATCCACGGACAATTTGGCAATGCGATCTTGCGAGTTCAATGACTGAATTTCCGGCCGGGAGGTCAGCGCTTTGTTCAGCAGGGCTTCCTTTTCAAGAGCCGGAAGGTCGTAGAAATCGAGGTGGTCGGTCACCTCTACGTCCTGGTCTCGAGACAGATCGAGCAGTTCCGCCAGAGCATACCTGGTTGTGCGGGTTTGCGTTTCGGCATCGATCAGATTTTGCCGTTCGTCTTGCAGCTCGACGTTTGCACGCACGGAATCAATATTCAAACCGATGCCTGTTTTCTGAAGCTCCGTGGCTTGATCAAAGAGGCGTTGCGCGAGGGCGACACGCGCTAAGGCGGCATCGCGTGTGGCCAGCGCGCGAAGGACCAGCAGGTATTGCTCGACCACCGCGGCGACTACATCCTCGCGCGTGGTTTGTTCGTCTGCGCGCGCTTCACGCGTCCCTTCCCGGCCGATCTGGTACCCACGGAAAAGGGGAAGGCTGAGGATGGATTGCGAGAACTCGGGTCCCGCCTGGATGAACTGATAGGGACCAGCAGCTCTCCGGGGACTCGATTCTACGGTTTGCAGGTTGTACTGGCTCTTTGCTCCCAGACCCGTGATTGCAGCCTGCGGCAGCAACGCCGACCGGGCAATCTGGCTGGATCGATCGCTTTCGGAGACCAGGATTTGCGCGATGATCCGCTGTGGATTTTGCTTTAACGCCAGTTGCACAGCTTGCTTCAGGGTAAGTTGTAAGACCACAGGTGCGCCAGGTGGCGCCTGTTGCGCAGACATGCCGGCCGGAAACAGCAGTTGCAGGAAGACCAGGAGCAGCGCGGAAATTTGCCGAAAACTCGCTGCCATTTGGGAGCCTCCAAGTCGCGGACAAGTACTGGCGAGGAGAGGCATTATATGGGAAAAGGAGAA
>Ga0210401_10001634_pt1 | contig 25592 bp, 25 predicted proteins | sample IncBWH32MmetaG_FD_150866 | JGI IMG/M metagenome (GOLD analysis project Ga0210401, IMG submission 150866) | Forest soil microbial communities from Barre Woods Harvard Forest LTER site, Petersham, Massachusetts, United States - Inc-BW-H-32-M | ecosystem: Environmental > Terrestrial > Soil >... | reverse complement strand
ACTACTTTGGCGAAAATCATGAGGGAATTCAGGTCCGTCATCACGATGCTCCCGCTCCGGCAGACCTCCGAGAGTCATTTAACGCTGAACCCGAAGGATTTCACCGAACATAGTACGACCTCCCGGGTTCCGTAAAGATTATCCCAAATTCGGAAAATACATTTGCTGCTTCACCTGCTAGTCAGGCCGGCGGGGTCCGCCTACACTGCGGTTGAAAACGCCGTCAAAAGCCAAGGACCGGTATCATGAATGCAAACGAGAAGGCAGTTGCCGCAGTACTTGCCAAGTATCAGGACGCGTTGAATCAATCCGATACCCTTGCAGTAATGAAGCTCTATGCACCCGACGGAGTATTTATGCCGCAGAACAGCCCTTCCAGTGTCGGTGCGGAAGAGGTTCGCAGGGCCTATGACGCGGTGTTCAGAACCATCAAGCTAACGGTCAAGTTCAACGTAGCCGAAGTTGTGGAGATGGCCCCGAATTGGGTATTCGCGCGCACAAATTCGGCCGGCACAGTCAAAGTGCTCGCGTCGGACGCGGGCGGTCCGGAGGGCAATCAGGAGCTCTTCCTGTTTCAGAAAATCGACGGAGTCTGGAAGATCGCGCGCTATTGCTTTTCCACAACCAACCCGGAGCGCGCATAAGGACTAAGAGGGCGAACGATGGCCACGATGAAAGCGGCTGTGATTCGTGAAGCAGGTGGTCCCGACGTCCTCAAGATTGAGAGTCTTCCGAGCCCCACACCGAAGAGCGGCGAAGTTTTGATTCGCGTAAAGGCATTCGGGCTCAACCGCTCCGAGATGTTCACGCGGCAGGGCCATTCTCCCGACGTGAAGTTCCCGCGAGTTCTAGGCATCGAAGCGGTCGGTGTGGTTGAGACAGCGCCCGGAGGCGAGTTTCGCAAGGGCGATATCGTCGCGACGGCGATGGGCGGACTAGGTCGGCAATTTGACGGCGGCTACGCCGAATACACCTGCGTGCCTGCGCGCCAGGTGCAAGTTATCAAGACTGAACTTCCGTGGGAAACGCTCGGAGCCATCCCCGAAATGCTGCAAACGGCGTGGGGTTCTCTGTTCAAGTCGCTGCGCCTCGAAAAAGGTGAACGTCTGTTGATCCGCGGTGGCACAACTTCCGTTGGGTTGGCGGCTGCCGCCATCGGGAAGAAGCACGGTGCCTTTGTCGCGGCGACCACTCGAAACCCGGACCGCGAAAACCTGCTGCGTACTAGTGGTGTCGATCAGGTGTTCATCGATACCGGCTCAATCGCTGAACAGGTCATGGAAGTCTGTGGAAACGGTGTCGACAAGGTGCTCGAACTGGTCGGTACGACGACACTGAAAGATTCGCTTCGCTGCGCCAAACAGCACGGCATCGTGTGCATGACTGGGATCGTCGGCAACAAATGGTCCTTCGATAATTTCGCTCCCATGGAGGCGATACCGACTGCAGTCAGCCTGACCACCTATGCCGGCGAATCGGAAGATTTCATGCGGACGCCTCTTGAGGATCTGGTTGAACAGATCGCTGCGAATACACTGCGTGTCCAGATCGGCAAAGTTTTCCGTCTTGAGGAGATCGTCGAGGCACATCGATGCATGGAAGAGAATAAAGCGGGTGGAAAGATTGTGGTGCTGACTTAAGGGCACCCTGATGCGTCCATGTGCCCCGAACTGCGCGAGATAAGTCATCGAAAACGGTTCGAGCGTCTCCGCTCGAAGAACAGGGGGTCATGATGTCCCAATCAGATCAGAATGCTGAACTGAAGCTTGTGGTGACGAATACCCTTATCGTTGGAGACATACAGAGCTCAGTGGCATTTTATCGCGACGTCCTCGGCGCCACGGTGCTGCGGGAGGGCGAACCGACGTTTCTGCGCCTCGGCAACATTTGGCTGACTATCAACCGCGGAGGCGGTCCGACCGACGATAAGCCTGAAGTCGTGGCATCGCCGCCACGCGATCCAAACGTTCTAAGCATTTTTCTAAACCTTCGAGTGACGGACATCAATCGCTACTACGATCTTTGGTCCTCGCGCGGCGCGAAATTCATCACGGAGCCTAAAGTCCATGCGACCGAATTACGGTGTTACATGCGAGACCCGGATGGGTATCTCATCGAGGTTGGACAGACGACGATGACTGCCGATCCCTTGGCCTTGTACACATAACTTTGACGAGGCCGGACTTGTTTCGCAAGGCGGCGTGCCGAACTTTGTTGTCGCAAAGTCGAAAGGAGCGACGCTATGGCGTCTGTAGTAATGGTCGTCTCAGGTGCGAATGTGTGGACGATGAAGAACGCCAAACCTCATCCGACGGGGTTTTGGGCCGAAGAATTTGTGACGCCTCATCGCAAGTTCACGCAAGCTGGACTCAAGATCACGGTCGCAAGTCCCGGCGGGGTGGCTCCGACCGTTGACCCGTTGAGCTTCAACCTTGCTTACAACAGCAACGACGCGAACAAAGTCCAGGAGCAGCAGAGCTATATGAAGAAACTGGGTTCCGCGTTGACGTCGCCCATGCGCGTCGAGGACATCGATCCGGATCGGTTTGATGTCATTTTTCTGGTAGGCGGTCACGGCCCGATGCAGGACATGGCTGTGCATCCGACCACGGGTGCAGTGCTCGTCGCGATGCTCGACAATCCAAAGAAGGTTGTCGCAGCCGTGTGCCACGGGCCCACCGGTCTCCTACCGGCGTCCCGTCCGGACGGAACATGGGCTCTTAAGGATCGGCGACTCACCGGCTTCAGCAATGAGGAAGAAACGCAGGCGGGTTTTGCCGGAAACGCGCCGTGGCTCTTGGAAGATCGCCTCCGTATTTCTGGTGCGCGTTACATCGCAAAAGCACCTTGGACGCCGCATGCCATCGCCGACGGCAACCTCATCACTGGTCAGCAGAACTATTCGGCCGGTGTGACAGCTGACGTGGTCCTCAAGCAACTAGCGGCTACCGTGTAGGCTCGATCGTTAGGCGACAAACCAGCGACAATCAAAAGCGGCCAGAGCTTTCAGTTGCGCGCGCCGATGATCGAAAACAGGGCGGTGAAAGAAGGGGCGCGAATGGCGGAAACGAGGATTGCTGAAGCGAGTTCAATAGGCCATGAGCGGTTGTGTTGGGAATGCGATGTGCCGAGCGTAGTCGTGATCACGACTTCATCCGGTAAGTGGCTGGGCGACATTATCAAGTTCGACCAGTACCGGAGCCTGCTTGAATGGGCTGTCCGCTGTCGCGACGACGTCTGCCTCGTTGCGGCAGTTGGTCTCCCACGACTGACATCATGCCAATAATCTGACTGGCCACAGGTTCGCCGATCTGGGCGCGTCTCACAGCTGGCCTGCCGGTGGCGACTGGAGTCCAGTTAAAGATTCTTCCGTCATCGTGCTTGGTGCATTTCCGCTTCTTGGCCGTGAGATCCCGAGTTTCTTCATCTTTGAAATGAGACTAGTTCTCGGCAGTCCCAGCCGGGCTGCGGCCCCATCGGGTCCGCCATGCTCGAGAAGCAAATTGACGAGATCCGGTAGAGTCTTCTCGCGCGCCCAATCACGCTGCCACTCCCCTAAAAGACCCATCCAGGTGATAGGCACAATGCCAGCCTGAACCATTCTGCGGACCGCCATATCATGCGCTTCCGGCGAGACTCCCCCGAAGCATCGGTCACAATGTAGACCTCAAATCCCTCACCCTGGGCCTGGATCGCCGGCATGGCAAGACACATCTCCGTCCACAACGATGCGAGGATCAACTTCTTGCGCTTGGTGGCCTTGACCGCGGTCACGACCCTCTCGTCTTGCCATGTATTAATGAATGTTCGATCGATAACTTCATTGTTGGGAAAGACATCCTGAATTCCCTTGATAATCTTCCCACCCCGCGATACACGTTGCGGGGCTGTAGCGCGACTCAGGGCTGTCGTTCGATGCGCCGTAGATTTTTACCAGTGGGGATCAATTCATGGTCATGATGGACAGATCACTTAAGAAATACAAGGAATTGCCATCATTTGAGGGAAAGGACGAACGCCCCATCCAAGTATCCTAATCTTCGGTCGCTTCTCTTACGATCCGCGCAGCGGCTTGGCTGGCGTCCTCTTTGAATGGAGACAGGGTGTTGCAGTCAACAAGCACCTGAGTTTCTTCGATAAGACGGTGTTTCGAAACGTCGAACTTCTGGATGAAGCATTTTTCACCATCGCGCACTCGAATACTCATTACTTTAAACACTCCGTCCAGCTCATTGGAGCGGACGAGGTCGTTCATCTTGAGAGAACCCCGTTTGGTCATGACCACAGTTTCCCACAGGCAGTCTCAGGATGCTAGCCCTGTGGATTTCAAACTGCACCACTACCGAAAAAACAGGAAACTTGACCCTGCCGTTCCATGCGCCTACCATCTGCCATAGATAGGCAGAGTGCGTTGCGCCATAAGTCCCTTCACGCATCTGTCATTGTGTAGTGAGAGCTCCCATGCCTGGCATCCCCATGGCGCCGGCCGAACGACTTCGCCGGGCACTCTTTCCCTCCCAGGATAAGCAGTTCGGCTGGCGCGTGGCTTCCGTCACCGCAAGCCTCGTTTCTGTCGCACTCATTGCGCTAACGCTTGGGTATCGGCTGCGCGGAACCGAGCTGCCTCCCGTACTCCTCCTCGGTCTGCTTGCGGCCTTCGCAACCGTGGTGCTACTTCTCTCCAAGTTCCTGTTTTGGGCGCAGGAAGAAGAAGGCCAGATCACGGGCGCCTTCAAAACCACCGAGCGCGAGTTTCAATCCATCTTCGAAAACGCGCTGGACGCCATTCTGATCCTGGATGAGCGGGCGATCTGTCGCGAGGCCAATCCCGCGGCTGAGCAACTCTTCGGAATTCGGCTGGCGCAACTCATCGGCGAACCCATCGACCGCTTTTATAAGGATTCCGACCAGTTCCAGGAAGGCTGGCAACGTCTCCTCGCCCAGAAGTTCGAGCAGGGTGATGCGGAACTGCTGAAGAACGACCAGTCGTCGGTGTTCGTCGAATTCACGGCCAAGGCCGACTGCCTGCCCGGCCAGCACGTCATGATTCTCCGAGACGTCACCGAGCGCCGGCGGGCCCAGCGGTCGCTCCTCGAAAGCGAAGAACGGTTCCAGCAGATGGCGAGAAACATCCAGGAGATCTTCTGGATGATCGACGCTGAAACCAAGCAGGCCCTGTTCGTGAACCAGGCCTATGAGACCATCACGGGCCACTCCCGCGATTCCTTGCGGGACAGCCCCTCTTCTTACCAGGAGTTGATCCACCCTGAAGATCGGGTCCACATGCTCGCGAGACTTGACGAAACCACTCGCACCGGACAATTCAACGAAAGATTTCGCATTGTGTGTGCCCAGGGCGAAATTCGCTGGGTGTGGGTGCGTGGGTTTCCGGTGCGGGATGCGAGCGGCAAGATTCGCCGACTGGTCGGAACTGCTCTCGAAATCACCGCCCAAAAAAAGGCCGAAGAGGAAGTCGCAGCCAACCTGGCGATGGCGAAATCGGCCTGGGCAGAAGCCGAAGCCCTACGAAAAGCGACTCTTTCCTTGACCGAAGATCTGCGGATGGATCTCATCATGGATACACTGTTGCGCTCGCTTGAGGAATTGGTTCCATACACTTGCGCCCGTGTTCTTGTACCCGAAGGTGGGCCACACATACTTGCGCTCGGTGAACGGAAATGCCCTGATCCTGAGAGGAAGCCGGGTCCCAGGGAGCCGCTGACTTTTGTCGCGGATGAATCCACCTTCTTTTATCGTATTTTGGTTGAGCAAAAGAGTGTCCTGATTGCCGACACGAACACGGAAGAAAAATGGCCCACCTTCAAAGGTCACAAGCAGATGCGCTCCTGGCTCTCGGCCCCGCTGGTCGCGTCGGGACAATATCTTGGATGCCTTTCTGTCGGGCACACTCAGCCGAATCTCTATGCCGAAGACCACCTGCGGCGCGTCGAGTTGCTTGCCATTCCCGCCGCCGCCGCGATTCAAAATGCGAGATTGTACGAAACGGCCCGTATCTACGGGGAGACCCTTGAATCGCGGGTTGCGGACCTCAAACGCACGGAAACTGCTTTGGCCCAGTCTGAAGACATCCGCAGGTCTTCAGAGCAGAAGTTTGAGAAGGTATTTCAGTCGAGCCCCGTGCCGCTTTCCATCACGACCGCGAAGGAAGGACGATTCGTCGACGTGAACGCCGCGTTTGAGCGAAGGTATGGCTATTCGCGCGCCGAGGTGCTTGGACGTACCATCCATGAACTGAGGATCTGGGAGCACGCAGCGGATCGAGAATTCATGATCGCGCAGCTCAACAAGGGCGGGCCAATCCGCAACATCATGACCAGGCTTCGCATGAAATCCGGAGAGATCAAGGTCACCGCCTACTCCGCCACTAGAATTCAGTTCGAAGGCGAATCCTGCATCCTTGCCGTTTCCGAGGACCTACCCCAGTTCGGTCCGCACCAAAGCAATTGAGTTCGAGCCATCCAACAGTGACGCGTCGGCATGCCGGCGCGTAGAAAAATAGCTGGAACGCCGCCATCTGTTCGGGTTTTCGGGCAGGACAACTCCGGGCGGACTTAGCGCACGCATCCTAAATTCTCTGTTTTGAAATCTCTGCCCGGAATTCCGACCACTCCGAAGAAAAATGACCGATCAAGAGAAGGACGGCGCCAGGATGCTTCCTATCTGGCCAAGTCGCGGTGTTTTTGTATGCCCGAGGTGGTCGAGCACGTTCGGAATCAGGCAGCCATCAGCCCTCGCCTGCTGCCGGCCATTGACCAATTGTTGGTCGCCGGCATCAAACTCGGGCTAAACAAGAAACACGAGGCAATTAACAAGATCCTGAAGCTCGTGCCAGAGTGGAAGCGAGGAGACTGCTGGCGTCGTATCAGGCAGCTTCGCAGAACTCCTGCCCTGGGAACCGTCGAAACGGTCAGGGAGCTGAGAAAGCCCGTAACGAACGACTCCGTTCATCGCCCAGTCTCGCGTCCATGGCTTCCGGAGGATGACCACAAGCTGCTGGATTGGGCCGGCTACGAACCGGTGGACAGGATCGCTGAGCGCCTCGGTCGCTCGGCGCGCGCCGTTCGCTTCCGCCTTGGAGCGCTCGGCATGAGCGCAAGAGTGAAGGACGGCTGGTCCCAGCGCGGCTTGCGCAAACTCCTGCGCATGAGCCGCGTGCGACTGCGATATCTCGTCGCAAGCGGCATGCTGCGAGTTCGCGATCCGCGTATTACTGCGGCCTCATTGAGCGCGTGGCGCGCAAAGAACCGCCCTGCGATCGCTTCGAGCTACATCCCCGCCGTCCGAGCTGCCAGCATCTCTGTCGAGGGTGCGTGCCATTGGAAACGCGCGGCCAAGATTCTGAATATGGAAGTTGCTGATGTGCAAAAACTGATTGCGACAGGACAACTGAAGCTTATGGATACCTTTGTTACCGATAGATCGTTTGAAGATTTCTGTCGGAAACACGGGAACGAAATCAACATGACCCTCATCGATCCCGCGACCAGAAAATGGCTAATGAGGGAATACGGTGTTTCAGCATCCGCCAACGGAGAGACGGTGCCTCGGGCACAAAAACACGCTCTCGTAATCAGGCAATGCAACTGCGGAAGGAAAATAGCCGGAAACGTCTATTTCAGACATGTGAGGCACTGTCGCTTTTCGCCACTGCAGTCAATGCGTACGGCCGTTTGAAGACAAAACATCTAAGCTGGCCTACCCTCTCTTCCGGATTGCCCGCAATCCGAGCAGGATCGATGCCAGGTGCGATCATTGCAACCGAGGACTTCTGGCCAAGAATAAATTCCCGTTTGCCCGTCATTCAGAAACAACTGCACTTCCAGTCCATCCGGCACTTATTCTGATTTGCGAGGGTCTTGCCTCGGATCGACATAGTCTGTTGAGGAGGGGCCGAAGCCAGTGATTTGAACGACAACCGCTTCGTTGCCGGTTTCTGCGAAATGCGCCTCTCTCGGTGGTTCGGTGTAAAAACTCCCGGGAGGGAGGGCTTTAAGTTTTGCCTCATCGAACTTCTCCCCGTAGCCAAGGTGCCAGGTTCCCGAGATTACGGTCGCAACCCGGTCATCGCGATGGGAGTGCGGCGCAATCTTCGTATGTGCTGGCACGCGTAGCATGATGGTGTAAACACCCGCTGTGTTCGGATTTCCTTTGAGCACCATAGTCTGAATCCCCCTAACTCCAGAACTGCCGGTCCCGGGATTACCACGCTGCGGGAACTCATACTCGGAGGGAGTGAGACGCTTTTCGCCAAGGTCGTTCGACGTGGTGCCCGCGCTGCTTGTGGGCGCCACTTGCGGGGAATCGAGGAAGTTGCGAATGAGGGTCACCGTGTACGCCGGACGCTCTTCCATCAGCCAATGCCCGGAGCCCGCGACGACCGCCTCTTGAACATTGGTCGCAACGTGTCGCATGATCACCGCCTGTAGCGGACCAAACGACTTCTCTCCGCCGACAGCCAGTACGGGCATCGTCAGCTTCACCCGCTCGAAAACGTCATTGTCCTTAGCGTCCTGGGAAAACGCCGTGAACTGGGCGAACCCAGCCCGCATTCCGCCTGGCTGTGCGTAAGTGGCAGCAAAGAAATTCCGGGTCGCCTCGTCAGGCTTGGTCAAATCGCCAGTGAAGTCATTCCAAATTCGATCGAAATAGATGCGCTCGCGGCCAGCCACGAGCCGTTCGGCATCCGGACCATGAAAATTGAAATGCCAGACGCCCGGGTTCAAAAGGATCTCATTCCACGGTTCGATGCCTGGAATCGGTGCGTCCATTACCACCAGCCGATCAACTTTGTCCGGATACATTGCAGCGTAGGCGTACGCCACCATATTGCCAATGTCGTGGGCAACCAGAAGCGTCTTGTCATATCCTAGCGCGGTCACGACGGCACGAATGTCCTTGGCCTGCGTCTTCTTGTCGTACCCACCTTCAGGCTTCGATGACTTCCCAATTCCACGAAGATCCGGCACTACGACCGTGTGGTCCTTCATGAGATCTGCTGCCAGAGGCGCCCACGAGTCGCTGTTCTCCGCATATCCATGAATTAATACAACCACGGGCCCCTTTCCTCCCCAACGCACGAAGATATCCGCCCCTTCCGGGCTGTGAATGGTCTTTGCCTGAAAACTGGATGGCAAAGACGGTTGCGCGTGAATGAACGTCGCACCGATAGCAAGAAAAGCGATAGTGAGAAAACGTCGAATCATGATTCCTCCGCCAGTAAGAGTTCGGGGTTCGGCGCAAATTCGGATTACGCCGAGCATTGACATAATAGATTGTTTTTGTCCGGCCCGGCCATCTTCAGGACCTCAAGCACCTCCCAATGGCATTCCCTGATGGGAACCCTGCCCCTAATTGCTCCCGAGTTATCGGCAATCGGAAGTGATCCGGAAACGGGGCCTCGAGGAAGTCTGGCCTGTGTCGGCATTCAACGGCGCCAAACAGAAATGCTCACTCGCAAATCATGCTTCTATGGACGTTGCAGGAGCGCGCACTTGCGTCGATATCCCCTGGGAGCTACGCTCATCTCTCGCCTAAATACGCGACTGAAAGAACTCTCCGATCCGTGCCCAATGGCTGACGCCACCTCAGAGAAGGACATATTGTTCGAGCGAATCATCGCGCCTGCTTTGTACATCCGCCAGCGGGTAAGGTATTCGAGCGGCGTCTGGCCCAAAACGTTCTTAAATCTTAATGCAAAGGCCGACCTCGACATGCGTGCTTCACGGGCGAGCGACTCAACCGACCAACTCCTGTCAAAACCGGCATGCATTGCCTGTATAGCTCTGCCGAGATGCTTATCGGACATAGCCGCCAACCACCCTTTCGGCGGAGCCTCGGAGCTGCTTGCGTAAGCTCGAATGGCATAAACAAATAGCGATTCGTAAAGACAGCTGATCAAGCGCGAGGAAGCAATACCGGGCTGAGCCGTTTCCGCCGCCAGAAGGTCCAGCACGGATTGAAAGGCGTGGCTTCGATTTTGGTCGAGCCGGAGATGCAGATAACGAGGCAGAATCGCAGAAATGAGCGGGGCCTCGAAGGCATTCATGCCAAACGATCCGTTCACCAAAGTTGTGGGCGCGCCGCCTCCTCCGTAATGAATCACACTATCCACCTCCAATTTTCTTAATTCGCGGTAGTCGGCGACTGGGGAATGCGGATGATCCACCAATGTAAAGGCGTCATCGCTGAGAATGGAAGTGAAAACATCGCCGCCGGAGAGCCGGATGGCTTGCCGCTGGTTCTTGCATTTCAGAAGCGCTGATCCGCGAACCATTAATCCGAAGCGTATCCGCGGATCTCTATTCAGCGGGTAGTGAAAACCCCACGGCGCTGTCACCTCCAGGCGCGTATAGATCGCGTCCTTAATTCCTAGCGATCCAAAGACTTCAGACAGCGCGTCCATGCGACGTTCAAATACTGGACGTTCGGTCATGTTGTTTGGACGGATAGCACCAATAAGTCCCAATGTTATCGCATCTATCTTCCGTACGCCCAAATTGCGGCTGAGCGAATACGCGTGAGCGTGACTACAGCCAAATTCAAGGAGAACAACGAAGATGTCCATGAAGAATCGTGACGTGTCCAATATGAAACGTAGACTTGTACGGGTTTTGCTCTTTCATTCAATCTTGCATTCAGTCTTGTGCCTCACGGGCATCCCAGCGCGCGCACAAGATGCTAGGTCCGAAGAGAAAGCTTTAGTTGTCGAGCCCGGCAATGATTTCCGTGCCGCACTCGAAAAAGGAGTCCGTCTCAAAGCCGTAGGTCAGCCCATCACCGCAAAGCTGCTGGAGCCCGTCTACACCGGAGAAGACCTCGCGATCCCGGTAGGTTCGACAATCAAGGGACATGTTTCTGAAATTAGTACGGCTCCGATGCGCAAGCGTACCCGAAGACTCCTCGATGGCGACTTCACCCCGCCCAAGACGGCGCAGGTGACGTTCGATCAGTTGGTTCTTTCCGATGGAACGATGGTGCCGATTCACTGTGATTCCGCTGTCAGCCTTGGTCGCGTGGCGAACTCGCGATACCTTCCCAAGGCGCAGCGTCCTGGAATGCGCCAAAACCTCAAGGGCGCTATGGGCCCGTTGCGGGAACCGAATAAGCTGCACCGATTGGGCGAAGCCGTCGTAACCAGATTGCCATACCACCCTGAATACATCGATCAAGGAACCGCTTTTGACACCGCCCTGCTCGAGCCGGTGACGCTACTCGCGCCGGTTCAGCCGGACACCCCGTCTCTGCAATCGAGCGACTATCTCCAGCTTCGCCTCTTGACCCCAATCAACTCAAGTACGTCCACAGCCGGCACCCAAATCGAGGCCGTCGTATCGCAGCCGTACTACCAGGCGGATCATCAACTGGTCTATCCCGCCGGGACCAGGATCACGGGGACAGTCCAGAAGGCGTCCTCCGCGGGGTGGATGAAGAGAAATGGCAGCATCGTGTTTGCATTCCGCTCAGTTCAGATGCCGGACGGCACGACGAGAGCTATCCGTTTCAACTTTCGGAGGCATTCAAGCCGAGCGTTCGGAGGGTTTGGACGTCGGCAATGAGGGCGAAATCAAAGCTACGACATCGACTCTGGCGCGTCTTCTCGCTCCCGCTTCACTGATAGGCCCATCGAGAGGAGTTGCGGACATCACTCGCAGAAGACGGCCTTGTCTCGCTCCGGCGAAGGCCAGAAAGGCTTCGGGTTGCTCGGTGCCGGCGCGGCACAGGCATCCGCGGGCACGGCAATTGGTTTCGGATACTTTGGCGCCGCAGTGAGAATCTGCGATGCATTTATTGCTAAAGATTCAAACGTCGACCTGCCGGTAAATACTCCGGTTTTCCTGCGACTGGATTCCAGTCGACCTTGCGGTCCGATGGCGGTATGAAGTGAACCTACCGCGCTCGCCATCTTCGGCCTCCGCGACGGTGCGTCCGAGAGGTGCCTCGCAATACACTGCCTTGCCAGCATTCAATGCCGCTAGGACGAGTTCGCGGTGTGCGGGTACCTTGACGGAAATAGTTATGAGATCAATCGGGTCATCTCGGATCATCGCCAGGGGATCGGAAAACCAGCGAGAAGCACCGAAGGCTTCGGCCGCTTCCCGAGCACTCTGCTCGTGGCTCGTTGCCACAGCCGCCAGCTTCAGGCCAGGAAGGCCATTGATCGGCGGAACGTGCGACACTTTCGCCCAGGTTTTATTTGCGTTTGCACCGACGATTCCAACCAGAATTTCTTTTTGAGTCACCTGACACCTCCTATAGCTTTTATGAATGGGACCGAATGAACGTTGGTCGAATAATTGAAGACCACTGAATGGTCCGCTGTGTCATTTCAGAATCCTTTCGAGCCGCCTCGGGGAGAACTCACGCACCACATTTATTCCAGCGCGCTCCGCTATCGCGTATCCAAACGACACTGCGGCATCGCCAGTCGAGTTCGTACTCTGGGGCTGCCAGGCACGCGAAATAAACGCTCCCGCTGCGCCTCCGCCTATGGCTGAGTAAGAAATGAGACGGGACCCATCGTCGTGCCGCGCGAGTAGCACACTCGTGATCGCATAGCTCAGACGCCCCATCCCGGTCTTCCTCGACTTGAAATAGCGGTTGTCCTCATGCAATCCAAACGCGATTGCGTTGCCGACTGTTGCGCCGATCAGGTGCTCACCGTAAGCACTGGCGAACCGTCGTCCGTAGCTTTCCGCGCCTTGGCCCCATTCGTGAGGCGTATTGCGGGCCTGGTTGAGGCCGGCCTGAAACACCGGAAATAGGATAGCTTGCGGCTGGACAAGGGAATAGGCATAGTGCACCCATCGTTCGCGGTTCGTCATGGGAACGAAGTAATCCGCCTGCTCGATCAAGGTCTCCCTTCCTGATTCGGTGGGAGATGGTTGTCGAGTACAGCTCGACAACACCGTCGCTGAGGGCGCACAGGGCAGCTCCAATTGGCGACTCGGCACTTGGCCGAGGGTCGGAACACTAAGAAGCAGCAACATCAATGTGCCAAGCGCAAGTCGGTTGCCCTCACCTGTTAACCGCTGGCGATTCCGGCCTCCGAGAGTAGAGATGTTCAACATTGCTTCCCCCGCTCGCACAATCTGCGATTAGGGCAAGACTCACACCAAACTTGCAAAGCCGAAAGTCCCTGAATTCTTAGGAGACGACCGCTAGAACCATAGGTCGAAGAAGTTGAAACCGTCGAAACTGTCGAAGTTGGAGTGAGGGCAACGAGAAAGAGGATACCCCGCGCCCGCGGTCTGTGTGTGAAGATGCCGCCTTCGATTGGGGGATGGCTGCTTTCTACTGCTTCCCAGTCAATAGCTAAGCTGAATAAATTTGACAACCTGCTGAGAATGGGCCCAAGGGGAGACTATTATCCTCAATCATTTAGCAAAGGCGCGGGAAATGCACTAAAATCGCTTCGCTTGGCGCACCGGGTTGCGACCCGTAGAGGAAGTGAGTCATCTTCTATTTGAGGATCTGGGGGCGAATTAAAGCCCGGCGTTCAGCGCCGAGTTTGTAGGTTGTAACGCTATGGGTACAGACCCGATCATTGCGCCTCAGTGCGACACCCACCGCTATGAGGCCGTGCTGCGCATCAGCGAGGCGATCGCCGCGTGCCGCGAACCTGAGGAACTGGCTACAACTCTCGCATCTGAGATTGGCAAGTTTCTGCATTTCGACCACCTTTACTTCGTTGTGGTGAAGGAGAACTCCGAGGCAATCGAATACTTGGTTTGGGGTAAGGGCCAACTCCCTTTGCCGGACCTGCCGATAGAAGAATTGCCATGGTGGGAGGCAGTGCGGAGCCGGGATCCACAGCATACTGCTGATTGGGACACGGAGGAGCGGTACCCGCGATTTAAAGAATGGGCAAAGAAAATAGGCCTTGGGTCGGGGCTCCGCGTACCCTTGACGACGCCGCATCGTCGATTGGGTGTTTTCGGAATCAACCGCGACGCAGTGAATCCATTCAGCGAGGAAGAAATAAGCTTCCTGGAGCTGATCGGGCGTGTCGTCGCCTTCGCGCTTGACGATGGTTTGAATCTCAGGCGCGCGCAACATCAAAATGATCAGCTGCAGTTGCTTCTCGACCTGACGAATCGAATCACATCAAATCTTCAACCTCGGGACCTGTTGCGCGCGATTGCAGCGAACATACGCGAGGTCATAGGCGCTGACGCGGTAACAGTTGTACTGCCGGATGCCGCTTCGGAGAAATTCAGGGTATTGGCCATGGATTTTCCGCATGGAAAGGGGGTCGTCAAGGAAGAGTTGCTCATTACGCCAAGTCCGGCCGTTATGAAAGCGCTAGATACCTTGAAACCGGTGGTCATTAACACCTGGGAACCTAACGAGCTCTCATCTGATGCATCCGACTTAGTGGCTGCTGAGGGCATAAAAACTTTTTGTAATATTCCACTTGTAAATCGGGGCCGGGCACTCGGGATTCTGTCAATTTTACGCACGACGGAAACTCCCTTTTCGCCGGGAGACGTGGATTTCCTCAGCCGCGCGTCGGGCCAGATCGCCATCGCCATTGAAAACGCGTTGGCATATCGCGAGATTTCGCAACTGAAAGACAAGCTCGCCCAGGAGAAGCTCTATCTCGAAGAAGAAATCCGCAGCGAGATGAACTTCGAAAACATCATCGGAAACAGCCCGGCGTTAAAACATGTTTTGGAATTGGTTGAAACCGTAGCCCCGAGTGATTCCACGGTCCTGTTGTTGGGAGAAACGGGCACGGGCAAAGAGTTGATTGCTCGCGCCGTCCACGACCGCAGCCGGCGCAAAGATCGCACGTTTGTGAAGCTGAACTGTGCTGCCATTCCTACCGGTCTGCTTGAGAGCGAACTGTTTGGACATGAAAAAGGAGCTTTCACCGGCGCCATTGCTCAGAAAATCGGCCGAATGGAACTGGCGGATCAAGGCACTTTGTTCCTGGACGAAGTCGGAGATATTCCGATTGAGATTCAGCCAAAGCTGTTGCGCGCATTACAAGAACGTGAATTTGAACGACTGGGGAGTGTTCACACGCGAAGAGTGAATATTCGGCTCGTAGCAGCAACGAATCGTGACCTCGAAAAGATGATTGCGGACCGCGAATTCCGAAGTGATTTGTACTACCGTTTACATGTATTTCCGATCCGGATACCGCCTCTGCGGGAACGCAAGGAAGACATTCCACAACTGGTGAGTTATTTTGTGCAGAAGTTTGCCAAGCAAATGCAGAAAAAGATTGACTCTATTTCGCCCGCCGTCATGCGGGGGCTTACAGCGTGGGAGTGGCCCGGCAATATCCGTGAGCTAGAGAACTTTGTGGAGCGGGCGGTCATTGTGACGCGAGGCAAGTCACTTGACGCGCCGCTCGGAGAACTCCGAAAAACGAATACGGTAGAGTTACCGCGCGCCCACGACCGTAAACTCGAGTGGGTCGTTGAAGAAAGAACAGATTCGCAAAGCGCCCAAACCAGAGTTGCTGACGAATATGAGAGAAGGCAGCGCGATGAGATCATACGGGCACTAACCGCGTGCAAGGGGCGTGTGGGTGGCGCCGATGGTGCTGCCGCACGCCTGGGAATGAACCGCACGACTTTCCTTTCTCGAATGAAGAAATTCGGCGTCTACGCCAAGCAGTATGCGTGATCGACAGCCCGTCCCTTTCCTATTCCTTAACCTGCAGCTTCGACAGTTTCGACCCTTTCAACTTCTTCGACCTCAAGATTGTTAACTCCTAGCGATCGTCTCCTGAAAATTCAGTGAGTTACGGCTTCGAAAGTTTGGTGTGCGCCTTGCCTTAGCACAAGTGTAGGAAGGGGCAATGCTGAAGATTTCGCTAATTGATGGTGCTATGCGGCGTCGACTGATTTTGGAAGGGAAACTCGTAGCGCCCTGGACGGTAGAGCTGAGGCATGCATGCGAGGAGGCGAAGGCCGACCTTCGTGACCGCGAACTCGTTGTCGAGATGAAGCATGTAACAACGATCAGCCAAGAGGGGGAAAACGTAATTGTCGACTTGCTCAACCGGGGGATCAAATTTCGCTGCGACGGGGTGTTTACCAAACACGTGTTGAAATTGTTAACGCGTCGTACAAACAAGAAACTTGGGGAGACGATGGGATGACTCAATCGGCATCCATTCAGGTTCGCGGAGAGGACAACATCGTGGAAAACGCAAATGCATATCTTGGAATTCATGAACATTGTGAGATTTTGAGCGAAGAGGGATCAGCTCAAGCGTTTGAACAGATTCTGTCAACCCGCCTGCCATCCTTGTACAGAAATGCACACCGACTGCTGGGCAATTCAGCCGATGCGGAGGATGCGGTCCAGGACGCTCTGCTCGCTGCCTATACCCACCTGGACCAGTTCAAGGGGCAGGCACAGATGTCGAGTTGGCTGACAGCCATTTTGCTCAATTGCGCTCGAATGCAGCTGCGCATGCGCCGCCGCCACATCCATGTGCCTCTCGACGAGCCCATCGGAGAAGTTGAGACACCGTCACTGTCGGAGCGACTCGCAGATCACAGACTGAATCCGGAAGAGGTGTGTAGAGATTCTGAGCTAAGTGCACGATTGACTCATTTCCACACTCAGCTATCGCCCACTCTGCAAAGGACATTTCAGCTGCGCGACATTGACGGTTTGTCAATCCAGGAAACGGCACGGATTTTGGGAATACCGATTGGAACTGTAAAAGCTAGGTCAGCCCGCGCACGCCAAAAACTCGAGGATCTGATGCGGCGTTCCTTCAAGCCGAGATCTCGCAGTTTACGAGATCGAGCGCTCGGGTGCGGGAGCTCGGCAACGTCGCACCGCTGCTCTGGAATATGAGAACGAGATGATTGGACGAGCCCACATTCCCGTTCGTAGAGCGAAAGCAGATCGTTACGCGAGTCGTGAGGATTTTCGTGGGATCTTTGATGAAGATTCGATTGGCCTATATCAGCTTTCGTTTCTACTCACCGGCAATCCCGAGAAGGCACAGCGGTGCTTTGTAAGCGGCTTTGAAGATTGTGCTAGGGGAAACCCCATCTTTCGTGAATGGGCGCACTCTTGGGCGAAGCGCACCATAATCCAGAATGCAATTAGAGAATTGAAGTCGCGACCCATGCTTTGCAATTCATCCCTGTCTGCACCCGTCTTCTCCGACGTTGACACCCTCTCACATGGTCGAGACGGACATTTCGAAATCGACGTCATTTTAGGATTAGAAGACTTCGAGCGGTTTGTGTTCATCATGTCCGTCCTGGAGCGCTACTCGGATCACGACTGTGCCCTCCTTCTTGGCTGCTCGGTTCAGCAGGTTCGGGAAGCCCGTGCGCGTGTCCTTCAGCGGATGACGAACTCCGGACGTGTCGCTCTGGCCCGTGAACGCTTGATCGATAGCGACACAGAGAGCGGGAGTGCCCTGGTCGGAGACGCTCACAAGATAAACAGATGACTCACGCCGCTCAATTTGCGCTGGCGCACGGTGCCGCGCTCCTCTTCACGTGGATTCTGCTTCAGCAGGCCGGGGTACCGATTCCGAGTGCACCGCTGCTTATTGCAGCCGGATCACTGGCAAGCTCGAGGGGGTTAGGTCTGGCGTCTTCCTTAATGGCAGCTCTTAGTGCTTGTCTGCTGGCGGATGGATTCTGGTACCGAGTAGGACGGCGGGACTGGTACAAGGGTGACCGGTTTTGCCGTACAAACAGCAACTGGAAAGACCGCGCGCTCAGTCTCATCCGGGACCATTCGGCTGTCACTTTGTTATTAGCAAAGTTCATTGCTGGCTCGAATTGGGCTTCGTTACTGGCCGGTCAAGCAGGCATATCGGCGGCACGGTTTGTTATTTATGACAGCATAGGTTCTCTGACCTGGTCTGGTGGTTACATGGCGCTTGGATACGTTTTGCATGGTCAACTGCATTGGACGTTGGCGCAGACTTTACGTCCGCTCTTCATTGTTCGCGTCGCCGTGTCTCTAACAAGATTCTGGCCCCGCAGATCACTGGCGCACGCCGTGCTGGCACTGGCCATCGTCTTCTTTGTGGCACGACCTGTAAGTCAATACAACGCCGGAAGGCGTACACCCGTACTACAAAATCGTCTGTTCTTTCTTTCGTCCAGTTGCGCTTATTGCGGATATCTCATTCTTGGCGGTTCGGCGAATGAGTTACGGGACGAGGAAGAACGGCACGTAATCGACTGCAAGGCAACACACGGCTTGATCGGCGTAGGAAGCAATGACTGGAGGAGGTCGTTATGAGGGTCTTACAGAGAGTTCTGGCGATATTTCTTTCATGGTGGATGTTACCAGAGCGCCATCGATGAGGAAAGACAATGGGATGCCTGGGGCACACGAGCCTTGGCAGCGGCCAGGCATCATGGACTAGTTCGACGATTGCTGTCGGCACTCTAGTTCTTGACATGTATGACCCAGGAACGAAGCAACTCGTCTGGACTGGACGCGCGAGCAAGACAATTGACCCCAGCTCAAACCATGAAAAGAACATGAAAAAACCTGGACAAGGCCATTGCGAAACTGCTGAAGAACTATCCACCCGAACAGAAGTAACAGTCACGACTGTCTGCTTCAAGGTGTCTTATGCTTACAAATCACGAGCCCGATTGGAATATCGACGACCTAAGCGATACGGACGTATATGCTGCGATTCGCTATCTTGAGCGGGATCCAGGAAGGACGAACGAGCAGGATGATAGGTGTGTCATCATCTGCGCCTGCTTATGCGTCCCACTGTTAATGTGCCTGGGGTTCGTCTGGCTGTACTTTTGGGCTGTACTAGCATGATGCGCATTTCTGGTAATGCCTGAAAATGACACTGATGGGCGGATCTTGGAACCCGGCAACCATTTCGGCGCTAGCGGCCATCTTTGGCTCGTTTACCGGCGCATTGGCATCGAGTGTGAGCACCTGGATCACGCAAAGGCATCAGGATCGCCGCGATCTTCTGGCCAAGCGAATCTTTTACCGCGAGCAGTTGTATTCAGACTTTATCAGCGAAAGTGCGCACGCCTTGGCTGATGCCATCCAGCATAACCTTCAAGACCCAAATAAGCTCACTCCGACCTACGCACTTTTAAGCCGCATACGATTGAGTTCTTCAACCAAAGTGCTCGCGACCGCTGAGCGGGTTATTCAGGACATTATTAGCAGGTATTCGGAGCCCAACCTTACGCCCGAGGAAATTCAGTCCAGGGCAGCCAAGCGCGAGGACCCGTTGCGCGAGTTCAGCAATATCTGCCGTGCTGAACTTCAAGGGATGCAGAAGGAACTACGATAACTTTCATGACCCGAAGTCGCGGGCCACCGCCAATCGTCTAATTCATAAGTATGCTCAAAGTCCCCTTCTGTCGCCTTTCTCAACACTTTCAACAGATTCGTCACCCACATGACGCGCGATCCCGGGTCCACGTTTTAGAACTCAATCACTTAGTTCGGATTGACTTTGGCATGAGCCTTGCCTCTGGCATCAGTAATGGCACGAAAATTTCAATTGGAGATTGCACCTATGGCTCACTCACAATCTCTCTCGTTTCTGCCGCGAAATGGTCATTCTCTTCCCTTCGTTGAGGTGCGCCAATCGCTCCCGAGTAAAGTCGCGGCCATTTCCCCATTTGCGGATCAACTCATGCGCTTCATTCTGAACTTTCGAAGCGTGGATGGTAGCGAGACTGACATTGAAATGGCCTTGCATGAAGCCCTTGCGAATGCAGTGATTCACGGCAACGGCGAGAACTCAGGCAAGCGCGTATACGTCGAGTGCCGTTGCTACATGGACGGGGAAGTCTCAATCACAGTTCGGGACCAGGGCCGAGGGTTTGACTACAACGCAATTCCGAATCCCACGTTTCGAGAGAACCTGCTGCTCACCTACGGTCGCGGGATCTACCTGATGAAGACGTTAATGGATGAAATCACGTTCGAGGAAGGCGGCGCGGTTGTGATGATGCGAAAGAAATCTAACGCAAGGTCACCCGAACAGAGGAAACCACAATGACGCGGACATTTTCAACGTTCGTACTTACAATACTTCGAGCCGGAGCCCTCGTTTCCGTGTTTCTTTTGCTCTCGGGCCTCGCCTTGGCGCAACAAGTGGTGACCGCGAGGGGCACCATTCCGTTCAATTTTGGGGCACAAAACCACGAGTTCCAAGCCGGGGACTATGTCTTCGACAACGAGGTCCCCGGTTCCGCTGCGATCCGCCGCGAAGGAACAAACTCAAGTATTGGGGTCTCGATCATCCTCTATGCCGTTCCGCAAGAAAGAGAAACTCCCAGAGTGATCTTCGTGCTTCGAGACGGAAAGTATTTTCTATTCGAACTCTGGAGTGTCCAGGGCCGGTACGTGGTTGCCGCCGAATTCGAACACCGCGGCGAAACCAGCAAAGAACAACGGCAAGTGCCATTAACGATCGTGGACTCACACGATCAATGATTTTTCAGAACAGGCGGTCAGCAGCATCCCGGGAGGCACGAGGCAGCAGGAGCAACGAAAAATGTCGAGAAATTTGACCGCCCAGCCATAGAGGGCAAAATCATAGGTGAGCGCAAGGAATACGCGAGGGGCCGCGCGGAATCGGCTCGACTGAATCCTGGGAGGTCTGAGACCATCCCATAGGTGGCGAGTCATGGAAAAGTCAGGTAGTGAAAGAGTGCTGGTAGTCGAGTCAGATGATGCATTGAGAAGTAGCATCGTCGGTGCGTTGAGCGATGCCGGATACGAGGTTTCTACCGATTATCGCGAAGGAATGAAGTTTGTCCTTAAGTTCAGTCCCGATGCAGTTGTCTTGGGCGCTAATCCGCCCCAATTGGATTGTTGCGATCTTCTATCCGAAATCAAAGGATCCGAGCGCACTCAGAGTATCCGTGTGGTGATGCTTTCTCCCGGAGGATCAGCCGAGCGGACTCGCGGGCTTGATCTCGGGGCCGATGATGTTCTGTCACTGCCCTTCGATGCTCATGAATTGTTGTCAAGGGTGCGTTGGCAACTGCGGAACAGACACGCCATTGAGGAATTTCGGCACCAGGCCCACACGGTCGAAGAGAACCGCAATGCCGCCCGGCAGGTGGTAGCCGCGGTCAGCGAGGAACAGCGGACACTTCGAGTTGGCCGGATAATCGCCCTTGCCATAGTGGGGGTTGCGACTGTGGCTTTTCTGATCTTTTATCACCGCACTCAGCAACAGAACACTCGCGTTTATGCGGCGATCACTCGATTACAGACCGGGGCGCTCACGGAACAAGAGCTGATGGACCGCTCGCGTCGCGTCCTGGAACACGTGCAAAATGATCCATCGCCACTAAGTAAATCCGAGGAGCTTCAACTTCAGAAGCAGAGCCAGGACCTGAGATCACAGATTGCAAGCAGCAGCACCCAAAATATCTCTGCATTGCAAAGTCAGTTAAGCGTGGTGGAAGAGCGCTTGCAGCGGCTTGAGGCTGGAGGCAAGATCGCGCAGACGATTATTCAAACTTACGAGCCCAGCGTGTGCCTCATTCATGTTGTAGTTGCCTTCCGCGAGCGCCCTACTGGATTGAAGCTACGCTACGAGAGCGTGACGGGCACAGGCGAACCTGCGACGGACGAGCATAGCAATCCTCTCGTGGGCTTTACCGGCAGCGGTCCGGAGGTACACGTCGATGTTCTCGGCACCGGCTTTCTGGTTTCGGACAAGGGACAGATCCTCACCAATCATCACGTGGCTGAACCTTGGTGGGACAATGATGATTTAAAGGAGATGACGGACCAAGGGGTTGACCCAGTTGTCATCGAAATGACGGCATATTTCCCTGGCATTGGCCACGGGATCTCCACGACTACAGAAAGAATTTCGCCGGATGCGGATGTAGCGCTCTTGAAGGGCAACATTTCAGGACCGAAAATGAAAGAGGTCGCTTTTGCCGAAGGTGATCGCTCGGCCGTTAGCGGTGGGCCGGTCGTGCTCCTGGGATATCCCACGGGGGTCGACGCAATTCTTGCTCGCAGCGGCGAAGAAACAATCCGCTCCATTGCGGCTGCAACCAAAGGCGAGCCGAAAGCGGTCGTGGAAGAACTTGCACAGCGGCACTTGATACGCCCGGTTGTCACGCAAGGTCACATCGGCGACGTCCTGCCCGACAAAATCGTTTACGATGCCCAAACGTCCATGGGCGGCTCTGGGGGCCCTCTTTTCAACAGCGAGGGCAAAGTCATCGGAATTAACTTCGCCATGGTGCGCGATTTCGGAGGAGCAAATTTCGCCATCCCAATAGCCTACGGGAAGTCTCTTCTGAAAGCGGGGACCGATAGTCTTCGTCGTTAACGATCGGTCTGTCGCCACCCTTTCAACACCTACAACATAGGAAAGAATGAGGTAGACACTTTTGAAGAACCAAGTCGCGGCTGTACGGCAACATCTATTTAAAAGTCAGCAGATGCAATGAAGAATCAAAGCTTTCCACGTCGCGCACCAGGTGGTCCGGGTATTGAGCCCCAATGGACACACGGCGTCAAACTCGCCGTCGGCACCGCGTATTCGCCTTCCAGCCGGGGCCTTTAGGCTGTCGAGTATCAGCTTTCTCGACACTTTCGACCTCTTCGACAGCTCCCTTGCTGCACTGTCTAAAAACTTCCTTCAATTGCCGTTACTTGGCTTCGTGTCGTTTTGGAATGCGAGTTGCCTTTGCAGAAGAGTGCAATCGCGTGACTGACGCGCCTGAATCGACAAGACGACTCTCGGGCCACATTTTCCCCCAACCGAGCAGCGTCCCGATGCAGGCGCGCCAGTGACGCGATTGAAGCGAAATTGAGTAACCACGATCGAGGGGAAAGAGATGATGAAGCAAATATCTACAACTTTAATTAGTGCAGTTTTGCTGCTGAATGCACTTGGCTGCAGCAATGGCAACGTGCGGGCTGCGGCCCCGCCTCCAGCACCGGTGGTCGAAGTCGCATCGGTGACTCAAAAAGACGTGCCGGTTCAGGGCGAATGGGTAGGAACGCTCGAAGGCTACGTCAACGCACAGATTCAACCTCAGGTGAGCGGTTACCTGATTCGCCAGGATTATCACGAAGGAGCACTTGTTAAAAAAGGCCAGCTCCTCTTCGAGATCGATCCGCGTCCCTTTCAAGCCGTGCTCGATCAAGCCAAAGGACAGCTGGCGCAGGCTGAGGCGCAAAAAGCGAATGCTGAGCTCAATGTGAAGCGCGACATACCCGAGGCGGAGGCTCATGCCATTCCTCAGAGCCAGCTCGATACCGACACGCAGTCGCTCCTCGGGGCGAAGGCAGCAGTTGAGGCCGCGGAGGCCTCGGTCGAACAAGCTGAGCTGAACTTGGGCTACACGCGAGTTGTGTCGTTAATCGACGGAATCGCCGGCATCAACACTGTGCAAGTGGGCAATTTGGTCGGACCGTCTACGGTCCTCACTGCGGTTTCGCAGGTAAGTCCGATAAAAGTTTATTTCCCCATCAGCGAACAGGAATACCTGCGCATGGCGGACGGTGGCGGTCCGGGGAGCGTGGACTTTCTGACGCACGCCTCACGAATCCCGTTGCAGTTAACTTTGGCCGACGGGAGTGCCTACCCGCATCCGGGCAGAATCATCTTCGCCGATCGCCAGGTAAACACGCAGACCGGGACCATCCAGATCGTGGGCGAGTTTCCCAACTCCAGGAACCTGTTGCGACCGGGCCAATATGCACGCATCCAGACGCCCACCGGAAACATCACGGGAGCGCTCCTGGTGCCTCAGGCGGCCGTGAATCAGCAGCAAGGAACGTATCAGGTCACCGTGGTCGGCGCCGATAATCGGGCGCAGCTCCGTACCGTAGAGGTGGGGCCGAGAGTAGGCACGCTCTGGGTGGTCACGAAGGGGCTGAAGCCGGGAGAACGCGTCGTGGCAGTTGGCGCAGACAAGGCTAAAGAAGGCGAAGCGGTGAATCCCACGCCGTACAAAGTAACGGAGGAACGCTAATCATGGCAAACTTTTTCATTCGACGGCCCATCGTCGCGATCGTGATTGCGATCCTCACGGTCATAGTCGGCGTAATCACAATCTTCACCTTGCCGGTAGCGCAGTTCCCGCAGATCGCTCCGCCCGAGATCAGGCTGCAAGCCAACTATCCAGGTGCAGATGCGCAGACTCTCGAGCAGGCAGTTGCTACACCCATCGAGCAGCAAGTCAGTGGTGTGGACAATATGAGTTATATGTACTCGCTGAACGCCACTGCGAATCAGCAAACGCAGTTGCTTGTCGATTTCGACCTCAAAACTGATCCCAACACGGATCTGCTGCTTACGCAGTCGCGTCAACAATTGGCGAACGGTCAGTTGCCGCCCGAGGTAAACAACTACGGAATCACGTTGAAGAAGTCGACCACTGCGCCGCTCATGCTGGTTGCGCTGTATTCGCCGCACGGCAGCCATGATTCGAACTATCTGGCTAACTACGCTTACATCAACCTCAACGATCCGATTGCGCGCTCCTACGGTGTCGGCCAGACCCAAGTCTTCGGCTCAGGCCAGTACGCTATGCGGCTATGGGTGAAGCCTGATCAGATGGCGAAGCTAGGCATCACGGTCACCGATATAGCCAACGCGCTTAAGGCTCAGAATACCGTAAATCCGGCAGGTCAAGTCGGGGGTGAGCCAGCCCAAAGCAATCAGCAGTTCACCTACGCCGTGTTAGCTCAAGGCCGCCTGACTTCTCCGGAACAGTTCGGCGATGTTGTCGTGCGCGAAGCGCCGAACGGTGGAACCGTTCGCGTCAGAGATGTCGCCCGAGTTGAACTGGGAACGCAGGATTACAGCCTCATGTCTCGACTCAATGGCAAGCCCAGCGCCGCCATTGCCGTCTACCAGTTGCCCGGAAGCAATGCTGTTCAAACGGTCGCAGGCGTCCGGAAGCTCATGGCGCAGATGAAACAACGCTTCCCGCAGGACATCGACTACACCGTTTCGCTCGACCAGACACTCCCAGTAACGGAGGGCATGAAAGAAATCCTTTGGACTCTCGTGATTGCGATTGTGCTCGTCATTTTTGTGGTCTACCTGTTCTTGCAGGACTGGCGTGCAACCCTCATTCCAATGCTGGCCGTGCCTGTCTCCCTGGTGGGAACGTTCGTTATCTTCCCTCTGTTCGGCTTCTCGATCAATACGCTTTCTTTGTTCGGGTTGGTGCTCGCAATTGGACTGGTGGTCGATGATGCCATTGTGGTCGTTGAAGGAGTGCAGCACCACATCGAGGAAGGACTGAGTCCGAAGGACGCCTCCATCAAGGCGATGCAAGAACTCTCCGGCCCGGTGGTGGGTATTGCGCTGGTTTTAGCCTCGGTGTTTGTGCCGACGGCTTTCATACCTGGCATCACTGGCAGGTTGTATCAGCAATTTGCCATCACGATCGCTATCTCTGTGATGCTGTCAGCATTCAATGCTCTTACGCTCAGCCCTGCACTTTCGGCGCTTCTCCTCAAACCCAAGAAGCAGACTCGCGGACCGCTGGGAAAATTCTTCGGCTGGTTCAACACATATTGGGAGCGCTCTACCGACAGCTTCGTCCGCTGGTCCGGTGACCTGATTCGCAAGGCGAGTGTGG
>Ga0210401_10001631_pt1 | contig 25631 bp, 28 predicted proteins | sample IncBWH32MmetaG_FD_150866 | JGI IMG/M metagenome (GOLD analysis project Ga0210401, IMG submission 150866) | Forest soil microbial communities from Barre Woods Harvard Forest LTER site, Petersham, Massachusetts, United States - Inc-BW-H-32-M | ecosystem: Environmental > Terrestrial > Soil >... | reverse complement strand
ACATCGCCTCTCCCGAAATTGGGGAAAACCTCGGCCTGACATCATCGCCACGCATGCCGGAAAACCGCGACATGCGGGCTGGCCCCTGGGTTGCACCTTTGCTATCGGTAACCCCTGTCTCCAAAGCAAGGCCTTGAGAGCGTCCGTGCACCGAAAAAGTCCCGCGCCCCCTGCTCAGCCTCGACGGGTGCTCTATGTTGTGGGAGAGGATTACTGGTTCCTGATGAGTCGCCTGCCGATGGCACGCGCCGCGCGGAAAGCGGGTTTTGAGGTTCATGTCGCCACCAACGTCAATAAACGAGGCGAGGAAATCGAGGCTGAAGGGTTCATCCTGCACGCGATACCGTTTCGGCGCGGCGGGCTATCGCCCTTGGGCGCGATTCCGACCCTGTTTGCGATCAGGCGCATCCTGAAGAAAATCAAACCCGACGTGATGCATCACGTCGGGCTGCAATGCAGCGTTTACGGATCGATCGCAACCCTCGGTAAGAAAGTTCCGCTCGTCAACGCCATCACCGGGCTCGGCTATATTTTCACATCGGTGAATTGGCGAACACGGCTGTTGCGCCAGGGCATGGTCTGGCTTCTGCCCAGGCTGTTGAACCGGAAGTCCAGCTTTGTCCTCGTTCAAAACCCGGACGATCGCACAGCCCTGCTTAACCTCGGCATCAAACCGACGCGCATGACCCTGATTGCGGGGTCGGGGGTCGATACTGACGCGTTGCAGTCGTTACCGGAGCCAGAGGGCCCTGTCACGTTCGGCTTCGCTGGGCGCCTGCTGGTGGATAAGGGCATAAGAGCCTTGGTGACCGCCCACAGAATCCTCCGCGACAGGGGTTACAACTTCAACCTGTTGATCGCGGGAAGCCCTGATCCCGCCAACCCGGCCTCGATTTCGGTCAGCGAGGTCGATCAGTGGATTCAAAGCCCTGGATTAACCTGGCTGGGACACGTCGACGACATCGTCTCCTTCTGGCGATCCTGCCATGTGGCGGTTCTGCCATCCCATCGGGAAGGTTTGCCGGTGAGCCTTTTGGAAGCGGCCGCATGCGGCAGACCGCTAATTGCCACCGATGCGCCCGGCTGCCGTGAGATTGTGCTCGACGATCAAACCGGATTAACCGTGCCGATTGAAGACCCGACTGCACTGGCACAGGCGCTGGCGCGCCTCGCACAATCGCCGCAATTGCGCGCCCGCTACGGAGCTGCGGCGCGGCAATTGGTGGTCGACAGGCTGTCGGCAAGAATTATCGGAATCTCGATCGTCGAACTCTACGAGAGTGTGCTTGAAAGTTCTATCTCGGGCTACCGTCAGGCCAAGGCTGCGCCGCAGCGCGGAAAGGTCATCTTGGTCAGCCAGCACTACGCGCCCTTCCCTACTTCGACATCAGTTTACATGACTGAAATCGCCGAAGCGCTCGCGCAGGAAAGCCGCGTGATTGTGATCACGAGCGCTCCCGGGTCGGCCTCAAAGCAGCCGCGGCCCCCCGGAAGGCCCGAGGTGATCGAGATCAAAAGCTGGTGGCCCGGCAAATCGGAGTTGGTTCCGCGTACGTTCGCCGCCGTCCTGTTTTCCGTACAGGTCTTTTTAGCCGTGCTGAAAAATGCGCGCAGCGACGACGTGCTGTTGAGCGTCACTACGCCATTCACGCTGCCTTATACGGTCACACTGGCCGCCCGTCTTCGCCGAGCCTCTTCCGCCCTGATCATCTATGATTTCTATCCCGACTCGCTGGTGATGGCGGGCTTTCTCCGCGCCAACTCTTTCTTGACGCGGCTGCTGCGCTTGGTCAATCGGATCATGTTCCGATTGCTTGACGGGATCGTCGTCATCGGCCGCGACATGGTGCCGAAATTGCTTGCGTATCCCGAGGTGAATTCGTCGAGAATCACCCTGATTCCGAACTGGACTACCATGTCGGTCGGCTACCGCGAGCTTTCCTGCGAAAATCCATATCGCCAGCACTGCGGCGGAAAATTCATTGTCGCCATGTTCGGCAACGTAGGTTTCACCCACGATCCTGCGTCGGTCCTGGAGGCCGCTCGCCTTTTGAAAGATCATCCGGACATTAGGTTCCTGTTATCCGGCGACGGTGTTGGTTGGGCAAAGATCAAGGAAGTGCAGGCGGCCCAGCCACTCCCCAATGTCACACTGGTGGAACGAGTGTCCGAATCTGAATTGGAGCGCTTTCTTTCAGCTGGCGACGTCTGGATCGTGCCTTACCGCAAGAACAACACCGGCGTATCCGTGCCAAGCCGCATCTACAACATTTTGGCCATCGGGCGACCTATCATCATCTGCTCGGAGCCGAATGCCGAGGCAGCAATGCTGCTACAAGAGGAAAGTATCGGCTGGGTGACGCCCCCGGAAGAACCCAAGGCATTGGCACAGCTGATTGTCCACGCCGCATCAGACGCGTCCGGCACAAAGGCAAAGGGTCACCGGGCGGCCATGATTGCCTCTCGCTACACCGGGCCGATTGCGCTCCGTGCCTACCGCGACCTGATAGGCAAGCTCCTCCAACGTCAGCACGCGCGCGCCGAGCAACGCCTGCAGGAAATCGCCTGAAGCCGCGCAAATGCTCAATTCATAAACCAGGCCTGATGAAGACCGCCCCCACTTCTATGAGCGCGCCACCGACAACGGCCTTGCCGCGACGCGCGTGGTCGGGGATTGGGCCAATGTCCTCTTTGCAGCGCTGGCGATCGTGTCGATCCGCGACGCAGGTTCTCTTTCTCGTCGATATTCTGCGGGGATGACAGGCTCCGGCCGTCGCGCTGCGGCTTTACCGTTTTGCCCGGAAGCCAATGCCGAGTTGGGATCAGAAATCGGGTGCGGATAGGGCATGGCGCAGGCCCTCATCCAGCGTGACTTCCGGCCGCCAGCCCGTCGAAGCCGCCTTGGAGAGATCGAGCTCAAGCGAGCCGATCAGGCTGTCTTTGGCCTCCCGACGTCCGCCGACGACGAGCAGCGCGCTCAACAGCGCGGTCGGCACCGGAAACAGGCGCGGTGTGGTGCCGGCAGCTCGCGACAGCCGCCGGATGAACTCCGGCGTCGATACCTGTTCCGCGTCTGCTACGAGAAAAATTTCGAAACTGCCGTCCGGCTTCAGAAGCCTTCGCGAGATGAACGATGCCAGATTTTCCACTGACAAGAAGGCACGGTGATTGTCGATCGAGGCTAAAGGCAGCGGGATGCCGCGCTTCACCGCCTTCGCGAGCAGCGCGAAATTGCCTTTGGCGCCGGAACCATAGACCATTGGCGGCCGGACCACGGTGATGTTCATGTCGCCTTCTTGTGCGAGCGTCTTGAGGCCGGCTTCGGCGGCGGCCTTTGACCGGCCGTAGAGGCCGTGCGGCGTCAAATCATCCTTCTCGCTGAACGGCGCGCGTCCATCATTGCTCCGGCCGTGCACGAGCACCGTGCTGACGAAAAGAAAGTGGCGTACGCCGGCCTCGGCGGCACAGCGCGCCAGGCGCAGCGTGCCTTCTGTGTTGATCGCACCATAGAGGTCGGTCGCGTGTTCCTCATGCGGGCGATGCACACGTGCCGCCAGATGAACCACGGCATCAACATCTGCAAGTGCGGTTGACCAATCCGTCTCTGCACCGATCGACTCGATCACGACGTCGTTAGCGCTTGCCAAGGGATGGCGGAGTGCGCGGCGGACGGCCCATCCATCGCGTGCCAACACTGGCGACAGATGCCGGCCGACAAAGCCGTTCGCTCCTGTCACCAGGACCACCGGCCGACGGTCACCCATGGAAGCTGCCCCTCCGGTTTCGAACCTTGCACCAATTCATCGATCAGGCGGGCGTAAGTCTGCCATCGTCCGCTCCAGTTTTAAACGCGGATGATCATGAAATACCGGACCACGTCTAATACCGGACCACGTCGGGACGGGTAACGGCAACCGGCCCGGTAAAAATGCTGTTCCCGTGGGCCTACCGCGGAGACGGTCATGCGCTGGAAGATGCCGGGATCATGCAACTTTTGAGATGGCCATCACCACCGACCAGGATGCGCAACCGGCCGTTCCTAGATTTAGGCCATGGCTTGACCTGACAGCGCACAGATCATACTAACCACCCACCGTAACGCTTTGGTCGCCAGCACACAAGAAGATGGTTCACCCGCGCACATTTGACCGTACCGGCGATGTCTCAAAACTCGATGGTTGCAACACCAGAAACGTCGAGTATCGATGGGATTTGTTTTCCAGAGAACTGGGGACAATCCCTCAAGGCAGCGAGACCCTGGATTTTGGCGCGGGCTCGCTGCGTGACAGCTTTGAACTGGCAAAGCGCGGATATAACGTTACATCGGTGGATCTGGATCCCGATATTCTGTCGTCGTATCACGCGGACTACGATTGGCCAACGAACGGGACAAAGCGGAGAATCGTGACGGGGCAAGATCTCGCTGAGTGTCTCTCGCAGATCGAGAACACGCACTTCTCGCTCATCATCAGTTTCGACGTTCTCGAGCACTTGGAAGATCCAACTACCGTGCTTCGCAAATTGCGGCCGCTGTTGGCGCCCAACGGCAGGTTTTTCATCACAGTCCCAAACGGACGTACTCTGTTTGAGCTTTGGTTCAATCTCATTGTGATTGCGTCCAGGATACTAGGAAAAAAGCTTCGTCCCGGGGAGCCTCATTTACAGCGAAATTCTCCCGAGCGGTGGAAGGAGATTTTGAGCGAGGCCGGCTATCGGGTTCTCGCGCACGAGATGCAGATCGGGTTCTTTGTAAACACCGCCAGTGCATTGGTGCAAATACCGTTGTACTCTTTTGCCCGACCGGTCCGCGCGCTGGGCTTTTCCTTCCCTGTCGAAAAAATTCAAGAGACCATCTGCAACAAGTGGGTCATGGCAAGCCTCAACAAGCTTGATGAAAAAACAAGGCGGTATTTCAGTCGTCTCTACGGTTGGAATTTGTTCATCGCGGCCCCGTCATGATCAACCACCATCAGGCTTGTGGTACTCGCGAAACCATTTTGCAAATCGCGCGATGCCATCTTCGATCGCGGTCGCAGGTCTAAATCCAATATCACGCGTAAGTTCTTCGATATCGGCATAGGCAGCCCGCACGTCTCCCGGCTGCATCGGCAACATTTCCTTGACCGCGTTGCGACCGAACTCCTTCTCGAGAACTGAGACCATGTATATGAGTTCTTCGGGACGGTTATTGCCGATGTTGCAGATCTTCCAGGGCGCCGCACTGGTAGCAGGGTCGGGCCTGGGACAGGACCACGCTGGATTGGGTTCTGGCGGATGATCGATCAGCCGCACGATTGCTTGCGCGACGTCTTCGATGCAGGTGAAATCCCGCTGCCTGTTTTCGTGGTTTAACAGCCTGATCGGCTTTCCTTCGAGAGTGGCTTTCGCAAGGATGAACATCGTCATGTTCAAAAAACTCTCGATGCGTGCCCCAGCACTATTAAAGTCAATAAAAAATTGCGGCTCCCGCAAGTTTAGGCTAGCAGGCGACCGGTACCCGACGTTAGCGAAGGGATGTCGCGCCGCCAACGCCGCAGAACGCTATACCCACGATTGCGCAATTGTCAGCGAACTGCTGCATGCCCGCAGTTAAGCCACATTTCACCGGCGAGTTGGTTTTCAATACGGGTCAATCCTGACGCTCACATGCTCTTCAACTCGCTCGAATTTATTTACCTGTTCCTGCCTTTGGCAGTCCTTTTGCATTTTCTGGCCGCGCGTTGGTCAGTGGCGGCGGCTGTTTTGACAACGACGATCTCGTCGTTGGTATTCTATGCCTGGTGGAAACCGCCGTTTGTGGTGTTGCCGCTGATTTCGGTCGTAGGGAATTATTGGTTGGCGCGAGAAATCCTCCGCTCCGACAGGAAAACGGGCCACCGGATCATGCTGGTGGGCGTGGTCATCAACCTTTTGGTGCTGGGTTATTTCAAATATTTCGATTTCCTTGTCTCGATCGTCGAGCACCGAAATCCGATCCTTCCCGAGGTGCCGCTGGCGTTGTCCTTCACGACATTCGTTCAGATTGCGTTTCTGATCGAACTCGAGCGCGACAGGGCCCCCGTTGCATTTCGCCGCTATGCAATGTTCGTAACCTTCTTCCCGCATCTGATCGCGGGGCCAATTGTTCGCTGGACCGAACTCGGCCCGCAACTTGCCGATAAAATTCGCTATCGAGTAAATTGGAACAATATCGGGCTTGGCCTGACCATTTTTTGCATCGGACTGGCCAAAAAGGTTTTATTGGCCGACAGCCTCGCCCCGCATGTTGCAGGCGTGTTTGATGCGGCCTCCGCCGGGATGCCGATCACCGCGGCGGCCGGATGGGGAGCGTCGGTTGCCTATTCGGTCCAACTCTATTTTGATTTCTCCGGTTACTCGGACATGGCTGTCGGGTTGGGTTTGCTGTTCAACATCAGGCTGCCCATCAATTTCGCCGCGCCGTTTCGTGCGACCAGCATAATTGATTTGTGGCGAAGGTGGCACATTTCCCTGTCACGCTTCCTGCGTGATTTTGTCTATGTTCCTTTGGGCGGCAGCGAGCGCGGTCCTTTGCGACGTTCGATCAACCTCGTCGCCACCATGGTGCTTGGCGGCTTGTGGCACGGTGCAAACTGGACCTTCATCGCCTGGGGCGCGTTTCATGGCTTATTGCTTGTTGCTAACCACCAGTGGCGACAGTTGCGCATCACCGCAAAAAAGGGCCTCGTCAGCTCATTTTTCGGTTGGCTGCTGACTTTCGTCGCCTTTGTGGTCGGCATGACCATGTTTAGATCTCCAAACATTCAAACTGCCGGTCGCCTGCTGGAAGCAATGGCGGGGTTCGGTGACGCCCAGGCGGGAGGGCCGCTGATGGTCGAATGGGATTTTTGGGGAATCGATCATGGGTATGTTTCCGAGGCTTTCGTGCGGACGTGGCTCGGAGCCCATTGGTCGGCGGTCGGGACATTACTGACGACCGTTCTCCTCGCGGTTGCTCTCTTCCTGCCGGATACGATGGAGTTGGTTGATTATCGCGAGGGCGAACCCCGGACCAATTGGCGGCAGCAGCGCCGCTTCCTGATCTGGCATCCAACTGCAAGTTGGGCCGTCGCGATCCTTGCCTTGTTTGCCGTGGTATTCGTCAATCTGAACAAGTTCACCGAATTCCTGTATTATCAGTTTTGAGGCGCATCCAGTGACCGCTCGCAGTTTTGCCTTGTCGCTGATTATCGGGGCCGGCTTGCTCCTCGGAACCACACTAAGTGCAAATGTTCTGACCGATCCGCAAGGCGTATTTGGTATTAACATCATAGCCCAGAGTGCCGACCCGAATTGGCGATACCTGTTGTTCAACCAATATAAACGTGACGCTTCGGGTATCGATGGAATCATCTTCGGCTCTTCGCGCGCCGCCTATATTGACGGCACCGCTTTCGGTGACCGGATCGGTCGCCCACAGGTTCTGAAGTTTGCGGTTCCCTACGGGTTGATCACCGATCACCTGCCGATGCTGCAGTACGTGTTGAATGACAAGAAGGCGCGAGGCGAGCAACTGAAGTCGGTACTTCTCCTGCTCGACCTCGACCTTTTCGGAAAGACACCCTGGACAAACACAAATATCAACGCGTTTCTTCCTCCTGCCATCAGCGACGAGTCGACGGTTCGATTCTGGTGGAGATACCTGACGGCCTTCCAGTACCGAAAATGGCGAGACAGCGTTCGACGTCGTTACCGGGACGCCGTCTTACGGCAGAGCGGGTCGACTGAAAAAAACAACACGCTGGTCCGGCAATCGGCAGTTGCTGGCTTTCCAGCCGCCGCAACCGGCGGGGCCGGTGATGCAAGTCGATCAATTCAGACGGCTGCCTCCGGTCAGCTTGCCGATGAAGCGGTTGCGTTGTCGCACCGGGGCCGCAAATCCTGGAACGCCGAACGTCCGGACTTGGCGCGCCAGATTTCTTTCCTCGCACAGTTCGTCGAAATCTGTCGAAGCAACGACGTCGCGCTAACCGTCGCAACGTCTCCCATGTCTCGTGCAAACATGGAGGGCTATCCCGATGGCGAACTGGAGGCGCTGACGGAACGATTGAATCGTCTGACTCCCATTTGGGATTTTTCCTCGCCAAAATGGCTGGCGGATAACCCCAACTACTGGGCAGACTTTTCGCATTTTTCTGACGCGGTCGGCCTGTTGATGCTGGACCGAATGTTTTTGGGAAACTCTTCTGCTCCGGCTGATTTCGGTCGCCTGCGGCCGCAGCTTGCTCCGTGAGCTTTACGGCAGATGTAATGATTCTTCCCTGAGGGATGTAAATGCCGGCATGAACGCCCGATTCAGCATACTGGTGACCGGCTCCGACGCCCCGCCGGGCTAACAGCAACGAACAATGGCAAGGTTGATCGCGGACGAGCGGGGCTAGCCCGTTTCAGGACTTCCGCAGCCGATGAATTCAATTCGGCCCGAAAGGTTTGGTTGCTCCCCCCTGCTATCAGGGAAATTAACAGGGATCGCTTCGGCGTTTACCCGTTTTAAGAGGCGTGCAAAGCCGACAAACCCTTGTGCTGCAGTGATTTCTTGAGAAATCCCTTCAAAAGGTGAACAGGGAAGTTTTTATCCCGATAACAGGGATCGAGTGCCCAAGATCAGGGATTTTACAGACTCTAGATTGAATTCATTGAGCTGCTCAACCAATGAAGATTTAGGTGGCACAACACCCGCGGTGGAGCATGCCGTCGAAGGGCATCCCGCCGCTGCGATCCGCGCCGCTATCATGTCCGCCACCGCGACAGATTGATGGTCGCGCTCTCCCCGAGTCTGGTTGAGGCCAACCTTCACGTGGATTGCCACTGTCCACATTTGGATCAGCCCCGTCCCAGTCACCATAGAGAGCGCCCTAGCCACTACCATAGACCGGAAGGCTGACCATAGGCGGCGGAGGGTTGTACCTGCGCGAAGACGCCCAAAACAGAAACTGCGCGAGAGTGTCGACTTGATCGTCATGACGGGTGTACGGGAACGCGAGAACCTCCCTGAGGAAATCGGCCAAACACGGAGCCTCCCTCGGCAGATAGACGTGCCCCGCCGCGATCTTCGGGCACTGTGCGGCCAAGCGATCTTTCTTGTCTCCCTGGGGCACGATCCCGATCGGCCTGACCATTCGAAGAGGACGATTGGCTTCCAACTCTTGCAACAACGAAATGCCGATTCCGGCTTTTTCGATGAGAATGACATCGACGGCAAACTCGCGCGCATGGCTGATCACTTTCTTATGCAAATCGGGAAAATTGAGCCGATCGCGAAAGACGCGCAGCAGGTAGTAGTCATCCTTTTTTTTGAGGAAGGTCATGCAAACGGAATAATCGCTGTCATCTCCTATGGCGATCGCCGGGTCCCAGCTCTGCACGATATGATCGCCGATTTGTTTCTCAGGTTCACGGTCGTAGCGCCTGAACCATTCCAACTTGACGAGATTTCCCTCTTTTGGCACGGGGTTTTGCAGATATTGAGCGCTGAACTTTGCACTGCCGATCTCGCGTTTTATGTTTTCGAGAACCTCGAGTCCGCCGCGCTCCGGATCCAGCGGCTCGCCAGCACTCCAGAGTTTGACGCCACCATTGCAAAGCGGAATGCGCTGGCTGAAGGGCGCGAGCGCCGGCAGGTTGAGGTGAGTCCAGCCTCCCTTTGCCAACAGGCGTCCCGCCAGATCGTCCGGGTGCAAGCGTTGCATCACCAGAATGATTTTGCCGGTTCGTTGATCGTTGAGCCGCGACACCAATGTGCCGCTAAACCATTCCCCCACCTGGGCGAGCGCTTTGTCCGACTGCGCCTCTTCCGCCTTGTGAGGGTCGTCAATGATGATGAGGTCGGCGCCACGGCCGGTCAGGGTTCCTTCAATTGACGTCGCGTAGCGACCACCACCAACGGTCGTGACCGCTTCCAGACCCGTATCCTTGCTCAGGCGCGTCATCGCGAACAGGCGCTGGTACCAATCCGACTCGAGCACCATGCGAAACTGCCGATGCAGTTCTGCCGCGAGTTCGTTGGAGTAGCTCACGACGATGACGCGAAGGGTTGGATCGTGCCCCAGGAGCCAGGCGACGTAGGCAACGGACACGAAGATCGATTTGCCGGAGCGCGGCGGCAAGTTGACGATGAGACGGCTGGTCTCTCCGCGCTCGATCTGTTTTAACTGATCGGCGATCGCCTTGAGGTGCCAGTTTGGAAGAAAGCTTTTTCCTGGCGCAATCGTGTGAAAGCACTTGCGGGCAAAGTAATAAAACTCGCTGCCCAGCAGGGCATAAAGAACGGCCAGGTTGCTCATGCGAGGTCCTCCCTGTCGGTGGTGGCAGGGCTAACTACGGCCGGTTCAGCCGGTAGTGAACCGGATGTCGCTCTGCCGGCCTCCAGCGCTTTGCGCTCCTCATAGTATTCATCAAGGATCGCGCGATCGTTGCTCTCGAGCACGGTTGCCGGAGCCTCGCTTCGGTCGTCATCGAACAATCGATCGATCAGTGAGGTGAGGTGTTGGATGGCGCGCACGTCCCCATCCCTGGCCTTTTCAACGAGCGCTCGCAGAATAGCCTTCTGGGTCGTAATCCGGCGAACTCCGCCGTTGGTTCTGACCTCAACGAGCGTCCGAAGTTCTTCGAGCAAGTCGGTTTTAAGATTTCGCCCTTCGGGCGTCCTGTTGGGTTGCCCGATTGACCAGGTTTGTACTGTTTGTCTTCCGGCGGCTTGCGGTAGTTGGGCTTGTACTTGCGGGCGCTTGATGGGTTAAGGCGAAGACGTGCGACCATGTTGAACTCCTCAGTTAGGTCAATAGGCTCTCGCCCGCGCGCCGTTTCACACGAGCGCACGTTCATTCGCCTTTCTTTTGAGAGTGACGCCCTTCGGACCGCCGTTAGCGCGAATCGGAGCAGTCGCCTCGGGGGCAAAATTGCCTTGATGCGGCCGAAAGAGGCAACTTAGACTCGGCTCAGATACTGCAACATTTATTGCCATATCGGCAAAATTGTCACACCTGCAACGCATCTGGCAGGATGGCAGGGCCGTTTTTTATGGGCGGTTGGGTGTGCTGCGGCCCCAGCGGAACGTTGCCGCCTCTAGCTCAATCCATCCAAGATCCGCGCGGTGCCTCGGTGAACTTGTGTCGGTCACGCGCGAACTAAAAAATAGAGTTTTTTCGGACGGCTCCTACCGCTTCTGCTTCCGGGTTTAAGGCGTACACCCGGTCCGCCAACCGCAGAGACGATTGGGTTCGTTTCGCGAATAAGTCACCGCTAGCTTTCATCGCTTCGGCTTTGCCGGCTTCCAGCGCACGCCTGGTCCACCAGCGTTCTCGTTGATGAACTCGACGCCGGCAGCGGCGTCCTCGCTTCCCGATGCTCACAGAGGGGAGCGAGATTGGGTTCGTTTCGCAAATCCTTGCCGCCGTTTCTCATCGCCTCTGCTTTGTCGGCTTCCGAAGCCGAACGCCTGGTCCGCCACCGTTCCACGCCGCCGCGTTATCGCAAAGCTAGCCCCCGCCCAATGGGATTGCGTTCATCCTAAGCGAACGCCCGGGCAACCGCGGATCGGGCGCAGTTAGCGGGCTATTCGATACTCCCTAGAGAACTTTGTCCGCGAAGCTGGGCTGCGCGATAATGCAGCGCGGGATAAATCTTGCGGGCCGGTGTGTGCACGTCAGGAGACCGTTGTCGTGGAGTGTGAGTCATTCTTTGTCTACAACAACGGAAGGCGCGTCTGAAAAGCGAGACACAATGAGCTCCACTCGTTTCGTACGCAGCATCGGGTCCGGCACGGTGGTGACGCTGGGCATAGCAGGTGCGGCGATTGCGTTACTTGCGCTTGGTCGCTTCGTCGGGTGGGACCCGACTTGGCGTGCGCTTGGGGTTACACCGCTGCAGCCACCTTTCTTTGACATGCACGTCATCAATGACTACGCGGCTTGCGCCTGGAGAGGGGTCGATGCCTATGCGCCGCGGGCGTGTAATGTGGACAGTTTCAATATCCCTCCGACCTGGCTGTGGCTCGGCTTACTCGGCGTTGATGGGTCCGATTCGGCTTGGCTTACAGTCGCGATAACCTCCGCTGCCTTGATCACGATGGTGTTATTGTTCCAAGGGCGCTCCTGGCCTCACGGAGTGGTTGCGCTGGCAGCTTTAATTTCACCCTCCGTGATGATGGGCGTCGAGCGCGGCAATCTCGACCTGTTAATCCTGGCGATGGTAGGGTCGGCGGCTCTGGTCTACGAAGAGGGAAGAGTCGCACGCACATGCGCGGCCATCTCGCTTCTCTGGCTTGGCGTCGTGCTGAAACTATTTCCGATGTTTTGCGTCGCGCTGGCGGCTCGCTTTAGCAGGCAAACACTGATCTTCGCAGGCGCCACTGCGGCATTGTCGCTGATCTATTTGGCTTCGACCATGAACTACATCTTGTTAATTCGGCGGAATGTGCCGACCACCTTCGTCTTGTCATATGGCTACAAGGCGATTTTCCTGGGTCTGGATCACATACGAAGCGAGGCGGGACTGAGCCCAATGGGGCTGGCTGATACGTGGCTGCCTGCACTCACCGCTACCGCGGTCCTTCTCTGTGCCGCCTTTGGTGCCTTAGTTAGTTTGCGCAATCGGCACCGGTTCTGTTCGGTTGATAAATCTGCCGCCGGAACTGCGTTTTTGTTTGGGGCTGGAATTTATTGTGGGACGTATCTGTTAGGCACAAATTTTATTTACCGCCTGATGTTTCTGCTGCTCTGTCTTCCCCAGCTTCAAGACTGGTTGATCCAACGGAACACAGGCCGCCCCTCGTATGCTGAGTTGGGCCTTTTCGCCACCGTCCTGGGTGTGCTCTGGTTAAATGGCAATGCGGACGGTCATTCCATGTTCCTTTTGCTTCCGCAACTGTTCGACTGGGGCTTGTTCTTTGGTTTGGCCACCGTTCTGATGTCGAACTTCTTACGGACCTCGCTTATGACGGAGATCCGGTTACCCAAGCCAAGATAATCTTACCCGAACTTCACCGACCAATTGGGCACGAACTCCCATCCGGCGCCGGCGCCCACCAGCCAGCTGCCGCTATCCGCCCCGCCGTATCAAGCAGATATCCACGGGTACCCGCGCGATAGGTTCAGCTTGGCGATGAGGAGCGGGAATTGGTCCGAGGGTTACCGCCGTTACGCAAAATGCTCTATGCTCAGCGCATTTTCAGGCGGGTGGACTCCGGTTCGCCGACAAGAACCAGCGCCACTCAATGACTTGCGTGGGTCCCCTACCTCGGAACCGGACAAGCCTTGGTCGCGTTCGGGTTTTTCGGGAGACTAGCGAATGGCAGCTAAGCGGCATTGGATTCGAGCCTGCGCGGTTGCAGTGGCGACCGTAACGATTGGGTCTACGGCCCCGAGCGCCGCACCTCCCACTGCATCAACGAACGGCACGTCAACGGAAAGCCAAGCGGGTGGTGCACACGAACCGCGCATTGGGCGTTTCCTCTATGCAGTTAATCAGGCGGCCACACGGGGCTCCATATCCGTCTACGACATCGATGCCGAGCATCGTCTAATCAAGACCATCGAGACCGTTCCTGACGTGGACGACGTCAAGGGTGTCGTCGCCAGCGCGGCGACTGGCCGGCTCTGCGTCGCCTACCGCACCCGGTCAGGCGTAGGGATGATCTATTGCCTTGATGTCTACGATGACGCAGTGCTCTGGAATCGCGCCATCGATCCCGATATCGATCGGCTGGCGGTTCATCCGGACGGGCAGCTCTTGTTTGTTCCGACCTGGGAAGGCGGCTCGGCCGACTTTATCAATGTTCTGGATGCCGGCACGGGCGATGTCGTTCGCAAGGTGCATTTTTCTAATCGATCGCACGATGCCCAATTCCCGGTGTCTGGGCCGCTCTTTCAGGAAACCAAGGCCGAGGACGGAAGTGGGCAATACCTCTACTTGATCGATCCGCAGAGCTACGCGGTCTCCCGCATCGGCCCTTACGCCGGCATTCTCGGGCCCTACGCGGTTGACGGCATGAGCCGCTACGTGGTGAACAACGTGACCGGGCTCTGGGGGATGCAGGTTGCGGATGTCAAGAGCGGCCGCATCGTCACCGCCAGCCTTGCGGAGCATCCGCCCGGCGAGCCCGTGCTGCTGCACGGGATTGGTTGGACGCCCGACGAGCGCGAGGTGTGGCAGAGTAGCAGCGCGGGCGATCCCCACATCTATGTATGGAGCATGCGCGATCCGATGGCCCCGGTCTTAGTGGAGCGGATCAGCATAAAAAGTCGCCACGGGGCGCATTGGCTCACCTTCGACATCCAGGGCAACTACGCCTATGTCGCGCCCAACAAGAGCAGCAATGATGCCACCGAAATATTCGACGCTCACACCCACCAGTCGGTGGGCCTGATCGGCTCGACGGAGGACATGATCGAGATCGATTTCGCCGATGGCAAGATCAGCCGCGTCGGCGATCAGTATGGCGTCGGGCGGGTCGGGCGCAGTTCGACGAACTGATCAACGCGGGAAATCGCCCAGGCGATCCTAGCGGTCGCCTGCCCTACCTGCACAAAATGCATGAAGATCGGGGCGCGTAGCCGTGCACGGGTAGAATACAGCCTGATCGCAGCGGGCATTTCGATTGCGATCATCGTTGTGGTCAACGGCATTGGCAGCAACCCGAACACCAAGTTCGACTCGATCAACACTTCGCTGAAGTAAAAGCGAGCTATGAAGAGCGGGGCATTCCAAATCCGTCCAACATTATGAAGCCGCCTTCGGGCGGCTTTTTCTTTTCGTTCCTGTTAGCGCAATCAGACTACTCCCTTTGCGCGGGGGAACCGGCGCAATAGGACCAACATCGCCCGAACAAGCTGACCCCACTCCCCAGACCTTCCTCAAAGCCCCTGGGGAGATGACTGATGGCCCCGGCTTGGTGATGGGTGCCGGGGCCATTTTACGCGGCGCGAAGCAAGCGGCAGACGCCGCAATGGAGACAAGATTTCGAGGCTAAGCTCCACCACTCACTCCACGATCGATTCGTGCCCTTGGGGGGGACCAATGGCTCCGGTGCGACGCAGGCCGGGGCCATTTTCTTAGCGGTAGTTTCCGGCGCCCAGCTTAACTGCGTTTCTAGGTCGCACTGGTCGGGACCCATAGATTATTGTTTGCTCCCTAGAACCAAGCCCCCCTCTGGGGAGCAAACCTCCCCCAAGAGGTTTGCGGCCTCGGTGTCCCCCCACCGGGGCCGTTCTTGGATTCCAATTTCGCTGCGCAGCGGTTGTCTTGCGCACCAATCCAAAGACGAATTTTTCCACCAGCCAGACCAAGGCACCGACCCATAGCACCGTGACGCCTATCAATGTCACCGACAGGATCACCCCGACGACGCGCTCCCGCCAATTGACAGGCCAGTCAAACCGCCACTTCATTGTAATCCCGCTGATTTAGGATCAATGGCCCATCTCCCGGACGAGCGATATCGACCGCTTCTCGGCCTTGTGGGTGCGGTGCTGACGGCCAACAGAATTTGGATTGCGTTCGCTCGCTTCGGTGTCAGCTTCCGGGTGGCTTGCTAGAAACTGACGAACCGCCCGGTCTTGCCTTACCTTGACCGTAACTCGTTCCGGTGGTGCTCATTCCGGTGGTTGTACCTGTCCTCATATGGCTGGATTTCATTGTGTAATGCGTTACCCGCGGCTTGGCTGCCGGCTCGGTTTGCGCGAACGCGATGACTGGCGCTCCCAGCAATGAGCCAATCACAAGCATTGAGACGGTAAGTTTGGACTGCATAGGAAAATCTAACTCATGGGGATCAGATTGACGAGTGCAACAATCCTGCGATGAGGGTCTCTGTTCCCAAGCTTACGAGATTTTAACGCTGAAACATCCAGCATGAACCGCGTGATGGATGCATTCAAGGTCTTTCGCGAGTCCATTCTTGATTGCAGCTGCCATCAATGGTTTGACTACCTGTGACGTTGCCCCCGCGGCATCAAGCAACCGCTCGTCATAGCTGGCAAGCTGCACGCTTGCACCCTGGGAGCGGATAGACTCGATGCTCGCGGCCGGTCGGGCGTTTTCAACGCCCCTCATGACGACCGCCCCCTCGTCAGTGCAGACGGACCACTTCCGAATTTGCGCCGCCTGTTCACCCGTGACTCATCCCGTTCTTCCATTGTGCAGATCGTTGCCAAATCGAAATACCTTGCGCGTTGCCGAAGGGTCACAGTTAAACCGTGCCCCGAGTGATACGATACGCGACAAGTCGGTGGCGCTGGGTGCCCGGCTGGCGCTTATTTTTGGCCGATTGCTGGATGAGGGAAAACGATGAACAAGTCATTGATCGCAGGCGTTGCGCTGATTGCGCTTGGCACAGCAGTCAGAGCGGCAGATTTGCCCGTCGCGCCGCCGCCGCCGGCCCCGCTGCCGGCGCCCGTGTTTCTTTGGACCGGATTCTACGTTGGCGCCAACGTTGGCGGTGCCTGGGCCCGAAACAACTGGTCCGACACGCTGTTCCTGACGAACTTCAATAACAACGGCGGGGTCTTCATCGGTGGCGGGCAGATCGGCTTCAATTACCAGATCGGCGGGTTCGTCGTCGGCGCCGAATGGGACGTCGATGGGGCCGCCAACAGCGGCCGCGGTGCCGCGGTCACCACTCCAGCTGGTGCCCCCATTGTCGTCACCAGCAACAATCACTTTATCTCGACATTGGCTGCCCGCTTTGGCTACGCAACCGTCGATCACTTGTTGTTCTACGGCAAGGCCGGCGGCGGCTGGGTCGGCAACAGCAACGTGACCGTCACCGATCTCACCACAGGCGTGTCGCTCACCTGTGGCAATTTCAACAGCTGCGGCAACAACAATGGCGGCTGGCTGCTAGGCGCCGGCATCGAATGGATGTTCGTGCCGAATTGGTCGGTGAAGGTCGAGTACGACTACATCGGCTTAGGCAACCGGAGTTTTAGCATTCCAGCCACGGCCGCGATCCTTGCCGGCGATACGCTCACCTCCAACAACCGCAACGTTCAGGAGTTCAAATTCGGGGTCAACTACCTGTTCAACTGGGGCCCACCGATTGCCGGCAGATATTATTGAGGGTCCGTCCAGCTAGCCTTCGGTGCGGATGCTTGGAGCCGAGGGCCGCAGCCTGCTCAAGGTAATGGGCGAGCCGTCGGACTCGAAACGCAACTCGTATCTCTTGCCGTTTTTATCGGTTGCGGAATAGGCGATGCTGGAGACTTGCCCCATCGCGAAGTTCGGCCACTTTCCTACTTCTTCGTCGGTGTCGTCCGAGCGGGCTTCAGCGCGAGCTTTTTCCCAGACTCGAACCCGCTTCCGGTTGGAGCGGAGTTTTTCCTGCCCGATATACTGGTTCTCCCGGCCATGTTAGAACAAAGTGGCAGAGTTGCCGGAGATCAGCGCATGCGCGTATTGGCTATCATAGCGCTCGCAACGTTGCTGGCCGGCTGCAACGGTGATCGCATCAAGCAGAGCAAGAATTCGCCCCAGGAACAGCGGCACTTTGGATTGCTCGCCTAAAGGCGCATCGACCCGGCAGCTTTGGCTTCGCGATCTTGCGTTGTTTGCCGTCCTTGCCGGTTCGCTTTTCAACTGGCACACCTCTGGCTGTTGTCTTCCGCGCTTCACCGTCATGCGACTGATGCAGATGATCGGGCCTGCGGCGCGCAATGTCTTCAAGGCGACTGCTGCAATGACGGACGATGTCTTGCGTGTCGCGGCACTGTTGGTCCCCTGCCTGCTCGGCCTGCGGACCGCTGTTGCTTGCCGACGGGCCCATTACCACGGCTTGCCAGGCGCCGACGCACTGGTCTGGGCCGGATTGTCGGCCGTGTTTTTCCTTCTGTCCTTGATGAAGACGGCGCGCGGCCTCGGCTTGCTGCGCGGGTTTGGAGACTTCTTGCGCGGCATCTTCAAGCAAAGGGGCTGGTACGAAGACCGCCGAAGCTTGCAGATTACGGCGAGCATCGCCGTCGCGGTCGTGGTCGCGGTCTTGGTCGTCTGGGGCCTGCTGTGGGCTTGGCACCGCATCAAGCGCTATCGCCTCGCCATCGGCTTTGCGGGCCTGACCGTGGGCTTTGGGATTATTCGCTTCATTTCTCTGCACGAGGTCGACGCATGGAACGCGAACGCGCCCTGGGCACGCACGGGCATCGACCTCGTGGCCGCTGCTGGGGTATCGGCGCTGGCCATCGCCCGGTTCCGCCAGTTGAACGCGCCCCGGCGTTAAATCCGGAGCGGGGTGGACCGCCATTGGCCATCTCCAGCTCGCGCTTACTGATGGCCTGCCGCACTTGCTGCATTCTTCAGGAGCGGTTACTACAAGGGGCTAACCGAGAGTGATATCGTCATGAACTCCATTTTGCTCAGGATAGCGGACGCTTGGCATCGCCGGACGGTGTTGGCAAAGCTGTTCAGCTTCGCTTCGATCGGTGTTGTAAACGTTGCAGTTGACGTTAGCGTCTTCACCCTCTCGTTTCAATTTCTTCACCTTCCGCTCATCGCGTCAAATATCGTTGCATGGCTGATCGCTGTCACTGGATCATATGCAATGAACACCAAAATAACCTTTGACCGAGAAACGGGCGGCGCACTTAGCATCGGACGATATCTGCGTTTTGCCACATCAGGCATCTTTGGTGTGATAGTGGCAACGACTGTCTTGGTGCTGCTCTCGCGCTACACAAATGTGCCGGTTGCCAAACTGGGATCGATCATCGCCGGGTTTGGCGTGAATTTTTCCATATCTCACTTTATTGTTTTTCGAGGTCGCAAGAGTGCCCCCGTGGGAATTTCAATGTGATTGGTGCCGCAATACAATCGTTCAGATGCCGTCACAGACACGTTCTACACTGATCTGACCGGCGGCTCCGTGGTCAACAACGTGGAATCGTTCGCCAGCCGCATGCTTGCTCGCTAGCCAGAAAATAGGCTCCGCCGAAACTGTCGAGCTATGTCGGCAATCCGCTCGGCCTCCCCCCCGCAATCAGCCGAGATCTCTCGGAGTTTCGTCACCGGTTTCCGCGCGCGAAGCTCCGCTTCGCCCACGCCAGGAAAATTGGCTTCGTTTCGAAAAAAAGGCGTCGGGGCCGGTTCTTAGCGCTTCTGCTTTGGCGGCTTCCGAAGGCGTACACCGGGTCCACCACCGTTCTCGTCGATGAAGATGACCCCAGCGGCTCGCAAGTTTTCTCGATAATTTGCGGGCGGATTCAGCAACTTGACGGGCGGTTTGGTCGCGTGCGGGGGCGATCTGGCGACGCTTCACAGCGGAGCACACCGAACCTGTGAATGTGATTTCTAAGTCACATCAGAATCGCCGGGCCTTTTCTATGAAAGCAGTCATCACGACCGCAAAAGACGGACGACGACTGATCTCACGCGCTCGTTTGTCCGCCTCTCAAAGCTGCCAACCTATCCACTCGACCACCTGAGCCGTTATGAGGCCACGCTTTGTCAGATCCTGTTCACGCTGCGGTGTCTCGACCAGCGCAAGCCATGGGAGAAACTGAGGTTGCGTTGATCTGTTTCGGATGCAATTGCAGCTGGGTTGAGGCCACTGGTCTTCCATGGATACGTCCCGTGCCCTCGTCAACGAACCCGACACCAACGGGCACGATGATGCCCACGATCTTTTCTAATCCTGACCGCAGCTAACCTTGTCGCAGCAAAAAGAGACGCTATGGGCGCGCCGATGGCTGCATTGGCCTGCTCCAAGAGGAGCTAAGGCACGGTGTTTCGCGCTGACGTAGTATGAGAAAAAAGAGAGCGTCTGCTCGCCAAAAGGGCACCCAGGAAATGCTGAAATAACATTCCGACAAAGTAGCCAGCGTGCATGCTGACGCTGGCTGCGGCTATCATCGCAACAATCAACCAAACGGAGTTGGCCTGCGCTGCTCCGGCTCCGATCGCTATCACCAAAACCGCAAACGTTGCAGGCACCAACACAATGATTCTGAAGCGCTGCGCCAACAGCGCTCCAGCCGATAGACTGACTATCGAAAGCCAAACCATTGCTTAATGCTCCCTTGCGCTCGCAGCGCATCCATCAAGGGGCAGTGCACACTTCCGCGGTTAAGTTCCTCTCTCGCCTATTAATACTTCGCTAAAGACCAGCTGACCCTTTGGGTGCAAGGCACCGTACATCCCGTATCGCCGAGATCGAATATCGTTTAGCGGATTAAGGCAGAATTCAGGTTAGGGACAAGCGTTGGAGGCTATCCGAGCTGAATTGTCCCCAATTTTATGTGCTGTCTTCGCTCGTGTCGGCTGATATAGAATACTGGCTCTGGTACGGCGCGTCAGCGTATTTGATAAGCCCAGCGCTGTTTTGCCCGCGTTCATCTATTGTGCGGCTTGCAAGATTCGTCTTAGTGCTTCCGGGGAAATCAGTAATGAAATTTATGCTTACGGCCGCTCTCTGCGCTGCAGCGATCATCGGCCAAATCAGCACAGCGTCAGCACAATACTATTACTATGGGTCACCCGCCGGCATCTACCAAGGTTCGCCCCAGCCGCAAGGACCTCCCGGTCCATACTATTACTACGGGTCAGCCGCCGGGATCTACCAAGGTTCGCCCCAGCCGCAAGGACCTCCCGGTCCATACTATTACAATGGATCACCCGCCGGCATCTACTACGCTCAGCCGCAGCAAGCTCCAGGTTTGGCTCGGCCCTCGAGCGGATCACCATGAAAAGCCGCCGCGGCGGCGCATTGGCTAACCTTCGACATCGAAGGCAGCTACGCCTATGTCGCGCCCCAATAAGAGCAGCGATGATGCCACCGAAATATTCGACGCTCACACCCACGAGTCCCTGGGCCTGATCGGCTCGATGGAGGAGATGAGTCGAGATCGATTTCGCCGACGGCAAGGTCAGCCGAGTCGGCGATCAGGATGGCGTCGGGCGCAGTTCGACGAACTGATCGCAGCGAATACGATCAGCAGCAGGAAAACGACGAATCCATCAGCACTGTTGATACGAGTGCACCCACCAGCGTCGAGGCGGCAGATCAATTTGACGACCTCACGCGCTCTTTTATTCGCCTGTCCAACCTGCCAACCTACCCCCTCGATCGGCTGAGCCGCTACGAGGCCAGGCTTTGGCGCCAGGCCTGTCAGATCCTGTTTGCGCTCCAGTGCCCGGATCGACGAAAGCCATGGGACTTCATGCAGATTAGAGCCCGCCGATGTGGCCCGTGATGGCCGCCACTTTGCCGACGACAGCTAAGGTTGCTGGGGCTGCGATTGGGTTGAGTTCTGCGGCAACCGGCCAGCTTGCGGTGACGGTGGCTTCGGCGCCGGCTTGGGCGTCGCGGTCGCATTCGGCTGGGGTGGAGATGGCGATGCTAATTTTGCGGGGCGTGGCTGTTTGGGTACCGAAAGGCGATTCAGTTGTTCCTGTGTTGGCTTAAGCTGTTCACCGATGCCAGAGATCTGTTCTTGGCTCGCCTTAAGTTGCGCGGCCAAGCTCAAATTATCGCGGGTCATTTCTTCCTGCGCGGCCCTAAGGTCCTTGGCAAGCTCCGCATCGTGCCGAACCATTTCTTCCTGCGTCTCCTTGAGATGCCCGGTGAGTTCGGCATTGTCGCGAGCCAGTTGTGCCTGGCTGGTTTTGAGCTGCTCGACACCTTGTGTCAGGTTCGCAAGCTCGCGCGCTATCGTCTGCCCCCACTGCGTCAGCTCGGGCGAGGTCGAAGCCCCTGCTGGACCCGCACGTTGTGGCGCTGTCTGAGCCTGAATTGATGGCTGTTGGAGTCCGGTATCCGTCTTCGCGGCGCTAACGCTTGACGAGATTGTCGGCTTGGGGGCGCGGGCGTCAGGCCACGCGAAAACGATGATTCCGATAAAGCCTACCGCCATGCCGACGACGAGACTCCATAACGGCAGCGCGCCAGGCCATGACAGGCGGCCCAGGATCGCGGCCAGCATCTGCCGTTTCGATTGGCCAGCGGCATCCTCTTGTTCGAAAATCTCCTCATTTGGCCGCACAAGCGGCGGAGCCTCGCGCCCGATCTCCTCAAGAGTTTGGGTGAGTTCTGCGAACACGGCATCGCGTGACTTACCTTCTCGCGGGTTCGTCGTCATACTCACAGGCACTCCTCCTTGTCACCCAAGCCGGGCGACCTTCGAAAGGTTTAATGAGCCGAGGGGCAAAACACAACGCGCGGGTTAGATTGCGGGCCGCGCTCTGGGCATCAAATTCGTTGCGGCGGTCGGGGTGCCGTCGCACTCTTTGTAAGTCGATGTGGCTGCCATGACACAGCCCACGCCAATAAGCTAGCACCGTTTACTTATTGTATTTCGGAACGTTCTATTCCCGACCAAACGAGACTGTAGTTTTTGGTCAAACCGCGCGAATAAACCTCAGCCCTTCCCAAAGCTGTTGCTCGATCCTTCCATCGCAAGGCATTTGGTTGCACTCGCCAGAGAGCGCAGCTCTCAGTCGCTGCCGTTCAGCATGGGCGCTTCCAGGTCACGAATTAGAATTTCCCGGCGATGAAACAGCACGCCCCGAATCGATCCGTAAGACGCTCTTAGGCCTACAGTTTACCAAGGAGAACCAGTAGAATTGCGAAGGCTAGTCAAAACAGCGAGGGCGTGGTGACTGCTGCTTCCTCTACAAAAGTTCGAGAAATCGCAGCGGCGATCGTCGTTGATACGTCTGGGCGCCTACTTCTACAGCTGCGCGACGACCTTCCGAACATTCTCTATCCCGGAAAGATCGGCTTATTTGGTGGTCACCGCGAGGGAAATGAAACCTTCCTGGACTGCGTAGTGCGGGAAATTCGTGAAGAACTCGGTTACTGCCTGCCGCCGGAGCGGTTTGAGCCAATAGCGCGCCTAACTGGTCTGGATAGCGAAGTGCCTGGAGGCACTGTGCACGGTGAATTTTTCGTCGCACGCGAAGTTCCGGTAGATAAACTGAAAGTCACTGAGGGCCGCCTAAGAATTGTCGATGTCAACGAGCTGACCGAAATCGAGAACGATTTGACCCCGACCGCCCGCTTCGCGCTCCAGTCATTTTTCGGCCGATGAGTTCGACGCTTCACCTCGCGGGCTTGCTCGATACTTAAATGTCTCCGGCCGTCAGGTGCGTTCCATTTGACGGCCGCTACGATCCCCCGCGAATAGATCCGGTCGCCAGCTCACATTCGATAATCGATGGCACAAGTGGGTGGTCCTGATCGCCGGATCCTCTGCATTAGGTGCTATTGGCCCTCCCACCCTCACAACCAGAGATCACGTGCCGCATCAGGAAATTGGGTTTGTTTTGCAAAAAATAATCCGCAAAATAGAGAGAGAGAGCGCCGTCGTTGCGCGGTCAGCCGGAATCATGTTCACGGCGCGGCGTATTTTGCCCCTCACCATACGCACTTGCTGCGACGAATCAGCTCGGGCTGTTGCATTTTGGTAACCCCTCTTGTCGCACGCAGAGGTATGCTCATGTGGGGCTCAGGGGGCGCATATGTTTGATGTGTATTTGAGTGATAGGCGAGATCATCTGTTGGTTGTTGGGAGGGGGCAACCGATTCCCATCCATCAGCACCTTGGGCGCTGGTACAAGAAAAGAGCGGCCGTCGCAGTAAGTAACGAAATCAAGACGGCGGTGCACAGAGACGGCTACTATTCGCGCAAACTACGAACGAGAGCCGCAGGGAAGCCGCCAGGGCGTGAACCCAGTGTGGTCGACGGACGCTCGCACTCGCCTCCCCAGGGTAAGACGCGCTAAGCGGGCCGCCGCCTTTTTGGCTTCGCGCAATGATCCTGATCGAGTTGTTTGCAGAACATACTCTGGTAAGTGCCTCGTAATTTCATCGTTCGATCAAGATGCGGCTCGCGGTACCAATACCTTTAACATTTCGATCGGTCGCACACTTCCAAAACCCTCAAGCATCACTGGAATACGCAGTTGGAAAACTCACCGTCGCCAATGCAAGTATCGATTTCTTTGTTAGTTTGATCAGCCAGGCATTCGGCATAGTTGTGGCCCTCAGCATTCCCAAACTTTTGGTGAAATTTAGCGAGGCAAGATTTGCTCGCTATTCCAGTCTGCCGGACCCACTTCTTCCGATCGAGAGACTCCGCATGAGCAAAAAGCATCGACCGAAGCAACATCGCGAGGATTAAAACATAGCGCATGCTCTTGTTCTCCGCCCTTCGCGCTGACTAAAGGTCATTACTAAAGCTGATGCGACTTTATACGCCCTGGTAGGGCAGCGTACATCATGGCTTCACGCGGCAAATTTGCATCCTGTAATTTGCGTGGTCTTCGACATCCAGAAGCAGCTTTGTCGGTCATTGGCAAAAGCGTCTCAATACCGCGGCCCAAGCAATAAGCTCGGCCGGCTACGTTCCTTTCAATCATGGACATAAGGGCTTAAGATCGGCAGAGCGCCAAGGAGCGACAGATGCGCATCGGTTTCATGGTGGCCGCTATCTTCGCCCTCGGGTCAGGCGCTTTGGCCGAGGACTACGGCCGGCCAACCGCAATCATCGTCAGTCCGATTCACGAGGCCCAGATTGTCCGCGGCGACGACGGCAAGGATCACGTGGAATACGAACTTCTCGTCGTCAATGTGTTCTCCGAACCGGTGACGCTGTCGAGCGTTACTGTCCTCGATCCCGCCGGAAAGGAACTCATGCGGATCGAAGGGGGGACCCTTGCGGCCGCGACCCAGACCCTCTTCGCGAAGACAGCGACACCGGTCGTTCCCGCATCGGCCGCCGTTTCGGTCGACGTCGATCTGATGCTGCCGCCGGACACCGCGCCGGAACGGCTCACGCACCGGATCGCTTACGCCCTCAAGGCGGACTCGGAGCTCGCTTTGATGGTCGGCAGCCTGGAGGTTGACGCACCAGAAGTCGCCATCAACCGCCAGCCAGCCATAGTGATCAGGCCGCCCCTTAAGGGGGATGGCTGGCTCACGACCACCGCTTGTTGCAAGCCCAACGTCCACAGGGACGAACGTATCGCGATCGACGGCGTCCGCATCGAGACGGGTGAAACCTTCGCGGTCGACTGGGCCAAGGTCAAGAACGACAGACTCTTCGACGGCGACGGCAAGAGGGTCGAGCAGTACTACGGCTTCGGCGAGGACGTTCTCGCGATCGCCGATGGCACCGTGGTCTCGATCCACGACGGCATGCCCGATCAGACGCCGTTCGTCTTTATGGTCCCCAAGTCGAAGTCAGACTATGGCGGCAACAACCTGATTCTTGAAATCGCTCCGAATGTCTTTGCCTGGTACGCGCATTTGCGCCAGGGCAGCATTACGGTGAAGGCCGGCGACGCAGTGAAGACCGGGGCGCCCATCGCGAAACTAGGAAACACCGGCCCCTCCGAAGGCCCCCACCTACATTTAGGTCTTATCAACAAGCCGGACCCTATCGCCGGACGGAGCCTGCCTTTCGTCTTCGACAGCTTCACCTTGGTCGGCGCGATCGACTTCGACGCCTCGAAGGGGGATCGACTGGTGATTATGCCGGATTCGCGGCAGGTTCGGTTCGCGTATCCGCTCTACGGCGGCATCCAAAACTACCCGTAGCCGCTACCATATGCGGTCCCCGCGGAAGTTGGGCCTCGCAAATCGCGGACGCTGTTGACCGGCGCGGGATAGGGCCCCCATGGTTGCGCCG